>Ga0265298_10011098_pt1 | contig 10583 bp, 8 predicted proteins | sample AusTroGonzalo_MG_3_FD_193486 | JGI IMG/M metagenome (GOLD analysis project Ga0265298, IMG submission 193486) | Bovine rumen microbial communities from tropical cattle in Woodstock, Queensland, Australia - Gonzalo_01 | ecosystem: Host-associated > Mammals > Digestive system > Stomach > Rumen ... | reverse complement strand
CACGTTGGTGGTTGCCCACAGTCCATTCTACCAGAGCGAGACCTTCGGTCGCGTCATAGAATACGCAACCACCAACGTGCGTCGCTGTAACCTGCGAGAGCAGAACGGCAAACGCTCGATGGTGGTCACGGATGTGCCCACGGTGGGCGAGGCGGTTAACGTGTTGCGAGCGATATAGCGTCGTCGACCACCTTCTGATAATAGGTCTTAAAATCCTCCCATTTATAATAAGGATAGAGGTCGGCGGGCAAAGGCAGCGTCGACTCCCTGCCGTTGAGCAAGCACTTGATGAGGATAGGCTCGCCCTGTTTCTTGCTGCGATAGAAGATGAGTTGCAGGTTCGAGGCCTTGCCCGTCTGCCAGTTCTGATAGCAGTTCTTCACCTCGTAGGGGTCCTCAGGGTCCTTGTCGGCTCCATTGATGCCCATCAGCACCGTGAGCGGTCCCAGACAAGTGTCGTGACCAAAGCGCAGGTCAGCCAACAGGTTTCGCTTGCCGTTGACTTTATCGTCAGCCTTGTTGATGATGTCGCGCAGAATGGGCGCCATATCATAGCGAGGCTCGAACACCCAGGTATATCCCCCCAGGTTCTCGTTCTCCCAGCGAGCCGCCATCTCCTCGTCCTTGATGATGTTGCCCATCATGCCGTCGTGCCCAATGCTGGGCAGCGAAGTGTAGAGGTTGATGAGGTTGCTGCCGATGTGCTGCACATTACCAGGCAGACCCTCGGTACTAGTAAACACACGAGACACGATCGTCTCGCGCAGGTTGTCAGTATACTGAAACTGCTTGCGGTTCTGCTCAAAGCGCGGATGCGACTTCGGGAATTTCAGTCGCTTGGGGTTCTGACGGTCATCGGGCTTCACGCCGTCCAACACCTTGCGGGCCGACTCCATGCGAATCTCAATCTTGGGATTACACTGGGTGAGCTCCTGACAGAACGACGCCATGCTGAGCACACAGCGACCTGTGAGCGACGAGATGGCGTAGATGTCGCCACCCTTCTTAAACAACTCCTCGAAGTTGCTGTACATCGTCCTTGCTATGAACTGATGCTGCTCCCATCCCAGGTCGCTCAACTCGCTCACGCCCGTAGCCAACTCGTCCTTGGCAGCCATGAACTTTTCGCGAAAAGCCTCACCCTCGGCGGTGAGCTGATGCTGGCGGTAAGCCTTGCTCAACAGCGAGTCCAACTCGCGATAGAGCGCATCGTTCCAGTAGTAACGCGAGCCGTGACGCCCGTAGTGACTGATGTAGAAAGGCGTGTAGCCACTAGGCGCCTTGGTCAGCGTCACCTTCTCAAACGAATAGGGATAATCAGTGCCGTAGGCCTTTCTAGGGTCAGCCTTTACTTGGTCGAGTGCAGAAGCGCCTTGAGCCCACGAAGAGAGGGCAATCGTCCATAGGATAAGGACATGGAAGATTCTTTTCATTGAACTAAAATTTTGATAGAGTAGTAATGTTTATTGATTTTCAGGCACAAAGATAGTGAATAATTGATAAACCACCATCGAAAATGGTCATTTTTTTACGTCTTTCGCCCGACATAAATCAAGAAATTGGTATTTTTCGGACGTTGTTATCGCACACAGCAACCAAATTTTATCTTTTTTGCATAACTTTGCAGCCGATTTCACAAGGATTAGCAAAAAGTAATGAAAACTTTCGATTTCAAGCCGAAGTTGTTTTCGGCTCTTAAGAACTACAACAAACAGACATTCACTGCCGACCTCATGGCCGGACTTATTGTAGGTATCGTAGCCCTGCCTCTGGCCATCGCCTTTGGTATTGCCAGCGGCGTTTCACCCGAGAAAGGCATCATCACCGCCATTGTGGCAGGCTTCGCCATCTCTGCTCTGGGTGGCAGCAAGGTTCAGATTGGTGGCCCCACAGGTGCATTCATCGTCATCGTGGCCGGCATCATCAATCAGTATGGCATCCAGGGTCTCACCATCGCCACACTGATGGCAGGTGTGTTCCTCATTGGTTTCGGCCTGCTGCGTCTGGGCACCATCATCAAGTACATCCCCTATCCCATCATCGTGGGCTTCACCAGCGGTATCGCTGTCACCATCTTCACCACCCAGGTCAAAGACCTGCTGGGCATGCAGATGACAGACGTGCCGAGCGACTTCATCGAGAAGTGGATAGCCTATTTCCAGAACATCACCAACATTGACCCCTGGAGTGCCGGTGTGGGCTTGGTCAGCGTGGCCATCATCGCCACCGCGCCTAAGTTCAGCAAGCGCATCCCCGGTTCATTGATAGCCATCATCGTGATGACCATCGTGGTGCTATTGCTCAAGGAATATGCCGGCATCACCACCATCGAGACCATTGGCGACCGCTTCAGCATCTCGTCCGAGTTGCCCGACGCCGTTGTGCCCGACCTCACCTGGGAGACCATCAAGGGTCTTGTAGCCCCCGCGATGACCATCGCCATTCTGGGCGCCATCGAGAGTCTGCTCTCAGCTACCGTTGCCGACGGTGTCATTGGCGACCACCACAACTCAAACACCGAACTCATCGGTCAGGGTGTGGCCAATATCATTTCGCCCATCTTCGGCGGTATTCCTGCCACAGGCGCCATCGCCCGCACCATGACCAATATTAATAATGGTGGACGCACCCCCATTGCCGGCATTGTCCATGCAGTGGTGCTGCTGCTCATCTTCCTGTTCCTCATGCCTTTGGCACAGTATATCCCCATGGCCTGCCTGGCTGGCGTGCTCGTGGTAGTGAGCTATGGCATGAGTGGCTGGCGTTCGTTCACCGCCCTGATGCGCAATCCCAAGAGCGATGTCACCGTACTCATCCTCACCTTCCTGCTCACCATCATCTTCGACCTGACGGTGGCCATCGAGGTAGGTATCGTCTGTGCCTGTCTGCTCTTCATGCGCCGCATGTCCGAGACCACCGATGTCAAGGCTGTCTACGACGAGATCGACCTGAACGAGGATGCCGATATGGAGCGTGGCAATCTGGAGCACCTCACCATCCCCAAGGGCGTCGAGGTCTACGAGATCAACGGCCCCTACTTCTTTGGTGCCGGTAATAAGTTCGAGGACCTGATGGGTGGCTTCGGCGACCGTCCCAAGGTGCGCATCATCCGCATGCGTAAAGTGCCCTTCATCGACTCTACGGGTCTGCACAACCTCGAGAACATGTGCCTGATGAGTCAGAAGGAAGGCATCACCGTAGTTCTCTCGGGTGTCAACGAGAAGGTGGAGGCTGTGCTCAACCGCAACGGATTCCCCAAGCTTCTCGGCGAAGAGAATATCTGCAATCACATCGACCTGGCACTGGCTCGTGCCAACGAGATCGTGAAATAAATAATGAATTTAATACATTGAAGACACGGGGCGGCTATTTTGCAGATAGCCGCTCTTTTTTGTACCTTTGTGTTAAATTTCAGTTAACATCCTCATTTTTCTGCAAAATAATTTGGTTTATAAAATAAACTTCTTTATCTTTGCATCGTAATTTCGAAACGCACCGTACCAAGACCGTCCTTTCTGCAGGAGGACAGTTGCGGTACAAAGAGAGTTAGCAACCCCATTATCCACAAGAATCATTAAAACAACAATGGAAGAAAACAGCAATCTGACTGCCGAGCGCAGTCTTGAAATCATCACCCAGCAGATAGCACAGAGTCGTCGCACCGTATCCAAGGAAGTGGGCAACGGCCTATTTATCGGCGGCATCTGCACCATGGGCATGTCAGTTCTGATTGGCATCGTCAATATCGTAGCAGCCAATAACGGCATGATGGGCATAGGCCATCTGCTATGGTTCGCCCTGCCTATCATCATCTGGCTCTTATCACGCAAGTATAATACTGAACACGCGAAGGCACCCGTGAGCCTCGTCGGCACGATGGTTTCCAAGACCTGGAGCACCTTTGCCATCTTCGTCCTCGGCTTCTTTGCCACGGCCCTCATCTTCGGCTTCATCACCAGTCGCCTTTTGCCACTCGACAGCTGTGCCGTCATCAACATCAAGGTCACTCCCATCATCGTACTGCTCATGGGCATGAGCATCACCATCACGGGTCACATCCTGAAGCAGCGCTGGCTCGTCACCTTCGGCATCATCGGCGGTCTGGGCTGCTTCATGTGGGAAACCCTCGACATCAGTCAGCGCCTGCTCATGGTCTTTGGCAGCATGACGGTAACAGAGATAGGCGTCATCACCTTCGTCATCCCCTGCATCACCGTGTTCCTCTTTGCCCTTGTCGGCCTCACCATTCCCGGACTGATTGTTAAAAGACAGCGCCTATGATGTTTCCAGCGTTAGATCCCCTACTCCACTCCGAGCTCCGACTGGCCGTCATGTCACTGCTGGTCAGCGCCGAGGAGGCCGAGTTTCCCTATATCAAAGAGCAGACGGGAGCCACCGCCGGCAACCTGAGTGTGCAGATCGACAAGCTCTCTACGGCGGGCTATATCGAGGTAGAAAAAACCTTCAAAGGCAAGAAGCCCTGCACGCTGTGTCGCATCACGCCCCAGGGTCTCAAGGCCTTCGAGGACTACGTCGCCTCATTGAAGAGTTATTTAGCAGTAAAAAAATAAAGTAAGAAACCTCTTTTTTCATCATTTTTCGCCTATTATTTTATCAAATAGTAGGCGTTTTTATGTTTTTTCTATTAAATTGTCACCTTTTTAAAACTTTTTATCGTTTATTTTTGGAAATTAAAAATATTGTTGTATATTTGCAAGCACAAACCGGAAAAACAAACACAATATTTCCTTAAAAGGAAAACCTAAAGAATAACATATTTTACTAATTACTATTACTACTATGAAGAAAAACAACTATTTTATTGGTTTACTGACCATCATGATGGCAGTTACTATTTGCTTGGGCTTTACATCGTGCGGTGATGACGATGGTGATTCGTCATCCATTTCAGTAAGTCCTACTTCTGTGTCATTGTTAAGTGACAAAGGAAGCACTTCAAGCATAACTGTTACCGCATCAGGCGAATGGAGTCTCACAAGTTGCCCAGAATGGCTACATGTCTCTGCCACATCAGGCACTGGAACAACGACCCTTATTCTTACTGCATTAACCGAGAACTGGTCGGCAGAAAGCAGGTCGGCAGTATTGAGTTTTATCTCAGGCGGCAATACAGCTTCAGCCACCATCAGTCAGTTGCCATCAATGCCCGCAGGACTGAAAGTTACGACATCCAACATGACCATCATGAGCGACGGATTCGCTTGTGACTTGGAGTTTGACACTGAGACAAAGGGTTATCGCGAAGCATTCTTCACAGAAGATGCCATTAAGACGATGACAGAAAGAGACATCTACAACAAACTGATGGAGCAGACAGAGTATAGCGGTAGTGCAGACTACACATTCCTACCCACTTGGGTTAACCCAGGAACGAAGTTGGTTTATTGTGTTGCTGCTTATGGAAACGAGAACAACACAGACGGCTCGCACAAATATGGTCCTATGACAATGGTGAAAATTGAAACAAAAGATATGACAATTTACGATGACATGTACCTCACTTTGTCATATACCAGCTCACGATGGACTGTCACTACATCCAGAACAGGTCAATACGGCCAGCGCTGTGACGAGTATTATTACTATGCTGCAGAAGGTGACTACGCCGAAACCCTTTATTACTATGCCAACCAAGTGACCTATGCTTTCCTGGCTCACTTCTTCTTCAAGCCCATGATTGCCGAAGATCCTAATAAGGGATACACATACGGCCCTCAGACAATGACATTCACACGCAATGAAAACCAGTTCTTCTGCTCAACGTGGGGAAAAGACCGCGATACAAAAGCCTTCTCTTCTGAAATTAGTTGGGTATACAAGAACACGAGCTCTTCAGCTCCTGCTTTGAATCGTGAGCCTGTGAATCCGTCTGAATGGAACAAGCCGTTCGACCATCCCACAATGGAAAAGCTTACAGAGATTCGCAAGGCCATCAAGATGTACAAAGCCCAATAACCAACTGTTGTGATGATGCATCAGCATACAACATATCAACTCAAGCAAACCGCAATGCTTCTGCTTTGCGGTTTGCTTCCTTGTTTCTGTTGGGCACAGCATCGAAGTATTACTGATGCAGAATCCATTGTAGAAAAGTTTGTTCTTACCCATCCCAAGATCAGTAAGGGCAATAACATCAAATACCACCCCTTATCAAAAGACAAATCAATAGAAACAAATCAGGAACACCAGCCATACTACATCTTTTCTGATGATGCTGAGCGGACGGGATTTGTTATCATCTCTGGTGACGAGCGAATGCCTGAGATATTAGCGTATTCAGAAGACAACAGCTTCAATGTCGACAACATTCCTCCCAATGTACAATACTGGTTAGACTGCTACGCAGAAGCCTTTTCCCGTCTCAGTCCCGCAGCATCAACAAATAGGCAGTCAGTATCGCTTTCAACCACTCATGAGGTACAACCTCTATTAGAAGGCAACTCATGGGGACAGGGCGACCCCTACAACCGTCTATGCCCATCCTACAACAACGAGCGTTGCGTTACCGGTTGCGTAGCCACAGCTATGGCCCAGGTGATGGCGCACTATCGCTACCCCGCCATTGGCAAGGGGAGTGTTGACTATCGCACCTTAACCAACAATATCCACGTCACCCGTGATTTTTCGAAAGACGAGTTCCTATGGGGCGATATGCTCGAAAACTATAAGACACATTTTACTGAAATCCAAGCGAAAGCAGTTTCCGAACTGATGTTCAGTTGTGGAGCTTCCGTCAAGATGGACTATGGCACAAGTTCACAGGGGGGAAGTGGTGCTTATCAAACCAGCCTCGTAACTGCATATATTAACAATTTCAGCTACGACCGAGACATGGCCTGTCTCTTCCGCAATCACTGTTCAACGGAAGATTGGCATGCCATACTGATGCATGAGCTTGATGAAGGCCGTCCTGTCAACTATGCAGGACAGAGCCTAAGAGACGGAGGGCATTCCTTCGTATTAGACGGCTACAAGACCAGCACAAACAACAACTACCCTGATTATCATGTCAATTGGGGCTGGAACGGAACATGCAACGGCTATTACCAGATTGCCAATCTCGCGCCTGCCGAGGATGGACAACAACACACAGCTGATGGTTTCAATAGCAGCCAGCAGATGGTCGTTGGCACTATGCCTGAAGACGGTATTGACAATCATTTCAGATTTCTGTGCACTTCCAATCTTCACACCTCATCATCCAAGGTCAAGAACGGGAGCACCATACAAGTTTATACTGCCTCATTGGTCAACTCTTCCTACAAAGAAACAAATGGCACCATTGCCGTCACGTTGACCAATTCGGAAGACACCACAGAAACCATCATTGCCGACACCTATCTGAAATCATTAGGCTATCAACAAGAACAGAGGAACTACAGTCTCAACATCACGATTCCTTCCAACATAAAAGAGGGACAATACCAAGTGGAGTTGAGATATCACCATACAGGAACAAATGACTATCAAAAGGTCTTCTCACAGCAGTATCCCGTCATAACCATTTCTGATTCCGGCGAGGATAATCCCACAGATGATTATTATGCATATTTAGGATGCTCAGACTTCGAACTAGCAAGCACTACTGGAGACTCTATCATCTGCATCAAGTTGTATGAATTGCAAAACCTCATTGAAGACCCCTTTATTGGCGATATCAGGATGATACTTGCCAACAACCAAGGAAAGGCACTTACCGTCTTTGGTGATTCCATCCAACCCGACGAGATGGGAATGCACGAAATCGTCGAAGAGCCGCTGAGCATCCAAGGCTGTCTCACTGGTGACTGGGAGAATGGAAAGTATCGTATCTACATTGGCGCAAGGAGAATAAACCAACAATCATACACAAACATTTCCTTTTATGATATCACTATCCCTCAAGGAGAGTACAAAGATTTCTATTTCGAGGCAGATATCGTTGATGGAAAGATGATGATTGACGGAAAAACCTTCCCCATCATTCCTTCTATCATACAAGATACTTCTTATCACCTTACTAATACAGCAAACAATGTCATCTACTCCCTCACCGGCACAAGACAATCATCGCTCAGGAGGGGAATCAACATCATCAGAGGAAAAGACGGAAGAATGTGCAAGATATTCAAAAAAAATAAGTAATTTTGCACACAAAAAATGGAAAAGAAAAGATATACTCCCGAGATGATTACCGAGTTGCGGCCAGGCGAGATCTTTGTGTTTGGCAGCAACCTGGAGGGTGCACATGGCGGTGGAGCTGCTCTCACAGCTTGGCGTAAGTTTGGAGCCATCTGGGGACAAGGAGTGGGCCTGCAGGGACAGAGTTACGGCATCCCCACCATGCACGGCGGCGTCGATGCTATCCGTCCTTATGTCGATGAGTTCATCCTTTTTGCCAAGAATCACCCCGAACTCACGTTCCTCGTCACCCGTGTAGGCTGCGGCATCGCGGGATTCACCAATGCCCAGATCTCTCCTCTCTTCGCCGGAGGCCATCATCTGAGCAATGTGATACTGCCAGAGGGATGGTAGAAGGATGTGTCTTCAGTTGACAGTTTCTTGCACAACCCATGTTTTTTATTACCTTTGCAGCGCAAAGGTTGAAGAGGACAATTGCGCGCAGGCGAGCGCAAAGATGTTTCTAGTCCTAACAAAAATTACTGCCTACCCACCGCGCAAAAATTCCTTCGGAGATGGAGCCAAAGCGACCTTTTAATAACTGATGATTAACCGATAAAAATCTTCACACCCGTAAGTCAAAACTCAGGCATGGGGACAGCATCGTCGAAATGCCAGATGGTGTCGCGATGGGTGTCGTTGAGCACCTTGTTGCGGATGCGATGCGCTATCTCGTCGTCAACGATATTAGCATCCTCGATGGCGTTGCGCTGCACCTTCTCCACCTGGATGAGATAGGCCGAATGGTTGTCGGCATTGCCGCTGGTCATATCTATGAGCTGCTGCGTCTTCTGCTCCAGGGTGAGGCTATTGTCAGCCAGTAGGGCCATGATCTGCTCGTCGTCCATGTGTTCGAGCATGCCGTCGGTGCAGAGCAGGAAATAGTCGCCTGGCCACACGGTACCGATATGCGCCATCGAAGGGATGGTGCGCTCGGGTTGGTGGGGCTGCATGGCCTTGAGGATGACATTCTTCTTGGGCGACTTGGCCATGTCGTTGTAACAGATATCGCCTGCCTCGTACATCTGCTGCACCAAGGAGTGATCGCGCGAACGGAAGAGCACGCCTCGCTGGGGCCCCAATGAGGGACGCAGGTGATAGATGCGACTGTCGCCGATATGCGACACCAGACAACCTCCCTCGTGTATGCAGAGGAAGGTCATCGTGGTGCCCATAGAAGCTTCGTTATCCACATCGGCTGCATCGAGGGCGTCGAAAGCGGCTGTCATACAATGCTCGAAGTCCTCGTCGGAGAAGGTGCCTGTGGTTTGGAGGATGGTCTCGGCCACCCTGCCCAGCGTCTTGCATACGGCATCGCTGGCCACTTCGCCCTTATCCATTCCACCCATGCCGTCGCACACCACAAAGACTCGGCTATCGGTGTTTGCAGCGTCCTTCGACGGATAGATGGCATCCTCCTGGTTCTCGCGGTTGCCCAGTTCGTGGATGGCCTGTGGAGTGAATATCTGTAATTTCATGTTTTGTTCAGAGAAGTGTTACTCCCACTCAATCGTTGCAGGTGGCTTTGACGAGATGTCGTAGCAGACGCGGTTCACGCCACGCACCTTGTTAATGATCTCGTTTGACACCTTAGCCATGAAGTCATAGGGCAGATGAGCCCAGTCGGCTGTCATAGCATCGGTAGAGGTGACGGCACGCAGAGCCACAGGATGCTCGTAGGTGCGCTCATCGCCCATGACACCTACCGAGCGGACGGTGGAGAGGAGGATGGCGCCAGCCTGCCAGATCTGGTCATAGAGCGACACCTCGATGGTGCCGTCCTTCATGTCGGCGGGAATGCCAGCGGCGAGCACCTTGCGGGCCTCTTCGCCAGAGAGTTTCACCTTATAGTCGCGCAGGCCGCGGATATAGATATCGTCGGCATTCTGCAGGATCTCCACCTTTTCGCGGGTGATGTCACCCAGGATGCGAACAGCCAAACCAGGTCCGGGGAAGGGATGACGGGTGATGAGATGTTCGGGCATGCCCATCTGGCGACCCACACGGCGCACCTCGTCCTTGAAGAGCCACTTCAGAGGCTCGCAGAGTTGCAGATGCATCTCCTTGGGCAGTCCGCCCACGTTGTGATGACTCTTGATAACCTTACCCGTGATATTGAGCGACTCGATGCGGTCGGGATAGATAGTGCCCTGAGCGAGCCACTTGGCATCGGTGATTTTCTTGGCTTCGGCATTGAACACCTCGACGAAGTCGCGACCAATGATCTTACGCTTCTGCTCAGGGTCGGTGACACCTGCCAGGTCAGAGAAGAACTTCTCGCTGGCATCGACACCAATCACATTCAGACCCAGCACCTTGTAGTCTTCCATCACCTGCTGGAACTCGTTCTTGCGCAGCATGCCGTGGTCAACGAAGATACAGGTAAGACGATTGCCAATGGC
>Ga0265298_10011097_pt1 | contig 10583 bp, 10 predicted proteins | sample AusTroGonzalo_MG_3_FD_193486 | JGI IMG/M metagenome (GOLD analysis project Ga0265298, IMG submission 193486) | Bovine rumen microbial communities from tropical cattle in Woodstock, Queensland, Australia - Gonzalo_01 | ecosystem: Host-associated > Mammals > Digestive system > Stomach > Rumen ... | reverse complement strand
CTTTCCACGACGGCGAAAAGCTCTTCGATGGACTGGTGGTCGCCCAGCTTGCACCCGGCCACACTCCGGGTCACACGGTTTATACGGTGGACGGGTACTGCCTCATCGCCGGCGATCTGCTGCATGCCCAAGACCTCCAGCTGGACCATCCGCAATTCTGCGCCCGCTACGATACGGATCCCGCACAGGCTGTCGCTACACGCACACGCATCCTCGAGAGCGTCCGCGAGAACGGTCAGTACTTTGCGGATGCCCACTGCTACGACCATTTCATCAACCTTCGCGACCGCAGCAAGGAACAATAATCCCGTGCTGCTGGACGCGAAGATGTGAATGTGGAAAAAGAGATAAAACTCGATTACTTTCTGACAATAACGCTACCGCTGCCCTGGTGGGTGGCGAGAATCAGCACCTCAGCGATTTGCACGTGCGCAGGAGCGTTGGCGGCATAGACGGCCACATCGGCGATGTCGTCACCCGTCAGGGGTTTGATGCCTTTATAGACGTTGGCGGCGCGTTCCGTATCACCATGGAAGCGCGTGTTGCTGAAGTTCGTCTCCACAAGTCCGGGCTTAAGATTCGTCACACGGACGGCACTGCTGGCCACATCGATACGCAATCCGTCAGTGATTGTCTTCACCGCTGATTTCGTGGCGCAATAGACGTTTCCGTTAGCGTATGCGGCATCTCCTGCCACCGAACCGATGTTGATAATGTGTCCGCGGTCGCGCGCCACCATCCCCGGCACCACAAGGCGGGTCATAGTCAGCAAACCCTTGATATTGGTGTCCACCATGGTGTCCCAATCATCGTAACTGCCTTCATATTCAGGTTCCAGACCAAGTGCCAAACCGGCATTGTTCACCAGTACATCAATCTCTTTCCACTCATCGGGCAGACCATTGATGCACTGTGTGGCTTTCTCGCGATCGCGTACATCAAACACCAAAGTCAGCACTTTTGTACCCTTATCTATCAATTCTTTGCGGATTTCCTCCAGTTTTTGCTCGTTGCGTCCAGTCAAAATCAATTTATCGCCATTTGCAGCGAATTTTCTTGCACAGCCGAGTCCAATACCGCTCGTTGCGCCTGTAATTAAGACAATCTTATTCATAATCAATGGGTTATTCTAAAAACGATTTGAAAAATAATCAGATTACAAAAGTATAAAAAAAATTCGAATTTTTATATTTTTGCGCCATGATTCAGAGCAAACTGACAGTTGATGGAAAAGTGATCTTCTCGGGCGAATTCCCCGAGGCGGCGACACTGCGCAAGGTGGAGGAGGACGGCATCGTCACCACCTATTGCGACAACGAGTTCTTCAGCAGCAAGTTGACGGAAAACCGTGTGGGTCGCTATCTGCTTTTAGGACAGAAAGCCCAAAGCCAAGTCGATTGCGAATTCGAGGTGCATCGGACGGGACTGCCGGTGCTAATGATGTCGTTGGCGAAGGACAGCGACATCGTGCGCACCCGCCGTGAGGACCGCCGCTGGCGTACGGGGGATGTGTGCCTTTCGCTGTTCCCTGAAGAGGATTCCGTTGTGAATCACTGCAAGCGCGGAGCATCGTTCGAGCTGTTCAACATCGTGCTGACCGAACCGGTGGTGCGGCAGCTGGCCGAGCGGCACCCCGACGCGCTGAACAGTTTCTGCCGCGACTTCGAGCGGAATGAGGCCATCGCCTATACGCCCGAAGGCACGCAGGCGGGCCGCAAATTGCTGAACCTGTTCCGCTCCATTGAGGAATGCAACGAGATGGGTAACTACGCCGCCAAGTATCTGGACACCATGATTTTGGATACGCTGTCGATGATGATTAACCGGGCTAACGAATCGGACGAGACGCTCGCACCCGTCAATCTGACGCTGTCCGAAAAAGTTCACACAGCCCGTGACATCATGACTACGCAATATCAGGATCCACCGTCGCTGCACGCACTGGCACTTATGGTAGGCACCAACGAATGTACGCTGAAATCGGCCTTCAAGCAAGAGTTCGGCGTGACCGTCTTTCAATGCCTCTTTGACCACCGCATGTCGTTGGCAACCAAGTATTTGTTGGAATCCTCTTGGCCCATCGCCGAAATCGGACTCCTTTTGGGCTATGAATACCAAAGCCACTTCTGCACTGCCTTCCGCAGGAAGTACGGCATGTCACCGACGGAGTTCCGAGAGCTCAATACCTCTCCACAAAATCTTTCACTAACCTAAAAATCGGCTCGTACGTATCGAAAATCGCGTTCTCGTAGGTGTCGAAAGTAGTATGATAATAGGGGAATGCGTCGCCGTTCTCGTTCTCGAAAAGGATGCTCGGCACGCCCTTTTCGGCAAAGGGATAGTGGTCGCTGTTGCCGGCTAACTCCCCTCGGTTCAATCCTTTAAAATACTTCTTCTCTCCATTGATTTTGTCGAATGTCGTGAAGCCTCGGTCGGAGTTGGTTTCTACGTATTGCACGGGGTTGTTGTCGCCGATCATGTCGATGTTGATGAGGAACTTGATCTGCTCCAGCGGAACGGTCGGATGCGCCACGTACCACTCCGAGCCGCGCAAGTTGGCATCCTCACCGGAGAAGGAGATGAAGTACATGTCGAACTCGGGACGGTTTTGAGCGTAATAGGCCGCGAGCGTCACGATGGCCGCGGTGCCGGAGGCGTTGTCGTTGGCACCAGCGTAAAAGACCTTCTTGCCGAGATTGCCGAGGTGGTCGTAGTGCGCCGTAAAGACGAAGCAGCTGTCGTGCCGCTTGCCTTCCACCTTGGCGATGACGTTGAAGAGTTCGTAGTCTTTCAGGAACTTGTTCTCGATATTGACGGTGATGCTTTGCGCATCTTTCGGGAAATTGGAAGTGGCCCAAATGACGGGCTTGCCCATAATTTTCTCACCGTAAGCCTTATAGAACTTGAGATGCGGTTCCCAAGTCTGGATCAGGCCGGCGTTGGTGCAACCCTCCTTACCCCAGATTTTCTTGAAGTCTTGGTAATGGCGGTAGGAGAAAAAGAAATCGCAGACCACGAAGCAGTCCCTGTATTCGGGTTTCGCGAGGTCGGCGAACATCTTCTCGGCATCGTAGTTGTTCGTAGCAACGTAGTAGAGTTTGTAGGTGCCGCGCACGCCCGGTGAGTACTCGCGCATGGAGAAATCGATGCCAGGGGTCAGCGGACGACCATCAACGGACATCTCCATCTTGCCGGGAAAGGTGTTGATGTCAATGGTGAATGGTTGGCACACCACCTCATCGACACCTGCCTTCTTGTACTCCTTTGCCAAATACTTTCCCGCTTTGTTGGCCCCGCCGTAGGCATAGCCTCGACCTTGGTATTTCGCGGAAGTCAGCTCTTTGAGCACCTGTTTGTAATGCGCCAAATCCTGCGCCCGCAACGACATTTCCGGAAACATCGTCGCCATTATGAATGCCAATGCTATGAGGATCATTTTTTTCATCGCTGTATAATTTTAAATTCGGGGCAAAAATACAATCTATTTTGATAAATCATTTTCAAAAAACGGAATAATTTGCCTATTGCCTGTTGCCTATTGCCTATTCCCTAAAAAATGTATTTTTGCGCTTTGAATTGAAATAACAATGAAAAAACGGATAACTTTTTGTGCCCTGGTGCTCGCCATGATTGCGATGACGGCTTTCACGAACGGAAAAACCTCTGAACCTCCCGCACAGGTGGAAGGTCACTACATTTACGTGCACGCATTTGACTACGATTTGCAGGGCAACCACCTCGACGTGCATGAATCTGGAACAATGGACTTTTTCCCTGACGGTACCGCTATTGACTCCGCAGCGCAGTTGTACTCGGTCATGATGGGGGATAGCGGCAAGGTGATTTACGTGTTCAACTATGTCAGCCCCAGCAACTGGCGTCTCGATGGTGAGGATTTCTACTTTTCCGGGATCAAGGAGAGTTTCCGTATGGAGCTAGTAGACTGCTCTTTTGTGGGTTGCGACTCAGCGCATGTCGCTGAATTAGCGCAAGAAATCATCAAGGTCGTAAGCGGAAGTATTGACTACCAGTACAAATTCCATTTGGATTCGCTCACGGAGAAAAAAATGCAGTGGAGCTTCACCTACCGCGACGGGCACAGCGACACGTGGAAGTTCTTTCGGCAGCTCACAACCGAATAAGGGCGCGATTATTTCCGTTATTTGAAAACCGGATCCTGGGATCCGTTGTATTTTTGCCGCGTTAAAAAATGGTCATGAAAGAAAAGAGAAACAAAAAACATCTCGTTGGAAAGATTCTTCTTACGCTGTTCGCGGTTTCCATCATCACAGGATGCATTTTCTCCTATTTCGGAGGTTTTGGCACTGGAAAGTATGCTGACAAAGAAGATTTTGCGAAATATTCGGGCAATATTTTGGACATCAGCATTCCGGATAGTGTGCGTGTCATTGGATTGGGAGAAGCGACTCACGGAAATGCTGAGTTTCAGCAGCTCAAGCTGGATGTGTTTAAGTTAATGGTCGAGAAGTACGGCGTGAAGGCGTTTGCGCTGGAAGGCGACTACGGCGGCTGCGAGGCGGTCAACCAGTACATCCACGGTGGCGAGGGCACGGCGGAAGAGGCCGCTGCGGCCATCGGGTTCCCTATTTATCGGACCAAGGAGATGTCGGAGCTTATCGAATGGATGCGAAAGTATAACGTCACTGCCGCAGAGGGCGAAGATTTGCGTTTCTACGGCTTCGACATGCAACTCTACGAGCGCAGCTACCAGTATTTGTTAAAAGAGGCAAAGGCATACGCGCTACCAACGGCGGATTTGGAGAAGCTGTGGGACAAGTCTGAAGGCAAGTTCTCAGCATCCTATACCGCCGATCAAAAAGCGAAAGTCATTGAGGCGGTGAAGCAGGATTTGTTGCAGTTAAACGACTCAACGACGGCGCAAGCGGTACATTTGGCGGATATGCTGCTCCAAAATATCGCTTTAGGGAAGGTAATCAACGATATGTTGAAGGGAAATGTACTGCGCGACTCTCTGATGTTCGTGAACACCCACTGGATTATGGCGCAAGAGGAGGCCCGCGGCAACGAGTGCATTTTCATCTCAGGGCACAACGGGCACATCCAGCGTGTACACGATTACGGAACGATTGGAAAGGCCATGGGTGCTCTGTTGTCAAACGAGCTCGGCAAGGCTTACTATGCCATCGGGACCGATTTCTACAAGGCGCGAGTCAGTTTGCCGAAAGGGTTTGGTGCGGATAGGAACAACCAGCGAAGCAACCACACCTTCTTCTCCTACGACCCGTTAGCAAAAGCCGCCAAAAAGTGTGGATATGAGATCTGTTGGCTCGATTTCTCGATAATCCCGGACAGTTCCGCACTCAAACAACAAATCACGGACTACACTTGGATGGGTGACGTGGGTGAAGGTCACACCCCGCTCATGGCCATTCTCCCTATGTCGTACCGAGACTGGGTTTCCCCTTCGGGACTCTATGACGGGGTGATTTTTGTGGCAAAAGCGAGACCGATAGAGGTAATAGGCAAAAAGCGATAGGTAACAGGCAATAAGCAACAGGCAAACAGAAATTTTAGTATATGTTAGTATAGATATGTCGAAACGTGCAAGACAATATATCGGGATTTTAGCTGCAGTGGCGGCCTATTACCTCATCCATGAAGGGGCGCACCTGGTTGAGGCCTTGATTCAGGGCGTTTTCAAAGAGGTGAAATTCATGGGGTTGGGTATGCAGATTGATGTCTTCGCGGAGCAGATGACCGACACGCAGATGGGCCTCTTCTGCCTCGCCGGGGCGGTCGCTACCTTTCTGGCTGGCTGGATTTTGGTACTTTTGTGCCGAAAAATCTGTGCCTTGGAATCGAAGGTGCTGAAGGCTGTCTTTTGGTATGTGACAATTGCCCTGCTTGTGCTCGATCCACTCTATCTGAGCGTGTTGTGCGGATTCTTCGGCGGCGGCGACATGAACGGTATCCGTCTGCTGATGCCCGAAGTGGCAGTCAGAATCATCTTCGCATTCATCGGCGTGATCCACGTCTTGGTGATTTGGAAGTATCTGCTGCCAAGGTATAAGGAAGCGTTCAACTCATAATGGCGCAACATCATTCGACAAATAAGACTACACGAAATATTATTGAATAAGAACATTTTCACTATGAACTGGACCATTATCATCATTGAAACTATCGTCATGACCGCCGCGTTCACGGCCATGATTCTGATTCCGCTCGTGAAGAACCCCGTATGGTGGATTCACGATTATCCTGAAGATATCCAGGAGGAGTATTTCAAGACACATGAGCGCGTGCCGTCGAAGTTTTTCACCAAGACCGTACTGATTAAGAAAGGTCTCGCGCTTCTCGTCGCTCTTGCCCTGATGCTCGGTCTGATGAAACTGGCTGGCGCGTACAATTTCTGGTCGGCCTTCGCGCTGAGCTACGGCATCTGGCTCGTCATCGACTGGTACGACTGCTTCTTCCTCGATTGGGTACTCTTCGCCAACATGAAGTCCGTGCGTCTGCCCGGCACCGAGCACATGGACGCGGCCTATCATCAGAAAAAGTACCACTTTGTGCAGTCGCTGTGGGGCATGTTGATCGGGCTAATTCCGTGTCTGATCGGAGCGGGGATTTATGCATGGCTGTGCTGTTGATTTTTATCTCCACGTATCGCTCGTATCTTCACGTATATCAGACCGTTCAATCTTATTTATACGCGCAGATACGAGCGATACGCGGAGATTATATTTCATAGATTTGCAAAAAAAGATAACATGATCAAACTCCAAAAATTCCTGACCCTTTTCGTCGGCATCGGCGCGGTGGGCGGTGCTGTGATGATGTGGATTGACCCAACAGGCGTAAAGTGGGGCGGTGAGCCACTGTTAGAAATGTTGCGGGCGAAAATGCCCTGGCCGGACGTCTTCTTCCGGAACTTCATCCCGTCGGGGTTCGTGCTGCTGTTCCTGAACGGCATCACCCAGTTGGCAACGGCGTGCCTGCTTTTCAAGAAGCACTCACTCGCGCAGTGGGCAGTCCTCGCCTGCGGCATCATTTTGATGCTCTGGATCGTCCTCGAATGGTGGGTTTGGGACTTCAACGCCATCAGCAACCTCTATTTCGTGTTCGGACTAGTGGAGGTCGTGGCAGCGGTGGTTTGTATGAGGCAACAGAAAAGGAATTAGTTAAGAGATAAGAGTTAAGAGATAAGAGTTTAGAGTTGATGAAGGAGAACCATAGTCTAAAACCAAACGGTTAAGAGCCAACTACTAACTGCTAACTACCATGGCCAACCTCATTACCGCTATCCGAATCCTTTGCAGCATCGCCCTCTTGTTTTGCGCGGCGCTTTCCCCGTGGTTTTACGCGCTTTACATCACCGCGGGCATTTCCGATATGGTTGACGGCTGGGTCGCACGCAAGACGAACACCGTCAGTGATTTTGGTTCGAAATTAGACACGGTGGCGGACATCATTTTCGTTGTGGTTTGTTTGGCCAAATTGCTGCCGGTTTTGCATCTTCCCGTTTGGATTTACGTCTGGGTCGGCATCATCACCTGCATCAAGGTCTTCAATATCATTTACAACTATGTCGTTCGGAAGCAGTTCTTAGCCGACCACAGCATCCTGAACAAAGTCACCGGCGCGCTGCTATTTCTCCTTCCGTTGACGTTGTCTGTCGTCGATGTGAAGTATAGTGCGGCGGTAGTCTGCGCAGTGGCGACTATCGCTGGAATACAAGAAGGAGTTCGGGAAAAATTGAAGGGGTGAATATGCCGCTTCTGTTGGGCCTCGGTTTGACCTGCGCGGGAATCAGCTTGATAAGCAAGTAGTTGTGAATCCTACCGCATTGATATCCACGGGAATGAGAAAAGAACTATTCCCGTGGATATATTAGATTTCTTTTCAAGAAAAAGAGTTTCCATAGTCGTGCTATATCTGATAATTGTTTATTTTTGCAAATTATTACAGATTATACAGACTAATGGCAATGACTACAAAACAGCGTTTCTATTTGAGCTGGGCAGTGATGATACTGTCCGCCATCATCGTTATTTCCGCTAACACCATCTTCGTTCCAGCGACATCATATATAGCGAAAGATTTGGGTGTTGATGAAGCCGCCATGTCGTCGAACATGGTATTCAGCCGTATCAGCATGATTATCTGCATGTTCTGTTTTGCGGCCTTTGCCGACCTTTTCACTTCGCGCCGGCTGATGCAGATGGGACTCATCATCTGCACGATAAGCTGTGCGCTGAGTGCGCTGTCAAAGAGCATCTACATGTTCGACTTTGCCCAAGTCATTGAGGCCATTTCACGCGCTACGGTGATGCTCACCATGCAGCTCTGGATAGCGGGCATTTCCAATAAAGAGAACCTGGCTACCCGCCTCAGCTGGTACACCATTCTAATCACCATTTCACCTATTCTTGCTCCTTCTGTTGGCGGAGTGATTGCCGAGTCGGCATCCTGGCAGTACTGCTTCATTGTCTTGGGTGTGCTGAGTCTTGCCATGTTGGCAGGAGTCAGTGTGTTCCACATTCAGGAAAAAACGGAACAGCAAGAATTGTCCAACAACCGTCCCAAATTTTCCCCAAAGGAGACACTACGGGAATACCGCCAGGTGATCTTACATTCACCACTGCTGGCGTTGAGCTTCTCGTTAGGATGGATGGCATGGTTCGAAGGTGGATACTTTGCTATCTCCTCCTTCCTGTTTGTTGATGAGTTAGGATTAAATGCGGCTCAGTTGGGCGGCATCATCATGGTCTATATGATCGGTGCCTTTGCGGGTCGATTCCCCATCATGTATATCCAAAAGCATTACGGTCCGCGTGTCACTTTCCTCTACCATCAGGCAGTCGTATTGCTGGCGACACTCAGTGCGCTCGGCTATCGTCTGATTGTGGGACATCACGACATCGTTGAAATCACCGTCGTGATGGGCATCTTCGGTTTCGGATTCAGCGGCATGTATATCTACTGCCTGCGCAACAGCATGGTGATAGAGCCTGAGAAAAAGAGTGTCTATACCAGCCTGTTCAACAGCATTTACAGCATCTCAGCCTTAGCAGGTGTGCTGACGATACAGGGTCTCTATTTGGCAAAATTCAGTTCTGTGAACATTTTCCAGACACTGGCTGCCACTTCTACCGTCTTTATGCTGGTGGGCAGCGTCCTGCACTTGAAAGCTTTGAAAAAAATGAATAAAGAAAACATATTATGAAACAAACTGCTCCACTATCAAAATCACAATATGGCCTTTATGTTGAGTGTGTAGCACACCAAGGTGAAATTTGTTACAATCTTTCTTATATCTACGTGCTCGATGGCGGCTTGGACGAGGAAAAGTTAAAGTCTGCTATCGAAACTACCGTTGCCGCCCATCCCACATTATTCACGCGTTTCGAATTGAACGAGCAGGGCGACCCCGTGCAAACTATCGATGACAGCGAAACTTTCAGTTTGGAGGTAGAGCATATTGCCGATATCGAAGCGGAAAAACAAGGGATGGTTATGCCTTTCGACATCTATAACGACAGGCTTTTCCGCATCCGACTGCTCAAAGATGCCGAACATTTCTACTTTTTCATCGACATCCACCATCTCATTGGCGACGGCTCAGCACTGAAGGTGATACTCGCCGATGTGGACGCTGCTTACAACGGCAAAACATTGAAGCCTGAAGCCATGACGCTTGCCGACGTGGCCATAGCCGAAGCCGAAAAGCGCAAAACACCTGTTTTTGAAGAAGATAAGCAATGGTATGCCCAGCACTTCGATTGCGGAGACTGTTATTCGCCGTTGTTGCCAGACAAAGAGGAAAAAGAGCCGCAACAAGGTCGTATGACACGGGTTATGAACGTGGACAATGCCCGATTGGATGCCTTCTGCAAAGAACACGGCATTTTCAAGAGCACCTTCTTTACAGCAGTCTATAGCTATCTGTTGGCAAAATTCAACAACGAGCAGGAGGCACTGTTCAATACCATTTACAGTGGTCGTTCTGATGAAAAATTGGCACACTCTGTCGCCATGTTAGTCAAGACGCTGCCCGTGTATGCGACATTCACCGATGACACTACGGTGCTCAATTTCCTAAAGGCGGGACAAGATCAAATGACGGGATGCCGTCAACATGAGATCTATTCCTTCAGCGACCTGATGAGCAATTTGAACCTGCAGATTGCCTCTTTCTTCGCATGGCACGGGAATGTGTTTGACAATATGGAGATTTGTGGAAAACCGACAACGGCTATCCAGATGTGCAACACGACCTTGGAAGTACCATTCTATGTAAAGGCTTTGATTATTGATGGTCATTACTGTGTGGAGGCAGAATACAAAGCTAATGTATATTCGGAGCAATTAATCAACCAGTTTTTGGAAAGCTATGAGGCGGTTGTCGAAGGTTTCCTTACAGAAGAATATCTGCGCAATATCAGCATTGCCACAAAGGAGCAGGTCGAGTTGCTCGACTCGTTCAACGATACCGATAGACCCTACGATGACTCGCAGACGGTGGTATCACTGTTCCGTCGTCAGGCCAAGGCCACCCCGGATGCCGAAGCCGTCGTTTTCAAAGACCATCGTTACACCTA
>Ga0265298_10011096_pt1 | contig 10583 bp, 7 predicted proteins | sample AusTroGonzalo_MG_3_FD_193486 | JGI IMG/M metagenome (GOLD analysis project Ga0265298, IMG submission 193486) | Bovine rumen microbial communities from tropical cattle in Woodstock, Queensland, Australia - Gonzalo_01 | ecosystem: Host-associated > Mammals > Digestive system > Stomach > Rumen ... | reverse complement strand
GGGGTGAGAGGATTTGAACCTCCGACCCTCGGTTCCCAAAACCGATGCGCTAACCGGCCTGCGCTACACCCCGAAAGGCGGACGCATACTACGAATATTTTTTGAAAAATCAAGTTTTTTGTTTGATTTCAGCACTTTGCAGCCGCAAGACGCTGAAATCGTTGTCTTTTTTCACTTGAAACGTTACGCCGTTACGCCGTTACGTCGTGTCGTCGTCATGATGAGATAAACTTGGCGGCGCGATTTACATCTTCTCCGGGGCTTCGATCCCGAGCAGGTCCAGTCCGGTTCTGATCGTTCTTGCGACTGCTTCGGCCAGCAAAATGCGCGACTGCATTTTTTCGGGTTCCGCTTTGAGGATCGGAGTCGAGTTGTAGAATGTTCCGAATTTCTGAACGAGGTCGAAAATGTGGTCCGCGATGAAGTTCGGTTTGTAGAGTTCGGCCGCTTTTTCGACGCATTCCGGGAATCTTGCGACACTTGCAGCGATGCTTCTTTCGATGTCGCTTTCCAATGAAATTTTGCAGTTAAAATCGAGAGTTATCCCTTTTTCTGCCGCTTTTCTCTTTATCGACTGCACCCTTGCGTAGGAATATTGCAGGTACGGTGCGGTGTTCCCGTCGAAACTCAGAGCTTTTTCCCACGAAAAGTCGATGTTGCTTGTCCTGTTCTGCGAAAGATCGGAGTATTTCAGTGCGCCGATGCCGACCGCTTTTGCGATTTTTCTCTTTTCTTCAGCCGGAAGTTCCGGATTTTTCTCTTCGACGACGCTCAAACCTTTGCTTTCAGCCTCTTTGAAAAGGTCGGCGAGTTTTATCGTGTTTCCGGCGCGTGTCTTCAGGATCTCGCCGTTGAACGATAATACTCCGAACGGGATGTGGACAAATTCCATCTTCCAGCCTGCACGCTCTGCGATGTTGAATATCTGCTTGAAATGAACCGCCTGCCTGTCGTCGGTGACATAGAGCGCCTTGTTCATTTTGTAGTTTTCGTACTTGTATTTTATCGTCGCCAGGTCACTTGTAGCATAGAGGAATGCACCGTCTTTTTTCCTTACGATGCAGGGATGAAGGTTCTCTTTCTCGTCAAAAAATACAACCAAAGCTCCTTCGCTTTCGACTGCAAGCCCTTTTTCGACGAGTTCGTCAATGACCTTCGGCATAAGAGGATGATAGAACGATTCTCCGTAGTAAGTATCGAAATTTACTCCCAAATATTCGTAAATCTTTTTGCACTCCGCAAGGGTTATATCGACAAATTTTTTCCAGAGAGCCATATTCTTTTCATCACCGTCCTGAACTTTTTTGAGTTCGGTCCTTGCAAGTTCTTCAAGGTCAGGGTCTTTTTCGGCTTCGTCACCGAATTTTATGTAAAGTCTTTCAAGTTCCGAGATGGGATCCTTCTCGAAATTTTCCTTGTCGAGCCATCTGTCGTAAGCCACGATAAGTTTTCCGAACTGCGTTCCCCAGTCGCCTAAGTGATTATCGGCAACGACATCGTAACCGATGAATTTCATTATTCTTTTAATGCTGTCGCCGATGATCGTGGTCCTTAAGTGACCGACGTGCATCGGTTTTGCGATATTGGGTGAAGAGTAGTCGATGACGACTGTTCCTTCGGTATTTATGTGTGAAAAATCCCAGTTTTCACTGAATGTTTTTCCGACCGTTGCGGCAAGAGACTCTTTTTTGAGAAAAATGTTTATGAAGCCGGGGCCTGCCACTTCGATTTTTTCGGTCAGGTCATTCTCCGGAATCGCTGCAATCAGACTTGCGGCAATAATTTTAGGTGCCTGCCTGAAAATCTTCGATGCCGTCATCGCGAAATTCGTCTGATAGTCGCCGAATTTTTCGTCGGTCGCCGGCTGCAGAACAAGTTTTCCCCACTCTTCGAAATCGGGACGGATGTTTTTTATTGCCTCTTTAAAAAGTTTTTCGAGTCTGATTCTTAAAAGTTCCATCGTGTGCTCCATAAAGGTCAAAAAACGCGGAATCTTACATTTTTTGTTCCGTCAGGCAATAATATTTGCCAGGGTCTTTTTGAATTATTCTGAAATATTTGCGATTTTGTTGATTTTTGGTGCGACGATCATGAGAAGCGCACCGAAGAAGATCGTGAATGCCGCGATAAGCGAAAATACCGAAAGTTCGCCGAGAACATCCGCGAGGGTTCCTATTTTGGAAGCGAGCCATGCAGCGATTCCTGTGACTGCGAAATACCATCCCATGATCTGTGAAGTCATCCGTTTCGGAGCCATGTTCGTGATGAATGAAAGCGAAACGGGCGAAAGTGCAAGTTCGCCTATCGTGTTGAAAAAGTATGCCATGCATAGCCAGAGAGCGCTGCTTTTTACCGTTTCATCACCGCCTCTTTCAAGCGATGCGCCGACCATGAATATGAATCCGATGCCGAGGATCACTGTTCCCAGACCCATTTTCATTATTGCCGAAGGCTCTTTTTTGTGTTTTGCGAGGAAAACCCAGAAAGCTGCGACAACAGGGGCAAAGATCATGATGTAAAGCGGGTTGAGCGACTGGAACCACGCTGTCGGGATCTCAAATCCGAAGAAGTTGCGCTCGGTGTAGCGGTCCGTGTAGAGGTTAAGGAGTCCGCCTGCCTGCTCGTAAGCAGCCCAGAAGATGATGACTATGAAAAATGAAAAGAGAACAAGTCCGATTTTCCTTTTTTCAAGTGACGTGAGAGGCTGTTTTTCTGCAACAGCACCGCTTTCAGCCTTCGTTTTAAGCTGTCCGGCAGTTCCGAGATATCTCTGGCCGTAAGCGTAAACCGCCTGTCCGACGAGCATTCCGACTCCGGCAAGACCGAATCCCCAGTGCCAGCCGTATTTGTATGCAAGCCAGCCGACTGCGATCCCGGCTGCGAATGCGCCGACGTTGATTCCCATGTAGAAAATCGTGAAACCCGCGTCTTTTTTCGGGTCTCCGTCAGGATAAAGCTCTCCGACCATTGTCGAAATGTTAGGCTTGAGAAGCCCGACACCTAAAATTATAAGCCCGAGAGCGCCGTAGAATGCCCATACCGGCGGATAAGCCATGAGAAAATGTCCCGCGCAGAGAAGAAGTCCGCCGAGATAAACGCTTTTGCGCTGTCCGAGCAGTTTGTCGGCGACGAATCCGCCCGGAACCGACATCAGATAGACTAAAAGCTGGTAATAACCCAAAATCGCGAGCCCTTTCGCATCGCTCCAGCCCAGGCCCCCTTCTTCGACCGAGGCGACCATGTAAAGGACCAGGATCGCCTTCATTCCGTAAAATGAAAAACGTTCCCAAAGTTCGGTGAAAAACAGCACAAACAGCCCTTTCGGGTGTCCGAGAAAAGTTTCCTTGCTTCGATCGTTCATTTAACCTCTTGATTTTACTAATTGTTTTCGGTTCTGTAGTTCGGAGCTTCCTTCGTGATCGTGACATCGTGGACGTGGCTTTCGCGGTATCCTGCGTTCGTGATCTGGACGAACTGAGCGTGTTCGCGGAGCATCTGGATATTCTCGGCGCCGAGGTATCCGAAACCCGATTTCAAGCCGCCCGCAAGCTGGTAGATCGTGTCTGCGATAGGTCCTTTGTAAGCGACTCTGCCTTCGATCCCTTCCGGAACGAACTTCTGTGCGTCGTTGATGTTGTCCTGAAAATATCTGTCCTTGCTTCCTTTCTTCATTGCGCCGAGAGAGCCCATTCCGCGGTACATTTTGTAGGATCTGCCCTGGTAAAGGACGATCTCGCCGGGAGCTTCGGCCGTTCCGGCGAACATTCCGCCGATCATGACTGCATCTGCACCTGCTGCGATCGCTTTGACGATGTCGCCGGAATATTTGATACCGCCGTCAGCGATAAGTGTTCTGCCGTATTTTTTTGCGACCGGAGCAACGTTCATGATTGCCGAAAGCTGCGGATAACCGACACCTGCGACGATTCTTGTCGTGCATATCGAACCGGGGCCGATTCCTACTTTGACAACATCAGCACCTGCTTTGAAAAGCTCTTCGGCAGCTTCAGCTGTTACGATGTTTCCTGCGATTATATCGACATCGGGATAGAATTTTCTGAAATCTTTGACGACTGTGATGACGTTTTTCGAGTGAGCGTGCGCCGAATCGAGAACAAGTGCGTCAACCCCTGCTTTTACAAGTTCCGCAGCGCGGTCGTAACCTGCCGAAGTCGGAGTTACCGCTGCACCTACAAGAAGACGCGAATATTTGTCTTTCGCCGAATTCGGGAACTTCTCCTGATTCTCGATATCCCTTGTCGTGATTAGGCCGACAAGCCCGCCGTTATCGTCAACTACAAGCAGTTTTTCTATTCTGTGGGCATGCATCAGGGACTTTGCCTCGTCCGGCGGGAAATTTTCCTTAACGGTGACGAGTTCTTTCGTCATAAGTTCGCCGACTCTTTTCTCCATGTTGGTTTCGAAGCGGAGATCACGGTTCGTGATGATGCCGACAAGCTTTTCGCCTTCGACGACGGGAATACCTGAAATCCTGTTCGACTGCATGAGATCAAGTGCATCTGATATACTTTCGTTCGGAGTTATCGTGATTGGGTTAGTTATTACGCCCGCTTCGGAACGCTTTACCATTTTGACCTGTTTCGCCTGTTCCTCGATCGTCATGTTTTTGTGGATGACACCCATTCCGCCGTGACGCGCCATTGCGATAGCGGTATCGACTTCCGTGACGGTATCCATTGCGGAACTTAAAAACGGCGTGTTGAGAACGATGTTTTTCGTTAGTCTGGACGTGATGTTGACGTCCTTTGGAAGGACCTCGGAATAATGCGGCACGAGCAGAACGTCGTCAAAAGTTAAAGCTGTTTCGATTTTGTTAGCGATTTCCATAACTTTCTCCAAAATTTTAATTAGCAATCAGTTGCGGCATTTTAATGAGTTGAAAAATGAAGTCAAGAACCGGCAGAGACGTTTTTCCGCCCTTAAAATAAAAGATGTTTTCCTAATAATATCTTTACTATTGCCCGAAATTTATTTTTGACTATAATACTCCGGTTTTTTTGACGGAGGCATTTATGAAGAAAATAAAATTTTTAATTATTGCTGTTGCGCTGCTTTTTGTTGCAGCATGCGGTTCCGGAGGCGATGATCCGTATGGCGAATTCGGTGACGGCGACGGATTATACCCGGGAAACGATGATGACTCTTCTCTGCCCGACAATATAAATTCAGATAACGATGCGACTGATACGGAAGGGGAAGACGGACCTGTAGATCAGGAATGGGCCGCAGCCGACGATGACGGCGACGGTATTCCTAACGGTGTGGAAGGAAAAAAGGATTCTGACGGAGACGGAACTCCTGATTATCTTGACGAAGACAGCGACGGTGACGGCATTCCCGATTCAGTCGAAGCTCCGCGCGGTGTAATCGTAGACGACGACAACGACGGCACGCCGAACTATCTCGATGACGACAGTGACGGTGACGGTATCCCTGATTCTGTTGAAGGAACAGGGGATTCTGACGGTGACGGGACCCCGGATTTCCGTGATACAGACAGCGACAACGACGGCATATTGGATTCGTACGAATGTTTCTCTGATCCGTGCGTGGACAGTGATGATGACGGAACTCCCGATTATCTCGATGAAGACAGCGACGGCGACGGTATCCCTGATCTTTACGAAGGTATAAAAGATCCCGACGGAGACGGACTCCCGAATTTCATAGACGATGACAGTGACGGTGACGGCATACTTGATTCTGTAGAGAATGAAGGTGCATTCCCGCCGCTTGATACCGACGGTGACGGAACTTATGACTTCCTCGATACTGACAGTGACGGCGACGGACTTTCCGATGCTGCTGAATATGCTGTTGCAGGTTCAGATCCCAAACTTTCAGACTCAGACGGTGACGGTTTCGACGACAACAGCGAATTTATTCTTGGCAGTGATCCCAACGATTCGGAAAGCGTTATTTCGGAAGATGCTTTCTATGTCCTGCTGCCTTATAACGGTGAGCCTGTCGTCCAGCATCTCAAGTTCAGTACGGATATTCAGAAGGTTGACGTGCTGATCATGGTTGACCTTTCAGGTTCGATGATGGAGGAACACGCTAATCTGAAAAGCGGAATAAAATCGACTATTATTGACGGAGTCCGCAGCGAAATTCCCGATTCAGCTTTCGGTCTTGTCAAATTCGGAACTCTTCAGGATGATCCTTATATTCTTGCTCAGCCGATTACAATGAATGCCGATGCGGTAAAAAGCGCAGTTGACGGAATAACCGATTGCAACGGATCTGACGAATACCACACCCACGCACTCTGGGAAGCCGCTTGCGGCGAAGGGGATTATGAAGACATCAAGACGAGCAATATGTTCGGAACATGCACTGCCACCACACAACATTCTGATTTTACTGTTGCGCCGGTTAACTGTTCGGGACAGCTGGGAAGCATCGGCGGCGCCTGCTTCAGGGACGAAGCTCTGCCTATTTTCATAATGGCGAGCGACGAGGGTTTTACGGATGACGATTTCTGCGGCTGGAAAGACGGCTCGAGAAAGAATAGAGACATGGCTATCGAGAAGATGAATGCGATAAATGCAAAGTTCATCGGTCTCGATTCAGGCAGTTCAATGAGCGATTTCAACTATATTTCGGACGGAACAGGCTCTAACGACGGCGCGGGAACGCGTTTCAACTTCACTGTAAACTCCGACGGAACAGGATTTTCCAATGCGATTGTCGATGCTGTCATCGCACTCACGAACAACATCCAGATAGATATTACGACAAAAGTAAAGCACGTTCCGAACGAATACGGAGTCGAAGATACTTCAAAATTCGTGAAATCGATCAGTCCTGAGAGTTTCCCTGATGTCAAGCCAGGTCAGCAGGTAACGTTTGATGTGACGTTCGAGAATAATTTTTATCAGAACAAAACATACGAGTCTCAGGTCTTTACCGCGACGATCAGCGTCCTCGGCGACGGTGCGTTCCTCGATACGAGAGACGTTGTCATCGTAGTTCCAGGTGCCGATTACACAGGCGGAGACGAATAGTCCTTTATCAGGTTTCAACATAAAATCTTTTTCATGTTTGCTTTTTGTTGAAAATATCAAAGTGATTCAACATCTTGTTTCTTAGAAGAAAATTTATCTTCAATTAGAAAATTTATTGACATTTGTAAAAATTAAAATAAATGAAAAAATGTAAATTTGCTTTTTGCGTTTTAGATAATTTGGATCTTATATGCTGTTTGGTCTGATAAATTTTTTGATAGTGTTTAATATTGTGTTAGAAGCTGAAATGCATATAACGCGGGAAGCGGGCACTTTCCACTACGGCTGGTTCTGTAATCTTGCCGTTGATTTCAATAAGTCCAAGGATGAAGTCAGAAAAAGTGCTTTCTTTATTCCCGATTTCAGCAATGCGATGCTTTCGGCAAGCGAAATAGGCGAAATAAGAAATCAGATAAACTATATGCTTGAGGCGGAGGATGATGCCGATGAGGAGTTTTTCAGCGATTTTACCGATCCTTTCGTGGTTGAAACGGGAGATCCGTTCGTTGTTGATGACGATGACCCGTTTAAAACCGATTACAGCGATCCTTTTGCTGTTTCTGACGAGTGATGTTTTTTGTGCCGAACCCTCTCCGCTTGAGGCTTTGGCCGCTTTTCTGAAAGGTGAGGATATAACGAGCGAGTCCCTGGAGAGCGATTACAGCTGCATAACGCTTGATGAAATGATAGAAAAGGCTTTACGCAATATTGCCGATCTAGAAAAGGCGGTCGTTTCGGCGCGGAAAAACACGCGCGTTGCCGGACTTCTGCCTGAAATAAGTTTCTGGGGAAAGTATAAAAGCGACGAGAAGCTCTATCTCTACCAGCGCAACAACATTGCCGTCGGAAAAGACTATATCACGGTCGGTCCCGACGACAACAACACGACTTACGGCGATCTGAAATCCTACGAGGTGGGAGGAAAGATAAGTTTCGACCTCAAAAAACTGCTTTACAACCCCGATACGATCAAGTTCGGAGAACAGGAGCACAAACTTTATCTGATGCGGATCGAGATGATCGAGCGGCTCAGCGGTGTCTACTATTTTTCGGCAATGATGAACGCCGTGAAAAGTCTCGGTATAAAGATCCCGGAAGATCAGATGCTCATTTTCAGGATAATCGATAAGAAAAACAACGGATGGCTTAGATCTTATGCAGGTTTCGATATGTATTCATGCGGTAAAAAACAATGAGAAAATCACTTTTTCCGGTAATCTTTGCGATTTTTTGTGTCTCCTGCGGTATAGATGCCCCGGAACCTAATGTTTATGCACCTTTCAGATGTATCGAGGAACCTGAAAACAGAGTTTACTATCCCGAAGAAAAGCTGGTTTTCAAATTCAGTTCCGACGTGAATCCGAATTCAGTCGCAGCGGGGTTTTCAGTTTCATCGGAAAATGCAGGAAAGCTAGAATCCATCGAGGTTTCAGGCGATACGGTGACTCTTCTTCCGCCGCTTCCTGCAGAGGACAACATCTTTATAACGATGACTGCTGCGCTCAAATCATCCGACAACAGACCTCTTATGACAGGAGAGCAGTTTTCAGAAAACAAGGAGGTCAGGGAGCTTTTGTATGAAACGGGAAAAAAACTGCCCGAAATCGCCGAGATCATTCCTGACGATTCAAAAAGCATGACTGTCGCAGTCCGCTTTGACAGCGGGGTCGAGATAAAGTTTTCAGATATCGAACCTGAGCCGGAAGATATGATGAAACTTGATGACTGGTATGTTTTTCTGTTCACAAAAAATGTCGATTCGTTCACTGTAAAAAAGGTGAAATCGGCTGAACGCGACTATGAACTTGAAAACGTGAAGGTAACCCTCCCTTCAAACGAGCCGGAAAAATCGGAGGTTTCATTCGATTCAGCAGTGACTGATACATCGTTTACCCTTTCTGTAAAAGGGGATTCCGTGATCGCTCTTGCACTTGAAAACAGCTATTTTATATGCCGCAAGGGGTGTACTGCCGTTCTTGACGGACTTGAAGCTGAAAAAAATTATGAAGTGAATGCCGAAATATGGACGAAAAACGGCAAAGTAAAGCGCTCTTTTTCAGTCGAAACCGGCGAAGCAGCACCGCACATTATGATTTCCGAGATCATGCACACGCCGTCGCTTGAGCCGCAGAAAAGCTGGGAATTCGTCGAGATCTACAACTACAGCGCGATGGATTTCGACCTTTCAAACTGCTTTATCGACGACAAAAACGACGGAAAGGGGGTCGATCTGCTTGCAGCGAAAAATGAAGGAACCGGTCTTGTTCTCAGGGCCGGAGAAGTCGCCGTGATAACGGGAAACGAAGCGGCGTTCGGAGATATTATTCCCAAAGAGGCGCTGTGGCTCACCGTCGATGACACCACGATCGCCGATGCTGGACTCACCGGCAATGAATCTGTCCAGATCCTATGCGATATCGATGAAGTCAGAACTCTTGTCGCAGAGGCCGATCCGAGCAGTTTCAAAACCGACAAAGGTTTTTCGTTTACGGCAGATGCCCACGGAAAAAAATGCCAGTCGGAAGTTGAGAACGGAACGCCAGGTGTTTATGAAGAGTGCAGATAGTGCTTTTTAAAACTTGTTTCTGCAATGAAAATTTTTAAAATATTACGCTAGATTTCGAAAGACGGAGAAATATGACAAACAAAATATTTGATCAGAAAAAAGCGGCAAAGGAATTTGCGGAAAAGTGGGCTGGTCGCGGTGATGAGAAGCAGGATACACATGCTTTCTGGATCTCGCTTCTTCGAGATGTTTTCGGCGTTACCAAACCAGAGGATTCAATACAGTTTGAAAAAAGAGTCAAACTGGGCCACACAAGTTTTATCGATGCATATATTCCTGAAACCAAGGTCCTGATTGAGCAGAAAAGCATTGATGTCGATTTACTGAAAGAAGCAAAACAGTCAGACGGAAGCATGCTTACGCCATATCAGCAGGCTGACAGATACCGCAAGGAACAGAATTATTCGGAAGCTGCACGTTGGATCGTGACTTGTAACTTTAAGGAATTTTTTGTTTATGATATGGATAAACGCGGTAGTGAGCCGGAACATATTTTTCTTAAAGATTTGCCGACAGATTTTTACAGATTACAGTTTTTAGTTGATAGTAAAGATGAAATTATTCGCCGCGAAGAAGAGATTAGCTGGAAAGCCGGCGAGCTTGTCGGGCGGCTTTATGACGCGATTCTGAAGCAGTATAAAAATCCGGAAAGTGCAGAAACATTAAAATCTCTGAATATTCTCTGTGTCAGACTTGTTTTTCTGCTTTATGCCGAAGATGCGGGGATTTTTCCTGAAAAAGATATGTTCGGACGTTATCTTGCGAAATTCAGACCTGATGAAGCACGTAAAAATCTGATGGAACTTTTTACGGTTTTAAACACGAAACCTGAAAACAGAGATCCGTATTTGAATGATGATTTAGCTGCATTTCCTTATGTAAACGGTGGACTTTTTGCAGAACGCGAAATCGAAATCCCCAGATTTAATGAGGAAATAGTCGATATTCTTGTGAATAAGGCTAGTGCCGGTTTTGACTGGAGCGAGATT
>Ga0265298_10011094_pt1 | contig 10584 bp, 3 predicted proteins | sample AusTroGonzalo_MG_3_FD_193486 | JGI IMG/M metagenome (GOLD analysis project Ga0265298, IMG submission 193486) | Bovine rumen microbial communities from tropical cattle in Woodstock, Queensland, Australia - Gonzalo_01 | ecosystem: Host-associated > Mammals > Digestive system > Stomach > Rumen ... | reverse complement strand
GATCGAGTGCCTCTTCAGCCTTTTCGTTATATGCGTCGCCGCAGTAAACCACCTTGAGTGCGCCCCAGCCTGTCCAGTCTCTGTCGTAGTTCGTGCCTGGGTTCTTGATGCCGATGGTCAGCTTACCGTCCTCGCCTACCAATGCGATGGTGTAAGCCTTGTAACGGTCAACATTTACAGCAGCTGCCATGCCATAAGGACCTTGAACAGCATAGCCTATAATCTCTGCGCCGCTGTTTCCATCTGTAGAGTAGAGGTCGTCGTAGATGGCGAGGTCGAGCGCACCAGAACCATGCAGGTTGCAGTTCACCTGGTCGATGGTGTCGTTTACTTCAACAATATCCTCGACAACTGTGGGGAAGTAGTTGAAGATGCCGTTAGCATAGATACCGGCAGCATAGTTGGTGCTGTAGCGGTTGTTGCTGGGACGGAAGGCGCCGTTGATGCCTACCAGATAGTAACCGGGACTCATGTTCTCGATGGTCTGGTACATGTCGCCTGTCTTATCCCAAGCCTCAACGCCACGAACGGTCTTGCCGTTTTCGTCCTTAATCTGGCCATAACCAGTGCAGAATGCATTCGTCCAATACTCCTTCTGCTTACTGAAGTCGTAGTTGGGAATCAATGTGCTGACATCTGTGCCAGGAACAACATCACCGGCGATGGCACTTGCGAGCCAAAGCTCAACGCGGTCTGTCTCAGCTGCGATGTCCTCGGCAGAAGCGGTGTGGTTTACAACGATGAAGTCGTAGGTACCGAGCGGGTTCTCGTCGCTGGGCTCTGCATAATCTTCGAGGTAAGCCTCGAGAGCTTCGCGAATTTCACCACCGAAGTCAGTGTGTTCCTCAAGATAAGCCTTAACCTCTTCGCACTTGTCAATGTAAGCCTGGTAAACAGCTGCATTCTCTGTGACTGCGGCCTTCTTTGCGTTGACAGCGTCGATGGCATCGGCAAGTTCAATGATAGTGGTGGCATCGGTCAGAGATTCGATGGCTTCCATGCACTCGTCGAGTATTGTCTGAGTAGCAACTACGTCCTCGAGTTCCTCTTCCTCGAAGCTCCTAATATCGCTTGCCGCATCTGCCAGCTCATCCTCGTTGGATACAGAGAAGTACTGCTTGGCAGCATAGATAACTGTACCGTGAGAGGGATCGGGGAATGGATACATATCCTCGCCGATGGTCTGATACCAGTAACCTGTGCGGAACTGTTCGCCATTAGCTCTCCATGCAAGAGCACCTGATGCAAAGTCCTCGTCGCTCACGAGAGGCACCTGAGTACCATACTTGGCATAGCAGTTGGTGATATGAATGTCATCGCCACCGCCGTGACGGGCGAAGTAGTGATCATCATCCTGGATACCTTCTACGGAACCTACTGCATAGCAGTTGGTCACCTCAGCATAGCCCCCAAGCCAGCCAGAGAATGAACCATTCTCCTTCGGGCCATAGACGTTGCCGACCATGCCGCTGTTGTTGATAGTAACGTGGCAGGTTGAGCTCATCACGCAACCGAACACACCGGAAGCATTGGGACCGCCGTTGGCTGTAACGTCGCCGCACATCATAAGGCCGCTGATGTTGACATGACCTGCCCAAGGAGCTGTCATACCGACAATGCCGATGTAGCCGCGACCAAGCAGTGAGCAGCTCTCGTCGAGCACTACATTCTTAATATATACGCCTTCTGCTGCGCGTGCGTCAGCATCGCTGATGCCACCAAAGCCCTTAGAAGGCAAGCTGTTCATAACAGCCACGAGACCTACGCCGTTGGTGTTGGGCTTATCGACAACGAGGTTGCTGATGGTGTGGTACTGTCCGTCGAAGTTGCCATAGAAGGGAGCACCTTCTGTGCCGACGTCGGCCCAGCGCTCGCTATAGCCGTCCATGTCGATGTCGGCTGTCAGCTTGGCACTTGCGTCAAGATGCTTCGATGCATAGTGGCTCCACCAAAGGAGTTCGGCACCATTGCTGATTTCATACCAGCCGTCAACGGGAGTGAGGAAGTCCTCCTGCAAGCCGCCGCAGACGTCACAGAAACCATCCACATACTTGTGGTCAGGCAGAGTGACACTGGAAGGTGTGTTGCTATAAACGGTAGCACCCAAAGGCTGGCCATCGCAGCGATAGCTCGATGCTGAAGCATAGACGAGTGCGCCTTCCTTCTTGATAGGCATAGGCATAAGGTCTGTGCCAATCAACTGATAGAAGCGTTCCACGCCACCCTCGTTACCATTCAGAGCGTATGCAAGGGCACCGCTCTCAATGTCCTCTGAGTTCTCGATAAATGTAGCCTTCTCTTCGTCCTCATAGCCATATTCGTTGGCAAAATAGACATTCGTGCAAGTAATGTTGCTCGGGCAACGGGAAAGCGTCTTGGAGTCACCGATTGCACCATTGAGCGTTCCGAGGAAGGCACAGTTGGTGAAGTAGGTCTGACCGGATGCCCAGCCACAGAAGCCGGCAAGACACTCTGTCATTTCTTCGTTACCATTGATGTTACCAGCATAGATAACATTCTGGACACGGGTCTTGGACTCGGACACACCGATGATACCTGCAGAGGTGTTGTCACCTGCATGAGTGAGGTTGAAGTCGATGTCGGAGAAGACGTTGCGGATGATTACATTGTCACTGTAGGTGTGAGAGGTTACAGAGCCGGCGAACTGTCCGCTTGAGGAAATCTCACCGTGCATGATGACGTTCTCGAAGATACCTGTCATCTTGGGGATGAAGGAGGCGTTGTTGACATCAACAGCCATTCCAATAGTAAGTTCGTGGCCGCCACCATTGAAATTGCCGTCAACCCAGTTGGCATCGTTGAAGATGAGCTCGCCTTCGGGAGCAATAAGCTCAATGTCGCTCGCCATCTTCATGTTCAGCTTGAAGCCGTCGCTGACGCGGTTCCAGCCTTCGCAGACATATATGTCATCGGCATTATACAGGAGGACAGTTCTGTCTGTCGGGTCGAACTTGCTTGCATCGTCGAATTCGAATGCATGGAAATTGAAGCAGCCGCAGACGGGACACATGCCGTACTTGTCGAACTGGTGCTTTGTAGCCTTGTCGGTGCCCTCGTTGGAGAAGGTGAGGTCAGACACAGACTTGCCGTCGCAATCGGTTACGCCGGAAGCATAGACCTGACCTTGACCGAATGCTGCGGGAACGGGGAACGGGTCTGTGCCAATGGTCTGAACCCAGCCGATGCGGCTCTGGTCGTTGTTCAGCTGGTAGCAGATACGGCCGTCGGCCAAGTCATCGTAAGCCACAACAGTTGTGGCCTTGTTGCTGCCCCACTGCTTGGTGACATAGTTGTTGTAATTGGCACCAGCGGGACGGTTGGCGTATGGATCTGCGTTGTACTGCGCCAAATCACCCACGCGCACATTACCATCGTTACGGGCGATATTGGCACTACCGCCATTGGAAATGTCGAAACTGCTACCATCACTGATGACCAAGTTGTTCACCATATTGACAGGAGATTCGCACCAGCCAATAAGACCGCCACAGTTCTGGGTGGTGGCGCCGTTGATGGTGAACTTTGCCAGACAATTCTCGATGAGAGTGCCACGATAAGCATCGGCCACGATACCGCCGTGAGTGGCATCGCCAGCCATAGCACTGACTACATTGACATCAACGTAGCAGCCGCGAATGATACCACTGCCATACACAGCAATACCACCGGCAAACTTCTTGTCTGTAGTGATTTTTCCCTGTACCTTCAGGTTCTGGATGATACCGTGCACACCGAGATTACGGAAAAGTGCCGTACCATTCTCGCCCTGAGAATACATATCGATTGTGATGGTGTGACCTGCGCCGTCGAATGTACCCTGGAAATCCTGGCCGTTGCGACCAATCATGGATACATCCGTGGCGGGCTTCACTATGTCGGCCGTCAGGACGGCACAGGCATAGGGATTCTCACCATTCACGAGTTCTGCGAAGGCCACCAGGTCTTCGGCAGTACCAATCTGATAGACACCATTCACTTCGGAAAGCGCCCATGCAGCTGTGGAGACAACGCTGAACAGCGCAGTCAGACACAGATTCAGTAGTTTTTTACTCATAAGAATGTGTTGTTTTGTTAATAAATAAGGTTAATTGTATGTTTATTTTGCGTTATAATGCCCAATTGGATAGCAAAGTTAACCTTTTTTTCTTTTGCTTCAAAACTTTTCACACTTTTTCTTTAAGCACGATGCACTTTTGACAAAAAAAACACAACAAATACACCCTTTGCCACAAAACAAAGGGGGACGAAAAGGGAAAAAGTGCAGACTAAGGCAAGAACGACGAGATGTCGTGCCCGAAGTGCGCAAGCTCGCGACAAACCGAGCTGCTGAGGCTGGCCAACTGCGGGGAAGCGGGAAGCAGGATGGTCTCGATGCCCGTAAGCTGGCGGTTCACGTCCGCCATCTGCATCTCATACTCAAAATCAGCCGCAGTGCGCACGCCGCGAATAATGGCTGCAGCACCAAGCTTCTTGGCGAAATCGACAGTAAGCCCTGTGTAGCTCTCCACTCTGACGCACGGCTCGTCCTTGTACAACCTCTTGATGGCCTCGACACGCCCCTCGACAGGCATCCAACCCTGTTTCTGCTCGTTATAACCCACAGCAATAACGACCTCATCGAACAGCCCAAGTGCCCGCTTCACAATATCTGCGTGCCCTTTGGTAAAAGGATCGAACGACCCAGGGAGAAGAACCTTGCACATCATACGGCAATGATTTTAGAAAACAACGGATTGAACGGATTAAACGGATTTTCTTTAACACAGAAATCACAGGAATAAAAGAAGTTTGCAGTAAACTATCTCGCAGATGAGATGCCAGCATACCACGGTCGCAGCCTATTCGTGAAACCTGTGAAATTCGAGGTCATGTATAAATGATTATTGTTGCAACGCACGAATCCGTCTAATCCGTTAAATCCGTTGTTTGTAAATAAAAGGTTATTCCGTTTCTTCGTTCGCCAGGTCCTCTTCGATGACGAGGTTGTCGATGATGAAGTTCTGGCGGTCCATGGTGTTGTCGCCCATGTAGAAGTTCAACAGCTCTGCCACTTGGTCGGACTTGTGGAGCGTCACCTGGTCGAGGCGGATGTCGGGGCCGATGAAGTTGCGGAACTCTTCGGGACTGATTTCGCCCAAGCCTTTGAAGCGCGTTATCTCCGGCTCCGGGCCGAGGTCGTCAATGGCTTGCTGGCGTTCATCCTCCGAGTAGCAGTACTGCGTCACGAAGTCTTTCGAGAGGCTGAGGTGGCGGGGGCGTTTCCCGTCGCTGACAGCGGAACTGTCCTCGGCATTCTCGCGGGCGGCAAGCTCTGCCTCGATTGCGTTGAGCTTTGCCTTGCCTATCTTCGTCTTGCGGCCACGCACACGGAAGAGCGGCGTCTGCAGGATAAAGACATGCCCCTTCTTGACCAGCTCCGGGAAGAACTTCAGGAAGAAGGTAAGCATGAGGAGGCGGATGTGCATACCATCGTCGTCGGCATCGGTCGCCACAATGACCTTGTTGTAGCGCAGGCCGTCAAGCCCGTCCTCGATGTTGAGGGCCGCCTGCAAGAGGTTGAACTCCTCGTTCTCATAGACCACCTTCTTGGTGAGCTTGTAACAGTTGAGGGGCTTGCCTCGCAGGGAGAAGACCGCCTGCGTATTGACGTCGCGGCTCTTCGTGATGCTGCCGCTGGCGGAGTCACCCTCGGTGATGAAGATGCTGCTCTCCTCCTGCAACTCGCCTTTGGTGTCGGTAAGGTGTACGCGGCAATCGCGCAACTTGCGGTTGTGCAGGCTTGCCTTCTTCGACATCTCGCGGGCTTTCTTCGCCACGCCTGCCATCTCCTTGCGGAGCTTCTCGCTCTCCGAGACCTTCTGCAGGATGATGTCTGCCACATCGGTATTCTTGTGCAGATAGTTATCGACCTGCTCCTTGACGAAGTCGCCTATGAACTTGTCGATGGAGATGCCGCCTTCCGGTTCTGTCGTGGTGCTGCCGAGCTTCACCTTCGTCTGGCTCTCGAAGAGCGGCTCCTGTATGTTGATGCTGATAGCAGCCACCATGCCGTTGCGGATGTCGGCATATTCGTAGCTCTTGCCGCTGTAGTCCTTGATGACCTCGGCAATGTACTTCTTGAAAGCTGCCTGATGCGTACCGCCAAGGGTCGTGTTCTGTCCGTTGACGAAGGAATAGTATTCTTCGCCGTTCTGCTTCGTATGAGTGAAGGCAATCTCGATGTCCTCGCCGCGAAGGTGCACGATGGGATAAAGCGGCTCGTAGTCCATGCGGTCGGAGAGGAGGTCGGAGAGTCCGTCGCGCGAAATGATGCGCCTGCCGTTGAACATGACGGTGAGACCCGTGTTGAGGTAGGTGTAGTTGCGAAGCATCACCTCGACGAACTCACCCCGGAAGGCATAGTGCTTGAAGAGCGATGCGTCCGGCTCGAAGAAGACGGCTGTGCCGTTCTCGTCCTGCGTGGCCTCTGTGGTGTCGCTTTCAAGAATGCCTTTGCTGAAGACGGCACGGCGTGTCTGCCCGTCGCGGAAGCTCTGCACCTCAAACCGTGTGCTCAAGGCGTTCACCGCCTTGAGTCCCACCCCGTTCAGGCCGACACTCTTCTGGAAAGCCTTCGAGTCGTACTTGCCGCCCGTGTTGAGCATAGAGACCGCCTCGACGAGCTTGCCCAAGGGGATGCCGCGCCCGTAGTCACGGACGCTGACGCGCAAATTGTCCTCTATATCGACCTCAATGCGCTTGCCGGCTCCCATCTTGAACTCATCGATGCTGTTATCGATGACCTCCTTGAGGAGCACATAGATGCCATCCTCTGCCTGAGAGCCGTCGCTGAGACGCCCGATGTACATGCCAGGGCGCGTGCGGATGTGCTCCATGTCGGAGAGGTGGCGGATATTACCTTCGTCGTATTGTGCTGAATTCATTGTTTATTCGTTATTGGGACTATAGAGACTATAGAAACTATAGAGACTATAGAAACTATAGTTCTTTACAAAAGACTGCACGGCGCTTGTGGATGACACAATCGAGGTTCTTCCACTGCATCTGGCTTGCCTTGTTGTCTTCAAGCTGGGGATGCGTCTCCGCCCACTCGTAGCCGCCACTGATGCCGTTCGGTATCATGTCGGCAAAGAAGAGCGCGTTGGCTCCCTTGTCCTGATACTCGGGCAGGACACCCACCAGAAGCATGTCGAGTATCTGGTGCTTACGCTTGAACCACAGTTCGCGGGCTATATACCACCAGCCAAAGGGGAAGAGTTTGCCTTTGGCTTTCTGCACAGCACGGCTCAAACTGGGAATACATACACCGACACCGATGATTTCACCCTCGGCGTTCTCCACAACAGAGAGGAAGCGACGGTCTATCAGCATCAAGAAACGGTCTGCATACCAGTCCATTTGGTTCTCGTCGAGCGCACTGTAGCCATAGAGTTCTGCGTAAGCCCGATTGACGACACCAAGCAACTTCTGCACATAACCGCCCTTCTTGATTTCCTTCTTGCTGCTAAAATGGCGGACGCGGAAGCCGTAGCGTTGCTGCGCTATCTGTGCCACGCGGAAGTACTTTGCGTTGTTCGCTTCATGTTCACCCTTGGGGATGAACACCTTGCGCTCCACCCAGCCTGTTTCCTTCTCAAAGCCCAACTGGGCCAAATGCTGCGGATAATAGGGGTAGTTATAGATGGTGCAAAGGGTGGAGAGCTGGTCAAAGCCTTCAATCAGCATACCCTCGGGGTCAAGGTCGGTGAAGCCGAGCGGCCCCACGATACGTGTCATGCCCTTCTTCCGCCCCCACTGCTCGACAGCATCGAGCAAGGCACGGCTCACCTCAAGGTCGTCTATGAAGTCTATCCAGCCGAAACGCACCTCCTGACGATTCCAGCACTCGTTGGCACGTGTGTTGATAATCGCTGCCACGCGCCCCACGATACGCCCGTCCCGTCGAGCCAGGAAGAAAGCTGCCTCGCAGAAACGGAAAGCAGGGTTACAGCGGGCATCGAGTGTCTCCAACGTATCTTCGAGCAAGTCTGGCACAGCATACGGACATTCCTTGTACAGCTCATAGTTGAAGCGGACAAATGCACGCATTTCCTTGGCTGAGGCTATCTGGCTGACTGTTACATTAGTCATGTCGCGTTTTGTTCCTTTTATACATGTTTAGCGTGCAAAGATAGCAATAATTATCGAGACTATTGCCCTTTCCTGCCCGAAAAATCTGCAAAAACGGCGTTATTTTATCGTTTAACCTATTCCGCAAGGACATTGAACTCGGCTCCAGAAGCGAAGTCCGCACCATTCTGGCTGGAGAGCGCAGTGAAACGCAGGTAGCGGGCACGCTGCGGCTGGGGCAGCATCACCTTTTTCTCCTTCGACGAACCATCGAACTCGCCTTCGCTGACGGGGTCTGTCCAGTTCTTGCCATCGGCACTGAGCTGCACGCGGTAGCCCTTGATGTTACCGTTAGGGCTGCCGTCCTGTCGGGGCAGGTAGCTGAAGCCCTTGATGAGCTTCTCCTCGCCGCAGTCGAAATCCACCCAATGCGGGTACTTCGGCACGGTGATGCTGTACATCGTGTGCCAGATGCTGCTCGGGTCGCCATCGACAAGGTTCTTGGCGTAGTCGCCGCCCGGACCTTCCTCGCTGCTTACATACACCACCTCGACAGGCACCTTCTCGATGCGCTCGAAGGTTGCTGCCGTCTGGTTCTTCGGATAGGTCTTGTACCATGCAACCACCGTTCCGCCCTCGCGCAAATCGAAGGAGCCGGTGTATTCCTGCTCCTTGCCCTTACCTACCTTATAGCATATCTTATAGAGTTCCTTGAGGGTCTTGGGGTCTCCCGAAATGGTGACTTTGCCTGCTTTGTCTCTCAAGATGGCAACAGGACAAACCGGCCAAGCCCTGACAAGCGCACGCTTCGAGAGGTCGTCGCCTTTCGAGACGGGACGGATGATGAGCTTCATCTGATGCAAGGCCCCAAGCACCTGGTCGGGCTTCAACGGGCCGCCTTGTCCGCAGCTGTTGCCGCCAAGTCCGTTCACCTTGCAGTCGAGGTGCAGATAGGTGCCGTCGCTCTTCGGAAGCTCGTGCGGATGGGCAGCCACAGTCATTTGCTGGGCACTCCAAGGCAAAGCCGAGGTGCTCATCACTTCGTCGCCGCTGATGAACTGCAAGCCGCTGCCGCTCTCGTTTGTCAAGGCACACCAGCGCACATCCTCGCGGTTGCCCATGCTCTGGGGCTTGGGGAAGTTCACGAACTGCTCCTGCACGGTGCTCTCATACAAGCCGATGAAGGAACCCGTCTTGCGGTCGTTGTAGTTGTTCAGGGGGCCGCGTCCGTAGTAAGTGTATTGGCTGTACTGGACAGGCAGCTTCAGCTCGTAACCCAGTCGGGGCAGAGCCAAGTCGGGGTCGCTCGTGACAATGGTGCTTGCAAGGGCAACCGTGCCGTCGGGAAAGACTTCGTAGGTCTGCATGGTCGTGAAGGAGCATGGTTCGCCCTCGCCTGCCGGCTCATCCACACCTTCGTAGGGCTGACCGGCTTTGCCTGGACGACGCTTCGCGCCGCCAAAGCCCTTGGCTTGACTCTTGACCGTAAAGGTGACGAGCATCGAGCCATCCACCTCCTTTTCTATGTTGGGCTTGTCTTGGGCCTGATGCTGTAGGGCGTACAATCCCTGGCGGAACCATTGGTCGCGCGCCCAGTTGTCGTTATCGACAGGAGCACGGAAAGCGGACAACAGCAGAGGCGAATCCGAGAAGACGGTCTTGCCCTCATACTGCATCCCGCAAAGGCTGCCGGTCGCATTGTCGAAGGTGACGGTGAAGCCCTTGCCGCTCACAATCGTCTTGTCGGCGTTCTTTGTCACTGTCAGAGGTTCCTTCTTGTCGTAAGGAATCTCGGCATAATCGGTACTCTTGCGTGTGCTGCCAAGCTCCAACTGCTCGTCCATCTGCACATAGCCCATCTTTGCCCAAGGCATATCGGCTTTGAGTCGGAACTCCACATTGAGGAAGTATTCGCCGCTCTCGCTCATATCGACAGGGCAGAGGGCACGTTGTTTCTGACGCGGCTGAAGGTTCATGTGCAAGGGGATGGGTATCTCCTTCACCTTCTTGCCATCCTTGACGAGGCACGCCACGATGTCGTAAGTGTTGGTGTATATCGGCTCGAAGTAGTTCTTGTTGAAAATGGTTAGGTCGGCAACCGTCCTGCCATTCTTCTCCTTGACATCCTTCAGGGTCACACCGACATTCTGATAGACCTTCTTCACCTCGAAGTATTGCGGCTTGGGGGAGAAGTCGGGCAGCAGGATGCCGTTCATGCAGAACATGCCGTCGTTGGGCCAGTCGCCGTGGTCGCCGCCATAGCCCATGTACTTGATGCCATCCTTCGTGTAGGTGTCAATGGCCTGGTCCACCCAGTCCCAAATGGCGCCGCCACAGAAGAGGTTCGTGCTCTCCATTGCCTCCCAGTAATCCACGAGGTTGCCCAACGAATTGCCCATCGAATGGGCGTATTCCGAGATATGATAGGGGTACTTGATGCCCTTTCTCATCTCC
>Ga0265298_10011092_pt1 | contig 10585 bp, 8 predicted proteins | sample AusTroGonzalo_MG_3_FD_193486 | JGI IMG/M metagenome (GOLD analysis project Ga0265298, IMG submission 193486) | Bovine rumen microbial communities from tropical cattle in Woodstock, Queensland, Australia - Gonzalo_01 | ecosystem: Host-associated > Mammals > Digestive system > Stomach > Rumen ... | reverse complement strand
ATTCACCAAATCCAACTGTCTTTATGTCATCATGCTCGTCAAAGAAATTGAAAACCAACGTATCAATAAGTAATCCGCCAAAATATAATCCTCTGTTATTTTTCCATGTTCGCAGGATGGTGGCAACATTCACAAAAGTACCGCCAGTTGTTTTGTCTTGATTCTTGCAAGCCTCCCGTTCGGGAATTGGATCGGTAATTTTCCAAGAACCGCCATCGTTTGAGTCTGGATACTTAAAGCTATTGTCGGATTGCCTAAACGCAGGAACTAGCTCTACCGTATATGCGTCAAAAAAGACGTCCACCACTTGTCCGTCGCCTTTGATTTCTGTTTTTGGATAGCGTTCGGCAATGACATTTTTGACTTCTTGGAGAAGAGCTGATTGTCCATTAGACTCGTATGCATTGAACTTTTTATAGACTTCTTGAGGCAGTTCAAATATTACATCAATATCACTAACTCCTTCAACCGCAGTTCCTCTGCCAATGGAACCAACAATAAGACGATGTTCTCTTTCCGAATCAGTATCGTAATACTTCTTGTTTAACTTTTTGGTAATTTCTTTCAAAGACGTCTCAAACACATCTGAATGAAGACGAATTTCAGAACAAAACTTTTTGAACGATGCCGCAATGTCAATCATGCACGCTCCTCAACCTCGGGGGTAGCAATTTGTCAATTTCATCATCACTACAAGAACACGAACCAGAATGCAACTTATTTGACGCCGCTTTATAAGCCGAATCAGAGGTTCGAGGAGCGATTTCGTATACCTTTTCAAGACGATCCGCAAGCTGCTCAATTCTTTTTCTAATATCAGACAGGTTGCATTGTTCTGACATCAATTCCGCAATCAAAGTCTGATATGCCTCGCGAATGCGCCACAATTTCGTTGCGACAGCTTGATGGTGTGCGGACTTATCGGCATACGCATGGTTCTTAAAAGTCAAATCGATAATCAAAACAAGTGACGACAGTATGGCGGTCGCATATCTAATAGCGACTCCCGAAAACAGTGAAATGATCCCACTACCGGCTGCAAGCCCCGCAACTAGAATTTTTGCCCAAATCAACCGCTTGTGGTAGTTGTTATAAATTGACGCTTGGCATTCTTGCGTCTTGTGCGACCAAGCTACTTTCCCAAAGCACTCACGGACTTGAGCAAGAAGTATGTCTTTAGAGGTTTCTTCAGCCATTATCTGCCTCACATTAGAACTTGAGAACTGCAAAGTTCCGAATAGACACAAAGCCTTGTCCGTTGGCCGACTCCGGCGAACCAAGGACTAAGTGATCCAACATACGGATGCTAAGCACTTTACTGGTTCCTATCAGGTGTTCGGTTATTTTGACATCCTCCTTGCTGGGCTCTGGATTACCGGACGGGTGATTATGGGCCACGACAATGCCCGACGCTCCCCAACGTATGGCTTCCCGAAACGCTTCGGATGGATCGACAACCGAGGCGTCCTTCGTGCCACGCGTGAGCTTGATCGGCTCGCATAGCGGATGATTTTTCCCGTCAAGAGGCAACACCCAGAAATTTTCCTTGTCATCGCCCATCGTCGCCACTTTTCGAAAAACGCGATAGGCGGCCTCGCAACTTCCAATGTGTATTCTGGTAACATCGTCCGGCTTCGTTTCATAGCCACGACGCACAAGCTCAAACGCTGCGGCCAGTTCCATTTGTTTCACATTGCCGATTCCGAGAATGCGACGCTCCGGATGCGATTGATTGTATTCCTTGATGCGCTCCCGAATCGTCCGCCAATCGGCCCGAACGAACTCGCCTAGCGTCCCGAATGCAGATATGAGTCGTCTTGACAGTTCAAGGACGTCGCATCCGGGAGCACCGGTGCGCAGAAGTATCGCCAATAGGGCCTCGTCACGCAAGTCCGAAGCACTTGCAAACCGCCGCATCTGTTCCCGCGGTTTGAGCTCGTTCGCCATCTCTTTGAAGTCGTTCGCCATCGTTGGCAATCCACGGATTCATTTCACAGCAGATTCAATCAATTCCTCCACCCTGGCTTTTGCGGCGGCTAATAGCTCCAAAGATTCCTTGTGTTTTTTGTGAGCCGCCCTAACCTTTGCCGTAATCTCTTTCTGCAAGTCCCGGTTCACCTTGGGGACGATAATGTATTTCACGCGTGAATCCGGAACTCCGCTCAGGATACCGCCCGTCGCCTGCTGACGCAGTTGCATTTGCACGATTGTGGAACGCATGAGCATTAACAGGAATTCAGTCGAGACATCCTTCGGCCGCAAGTGGAAGAATCCAGTCGATGCGATAAAGCCCTCCTGATCTTTGCCGATAACGGCCGATTTGTCGATACTTCCAACAACCGAAGAAGCCAAGACATCTCCGGCCTTCACCCTACGTCGCGCTCTGGACGGCAAATCACTGCCACGATACTTCTCGCACGCATCAATTACGCCCAACCCCGCATTGATGTCCGCGAGTTCCACATAGGAGAACTCCTCGTTTGGGGTCTTGTCGGGATTCGCGTTTGGACTCAGAAAATCGCAATGTTCCGTAAGTTGAACAAATCCAGCGGTATTTCCGCGAATCTGTTGCGCCAGTTGGATATACGGAACTTGGAAGTAGTCGGCGTCGGCGCGCCCTTCACGCATTACATCGCTAAATCTCGTTGTGTATGATAACGGATGATCGAACTTTAATTCATTCTCTTTCAACGCGGAAGACAGCAATGCTCGGGCGGAGGAGTAGAATGATTGTGCTTGATTTCGAGCCCTGAATGCTTTTCTGACAATACTTCCAATCTCTTTTTCAATACTCTCGTCAAAACGCGGAACTGGGACAGTAGCTAAATCTTCCTTGTTTAATCCGCCTTGAACAGCACCTCGCTGTCTGCGAATCATCGAATTATATCCGAAAGACGAATTAAGATATGTGAGAATATAATACGCATCTATGTCCCTGTGCCGAAAAACTGTACTCTTGCAACTGAAGATAGCCTTAATACCCGGCGTTGGGCAGATGGCGGCATTGCCTAGGGTGCCAACGACGGAAATGAAGATGTCATCATCTTTCACATGATACCGATGTAGGCGTAAATAATCCGTTTCGGGAATATAACGATTGTCGTCATCAAGAAGCACAAACGGCTTCACATCACGACCACGAATATAACGATAGACGGAGCTAATCTCATAATTATTCGTATCGAAGGCCGATCCAAAAGGACCAATTATGAAGTCTCCCAAATTGTGTAAATAGTCAAAATGCCCTACGCATCTAACAGCGTTTTCGAAGCGTTGGTATGCGGGTTGATAGAATTCAGCATCCATGCGCTTGTCTATGAACAAGCGCATTTTTGACGTCGTACTCCACACGGCCATCAGTCAGCCCTCCAAAAATCGAAGTTCTGTTCCTGGGCAAAACGGACGAAAGCCTCTGCGATACAAAGCTTCTCTTCGGGAATTGTGTCGGCGTTCTTGAGTTCTCCTGGCGTGATGTCGAAGTTGACGAGGTCTTGTTCAATGACGAGCTGCCCCTTGGCGTCTTGTGCGAAGGCACCGTTCTCATCCGTGCGGTATACGTATTCGCCGGAATTATTCTTGCCGCCGCGTTCGCTCACCGCCATAAAAATCGGATAGTCGAGGCGCTTCGCCGCCTCGGCTGCAATCCAACGGGAGCGAAGGGTCTCGATGGCGTCGCCTTCGTCGCGCATGAGTTCGAGCCGGCCACGATTCGTCAGCATTTTCACATCGCGCTCCATGTCAGGCAGAACCTTTTCAATGCGCTTAAGCTCCGCTTTGATGGTACGAGCCTCTTCCTTCTGACGATCCCTGAGTTCCCGGAGTTTCGTCCCGTAGGTGCTTTTGGCTTCGTTGACGCGCATCGTCCGTTCGTTGCCGGTAAATTTTTCGCGGATCTCAGAGATTGCCGTCTTCTGCTGTTCCTTGAGCGACTCAACGTCGTTTTCGAGGGCGTCGAGCTTCTCGTTGAGTCCGTTACGATTCGTCTTGAGCGAGTCAATCAGAGCGGAAAGTTCGGACAGCCTTTCTTCGGGCGTCGCCGTCCCGTTCTCCTCGTCTCCATCTTCCGGATCTTCGCTTTCGGGCTCGCCGTAGAACTCGTTCATTACGTCGAAGATATCGTCGGGAATCATTTCATCCGGTATCGTGAGCGGTAACGTGTCGAGAAGTTCCTTTACCTTCGCGCCGTAGTCGGGACAATCCTTCTCGACCTCCTTCTCCACCCGTTCGATCTCAACCAATTGTTCCTTCGTGTGCTTCTGCACAACCAGGACGGACGTTTTTGTGCCAGTATGGGGCTTGAAGGTGTTACCATGGAGTCCGACCACCGCCAGCAACCGAGCGCGCTTGAGTATCCATTCGCGGATGAACGCGAGCGATGAATTGTTGAACTTGCCCTGGGGAAGCACGATGGCTGCCCGGCCGCCCGGACGAAGCATTTTCAGGATGCGTTCGATGAAGAGGACATCGCGCTCCTCCTTCGGTGCCTTGCCGTCTCCGGCGCGCTTCAAGGCGGGCTTGGCGAGGTCGTAGTGAGCAAGCATCTTGCGGTCTTTGATTTCGCCGGCGAACGGGGGATTGGCGAGTACAACGTCGAATTTCAACTCGTCGAAATACGTCCAGGCCTTTTCGTCATCGTTGAGCGGTTCGTTTTCAGGTATTCTCACCGCGGTGAGCTTACTGTCGCGAAGCCCCTGTATGAGGTTTCGGCCAGAGTTGTTCTCAAACCAAGACTTCGGCTCAATGCTGCTCACATCGGGTCCGAAAATGCGTGTATGGCCATCCCCGGCGATAAGCATAAGCGCACGGGAGGTTTTGGCGGCGCGGGCCTCAAAGTCGATGCCCCAAAGGTATTTTGAAGCATAGTTGCTCTTGCGGTCGGCACGGGTTCTGGAATCGTTTGCCGGATAGCACCACTCCATCGCGTGGAGCAGGAAGCCACCCGACCCGCATGAGGGATCGATCACATATTCCCTTCGCTTGGGGTTAAGCATCCTCACGCACATTTCGACAACGGGCCGCGGTGTGAAGAACTGGCCTTTCTTCTTCTTCGCCTCGGTCGGGAGAAGATACTCAAAGGCATCGTCCATAATCCGAAGGTTCGACCCCATCAGGCGGCAGTCCTCGATCGGCCCAACGCACACCTGCAAATGACGTTTGGAAAGTTCGATGTCCTCTCCCTCTTTGAAAATCCCCTGCCATTCCTCGCAGGCCTTGTGGAAAAGATCGTTGATGCGATCATAGGTGATTTCATCGTCAAGAGCCTTGCGGAATTCCACCTTGTGATCGGGACGGAATTCCTCGGCCTGCTTTTCATCCCAGATTTTCGCAAAGATAAGCTTGAATATCTCGTTGAACTCATCCTTGCCACTATCTGCAAGAACAAGCTCCTCGAGCTGTTCGATGATGTGCCTGAAATTGAATTCGGTCTTGAGTTGGGACAGTGTGCGGGAACTTTCGAGAACGTCCTTGGGCTCCTGGCCCTTGGCGGGGATGTCCGAAAGGGTGTCCTCGTAGTTGTTGGGATAAGGGCGATATAGGATGACGCTGTCCAGTCCATTGGACCATAGGGCGACCGGCGCACCCTTCGCATTCATGTAGCTTTTGAGCTGCTCGATGCCGTCCTTGCGCTTTGGTTTCTTGCACTCAATGATTATCTTCGGGGTGTCCTTGACAGTGTCGGTGTAGACGATGATGTCAGCAGCCTTCGTGCCGACTTCCGTTCCGAAGTTGACCGGCACCTCAAGGTTGATCTCCTCCTTGGAGTAATGGTACTGGTTGATGAGTTTGTAAACCCATAGCTGACGGACAATTTCCTCGGGATTTGCCTTTCCTCCCTCTACATAGACCTGGAGTTCCTCGGTGCCGGACACAAATGGCACGAAGCTCTTGAGATAGTACTTCGTCTTGCCGGCCTCCCTGCCAGACGTAATCTCCTTCGGGTAAATGTCGAGAATCTTCTCGACAGGTTTGCCAAGACTGTCAAACTCCGAAAGTTGGTACTTGGTGTTCGGATCCTTGAAGATCGCATCAATAACTTCTTTAGTTGTCATGTTTTTATTCCTTCTGAAATGATGTTGACTTTGTCCTTCAGCTCGGCAATGTCGCTGTCATACTTTACGAGCCAACGATCTACCTTGTCCTAAAGCTTTGCCGTATTCCCGCCGTTCTGACGTCGCCTTGCGGATTGAATCGAGAAGCCCGGGGATGATCTCCGCGCCCATCTTCGCCGCGGCAACGAACCGTCTGCACCATGTCATTTCGTACCGCCCTTCTTTCTTTCCGTGAGAAGCTTCCGCAACTGCACCTGAAGCTGTTCCAACGGCGGCAGACCGAGACGGTACGTTGATACGCCGATCGGTTTGTCCAAGTCGGCAAGCGAATACTCGGCCACGATGTCGTTCCGGGATTTACAGAGCAATATGCCGATTGTCTTACCGTCTATCTCCGACTTGACCTGTCGATCCACCGCCGTCATGTAGAACCCGAGCTGTCCGAGGTCTTTCGGATGGAACTTGCCAGTCTTCAGTTCAATGACGATGTAGCGATGAAGCACCACATGGTAGAAAAGGAGGTCGATTTCAAACTCATCCCCTCCCACGTCGATGGTCAACCCCTTGCCGACATAGGAGAAACCCGCGCCAAGTTCAACCATGAACTTCGCCACTTTGTCGACAAGCATCGCCCTAAGCTTGTTTTCCTTCGTCTTTGCCGTTGCCGGAAGGAAGCCAAGGTCATACTCGCCCCTCAACGTTTGCTCCGCCATGTCGGAATCTGCAGGCGGCATCAACTTCTTGAAATTGGTTATAGCCGTTCCGTGCAGATCCACCGCGCCAAGTTCTATCTGATGCACCATCACATTGCGCGACCATCCGTTTTCTATCGCAAGAGCCGCGTATGCAATGCGGTCTCCACGAGACTTCAAGCACTCAAGCAGGGCCAGATGATGATACCACGGCAATTGTCCAAGTGGCGCTTGGACAATTTCTTTCCGCGTCCATGCATCCGCGAACTGCCGCATATACATGAGATTTGAGCGAGACCACCCCTTCATGTCTGGAAACGCCGCTTTCAAGTCCGCCGACATCCGCTCTACGACCTTGGTCCCCCATCCCTCGCTGTCCTGCTTTTCAAGAATGTCGTGTCCGATATCCCAATAAAGCAGGGTCTGCTCGGAGTTGACGAGCATGGATGCCTTGACGCGCGCCCGCTGGATTCGCTCCTTGATCGAACGAATCCACTCTTCGTAACCATCCGCCTTAAGCGCAACTGCCATTGTCTTTGCCTTCTTCATGCCGCCTCTCTTTCACTCAGGCTCGCGTCCTTCAGCGATGCGCCCGTCCAGAAGATTTCCTTCTGATCGACGATGATGAAACGGTCGTGGCAGATTCCGCAGATGGTCTTCGTGAACTTGCCGCATTGCGACCCGAACGCCTCGAAGTCCGATTCCTCCAACTCACCGTTGGAGTGCGTCACCAGCTCGATCTTCACGCCGCGCCCGCGCTTCGCGAGCATGTCCAAGGTCGCCACGCCGAGATAGGCGTCAATCACGATCAGCTCCTTCTTCGCCCGGCGGATGAACTTGATCAAAAGCGACTTCGCGTCCCAGAACTTGTTCTGGTAGAAGATGCTCTGCAACGGCGGCTCCTTGGTCTGCACAAAGAAATCAACCTTCTCCTCAAGATTCGCGATGCGTTCATCATGCTTAGCCAGCCGCCGATCAACCCTGTCTTCAAGTTGGGCCAGCCGCGCATTGACCGCGTAACCCTTGAGAAGATAAGTCTTCAGAACTTGTGTAGCCCAAATGCGGAATTGGGTTGCCATGACAGAATTGACACGATACCCAACGGCGATTATCACGTCAAGATTGTAAAACTCCTGTTCGCGCACAACCGTCCTGCCGCCCTCATTCTGAACAGTTTCCATTTTGGAAACAGTTGCCTCACGGTTAAGTTCTCCCGTGGAATAGATGTTCTTCAGATGCTTGCTTATGGCCGCTTTCTGCACGCCAAACAATTCAGCAATCTTCAATTGCGTCAGCCAAATGCTTTCATGTGCATACCTTGTCTCCAGCCGGACGGTCTCGTTCGGCTGATACACGACAATCTGGTTTTCATTCGCGCTCATTCAAGGTTTACCTTATGGCGCATATTATATCATATTTTTCGTCTTCGCGCTCACCCCAAACGCGGCCTTCTTGATGCGGCGGATTTCGGACGCATCAATAACGATCAATTTCTCCAGCCGGCGACCCCGAGCGAAGCGAGCCTCCCCATCTCATGACAACGCTTGTAGAGCGTGGCGTTGTCGGGCTTTTTCGCGCTCGCCTCCCAAAGCGAGAGAAAGAGCATGCGCCCCTTTGCGCAAAGAGCCTCCTTGTTGCGCGGCGGGTGCCAGCGTTCGCCGAAGCCCTCCGGGTAGAGCACGATCAGCGAGCCGCCCGCCTTGAATATCGCGTTGCCGCATTCTTTCTCGCACGGGCTCATGAAAGTGCCCACGCCTGCACCGCCCGGGCCAAGCCGCTCCGCCCGGCCCATCGCCTCGCGCCATTCAGGGCCACCTTCCGCCCACTTGCGCGAGCACCGGAAGGCTTCTATCACCGGCTGCTCGAGAATCGCCGCGTTGCCGTATGCGCGCCATTCTCGCCCCGCGAAATTCACGCGCCTCACCTCGGTGAAAAAGCGCCTGTTTTCGCGCCTCAGCCACGCCCTGCGCCCGTTCTCGGCGATATACCGCCTAAAAGTCGCAAGCTGCCCTTCCTTCTTCACGATCCAATCGTGCCAATCTTTTTCGAAAAGCGGCGCTATTGCGGTGCCGGAGGCCCCGCTGCAAAACCGGTTTTGCCGGGTCGCCTCCGGCGGCCCCGAGCGAAACGAGACTTGAAGCGCCTTCTGCCCTTCGGCTTCAAGGCGCTTCAAAAGCTGCCTCACCACGACGGCCAGCGAAACACGCCCTTCAACATCGCGCATCTTGATGATCAGGTGAAGGTGATCGGGCATGATCACATAATAGCGAATCGGCTCTATGCACCACCATGTTTCATGGAAACGCTCGATCACCGCCCTGAACACCGGTGTAAGCGTAGTGTCGGCAAGCGCGCCACCCTCTTCAAGGCGGGAGAATGGCGGTTGCTGAGCAGTTGCTGCAAAACCGGTTTTGCCGGATGCGCTCCGCGCGCCCTTCACCGTCACCATGTAAAAAAACGGCCGCTTGTAATCGAAGCCCGGCAGCCTTCCCATCACGAACCTCTCCGCAAAACCGTGCCGCTGACGATTGCGCCGACGGCGAACGAGGCGAGTGCGTAACCGAAAACGGCCGTGACATGCGCTACGGAACCGTCCGCGCGCGGCGGCTCCGCCGACCAGACGCAGACGAACTTTCTCTGCGGGAACCCGCCCGACTTGCGGAACCTGTTCCTCAGGGCCCTGGCGAGTCCGTCGCCTTCGACTTTCCGGAATTCCGACTTGCGGACCTGGAACGGGTCTGTGCGCCGCGCCGCGCCCATCGACGAGAAGAGCGCGACGTCCGGGTGCGAAAGCGCGCTGCGCACGAGGAGCGCCTTGTCTTCGACAGAGTCTATCGCGTCGATCACGACATCGAAGGAGCCGAGATCGAAGTCGGCGGCGGTTTCGGCGCAGTAGCGTTCGTTGCGCGCCTCCACGCGGCAGTCAGGCGCGGCGACGGCGAGCCGCTCCGCGAACGCCTCGACCTTGGGGCGGCCGAGCGTCGCGGTCGTGGCCACGATCTGGCGGTTGAGATTGGAGGGGCGCACGATGTCGTCGTCGACGATCAGCAGGTTGCCGACGCCGGTGCGGGCGAGGCTCTCGGCGCAGCATCCGCCGACGCCGCCGACGCCGAACACGGCGACGCGCGCGGCGCGCAGGCGCTCCATCGCCTCGCCGCCGAACAGCCTGGCCGTGCGGTCGAGAGGGGCCTCGGCCATGCGTCAGCCTTCGACCGGCGCGACGGCGATCGTCGCGGCGTGTCCGTTGAGGTCGGTCTTTTCGCCGTCCGCCGGCGCGAACTCGAGCGACAGGGCGAGGGTCTCGCCCTTCACGTAGGCCTCGTGCGCCTCAAGCGCGGCGCGGACTTCCGCGCCGGCTTCGACGGTGACGGCTATGCGCTGCGTAACCTCGAAATCGGCCTGTTTGCGCATGGCCTGCACGTGGCTCACGAACTCGCGGGCGAGCCCTTCGGAGACGAGTTCCGGCGTGAGCGCGGTTTCGAGGCCGACGACGACTTCGCCCTGCGAGGCGACGACGAGCCCGGCCCTGGGGGTGCGCGTGACGATGATGTCCTCCGGGGCGATCTCGACGCCCTCGACCGTCATCGGCCACTCTTTCCCGTTTCCCGTTCCCCGTTCCCCGTTCCCCGTTCCCATCGCCGCTATCGCGGCGGCGACGGCCTTCATCTTCGGACCGCACTTGGGGCCAAGAGTCTTGAAATTCGCCTTGTACGCGACGTCGCACAGCTCGCTCTCGTCGGCGACGAACACGACGGACTTGACGTTGAGCTCGTCCTCGATCAGGTCTTCTAAGCCCTTGACGTCGCCGCCGGCGATCTTTATCGCCGAGAGCGGCTGTCGGAC
>Ga0265298_10011091_pt1 | contig 10585 bp, 6 predicted proteins | sample AusTroGonzalo_MG_3_FD_193486 | JGI IMG/M metagenome (GOLD analysis project Ga0265298, IMG submission 193486) | Bovine rumen microbial communities from tropical cattle in Woodstock, Queensland, Australia - Gonzalo_01 | ecosystem: Host-associated > Mammals > Digestive system > Stomach > Rumen ... | reverse complement strand
TGCTAAGCACGTACTCGGCTGGAAGTCGCCACACTACGTCTATAACTGTAACATGGCGCCCAACCTCAAGCTGCTGCTGCGCGACGTCGAACTCTCCGACGACATCTCGCTGCGTTTCAACAACGCCGAGTGGGAGGGCTATCCCCTGTTTGCCGATGCCTACATCGACCGCATAGCCCGTCTGCCCGAGGAGGAGAAGATTATCAACATCTTCATGGAACTGTCAGCACTCGGCATCGCTCAGCCGCTCAGTTCCAACATCCTCGAATTCCTCCACGCCCTGCCTGCCTGCGCCAAGGAGAAAGGCATCGACTTTGCCACCCCGACCGAAATCTGCATGAAGGTCAAGAGCGTTGGTGCCGTCGACGTGCCCGATACCCTCTCGTGGGTTGACGAAGAGCGCGACTGCTCCTGCTGGCTCGGCAACGCCATGCAGCGCGAAGCCTTCCAGAAACTCTACTCTGTGGCCGATCGCCTGCGCATAGCCAACGACCCCCGCATCAATCAGGACTGGGACTACCTGCAGGCCTCCAACAACTTCCGCTTCATGACCACCAAGCCCTCTAACGTGGGCCTTGACCGCGGCATCTACAGCGGACCCTTCGACGCCTTCACCAACTACATGAACATCCTCGGCGACTTCATCAACCGCGTCAACGCCCTCTATCCGCTCGACATCGACAACGACGAGCTCGAGGGACTCCTCACCACCATCAAGAACCAGGGCGACGAGATTGAAATGAAGGACAAGGAAATCACCCGTCTCAAGGCTAAGCTCGAGAAGTATGAGAAGGTCAAGGCACCTGCCAAGAAGGAGCCTGCTGCCAAGAAGGAGGCCGTGAAAAAAGCCGAGCCTGCGAAGAAAGCCCCCGCCAAGAAGGCAGAGGCTAAGCCCAAGGCCGCAAAGAAAGCCCCCGCAAAGAAAGCCTAAGGCATGACCGGCGCGTAATCACGCATACACAACAAAGGCTGGAAGCATCCCTTCCAGCCTTCTTTCTTGTCTTTTGAAACGAAAGCGCTTTTTTCTATCTGAAACGAATTATCCTAATTGGTCTTAATTTTATTCACGAATTTTCTTTAATTTTTATTCTACTGCGGCAGAAAATATAATTAGAATAATTCGTGGACCAAATTAATTCAAATTATTCAAATTCGTTTCTTAAATTCTCTCAGGGCCATTCGTTTCCGTTAGCCCTGGCCGCCGCCCTGCGCCTGCTGCATAGCCGCCTTGTCCGCGTTAATCGCGTCCTGCGCCTTCTTCGTCCACCCCAGCACCGCGTCCTTGTTCAGTTCCGCCGTGGTGTACTCGCCCGTGGCCTGCGCCACCAGTCGCATCGACTTCACCGCGTTGCCCGTCTCAATCGGCTGTCCGCCCACGCGCACCGTCTTAGCGCCGATGGTGGCGCGCATCACGCCGTAGCGCGAGCAGGCGTTCGCCGTTACCGAGGCCTTGAAGATAGCCAGGTTCTCGATTTTCACCGTGTTGCCGTTCAGCGTCAGCTCACGGATGCACTTCACCATGTCCGTCAGGATGCCGCGGATGGTACCCTCGCTGAAAGGTGTGTTGTGCTCGCTCATGTGCTTCGCGAGCTTCGAGACGTCAAACTGCTCCTTGTAATCTACTCGGGCATACGCCTTGCCGTACTGCGCACTCGTGGTGTTCGTGTTCTTGTAAACATTAAGTTCTACCATTTTTCTGTCGTGTTTTTTGTGGTATTAGAAAATCTTCGGACCAACTACCTCGGGTGGCCCCTCCCGCCTTCGGCTTCCGGCTCCCTTTGAGCCTTCACCCTGCGGCTTCAGGCTTCTGCAGCAGCCTTCCGCCTTCTGGTCTCCGGCTCTTGTTGAGCCTCCAGCCTTGTGTTTTTCATCTTATTTTCTATGCTACAAAGTTACTAAATTTTCCTCAAACCACCAAACATTTCCTCAACTTTTTTCATACTTTTTTCGACGTTTTTTTCTGCCTTATTTTATCCTTTCCCTGCCATTCCTTCCAGTCCCCAATACCCGCCGACTTTTGCGCAATACTCGCCGAGTATTTTTCAAAAAGCGCCGAGTATTTTCCAAAACTCGCCGAGTATTTGAGAGGGCTTGGCGGAGAAGGTAAGAAAGTAGGAAAGTAGGAAAGTAGACATTAAGCAGTTTTCGAGTGCAGCAGAGAGACATTATAAGTAGAAGTTTTTTTTAATTATTATTATTTATTCCATTATTATTTTATATATATCATTATTATTTTTATATACCATTATTATTTATATTTACCATTATAATCTTTAATTCTATTATTATCTTTCCTCTTTCTTTGCTCTTAAAAATACCTTAATGTCTACTTTCTTACTTTCCTACTTTCCTACTTCGTGATAGTTTTTCTTCGTTTTTGTTTGGAAGTATCTGAATAATTGCCTATCTTTGCACTCAGATAATGGTATGAAGATATGACGAATAAGAACAGACACATATTAAGCCAGATTAGGCAAATTGCTAGGCAAACTGCGCCGAAGGGCAGTGTCGTGCTTCTTTTTGGCTCCAGAGCCAGAGGTCAGGCACGGAAGAGTTCTGACTGGGACATTCTAATCATACTACCCAAAAACCAGTTGCGGCAGGAAGACTACGATCAGGTGAGTTATCCACTTGTGGAGCTGGGATGGAAAATTGGTGAACAGATTAACCCTGTTGTGTACACAGAACAGGAATGGAAAGCCAATAGTATTACGCCTTTTTATGACAATGTTCAGCGCGATGCCATTAATCTACTCTAAGTCTATGGATTCAAATCTGCTCATAAAACTACAGACGGAAAAGGCGCAGCGATTCCTTCAGGAAGCTGATGACATGGTTCTCCAGAAACGATGGGATTTGGCTGCCAATCGTTTTTACTATGCCTGTTATCATATTGTTCATGCTGCTTTCATTACGCGCAACATTGCCACAAAGTCCCACGATGGCACTCTTACCGAATTGGGCAGGCAATTCATCATGACAGGACAATTGGACAAGAAATACGGTCGATTCTATGCCCGTATGATACAGCTTCGTATTAAGGCCGACTACAACAGCATTGCAGACATAACAGAAGCTGAAGTGCTTGAATTGGCCCCTCTCTCACATGACTTTGTGACAGCTGTTGGGGAGCTGGTAAATATCACGAATGTTGAACCCTTAAAACAATGATGCCTATGGGCTGAGAGAAATAGAACCATAGGAATGAAAGAATAAAACCTTTGCATTATGGAAGTATTTTTGGGAATAATAGGTTTTGTCTGGGGAATACTCTGTATTATCTTGTTTTTCAAAGTTTGGGGAATGTGTAATAATGTCAGTAAGTTATTGACATTATTGGAAAATCGTGGAAAAGATGATAAAGAGCCACAACAGAGTACTAAGGTTCGCCATGATGAGTCTCGACAGAAAAAGGTTCACCAAGATGTGCAAATTCAGACAAGAATTAACCCTTGGAAGTGATTTTTTAAAAAGGTATTATGTATTGTAAACATTGTGGAAAAGAAATTGCTGACGATTCCAAGTTTTGTCAGCACTGTGGTAAATCACAAGATGGTAGTAGTAAGTCTTTATCCAATAAACCTATTTGGATAATATATCTGATTTGGGCTGTCTCAAATCTCTATTTGTTAATGGGGGAAAAATATGATCCATCAGATTATTTCTTCCCTAGCATATTTAGTGATGGTAGTGTGCCTTGGAATAAAGATTATTATGATTATTCCGAGTTTATCTTCTATGTCTTTATCATTCCTTCTATTATATATATCGTTTATAGACGATACCCCGAGCAGATTAATAAACTGATAAATCGCATATTGAAAAACTAGCAATCTTCAATTCCGATTCGTTTTGAACATAGCCCGTGGCTATTATGACCACGGGCATTTTTATTATTTCTGTTCCTCTACTGGATAATTAATTTCTTTAAGGCTGTTGAGTAGTTCGGTAACGGCATTATATACGCGGTCATTGAACAACTGGTGCAAAAATAAAATTTTTCGTGCTTTCCTTGAGTTTTCTCGAATATTGTTAGTATTTTTGCAGCCTAAAAATTTCTTATTAACAAGCCTATGGCATATTCAACACCATATGATTATAATGAAGACTCTATCAGACAGTTGGACGAGAAGTTCAGCGAGATTGAGCATGACCGCTTTTTATATTGCATTCAGGAGCAGCAAAAGTGGGATATTGAGAAAGTGAACAATTTTATTGCTCAGCTACGCACCAGCCATCTGTATGCGTTAAAGGAGCTGGACCGGCTGAAGCAGCTGGAGCCTACATACAACAAGGAATATCCCACCAACCACAGGCGGTATGTTACCACGGCGCAGGAGGTGGTGAGCAGGATGAGCAGTACGCTGAGCGGACTGAAGAAGATTGTGGCTGAATTCCGCAGCAAGGGTAAGAACAAGAAGGAGGTGTCCATCATGGACAATACGCCATTATATACAGGTCCGTACATGCAGGATCTTTTTGGCTGGGACACCTATAAGGACAAGAGTGCTCAGGACCTTCTGCAAGAGTTGAACTCGTTTCTGGAAGATGCTCAGGAATGTATTGACATTGCCATGAAGATGATTGAAGACGAAATTGCCATCAGCCAAGATCCGGAGACAGCCTATCCCATCTATCTGGACGGTTACTACCGCTCGGTGAGCGACAGCAGGTTGTTCATCAAGATGATTCAAAGCCAGCGTCCTGATTTGGACAACGACTTTGTCAAGGCTTTGGAAGAGGCGGACGACAGCAAACGATTTATCGCTAGTTTGTTTCATAGCTTCAATCGTGAGCGGTTTAACCTCAATTGTGCCTGCGTGGCCATTCACGAGGGTAAGAAGGCTGAGCTGACCAAGGAGGAATCGCTGATTTGGGGTCCAGACAACGAGACGAAGGTAAAAAGGCTCCGCCTGCTGCTGGACCATATCCTGGAATTGTCTGAAAAGATGGATGGTGTCATTGGCTGGAAGGGCATGCTGAAAGGATATTTCGTCATGCGTCTGCTCTTTTGGTGCGGATGGAACGGCACCAAAAACGACGCCATACTAAAATACATCACCAATCGTTGTAAAGGCACCATCGAGGTTGTCAAGATGAGCGCTGTCATGATGGAAAAGAGAAAACTGGTTGTATTGACGGCATCAGAGGATACAGCGCAACAACAGGCTTTTAACCGTCGAATTGATGCATTCATCGATGATTTAGTAGAAAAGGCTGCGGAATAGACCTGAATTTTTGTCTTTTTCGAAGTTATACAGACTGGCGTCTTAGACGTCAGTCTTTTGTTTTAACCCCTGTTTTTCCATCAAAGGGTCAAAAGTCTGTTATTAGTTTTGACCTCTAATGACGAGTAAAAGGTCAAAACTCGTTCGATATACTGCAACATGGTGTCAAAACGATGGTTAAGGGTCAAAACAATAGCCATTTGTCTCATTTTCAGTACGTTCCGGAATTCAAGATATTATTATTTTATCCGAGAAAAACTGCCTACCTTTGCATCGCAGTCGAGAACAAATCGAAACTGCCATGCAAACTTTCTGGTGCACCATATTGAGAGCGAGCATGGAGACCGGGTCTCATCTTTTTATTAACTAAAACAACAGAAAAGATGAAGACAATGATTCTTCGCGTAGTGTCACAGGGGACTGTGGCCTACATCCCCTCCACCAAACAGGAGGGCGGTCAGTTAGCCAAGTGTATCATCAGACTCAAGGAGTTTGGTGGTGGTAAGTTCGGAGATGAGTACGCATGTACCATGTTCGGAAATCTCGCTCAGTGCCGTTTCGCTGAGGGTGACCTGGTGGTGGCTTCGCTACGTTTCCAGGTTCACGAGGTGAACGGAGTTGTCTATCAGGAAGTGATTGCGAACGACGTTGTAAAACTCAGCAAGGTATGACACAGACAACGAACGCTAAGCCCAAGCCCCGCAAAGTGCGGGGTACGGGCACCTATGAGGGCGACGGGTTTACGTTTACGCCCTACGAGCAGGGTGAGCCCGCACAGCTGAACGTGAAGACGTGCAAGGGGGGCAAGACCTACCAGACGAGCAGTGAGAAGAAACCCATGAAGGTGGCCTACCTGACGTGTGCTGCCGATGCCCCCGACCCGTGGAGCGAGTACACCAGCCAACTGAAGAAGCTTGGTGTCAAGCCGCTGAAACCCGTAACGCTGCCCGACGAGCTGCGCGTGGTGAACGAACAGGGCCTGCAGTGCTGGCTCAACGAGGGGAAGAGCGAGGTGACGTTCACCGGCACCATTAGCCTCAGTAAACACCCGCGCGACTGGCAGGCCGAGGTGTTGCGTCAGGTGCAGTTGGTGGTCAGAAGACTACCCGCATCAGAGAGATTCAACAAAGTTATAAACCTTATTAAAAACGGAGGAAACAAAAAATGATAGTATTCCAACGAAACGTTAACCAACCGACTGAAGAGTTGGTGGCAGAAGCGCTCAAAGACATGACGGAGCATCCTGAGAACAACGAACTTATTGACAACTACCGCCAACTGAAACGTCAGATGGCCGCAGCCGAGGCACGTCAGGCGGTGGACGAATTCGTCAGCGAAGTGGTTGCCACTGACGGCTACAAACGTTGGCTGGCAGCAGGACTGAAGAAGGACGAGCACCGCAGAAAGAAGCTGATGCCCGCAACAGACCGCGAGCGCGTGAAACTCTACATCGCGCAGAAGAAATCGTCGCTGCCTGCCATTATTCCCACCATTACTCATTTTGCTGAGAGTAAGGACCGATGGGGACGCGTGGGGCTGTGGCGCGTTCAGCAGCATGGCTACCTCTCGGGACTGGCTGTGGTGGATGGTGACCACGTGCCGAACCCCGAAGAGCGTATTCAGGAGTGGCTACAGCGCGAGGACTTCCAAGAGCTGGGCATCGTCTGCATATTCATCACACCGAGTGGTGAGGGCGTGAAGGTGATTTTCAAGGCCCGCGAAGAGTGGGGGAACCTGCAGGACAATGCCTACACGATGGCAGAAAAGCTGGGCATCCTGGATTATGCTGACGGCCAGACGAAGAACTCAGATCACGCCCACTTCATCCCTAAAGCCGATGATGTGAAGTACATAGACTGGGAGGCGTTGTTTGCCTACGAGAATCCTGCCTACGAGCAGAAGTATGGCGAGGCCTACCGCCGCGGTGAGTCGGAACCCACGCAACCCCGTTGGCAGGAGCTGGAGCGTCAGCGCAAGGAGGGACGCAAAGGTACACAAAGTACACAAAAAGAAGGTACACAAAAAGAAGGTATAGCTCGACGGCCCGAAGGGGAAAGTCAACCGTCCCCGTTGTGTACTCAGGTGGAAACGCCCGTGGAGTTTTCGGAAGAGGACGAGGCTTTTATCAAGGTGCTTAACGAGCACTACGGCCCAAGTCTGCCTCCTCACACGAAGCATGCCACGATGCAGACGGAGACCGCTCATTGGCTGTGCTACTACAACGACAACGACCCTCAGAAGGCCATCGCCATGGCCCACAGGCTTGACTGGGTGAAGGAATGGAGTCCGAACCCGGGCGAAGTGGAAGACCTCTGCCAATCGGCTGCCAAGAAGAAACTGCTGACGCGCTATCCCAAGGCCCTGAAAGAGTTGATGGAGAAGGCCGGCATCAACTTGGAGCCGTCTGCGGCAACTGCGAAGAATGTCAATCCGATGGCCATTCTGCCCTTCGACCATTGGTGCGACCAGATAGAGAGTTTCTTCGATGTGTACCCCTGCCTGCGCGAGGTCTGCGAACCCCATCCGCGCCGTTTGTGGCCTTTCTTGCTCTTTGCTTCTGCCGCCATGATGGGCACATGCATGGATTTGACATACTATTATTTCTATGCCAACAGGGGTGAGCGCACACGTTTGAATTATATTATCTGGGGTGTGGGTGACCCAACGTCGGGCAAACACTCGTTAGAGCGTCTGCTGAACAATCTGCTGGCTCCCATCATTGCTGAGAGCGAGGTGGCCGACGAGAGCACCAACACCTGGAAAGAGAGTACGGATGCCAAGGGGGCCAACAAAGAGAAGGATTTGAGGCCTGCCATCTTTAACCGGATGTTTGGCTACCGCACGTCGAACAGCGAGTTTATTCGCAGCCTCATAAACTGCAAGGAGGAGGTGGATGGTGAAATGATGGGACGCCACATGGTAACCGTTTCATCAGAGAAAGACCTTGAAATAGGCAAGGCTGGCAGTTGGATATCGAAATCGAACATGATTCTGCTTAGTTTTCATGGGGAATACGATGACCAGCACTACAGCAACAAACAATCGGTATCCGGGCGTTACCGCGTTTTTTGGAACATGGTGGAGACTTTTACGCCGCCGACTCTGCCCAAACTTGTGAATGAGCGAAACGTCAATTCAGGTCTCGATACGCGTACCGGGACAATCCCGATGGGTGAGGACGATTTCAGCATGATACCATTGGGCGAAAAGGACGACCCCAAGACTGCTGAGTATAACGAGACGCTCAAGCAGTGGGCATACAAGCTGGACCAACGTCGGGGTGAATTGCCGCTGTGGCCTTTGGTCGAACACGTTCACAAGTGGTGTGACGAGCGCCGCGCCATTGCCGAATTTAACGACAAGGACAAGGCCGACTGGTTGCTCATCAAGAGATGTCCATATTACGGCATCAACATATCTGCTCCCTACATCGACATGCGACACTGGGAAGAGCGCGAACAGACGGGGACATACACTCCCGACGACGTGGATCGCTCTTTGGTGGATTTGGTCCTCGATATACAATATCGCACGCAGCACTATTGGTACTATGAGCTGCACCGTCAGTACTATGAGAACCAGCTGCGCGATGCAGCCCAGCAGCGTCGTCGCACCAACAAGTTCGCAGAATGCTTCAGATTGCTGCCTCAGGAGTTTACGACGGAACAGTTTGCCAAGACCTTCGGCTATGCCAACAATCGCTCCGGACAGAAGACGCTGGAACGTCTGCTTGCCGACAAAGCCATTGAGCGCACCATGCGCGGCAATTATAAGAAACTGGTTGCCGAACTCTGAGAAACGCAGAAAGTAGGAAAGTAGGAAAGTGGACAAGAAGCCTTTTTCTCTTATCAAAAATACCCCCGCAGCATCAGAGCCTGTGGGGGCATTTTGTTATTCGCCGATTTCCTGCGCCATTCTTGCCAAGCATTATTACATCATCACCTTGCGGCCGTTGACGATGTAGAGGCCGTGGTGTGTCTTGCTGACGGGATAGCCGCGGAGGTCGTGGATGGCGGCATGGGGCGCGCCGGAGTTGACGGGGGTGATGCTGCTGGTGGCGGTGCCGGCCACGTGGCCCTCGGGACCGAAGCCGCCGCGCTGGTTGGCGGTGCGGATGGTCAGGACGTCGGTGGCGGGGTTGATGACGATGCCGGGGAAGGTGCCGTCGGTGGAGAGGGCAAGGAACTGGCCGTTCTTGAACAGGGCGCAGGCGGTCATGCCGTTGTCGGTGAGGCCGAAGGTGACCTGGCCGTCGGCGTACTTGGCATCGGCGGGCGGAGGCAGCTGTATGGTGGACTGCTGGGCTGTGGCGGCCCAGTCGCCAAGGACGTAGTCGATGGTGTACAGGGCGGCTTCGTCGGCGCTGAGAATGGTGTTCATCTTCGTGTTTTGTTTGGCGAAGACGACTTCGTTCTTAGTGGGCGTAATGTTCTGACCGCCAGTGTTCTTCGTGCCGTACTCTCCAGCAACGCTGTAATCGACGGCGATGCCCTTGAGGTTCCATCGCGTGGCGATGAGTTTGCGGGGTTCCTCGAGGGTGGTGTTGAGCCAGACGCACACGGGCATGTTGTTCCAGGCGCGGCCGAAGTTGTACTTGTCGGCACGGCTCTTGACGATGCATTCGTTGAAGACGTAGAGCTCGGAATTGGCCGTCATGGTGGCGGCGGTGCTGTGCTTCTCGTTGACCATGGTGACGCGGTTGAAGTAGGCTCTGCCGGAGCCGCACATGTAGTCGACGAGGCCGTGGATTTCGCCGCCCTCGTGGTAGTAGAGTCCGCCCTCCTTGTGGGAGTAGTAGGTGTCCTGATAGGAGAGGTGGATGACGTTCTTGCAGACGGTCTTCGTGCCCTTGTCGTGGAGGGTGACGGCGCGTCCGGCGTTGCCGGTGTGGTGGTAGTAGTCGAGGTCGTTCCTGAGCGTCAGGTCCTGCATGTAGAGTCCTTGGCTGGTGTTCTTGAGGAGGTCGGCCTGGTCGAGTCCTTCCATGGTGACGGGGGGCGCGTTTCTGATGACGGTCTTCTCGGCGCTCTGTCCGATGAGCGACACGTTCTTGCCTGCGATGACGGTCTTCACGGTCTCTCCGAGGTCGTAGGTGCCGTCGGGCAGGAATATCTTGGCGCCGTTGACGGTCTTGGCCGCGTCGATGGCGGCGAGCAGGCTGGCGGCGTCGCCCTTGTTGACAATAAACCAGTCACCCTGGCGGCCGTAATTGGTCTGGGCCGTCAGGGTGTTGTGGTTGGTGTTTCCCCAGAGCAATGCAAGGATGCAGAGCAGGGGGAATGGTCGTAACATATTCTTCATTGCTTGTAAAGCGTAGCTTACTTCAGCCAGCGCGGGTCGCCAATCTTGAGTGCCTT
>Ga0265298_10011089_pt1 | contig 10586 bp, 11 predicted proteins | sample AusTroGonzalo_MG_3_FD_193486 | JGI IMG/M metagenome (GOLD analysis project Ga0265298, IMG submission 193486) | Bovine rumen microbial communities from tropical cattle in Woodstock, Queensland, Australia - Gonzalo_01 | ecosystem: Host-associated > Mammals > Digestive system > Stomach > Rumen ... | reverse complement strand
GTGTTTGTAGGGGCGGTTGATGTTGTGCTGATGCTTGGCAACAATCGCCTCTGCAATCGGGAGATTTTTTTTGCCGCAGTAATCAAGGATTCTGATGATGCAGTCGGCGAGTTCGACTGTTACTGCGGAAAATTCAGGACAGTGCTTGTCCGGCGCATTGAAATCGTTTCGCATTGCTTCAAGACATTCCGAAAGTTCCGAGTGCATGAGGGCGACACAAGTTCCGTCTTCCCTCTCGTTGTCCCACCAACCGTGTTTGACGGCATTTTCGTGAATCTGATGTTTCATCTTGTTCATTGCAACAGCGAAAGCATCCTGTTCACTCTGTTCGCTCACGGGTTTCCAACCGAAACCGATATTGGCAGTTGCTTCTTTTGTGTTTTCGTCTCCCATGTTGTTTACCTTTCTTTGTGTTTGTTGAGTTTATGGGAAAAGTACGATGAAATTACGGCAATATTCAGGGTGAATAAGGCGTAACCGACTAAAATCAAAATCGCTCCGATGATTCTGCCGAGATTCGTAACTGGATAGAAATTTGAATTTCCAACCGAGGACGCATTAAGGGCAAACCAAAGGGCATCCGCATAGTTTACGATATTTGCATTACTCGCGCATTGTTCGGCGTTCAGCAAGCAGTATGCACCAGTAAAAACAAATAAAGCAAACGTAAAATAGGATGATGTTAAGACTGTGAAGAGGTCTTTTCGCATTTGCCAGTATTCGCACGGTTTCGCTTTTCCTCTTGCTCTTTCTTCTTGCGGATAAGCTCAATCTCTTTGTTCACGTCCACTTTGTGCTTTTGAAGAATGAACAGGTACATATCGACCGTTTCATTCTGAATCCCCAACATTCTCACAAGTTTGTTGTTTTCCTCAACGAGCGCACTTAAATCAAGGCAAGCACCGCAGACAGTATCAAGGCTTTTCCCCAATGATTTACTGTCTAAAAGATTCACTGTTTCGGAATATCCGCGCCGCCAAAGATTATGGAACTGGATATTTTTCACAGCGTCCAAAATTTCGTCAATGCGTTCTTCTGAAATCGGAGAAAGACGCTTTTCCTCAATAGAGTAAACTTTTTGTTCTGCCATACAAGTTTTCCTTCTTTTATGGTGGTTTGGTTGTATTACTTTAGCACGATTCCGGCGTTTTTCAAGACCTTTTCAAAACTTTTTTCTGATTTTTTTATATTATAGGCTTGACTTCTGTATATGGTGTTGTATATTATATTATCATCCACGCTCAAACCAACACACTTAATGCACAAAGGAGAAAAGCAATGAGTGTAGAAAGAGGCAAAGACGGCATCTTCCGTTTCCATTACGACTACAACGGCATCGTTTACGAAGGTTCTTGCCACACCGAGGATGTAAAGGACGCAGTTTCGTTCGAGATTTTGCATCGTGCATCCGTTTTGAGGTTGGAACAGTGCAAGACGCTGAAAGAACTGTTTCTTAAATGCAAGGACATGATTATCGCGCAGAACCCGATTTATTTCAGCAAGGCGTTCGAGTTGTATCTTTGCAAGCCTCGCCGCAGAGTGAATCGCAAAGAGGATAATCCGAAAACGTCCTACAACGAAAAGATATGGGAAGACTTCACGCTTTTCATCAAAGAACAATTCCCTCAATGCGACTGCATCCAAAAGGTCGAGAAAAAGATTGCAGAGGCTTACATTTCGCTTATCCGAACTTTTGGCAGTTACAGAGATTTCAGAGATAACAACAAAATCGAACTCTCAACGCACACATTGAACCACAAGCATATTTTTCTCAATGACCTCTACGAAAAGTTGCTTGATGATACTGGCATGGATGAATCTCCGTTCGCACGGATTCCGAAGCTGATTGAACATAGCGAATCACACGAACCATTCACGTTCGATGAGCTTTCGCTTATCTTCAAGAACGCCGATGATTATTTGCGTCCGCTTTTCACAATCGGTTTGTTCACTGGTCTTTCAATGGGCGATATTTGCACACTCGAAAAGTCGCACATTTCATTTGAACGGAACTTCATCATTCGAAGACGAATCAAGACTGGCGCACTCTGCTCAATTCCCATGACATTCAAACTTCGCCAGTACATTCAAGGGCTTTATGATAAGTCCAAAGACGAAAAGTATCTTTTGCCTGAACACTTCAAGGACTACGATTTCAATAAGTCAATCGTGTCGAACCGTGCAACCCGTTTTCTCGCCTCGCTCGGCATCGAAACAAAGACAGCCGTTGACGGCGTAACTCGCAAATGCAATAAAAAAGGTCTGCACAGTCTCCGGCACACCTTTTGCACACTCGCCGGAATATTCGGAATACCTGAAACTATCGTGCGTTCGATTGTCGGACACATGACCGAGTACATGACATATCTCTATACGCGCAAGGTCTCCGAAGAAGAAAAGTTGCGCTATATTCGTCTATTCGGTCTTGACATGGATAAACACGAAATTGCACCGCAGAACGGCGATAAACTTTTACCGGATAACTTCACGATAGATAAAGAGGAAATCGTTACGCAAGTTACCAATAATCTCACAAGCAAGGATAAAATCATTCTGTTCGATTATCTCAATCAGAATCCATATTTTGCAAACCTTATCAATAATATCGTTGACGATAACGGAATTATTGAACTTGATAGCAAACCTGTAAAGGAAATCACAGATGTACAAACCGAAACAGCAACAGCAGAATTATCAGGACTTTATTGAGGTAAAACGCACGTCTGTAACGCGCGAAGAAGTCCTGTCTGCTATTTCAGGAAGTAAGGGGCTTATCCTCAATATTGAAAAGAAACTTGGTTGCACTCGTTCCTGTATTCAGGAATGGATTGATAAAGACCCCGTAATCAAACAGGAAATCAAGGACGAGCAAGAACGCGAAAAAGATATGGTTATGGATAACCTTATCGAAGACGCAAAGAACGGCGACAAATTCGCTCGAAAGCTGTTCCTTGAAGCACAGGCGCGAGATAGAGGTTTTGGCGACAAACTCGAAATCAGCGGCGCAAACGGACAACCACTTGTCGTTCTTCATGCTGTAACGGCAAATCTGACTGCTAACGATGAAAACAATAACGCAAGCAAAGAAAAGCGCGTTGAGGCTTGGAGTGGAAAGGCGGTTGCTTTCCATGAAAAACAGACTGACGAACTCAAACAACTTTCCACGGATGAAATTATCGAAAAGTTAGGAAAACAATGATATGCCAAACGATAAGATAATTAGCAAAACAAGAGACATCTATCCTACTGAAAAACAACAGATTGCGTTAGATTGTCCGTGTGATACTATTATATTTGGCGGCTCGCGTGGCGGCGGGAAAAGCGCATGTTCCTACATCAAGATAATGCAACACGCTCAACTCTACGGAAAAGACGCGCGTATTCTCTTTCTTCGTAAAACTCTGAAAGAACTCGAACCGAACATTGACGAAGCAAAACGGTGGTTCGAAGGTATCGCTATTTGGAAAGAACAAAAGAAACGTTTTGAGTTCAAAAACGGTGCAATCTGCGAGTTTGATTATCTCGAAGGTGATAAAATCGACAGTTATCAGGGTCATGCTTATACGCTCGTTATTTATGACGAACTCGGCAACTTTTCTTCTATTCGTGAGTTCGATATGATGCGAGGCAATATGCGCTCGGCGGCGGGAATACCTTGCCAAATTTTTGCTACATGCAACCCCGGTGGTACTCTACATAATATCATCAAAGCGCGTTTTATTGATGTTGCGCCGCCAATGACACCAGTAGCGGACGGATGGGATGATTCCGGTAAGCCGCTTACATGGAAAGTCTACATTCCGTCCACGCTTTACGAAAATCCATATCTGCTCAAAAACGACCCGACCTATATTCAGCGATTGAAACAAATCGGTTCACCGGAAATGGTTCGTGCTTGGTTACTCGGCGACTGGAACATTATTTCGGGCGGTGCTTTTGATAAACTCTTTGACAGAGATATTCACGTTATCAAACCGTTCAGAGTTCCGAAAGATTGGCGTGTCGTTGAGGTGTATGACGATGGCACATCAAAACCTTATGCCGTATGTTGGTTTGCAATTTCGGACGGTAGCGACTATACTCTTCCGAACGGAGAAACACGCCACACGATTCGAGGCGATACGTTTGTTATTGCCGAACTCTACGGATGGAACGGAACGCCGAACTGTGGAACAGGCGAATCCGTGGAAAGCAAGGCTATCAAAATCAAGGCAAAAGAAAAAGCACTCGGCTATCATATTTCAGAACGAATCGCCGATAATGCTATTTTTTCATCCAAACACCATTCGATTGCAGATGATTTTGAGGAAAACGGAATTTGTTTCTCACCTTGCAACAAAAAGCAGGGTTCTCGAATTATTTCAATCAACCTGTTCAGAAATCATCTTATCGGCTCTCTTGAAAGAAAAGAATCTGCCGGAATTTTCTTCTTCAATACTTGCGTAAATTGTATTCGGACAATACCGACATTACCACGCGACAAGAAGAATCCCGATGATGTTGATAGCTTATCTGAAGACCACTTGTTAGACTGCCTACTCTACGAATTTTTGTCTGAAGATAAGTATAAAGTTTCTATTGGAACAATCTCAAACTCTTTCTAATGGAGATACTTATGGATAAAGAAATCGAAATTAAAAAACTCGCTTTTGCTCTAACACAGCATGACGATGATTTACAATTATATGCAAATGGCGAATCGCTTGATGCTCTGCCTGAATTTGAGCAGACGGAAGATGCAATTATGGAACTGCTTTATCAGCTCTACATGCTTTTTGAAAAAGAAAACATGCAGATGAACGACAATCTGAAGCAGTACATCGAAGAATTAAAATCTCGCATTGCGGATATTCGGGAAAACGCTTTCCATGAGGATGAGGAAGATTTAATCGAATCGAACACGAAAGTTGCACGAAACGAAAGCAAGTTCCTGACAAAGTTTTTCGCTACGCTTACAGGAACAGCGATTGCCATGAAGCCCGACATGATTGATAAAATCATAACCTATGGGATATACAACGGCGGCACTGTTTCACAGATTTTCGAGAAAGTCAGAGACACGGACACAAACCGGATTTTCGATGCAATGGTTCGCAGTTTGCGTACTGGAAAAACGTTACAAGAGGCGAGACGCGAAGTAAAGCGAGAACTTTTGAAAACAAAGAAATACATTCGCAACGAAATTCTTTCCATTGTAAACGGCGTAAAAAACGATGTTGTTTTGTCTTTCGCGTATGAGAATCAGACAAGACTTCTCTACTCAACTGCACTGGACGGCAGAGTGTGTGAAGAATGTAATCACTATGAAGGGAAGATTTTCTATTTTAACGATGAAGATATTCCGAACTTGCCTATGCACATAAACTGCCGATGCCGCCTGATTCCGATACCGGATGATGGTGCTGATTACTCCGGTCTGATTATGCCGTTCGCAACGTATTTCGGTCTACTCACACCCGCACAGCAAAAAAGGCGGTTAGGCAAAGACAAATACGAACTGTTCGAGCAAGGCGATTACGAAATTGACGATTACGAAACGCCGCTCAATTATCAGCGAATGACTTTGGCAGACTTGAAACGCAGAGACAAAGGCTTGTTTACATAATTGAATAATTGACATGGGACGTATCTTTGTAATAAAGGTAACAAACTTTAAACGGAGATACGTTCTATGCACAATGTCGAAAAAAAAGACGCAGAAGAGATTATCGCAACCATTCAAGGTTTTGCCTTTCCTGAATACAATGATTTGAAGGATGCTCGGCAGTTGGTTGACGATTGTCTTGCGGGTCAGAAAACCATTAAATCGAAATGCAAATATCTTCCCCCGAACGAATGGCAGAAAAACCATCAAGAGCAGTACATTAGCTTTTTGAGACGCGCACTCTTTCCGTCTGAAACTCGCTATGCCCTCGATATTTACGAAGGTCTTTTTTCGATGGGAGAACCAACCATTAAACTGCCGAAAGGGAAAGAACTTGACTATATCCGCGAATACGCCAGTGTCTACAACGATAGTCTGAAATCCGTTCAAATGCGCCTCAATTCCGAACAGATGGCGCACGGTCTCCGTTGTATGCTCGTTGAGACACGCAACGACAAGGAACGTCCTTTCTTTATCCGCGAATACTCGGCCGATAAATTCCTTCGCAGTCATTTCATAGATGTTGGCGGCGAAAGCTATGCCGATTTTATCCTTATGGATGAATCGACTGGCGTGTACGACATTATGACAAAGACTGACAGCATTGATTTCAAACTTCGCGTCTTTGCGCTTGATGCAAACGGAAACTATTATCAGCGGAAACTTTCGCTTGAAGAGTTTGCGGAATTTGACCCGAAGAATCCAAAGATTGACGAGAATACAGTTTACCCCACCTATCTCGGCAAGGCTCTTAAACGTATTCCGTTCGTTTGGTGCGGCGTTACCAGTCTTTCCGGTTCATCTTTCGACTACCCGCCTCTTCAGTCAATGGCAGACACGGAAATCGCCCTGTATGTTGCTATGGCGAACCACAGTCAACATATCTATATGAACACACAGGAAATTCTTGTTTTCACTGGTGTTTCACCTGACGCGATTCCGAAAGACATTGCCTTCGGGTGCGGTTCGTTTATCGCGCTCAAAGAGGAAAGTGCCGATGCAAAATATGTTTCGACCAACGGCGTTGGCTACACCGCAGAAAAGGAAGAAATCGAACAACTCAAAGCATCTATCGAACAGAAGCGGCTTTCTCTTATGTCGGCGAAAACTCACCAATCCGGTGCTGTTGTCGGCATGGAACAGAACAGCCGTTCCGCGCCTCTTCGTTCCGTGGTCGAAACTTCCGGTCAGGCAATCACGCAAATCCTTAAATATATGGCAATGTGGATGGAAATCCCGAAAGAGGAAATCAATAACATTTGCTATATCCCGTCAAAAGAATTTGCGAACACGAAACTCAATCTTTCCGAATTTATCTCGCTTTGCAAATCCGTCAAGGAAGGTGATGTGCAGATACTCGAAGAAGACCTTTATGAAATTGCAAGAAAAAGCGGTTACATCAATGCGTCTACCTCTTGGGAAGATTTCAAGAAACGCTACAAGATTGAGGCACAGGAAAGACAGAACGCTAACGCTGTTCTTCCAAAGAAAACCAACGGAAATCCGTTTGCACAGGACAAGAACAACGATAACAGCGGGAACAATGCGGAATGAAACTGGAATTTCCAATCGAACCAAAACCAAAACAGTCCGCAAGTTTCTACGAAACGATTTGGGGTATTCGTTCCTATCAGCCTTACAAAATAGAGAAATTCAAAAATATCATACGCAGATATGCGCTTACACAACGTCCTATCGGATTCAAGCTGTTTGATGATGCAATCAAGGTGGATGTAACTTTTTACTTTCGCCCTACATCAAATATGCGGAAAAGGGACATTCGTGAAATCATACTCGGAAAGATATTTTGGAAGAAAACAAAGCCCGATGTTGATAATTTAACAAAGGCACTTTTCGACTGCTTAAACGGCGTAATTTGGGTAGATGATGCTTTAGTCGCAGACTACCATGTACGAAAGATTTACGCGCCAGATACAGGCAAAATCGAAATGACTATTGAATCGTTAGTTGACACAGTTTGAATTATTAAGATTTTAACGGATGTTCCGTTAAGATAACTCAAAAATCCATATTAACAATAGGAGCTTAACATGCTGAAACTAAAGGATTTGACGTTGGACGCCGTTCCTGAAACCCTCAAAAGTCTTTTCTCTGTTGATGCAGAGGGAGAACTGCAACTTGACGAAACGAAGGTCAAGACTTTGACTGACGTTGAAAACCTCAAACGTGATAAGGACAAGGAACGCGATGCCGCAAATCAGGCAAGGGCGGAACTCGCAAAGTTCAAGGAAATTGGAACGGTTGAGGACATTAAGACGAGACTTGAAGCAAAGGATTCGGAGAAAGACGAACGCCTTGCACAGCTTCAGCGAGACTTACGCAAATCGAACAGCGAAAGAGATTCGTACAAGGACGAACTTGACAAAATCAAGCCGGACTACGAAAACCTGAAGACTGAAACGAGACAGCGCAAGACCTCGGATGTTTTGTCTGAATTTGTCGGCAAGTTGAAGGGCGTTGATGCACCTCGCCTGACCCGCGCACTCAAAAAGGACATTGCTCTTGGTCTCATCGAACTCGATGAATCCGGTGATGGACTGAAGTGCAAAGACGGTTCGGACATTTCGCAGTATGCACAGGATGTGGCAAAGGATTTCGGTTTCCTCGTTGACAGTACGGCGGGCGAATCGAAAACCACTGAAAGCATCACGCAGAACCAAATCAACCGAACCAACGACAATAAGGGCGGTCTCCCCGTTGACAATACGGATATGTTTGAGGACGATGTGATGAAACAACTCAAACTTTAACCAATAACAACAAGGAGTAACAACCATGAAAAACACCCTTGTGGACATCAATGTCTACCTCGCAAAGAAACAGCAGGGCATCGTGAATACTCTGCTCGAAAACAACCCGATTATCGCGTCCATCCCCGTCAAAGCCGCCTCTCACGGGTTCTACAACCTGTACAGCAAGGTTGACGACATTCAGGGACTTCAGGAAGTCGATTATGACGATGAACTTCCGACTGTCGGCATCAGCTTTGAACTCGGCAAGACGCGCCTCGGCAAGCTCGGCGGCAAACTTCCCATGCCCGAAGATGCCGCGAAGGAAATGGGTGGCTACGACAAGTACGCCGCTGACCGTATTCCGTCCATCGTGGAAAAGTCCGGCAATGAAAATGAAGGACGCATCTACTACAACGGATTCCTCAAAGCCGCTATCGCCAACAAGCAGGCTATTACTGCGGGCGGTACGACTGCCAACAGTCAGTTCAGTATGGTCGCTGTTCACTACGACAATGACAGCACCATCGGTCTGTACAACCCCCATGCCGTGAACAACAAAAAGCTGTTCGCGATTCGTATGCTCAACGGCGGCAACATCGGCGAAATCAACGTCAACGGCAAGAACATTGTCGGCAAGATGATGGTGATTTCGATGGAGTTCGGTCTTCAGCTCGCCGACCCGCGCTACGTCTCTGCAATCGTGAACATCGAACCGAAAGCCAACGTCTCCGACCCCGACAAGATTGACGGTCTCCCGACCCGCAAGAACATCGAAGACATGCTCGGCATGGTTCGCGCAGGTATCGGCAACACCGTTATCTACGCGCATCCCACGCTCGTTGGTTATCTCGCGCAGAAGTTCCAGCTTGCACAGCGCGTTATCACCAACAACGATAACAGCGTGCGCTACGTCCTGTCCGACTGGAACGGCATCAAGTTCATCAGCTCTTACAACCTCTCTTGGGGCAAAGAGCCTGTCGCAAGCGTGTCCTGATTTCGGACTTCCCGCAACTAACAATCAACCTTAAAACATAGGAGTTACAACCATGTTCAACGACAAAGAAGCACACTTTGAGGGCGATTATTTCTTCAAAGAACAGGCGTTCGGCACTACGACTGCCGCGCAGACTTCCGGCGTTTTCCGTCTCGGCAATACCGAGGGCGGCATCCGCATCCGTGGTTTCGTTGATGGCAATGGCACTTCCGCATCCGGCGCGACTATCACCACTGTGGTTCAGGTCGCCGATTCCGAAAGCGCGACTGCTTGGACGAATCTCGAATCCAAAACTTTCACCGCGCAGGGTACTGCCCTGACTGGCGATTTCTTCGGATTCATCCCCGACACCGACAAGAAGTTTGTGCGTTGCACCGTTGCCAACGGTACGGCTATCAGCGGCAAGTTCAACCTTGCCATTGAATACGTCCCGCGCTGATAAACGGCGTTTTCGCTACTGACACATTCCCCTGCCTTACATTGTTCTTGATTTTCCTTCTCAATGTTCGGCGGGGGATTTCTTTGTCTCGAAATACAAGGAAAGCACCATTATAACAGTGTCGCGTTTTTCAACGATAGACCATAGACCCCTATCAAGACACGTCTCCGGCATTAAACCGCCGTTAAATCTCGCGTTTTATGTGTTGGTATCAAAATGTAACCAACTGACCGCATCGAAATGTAACCGTTTTGCAAAGAAACTGCCGAAATCTAAACGTTTCATCAAAAAAGTAAGCGGTTAATTTGAAAATCTGCAAAAAGTAATCGTTTTCCGGTTTTTATTATTGTGTAATATGATTCACTGTTTTTCTTTGTTTTTATTAAATCCTATTACCATTGATACAAGGTTGAACATCAAAAATTCGATTTTCACAAAAAGTGCCGATGATTCTTTAATTTAAACACACACACCTACGTTATGCGCGCGAAAAATAGTTACTAAAGGGGGTGGGTTGTTAGAAAAGATTACAGGAAAGAGTATGGGATAAAGGATAATTGAGGAATAGTATATATAAGGGGGGTTGTAGGGGGGAAAGAGAAAGGAAAGGGGAAAGAAACCATCAAGGGTTAGAGAAAACCATTAAGAGAAACGTAAGGGCGGGACTATATCAAAAATATCAAAAAATTATGCGACATTCGGTTTTATGTTAAAATCTAAAATAGTTGAGGTCAGAGTAAAAACAATTTGGTATGA
>Ga0265298_10011087_pt1 | contig 10586 bp, 8 predicted proteins | sample AusTroGonzalo_MG_3_FD_193486 | JGI IMG/M metagenome (GOLD analysis project Ga0265298, IMG submission 193486) | Bovine rumen microbial communities from tropical cattle in Woodstock, Queensland, Australia - Gonzalo_01 | ecosystem: Host-associated > Mammals > Digestive system > Stomach > Rumen ... | reverse complement strand
CCTACAACACCGGTGTGATGTACGGCGGTTACGACGACCCCAAGAACTACAGATACTGATTCTGACGTTCTTCCTTTTTCAAAGGTGCCCGGGAAACCGGGCACCAAACCCCTTATTTTTTGTTTTGTCTGATGATTAGAACATCAGCTGCTACACTTGAAAAATCGAGATGATCAAAAAAAACTGGCCTCTAAGTTGAAAAAGTGGTCCGTCTATTGAGATGTTACCACACAAACACAACGAACGGGCCAGTTCGTTCACTTACCTCAAACCTAATTAACTTTGCCACTGACCTGTGGATTGTGAAAGTGTGGTCTATCGAAAAGGAGACAGATCACATGATAGCCATAGGAATGGACGTCCATTCCTCCAAGACGACGGCTTACGCCGTCCCTTTGGAGGAATCGGACCTGGAAACGTGCGCGATATGCGAGGATTTCAACAGAAGCTTCAAGAATTTCTACAGCGACCGTCCTGGTTACGCCAAGGTAGCCTCGTTCCTCGAAGGAAGAGAACATTGCATCCTCATCGAGAACTCCACCAAGTCCCATGAGGTCTTCTGGATGATGGTCGACCTGGACCTTACGGTCCTGGTCGCCCATGCCACCGACCTCTTCAGGATAACCAAATCGGTGAAGAAGACAGACCAGCACGACTGCTACGAGCTTGCACACTACATGAGAAGGAGGTTGCTCGGAGAATGCGAGTTCTCCGAATGCCTGATAGTCGACAGGAAATGGATGAACAGAAGACAGCTGTGCAGGATCTATGCCTGGGAGTCCGAGATGCTCTCGGACACCAGACGCCAGATCAAATCGTCCATGCTTCTCCGCGGGATCAAACTGGACCATGTGAGCAGGGACGTCGTCTCGGTATCCAATCTGAAGACCTTGGAACTCATCGCCGATGATGTCCTGAGCCTTCTGATAACAAGAGCTAGAGACTCGAAAACAAGGATAGTCGCATGCGAGAGATCCATCAGGAAGGAGTTCGCCGATGATGAGATGTTTAGATTGCTCTACACTATACCTGGATTCGGATTGATAACGACGGCATACCTCGTGTCTTTGATTGTTGATATCGATCGCTTCAAGGATGCGAAAGCGTTCGCGGCTTACTTCGGGATCGTACCCAAGCAGCGTGAATCGGGAGGGTCTTCTCCCCGCTGCCCCATCACCAGAAGAGGGGACGAGATAGGTAGGAAGATGCTTCTCCAAAGCACCTTCTGCCACCTTCAGAACGATCCCGACAGACTCTCACCCGTGTCACAGATGTACGACCGCCTGGTCGCACGCGGGTTCCCCCACAAGAAGGCGTTGACCGCGGCCGGGAACAAGATGGCCAAGATGGTCTTCACCATCCTGAAGACCAAGGAGCCGTACAGATTCTGAGGGTGCTTCAGGATGATCCAAATGCGCACCGTCCAGACTTCAGAGACAGATTCGCTTTTGTCGGATGGGCCCTCCCCCATACCTTCGTACAAAAAACTTGTCCAACGGTCTGTTCGTGAGATCGGAGCCAGAAGGTTGCCGGTTTAGACCGGCACCGGAGATAAATTGGTCAGCGGATGAAAATCGTCCTCGGAAAGGACCGATACAGCATCGGTTTTCCATGATGTCCTAGCGAATGCTTTCGATCCACGTCAGATTTCAAATACGAAAAATGTGCTATTTAGTCCAGCGACCACTTTTTCAACTTAAGATAAATCTTCGTAATGATCGCTTGCGCTAATCCGGAAGGTTATCGGATATAGTATTTTTTAGGCATACCTAAAAATACTCTTTGAACTTCTTAACTATAGAATTTGCCGCCGTGAATAGGATGGACCCTCCCTGACGAGGATTGACATCCGATCCGTCCATAGAATGACTCGGAAATAATCGGTGAGCATGAATAGAGGATAGAATATGGCCAAAGAAAAGAAGAAGAGCCGTATGGCAGAATTTGAGAAGTATGCCGAGGGCAGACACCACTTTGTAACCATCGCAATGCTCGGAGCCGCTGCCTCAGCAATACTCTCTGTTGCTCCATTTTACTACATCTGGCTCATAATAAACGAATCATTAGGGAATTGCGATACCGATCTGATGATCGGGTACGGGTGGATGGCATTGGCCTTCGCCCTTCTGTCTCTGTTGGTATACATCGCAGCACTGATGATGTCACACCTTGCAGCCTTCCGTATCTCGAAGAATCTGAAGAAGACGATGATAACGCATGTCATGTCGCTCTCACCGGGTGCGTTGGATGAGGAAGGCAGCGGTAGGGTCAGAAGGATAATCCAGGATTCTGTGGAATCAACGCATACATACATCGCCCATAACCAGCCTGATCTTGCATCCACATTCGCACTACCGGTAGCGATCATAGCCCTCCTCTTTTTATTCGATTGGAGGTTCGCACTGGCCGCCCTGATCCCCGTGATACTGGGGATCTATATGGCCGTAGGTATGCTGGGGAGGGAGAAACTCAAGGAGAGTACCGTGCAGTGGCAGAATGCCATGGAGGATGTGAACAACAAGGCCGTGGAATTCGTTCGTGGAATCTCGGTTGTTAAGATCTTCCAGCAGACCGTCGACTCATTCCAGAGTCTCAAGGGATCCATCGACAGGTATTCGGATTTCTGTCAGAACTACACTAAGATGGCACGTCCCCATATGTCCGGGATGTTCACGCTGATCAACAGCTGCGGCGCATTCATCATAGCGATGGCGGTGGTGATAATCGAGTTCTTCAACGAAGGCGTCGTGAGCACCGAAGTGACCGTCAATGCGATCTTCTATGTGACGTTCACTCCCATCATCAGCGTACTGATGATGAGGATCCTGTCCATCTCCGATCAGACGTACAAGGTGGATGACGCTATCGCCCGCGTCAACGGACTCCTGTCGCTCAGACCTCTGACGGAGCCGGAGGTCTCAGAGGAACCCGAGGGATACTCGATATCGTTCAAGGATGTGAGATTCTCCTACTCGGACGATGCGGCCCCTGCTGTCGATGGAGTCACCGTGGAGATGAAGCAGGGAACTGTGACTGCCCTCGTAGGACCGTCCGGAAGCGGAAAGTCGACGATGGCTGGTCTGGTGGCAAGATTCTGGGACCCCCAGGAAGGGACCGTATCCATAGGTGGGAAGGATCTGAAGAGCATAGGCAGCAAGAACATCCGCGGTTTCGAGAGCTATGTTTTCCAGAACAACCATCTCATTAAGGGCACACTTCTGGAGAACGTACGTCTGGGCAAGCCGGACGCCACTGAGCAGGAGGTCGCCGAGGCCTTGGAATCGGCACAGTGCGATGACATAGTCAGGAAGATGCCGCAGGGTCTCGATACGGTCATCGGTCCGGGAGGCGTGTATCTATCCGGAGGAGAGGTACAGAGGGTCTCTATCGCCAGAGCGATCCTCAGGAACGCCCCCATAGTTATCTTGGACGAGGCCACGGCATTCGCTGATCCAGAGAACGAGCATCTGATCCAGAAGGCCCTTGAGAAGCTGGCCAAAGGCCGTACGGTCCTGCTGATAGCCCATCGTCTGACCACCGTACGCAATGCTGATATGATATGCGTGATGGATCACGGAAGGATAATCGAATCCGGAAGTCATGACGAGCTCATATCCGTCTCAGGCAAGTACAGCTCGATGTGGGAGGATTATCAGAAAGCACTGTCGTGGAAAGTCAAGGGGGTGTCCGCATGAGCATCTCCGAATCGATGAAGAGGAAGTTCGGCTTGTCAGACAAGCAATGGTCCAACCTCAAGGGGGCTTCTATCTCCACATTGGTGACGGATTTCTTCCTCATGGTGCCCATGGTGGTGACGATCATGTTCGTCGCAGACATCATCGGGGACAATGAATACGATCTAGACCTCGACCTCTGGGTCTATGTGGGTCTTAGCGCGGCCCTGATAGTCGTCCTGTTTCTCGCATACTCCTACGAATACAACAGGTGCTTCGCCTATACCTACAGAGAGAGCAAGAACGTCCGTATATCCATGGCAGAGAAGATGGGCAAAGCCCCTCTGTCGTTTTTCTCCAAGAAGGACCCGACCGACCTTACCGTACGTATGATGGGGGACGTCACAATGCAAGAGAGCGCGCTTTCGCATTGGATGCCCGCCCTCATTGCATCGTTGATCTTCACACCCATAATCGCACTCATGATCCTGATCTGGTCGCCGCTCATAGGGGTGGCGATGGTATGGCCCATTCCGGTCGCATTCGCGATAGTCGCTATGTCTTCCAAGGTTCAGAGGAGGGAGAACAGGATCAAGTTCGAAAGGGTGGAGAGGGTCACCGAGATGATCCAGGAATCCATCGAATGCTCTGAGGATCTAAAGGCCAACGATGCACAAGACAGCTACCTCAGGAAACTGAACAAGGAATTGGATTCGGTTGAGAATTCGGAGATAAGATGCGAACTGGTCACGGCCCTCTTCGTCGTCGGTGCACAGACTGTTCTGAAATTCGGGATGGCGACCACCGCCATAGTGGGCTCGATCCTTGTGGCAGATGGAACCCTTCCATTGATCATCCTCATCATAGCCCTGATAATGTCTGGACGCATCTACGACCCCATAAGCATCGCACTTCAGAACCTGGCCGCCATCCTCATTGCCGAGGATCACTGCGACCGCATCCAGGAGATCAACGGTCTGGAGCAGCAGATCGGATCCAAGGACTTCGATCCAGATAGCTACGATATAGAATTCAGGAACGTGGGTTTCTCCTACGACGGCGGCACCAATGTCCTGGAGGATGTGTCGTTCGTGGCCAAACAGGGCGAGGTGACGGCACTAGTCGGACCGTCGGGAGGCGGAAAATCCACAGTGGCCAGACTCGCTACTAGATTCTGGGACGTGGACAAGGGACAGATATTCCTAGGAGGTACGGATATCGCAACCGTGGATCCGGAGACTCTGATGTCCAAGTACTCTATCGTGTTCCAGGACGTGGTCCTGTTCAACACCACGGTGATGGAGAACATCCGCATAGGGAAGAAAGGCGCATCGGACGAGGAGGTCCTGGCAGCTGCGAAGGCAGCGATGTGCGACGAATTCGTATCCATTCTTCCAGAAGGTTATGATACCGTTGTTGGAGAGAACGGAGGGAAACTGTCAGGAGGGGAGAGGCAGAGGATATCCATCGCCAGAGCGATACTGAAGGATGCCCCCATAATCATAATGGATGAGGCTACGGCATCATTGGATACGGAGTCCGAAAGCAGGGTCCAGGCGGCTCTGTCCAGACTGGTTTCGGAGAAGACGGTCATAATCATAGCCCATCGTATGAGGACCGTCGAGAATGCAGATAAGATCGTCGTCCTGTCCGAAGGAAAGGTGGCGGAGAGCGGAACTCCGTCGGAGTTGATGGGAACAGCCGGAATCTTCTCCAGGATGGTCGATCTTCAGACCGATTCCCGTTCCTGGAGTCTTTAAAAAAAACCTGAAAGTTGTGTTCGGCAAAGGATCGGATAAGGTCTATTTGCCGAACACACTGATTTTAATTCGTTTTGATAAAGTTCACTTATTCGAGCCCCTTCAGGCCCGCCGATTTTCTACACATCTTCCTATTGGGCTTTCCCATTGCTCGTGAACCGTTAATTGCGTAAAATCGATTTTTCGCAATTGACTATATCGATAATTGCGGGGACGCAATTAACGTTACAAACCTGGAGCCCAGGTGGCCCGATGATATCAGAATAATGGAGTGTCCGTGTCCGGCGGTTCGCCTTTTCCGGTTCCCTGCCGGACACGTTGATTTTAATTCGTTTCAGTACGGCTCGATTACATTCCCATCTCTTTCTTGACATCAGAGTCGAAGAGCAGGATGAGCATGAAGATGTAGATGATCACGCTGCATATTCCGGTGATGATCTGCGTGATCGAGAACGGATTGAATCCTCCGATGATGGTCAAGATAGCACCGATGAGATCGAGGATGAAGAAGATCAGGAGGAGAATCCAGATGATCTTGTCGCCGGTTGTCTGCTTCCCATCGTTGATCTTCGTGGAGATGAAGACGATGATGAGACCGATCACGATCGAGATTATCGGGCCGACGATGTCGCCGCTGATCATGATCATACCTATGAGCAGGAAGATACCGCTGATGATTGAGGTAACTCCCACGACCCTCACGAATGTGGCGAGTATGTCTATCTTCGCTGAGATCTCTCCCTTGAGCACCTTGGCTCCGAAGAAGAATACGATCAAACCGCAAATGATTGCGCCTATACCTACGACGACAGCGAATCCTGTATCAATCTCTTCATCGATGATTCCACCGATGATGGCAAAGATACCGCCGATGACCTCGAGTAATCCGACGATCTCGAATGCTGTCCCAGCTGTTTTTGGATTATCTAAAAAGGACATGATTCGAAATTGCGTTTCGCATATATTAACCGAATACGCAAAATATGCCATCTTCCTACGTTGTCATCGATTTTTTCCACACAAAAGTTCGATACTGTGAACCAAAAAGAACCCGCCAGACGCTCAAAGCCACCGGCATTACCGTACCGGCAGATGGCACTCTGAACAGAAGATCGTCCCGAACAAGACAGCGGAGACCGTCATACCTTCGGAGACAGCGGTAAGCGGCATCGGGTTCGTCCGGAATCTATCTGTCACCTTCACAGGAATAACCGATTTAATATCCGACAGCGATTAACACCCATGGAAATCGGGATGGACATCATGCATTCCCTCGAGGGCCTGAGGCTCTCCCTGCCGAATCCTGATTCCGATCGAATAGCTGTATCGCTCCGGGCCAATAGACAGCCGTGGGTGTCCTCGCGCCATGAAGACTGTTCGGATATCAGTAAATACGGTTACAGAATCCCGATATCATGCAACCCAAGGAGCTCCTTGCAGTAGCCGCCATAGCGGTCGTCGCCGTTCTGGCCTGCGCCTACCTTACCGACAGCCATACCCCGGAAGAACCCGACAGGATCGGTATAATAGGGGCGATGGAGCCCGAGGTGGCCTCCATCAAGGAGGCAATGGACATCGACCGCACTGAGACCATAGCCAGTATGGACTTCTGCATCGGGACGCTCTACGGTCAGGATGTGGTGGTAGTCCAATGCGGCATGGGCAAGGTCAACGCAGGATTGTGCGCACAGACCCTGATATCCGAGTTCAACGCCAAGTGGGTCATCAACACGGGTGTCGCCGGATCCCTGGATAACAGACTCGACATCGGGGACTACGTCGTATCGATCGATGCGGTGCAGCATGACTTCGATGTCTCCCCCATAGGGTTCCCGAAGGGCGAGATCCCATATACCGGGCTGTATGCCTTCGATGCGGACGAATCCCTGAGGGCCAAGGCTGTCTGGGCCATAAGCAAATGCATCGGAGCGACTGTCATAGAGGGAAGGGTGTGCTCCGGCGATCAGTTCATCAGCACTTCCGAACAGAAGGCGAGCATCAAGGAGGATTTCGGCGGGCTCTGCTGCGAAATGGAGGGAGGGGCCATCGCCCAGACCTGCTATCTCAACAACACCCCCTTCGTCATAATCAGGGCGGTCTCCGACAAGGCAGACGGTTCCGCGGAGGAGGACTTCGAGAAATTCTCGGAAAGGATAGCGAAGCAGTGCTCGGCCATGATCCTCATGCTGGTAAAGAACTTCGACAGCGACATCTGATCCGCGGAAGAGCCCATCGGCCGACGACGTCCAGCACGAAGAAGATATATCATTGGTAAACGATTCCGAACCATAATCTGTAGACCCGGGCCAGGCCCGGGTACGAGGCGGTATCATGAACAAGAATCTGATAATTGCAGCCGTTGCTGCAGTGGCTGTGGTCATCGTCCTGTGGGCATCCTTCATCGCTTTCAGCGACAACGAGGACGGCCCCGTAGAGCACCAGATCGCCGGGGAATGGAGCCTCGTCACGGTCTACGAGGGCGGCTGGATGGACGGCGTCCCCGCATACAGCGAGGACACCACACAGAAACAGCATGTGACCATCACCCCTCACGAGGGCGACTTCTACATCTTCGACAATGGGGACGATAAACTCTACTGTTCCTGGGACGGATACAAGATGGTGACCTCCGGGCTGTACGGTGAGTCGGACGTCATCTTCATCATGCAGGTCCCTAAGAACGACGACTTCATGATGGTCTCCTACTTCCATGACGACAACGGAACGATCGAGGTCTACAAGCGCGACGGGTTCGTAGGCGAATTCCCCGGACTGAGCATACCCTTGGACCTCCCCGACGTGGGAGAGACCTTGGACACCTTCAAGGCCAAGGGATACACGCCGGAAGGCGAAATCGATTACGGCACGTGCACCCTGACCATGAAGGCCGTCGACGGCAGGATGATGTTCTACACGGTGGATTATAACGAGGGCGGCTTCTTCGAATACATCGGAATCTATCTCGGCGGCAGCGTCTTCATGTCCATGGGCCTATACGGTGATGCCCACGTCTACGACATGTCCGAATACAGAGGGGATGTGTTGTACACGGCCACGTACAATCAGAACATGGACAGCATCTGGGTGTCCGAATTCGGCGACGAATCCAAAGCGGACTATCCGGACAAGGACCTGGAGGGCTGCTCGTACACCGGAACGGAAGATGTCGTGATGTACAAGAACGGAAAGGTCGTTGAGGAGAGGTACGGCACCAAGGTCTCGCTCATCGTCCAGATACAGGAGGATGCGCTCTTCTATATCTCCACCGTGGACGGGGAAGGTAAGGAGCTTGCCGTATGGATCGCACAGATGAACGACCTCAGACCGGTTTACCATTACGGTATATCGGTACAGACCTCCGTGATGTACGGAGGCGTCGAATACCATGGCTGGTATTTCGGTTACTTCGACACTGCGGATTGCAACACGCTCGCCATATACGGTACGCTGACCAGCGACGACGGGGACTTCATCGTCATATCCCAGGACTATACCCTGGATAAATACCTTTGAAAGATGGACCCTGGGATCGGTACGCGAAGGTCCTTCCTGAAGTGCATTGAAACATCCCCGGCGGACAGCCGGGGAGACTTCCTTCTTCATTATCGCATTTTGAATATCCGATAGATTGCCTTCACCTGGATGAGATAATTGCCTTTGATTACTTATGCCCCCAATTTATGCTACTAATAGTAGCATTTATATCTATAAACGACTATTAAATGAATCAGTTACCTTACAGAGGTGTTAGAAATGTCGATCGGAGATAAGATTAAAGGTCTCAGGACCGGGAAGGGAATGTCGCAGGCCGAGTTGGCAGAGAAACTGAACGTCTCGAGACAGGCTGTGACCAAATGGGAGAACGACAACGGTACGCCGGAGGTGGAGAGCCTGATCGCCATCGCCGATCTGTTCGAGATAAGCGTCGATGCTTTGGTCAAGGACGGCGCCCCTGTGTTCTCGAGCGCCATCCAATATGACATCGAGACCGCCAAGGACTTCGAATTCGAACTCACCCCCTGCAGATCCGTCACCTTGGAGGGACACGACTCCGAAAAGGTGAGGATCGAGATGACCTCCGATACCATAGCGGACCTCGATTCGGACCTGAAGGCCTCCATCGATGACAGCAGACGCAACATGAACGTCAAGATCAGAAGGAAGAACGACCTCACCGACAGCGACTGCAGAGAGAACCTCACAGTTCGCATCCTCCTTCCCAGGAAATACATCGGACGCATCGAACTCGAGACGGATGTCAGCGATCTGCACCTGAGAAGCTTCAGCACCAAAGACATCGAGTTCGGAGGTTCGGCGAATACCATCACGCTCAAAGATGTGCACGGGCAGGCCGAGATGGACGTCCGCAGCGACTGCACCTTCCTGGTATACGATCTCGACGGCTCGCTGGAGATCAATCAGGTCGACAGATCATCTGTGGTGAAAATCCCGAAGGATGTCGGGTTCAGACCCGTGAATGCGGGCAGGAAGTGCGACCTCGATGTCTCGAAGAAACTGTCAAGCAGCGACAAGAGCGAGGACATCATCGAGCTTAACGGGATGAAGAGCAGTCTGAGGATAGAGGCCTTGAAATGAGACCCCAGCGGCCCATAGTTTAAATCCAAGACGGCATCTGATGCCATAAGGATGTATAATCCAATTGAGGTAAGGACATGACGGAATGCATTTGGGAGAGGAGCTCGGAGACGTTCAGACCGGTCGACGCGGTATACGCCGGACCTTTGATGAGCGTGCCAGAACGCGTATTCCTGAAGCAGACCTTCGGGTACTCGGCGGAGGTGCTGATACCGAGCAGCAACGATGCCTGTTCCTCGCTGGATTCATACTTCGAACATGTCAATCACGGGAGGCCCTTCATCCTCATAGGCCCCGATTCCGATGATTACATCGGATCCCATCCGGAACTGGGCGACAGACTGGTCGCGGCCTACGGCGAGAAGGACCTCTCATCAGCCACTCTGCGCGAGGATGTGAGATTGGCGATAGAATCCTTCATACGGACCAGAACGTACTGCCTAAGGGATAGGGTGGCCGAAGAGTGCGAGATCTGAACGGCCACGGTAATCGGTTCCATGACAACTATAACGAATCCTCGTAGATTCGATCGTGGCCGCCGGATGCGATTTCTTCT
>Ga0265298_10011086_pt1 | contig 10587 bp, 8 predicted proteins | sample AusTroGonzalo_MG_3_FD_193486 | JGI IMG/M metagenome (GOLD analysis project Ga0265298, IMG submission 193486) | Bovine rumen microbial communities from tropical cattle in Woodstock, Queensland, Australia - Gonzalo_01 | ecosystem: Host-associated > Mammals > Digestive system > Stomach > Rumen ... | reverse complement strand
CTAATGGCCCGAAAGCTCGCGGCCGCGCGGGGGAAGCCCCCCGCCGGCCCTTGAGCCAAAACCTCTGGAACGAAGACGCGATCGTGGAATCAAGTGTGGGGCGTTCGGCAGACCAGTCAAGGGCGCCGGGCCCGATTCTCTCTCCTGCCTGGAAGTGCCGCGAGAGACACGAGTGGCGGCTATGGCGCGGGGGCGCACCTCTTCCCATCCCGAACAGAGAAGTTAAGCCCCGCCGCGGCGATGATACTGCGGGAGACCGTGGGAAAGTAGCGCGCCGCCCACCCACAACGGAAGGCCTGCACCAATCATTAGGTGCAGGCTATTCTGTTTTTATAGGTTGACATTATTTTTCAATCAACATTCATGGATTTTTCCTATCTTTGCCCGTTTATTCTACGAAGCAAAACAAATTCACTATGATAGACATCAAATTCCTAGTTAAAAACCCTGATGTGGTTCGTGAAAACATCAAGAAGAAATTCCAGGACAGCAAGTTGCCCCTCGTTGATGAGGCTATCAACCTGTACACGCAATATTGTGATTGTCAGCAACGTGCCGACGACCTCCGCTCGCAGCGCAATTCCATCTCCAAGGAAATTGGCATCTTGTTTAAGAACGGTGAGAAGGATAAAGCCAATGAGATGAAGAAACTCGTCGAGGCTAACGCGCAAGAGTTGGAAGCCCTTGGCAAGCAGCAGACTTCGCTCATGGAGCAACTGACCAAGGTGATGTATTCCATTCCGAACATCATCGCGCCCGAAGTGCCGATAGGGAAGGACGACAGTTTCAACGTGGAGAAGGAACGCTTTGGCGAGCCTGTAGTACCTGATTTTGAGGTGCCTTACCATGCCGACATTATGGCCAAGTTCAACGGCTTGGATTTGGATTCGGCGCACCGCGTGGCAGGCAACGGCTTCTATTACCTCATGGGCGACATCGCACGTCTGCATTCCGCTGTCATCACCTATGCTCGCGATTTCATGATTGAACGTGGCTTCACTTACTGCATCCCGCCTTTCATGGTGCGCAGCGAGATTGTTTCTGGCGTGATGAGTTTTGCCGAGATGGACGCTATGATGTATAAGATTGAGGGAGAAGACCTCTACCTCATTGGCACCAGTGAACATTCTATGATTGGTAAGTTCATCGACCAGATTGTTCCTGAGGAGACGTTGCCGTTGACACTGACGAGTTATTCTCCTTGCTTCCGCAAGGAAAAAGGTGCGCACGGCATTGAAGAACGTGGTGTGTATCGTATTCACCAGTTCGAGAAACAAGAGATGGTTGTCCTTTGCAAACAGGAAGACGCTGATTATTGGTATGAGCAGATGTGGAAGAACACGGTGGATTTGTTCCGCTCAATGGACATTCCCGTGCGTACGTTGGAGTGCTGCTCGGGTGATTTGGCCGACCTGAAGGTGAAATCGTTGGACGTGGAGGCTTGGTCACCGCGCCAGAAGAAATATTTTGAGGTGGGTAGCTGTTCTTATCTTGGTGATGCACAAGCCCGTAGACTGAAAATCAGAGTCAAGGGAAAGAACGGCAACTATTTCGCCCATACCTTAAATAATACGGTAGTCGCTCCGCCGCGCATGTTGATTGCCTTCTTGGAGAACAACCTTCGTGCTGATGGTTCTGTTGCTATCCCGAAGGCTCTGCAACCCTATATGGGCGGAAAAACTGAAATTAGATAATATTGACACGAGACTTCGAGACACGAGACAGTCCCGTGTCCCGAAGTCCTGCGTCCCGAGTCAAAAAGAATATGGACATATCCGTTGTAGTACCGCTACTGAATGAGGCCGATTCGCTGCCCGAGTTGGAAGCATGGATCCGTCGGGTGATGGACGAGCATGGTTTTTCCTACGAAATCGTGTTTGTCGACGATGGCTCCACTGATAATTCCTGGGCTATCATCCAGCAACTTTCGCAGGCTAACCCGAACGTGAAAGCTCTGCGTTTCAGGAGAAACTATGGCAAGTCGCCTGCATTGAATGAGGGCTTCAGGATTGTGCAGGGGGATGTAGTCATCACCATGGACGCTGATTTGCAGGACAGCCCCGATGAAATCCCTGAACTCTACAAGATGATCAAAGAAGACGGCTATGACCTTGTATCGGGTTGGAAGAAAGTGCGTTACGACTCCAAGATAGCCAAAAACATCCCTTCCAAATTCTTTAACTGGACGACACGCGTGATGTCGGGCATCAAGTTGCACGACTTCAACTGCGGCCTGAAGGCGTATCGCAATGAGGTGGTGAAGAGCATCCAGGTCTACGGCGAGATGCACCGTTACATTCCTGTCATCGCCAAGATGAATGGTTTCAGTCATATAGGGGAGAAGGTGGTTCACCATCAGAAACGGAAATACGGTAGTAGCAAGTTTGGCATGAGCCGTTTCATCCGTGGCTACCTCGACCTTGTGACCATCAATTTCATCTCCAAGTTCAGCAACCGCCCGATGCATTTCTTCGGTTTGTTGGGTTCCATCACTTTCTTGATAGGTTTTGTGATCGCAGTATACTTGGCATGTATCCGTTTGTTTGCCCATGCTTACGGAATGACGAATCGTCCGTTGTTCTATTTCGCGCTGTTGGCCATTATTATAGGTGTGCAGCTGTTCTCAACAGGATTTCTTGCCGAGATGATTACCTCGACGCAGCGAGAAAAACGGGTCTATTCCATTTCGGAACGGATTAATGCATAAAGAAAATCAGCCCTCTATGTCATTCCCTTGGGAATCTATAGAGGGCTGATTTTCAAGTTTATCAATACAAATCGTCGATATTGCCGTCGAAACTTTCATCGAAGCTGTCGCCGAACTCATCGGCAAATTCGTCCTCGTCGAATTCGTCTTCAAATTCATCGAACGGTGAGTCATCAGCGAAGTCATTGTTGTCCCAGTCGAAGTCGCGCTCCAGTTTTGATTCGTCGAACTCGTCTTCTTCGTCGTGACCGCTGATGAAGTCGTCAATTTCATCGTCACTCATTTTGTCGAAATTGACATCCAATAGGGCAGAATCGTTGATGGCACGGTTCATTGACTTCAGCTCACGCATCACGGAAGGCGAGACGTAAAACTCGTCAATGTTTTCCTCGCAGTATTTCAGGTATTTAGGGTCTTTCTCGTATACTTCGGCGATGGTCATACCCTCATACTTTCCAAAAGTGAAAACGGAATCTATGTCGTAGAATTTCATATCGTTAGCGTTTTTGATGTGCTTTTTCAATTGGTTTCAGTCCGCAAAAATAGATTTTTTTTCGCAATTATCGTTATTTTTGCAACGCAAAATAGAACAATATGAACCCAACGATTATCCTTACCGTTTTTGTGTTGTATACCATTCTGCTTTTTGTGATTGCCCACTTCACTTCGCGCAAGTCCGACAACGCGACGTTTTTCCGAGGCAACCGCAACTCGCCTTGGTTTGTCGTGGCCTATGGCATGATTGGAGCCTCACTTTCGGGCGTGACTTTTATGTCAGTGCCTGGTGGCGTTTATACAGGACAGTTCACTTATCTACCATTAGTGTTAGGCTATGTCCTTGGCTATGCGACGATTGCACTCATTCTTTTGCCGTTGTATTATCGCCTTAACCTGACCTCTATCTATTCCTATTTGGAGATGCGGTTTGGGCCAAAATCGGAACGCACAGGCGCGGCGTTTTTCATCTTGTCAAGATTGTTGGGTTCAGCTTTGCGGATGTATCTTGTTGTGTTTGTGCTGTATGAGTTCGTTTTCAAGGCATGGGGTATCCCATTTTGGGTGCCAGCAGTTATCTTTATTGCCATTATTTTGCTTTATACTTTCAAGGGTGGCATCAAGACGGTGGTATGGACTGACACTTTGCAGACGACCTTTTTGCTTCTGGCAGCTTTCTTGACAGCATGGTATATCCTGAAAAATCTGAACATTTCTTTTGGCGACCTGATGAAAATGGCCTCCGACAATGGCTATACCAAGGTGTTTGAGACCGATTGGACACACAACAAGTTTTGGCTGAAACAACTGCTTGCTGGCATGTTTATCACCATCACGATGACTGGATTAGATCAAGATATGATGCAAAAGAACTTGACTTGCAAGAATTTACGAGATGCACAAAAGAATGTGATGACGTCAAGTTTGTTGTTTGTCGTGGTCAATGGATTGTTCCTCTGTTTGGGTGCGGCCTTGATTTTTTATGCACAGACGACGGGTTTTCAACTTCCTGTGAATGAGGCTGGTGTGGTTGTCAACGACAAGATTTTTCCGTCGGTGGCGTTTTCGTTGAGTAAGTTTACGAGTGTGGTTTTTGTTCTTGGCTTGGTGGCAGCGGGTTATTCCAGCGCTGATGGCACTTTGACAGCTTTGACGACTTCATTTTGCTTCGACTTCATGCACTTCGACAAGAAACGGATTTCCGAAAGCCAAATCACCCAATACCGCAAGTGGATACACGTCGCTTTTGCGCTGCTTTATTTGCTGGTTATCATTGCTTTCCGACCTTTCCATAACGAATCGCTCATTGACAAAGTGTTTGACATTGCAGGCTTTACTTACGGTCCGCTGTTGGGCTTGTATTCCTTTGGTTTGTTTGTTAGGAACCGAAAAGTGCTTGACAAGGCAGTGCCTTACATCGCCATTGTTTCGCCTGTGATTTGCTATTTCCTCAAACTGTATTCCAAGCAACTCTTCTTTGGCTATCAGTTTGGTTTTGAGATATTGATTCTCAACGGATTACTTACATTTGTAGCCTTGCTTGCATTTAGTAGAAAGGAAAAAAACACCACTACGTGAAGCCTCTATCAATTAAATGTGTATTTTTGAACCGAATTTAAAAACCTACCGAAATGAAAAGATTTTTCAATAGATTTGCATTTGTTGCGCTTGCCTTGACCTTGTTCTGTGGTCAAGCTCATGCACAGTTCACTACTACTTATGCTAAGAACGCTTCTCCAGGCCAACAGGATGGCTTATATTATGCTTTGCCGCAGACTATGTTCCAGTTAGATTTTGTCATCCGCGAGACCGTTTGCGAGCCAGGGCCTTTGAGCGACTATGCCGACACTTACTTTGAGAATGAGGACTATGTAGATTATCAGTCCACTACCTACGAGCTTCTTGATGTGCGTATGTCATCGAAAGTCACGCCCGACCCCAATGCTATGTTTTTCGTGACCTTCACTGCTGTCCGTGGAGCGGGAAAAGCCTTCTTTGATGTGTTGCCGAATGGTATCATCAGAAGCGTTGGCGTTGTTGGCAATAAGGAAGTGGCTGCTATTGATAATATTGAAAAACAGGAAGTTGAGAACGTAAAAGCTGAACTGGTTCTTTCCGATGATGCTGGATTTATGCCTTTGATGAAGGTTGGTAAGTCGAATGCCCAGTTGGCCAAGGAAACCGTTGACAAGATAGAGGAAATCCGCAAGGCGAAGTTTTACTTGATTTCTGGTGATGTCGAAATGGCTTCCAACCCAGAGACTTTTAAGGCTATGTGTGACAAGTTGGATGAGGCGGAACAGCAATACTTGAGCCTTTTCTTTGGGAAAAGTACCACGAGAGAGGTTGTTCGTACGATTTATGTGATTCCAGATAAGGAAGAGGCGATGCAAACCGTGGCTAAGTTTTCAGAGACTGAAGGCCTGACTTTTGGAACATCTGGATCTGGTGATGCCATCACCATCCAAACTTTGCCGCTCAATACAACTGCTGTCATCAATGCCCCAAGCCAATCAGCAGTCGAATCGATGTCGTACGAAAACAAGGTGTTTTACCGCATTCCTGAAACGGCAAATGTAAAGGTGTTTTTCAATCGACGCACTTTATTGGAAAAACGAATGATTGTCAATCAGTTAGGTGTGATTGTGATGGCTCCTGTGTCGAATTCGAAGCTGTTTTTCGACACCGAAACGGGGCAAATCTTGAATATCAGGATGCAGTAACGGCTTCCTTGATTCGCACTAATTGTTTCAAGAGATTTTCAGCCAAGTCCAAGCGTAGCATGTTGGCGCCATCGGACTTGGCTTTTTTAGGCTCGGGATGCACTTCCATGAAGATGCCGTCGGCACCCGCCGCGATGCCTGCTTTGGCGATGAGGCCAATCATTTCAGGTTGTCCGCCTGTAACGCCACAACTTTGGTTAGGCTGCTGTAAGGAATGGGTAACGTCAAGGATGACAGGTACTTCAAACTTCTGCATGACGGCGATATTACGATAATCCACTATCAAATCCTGGTAGCCGAACATGGAGCCGCGTTCTGTTAACATGACTTTATCATTGCCCGACTGCCGAACTTTTTCTACTGCAAATCCCATGGCTTCCCCCGATAGGAACTGACCTTTTTTGATGTTGACGGCCTTACCCGTCTTGGCAGCAGCCACCAGGAGGTCGGTTTGACGGCAGAGGAAAGCGGGGATTTGTAGAATATCAACATGTTCCGCAGCCATGGCAGCTTCTTCGGCAGAATGGATGTCGGTCACCACGGGGAGTTCAAATTCTTTCGCAATCTTTTCCAACACCCGCAAAGCTTTTTCGTTACCAATGCCAGTGAAAGAGTCCAATCTGGAGCGGTTGGCTTTTCGGTATGATCCCTTGAAAATCAAAGGAATGTCAAGCTTTTGGCAAATGTTTTTCAAGGTCTCGGCGATGAAGAGGGGAGAGCTCTCGTCCTCAATCACGCAAGGACCGGCCATAAGGAAGAAACGGTCATGGTGAAGGCCTTTCAGAAAGTCGAATTTGGTGGTGTCCATGGTGGGATTTTTTTGCAAAAGTAATAAATAATTCTGAATGCTGAATGATGAATTCAGAATGCCGCGAGGCAATTCTTTACCCTCATTCATCATTCCACATTCATCATTCAGCATTTCTTAAAGCGTGGATGATAACTAGTTAATGTGTCGCGCAACAGTTCGTCTGAAATGTGCGTGTAGATTTCAGTTGTGCTGACGCTGGAATGGCCAAGCATTTGTTGAACGGCTAATAGGTTTGCACCACCTTCGAGCAAGTGAGTGGCAAAACTGTGCCGAAAAGTATGCGGACTAATGGTTTTGGTGATGCCGTTTCTCTCGGCCAAGTCCTTGACAAGCAAGAAGACCATCTGTCGGGTTAGGCCAGTGCCGCGATTGTTGAGGAACACGGTATCAGTGAATTTTGGCTTTACATTAATATGCAATCTCGCTCCATCAATGTATTGAAACAGGATTTTTAGGCTGCTGTCGCCAATGGGGACGAGGCGTTCTTTGCTGCCTTTGCCGAAGATACGCAAAAAACCGTCGTCTTTATATATATTGCTGATTTTCATGTTGGTTAGTTCCGAAACACGCAGGCCGCAGCCATAGAGTACTTCAATCATCGCCTTGTTGCGGTGGCCATTGGGTTGACTCAAGTCAATGCTGTCAATCATCTTTTGGATTTCTTCGTAACTTAGTATTTCTGGCAAGTGTCGGCCCATCGAAGGGGAGGAAATGAGTAGGGTGGGGTCGGTCTCGGCAAGTCCTTCTTGCTGCAAATAGCGATAAAATGATTTTAGTCCCGAGAGGATGCGTGCTTGAGAGGTGGCACCGATGTTCAAGTCATAGAGATAGGCGAAGAAGTTTTCAATGGTGTTTTGCTTGATGTCACCAATCTCCGTGGAAAGATTTTGGCTTTCAAGGTATTGCAGAAAAAGGTTGACATCATGGCAATAGGCTTCTACACTATTTTCTGACAACGATAGTTCCAGTCTCAAATAGTCGATGTAGTGCTTGATGTGGTTGCCGCAGAGGTTCATGATTAGTATAAAAACAGGAGTTACAAAGATTTGTAACTCCTTGGTTTTCAATGTCGGGGCAAAAGGATTCGAACCTTCGACCCCCTGCTCCCAAAGCAGGTGCGCTAGCCGGACTGCGCCATACCCCGAAAAAAAAGACGATTTTCATCGTCTTCCTTCTTTCGCGGAGAAGGGGGGATTCGAACCCCCGGTACCCCTTGCGGAGTACGACAGTTTAGCAAACTGTTGGTTTCAGCCACTCACCCACCTCTCCTCGGCTGTGAATTGCGGTTGCAAAAATAGGCATTTTCTCGTTATCGCCAATCATTTTCTGCAAATTTTTTCAAAAAAATATCTTTTTCTCCTGATTTTCAATAGGATATTTTTCTTTCCCATAGCGGACGGAAAACAAAAAAAATCAAAAAACTGCTTGTTATTCAAATATTTTCTATATTTGCAAACTTTATCTGTAGAACCCAAGGTCGGGGACTGCGTCAAAACAATCCCTGTATCACTCTTAAAAACGAAATTGAAATGGAAAACAACGAACAACTGAATCAAAACCCTGAAACTGCTGAAGGGATTGAGAATGAAAATGTTACGTCTAAAGGCGTAAAGAAAGCCATTGATGCTGTTGAGAAAAAGAAAATCGTCAAGCTGATCCAACCTAGCATCCTGCCAGGCAAAGTTCGCATTGAGGTGCACACCCTCGTGGAAGCCCCTGTTGCTGAAGGAATGCCCACACTTCAGGACGAGACGCTGCCCGAAATCGAGATGCCTACCGAAGCCGAACTGGAAGAGGAGGAGGTCATCGAGGAGAACACTGAGTTGGATGGATTGAACAAGCTCCAATTGGTGGAGATGCTTGAAGAGACAGTGCAGAACACTGACGTTCAGGCTATCAAGGACAAAGTTGCCTCCATTCGTATCCATTTCAATAAGTTGAACAAGGACGATATGGACAACGAGCTGCAGCAGTACTTGCAAAACGGTGGCTCGGAAGAGAGTTTCCAACACGCTGAAGACCCGTTGGAGCAGCGTTTCAATGTGGCTTTTGGTATCTTCAAGGCCAACCGTGCCAAGCTGAACGAAGACCTTGAGAAACAAAAGGTGGACAATTTGGCCAAGAAACAAGGCATCCTTGATGAGCTGAAAGGCATCATCGCCAGTGATGAGTCGCTGAAGAAAACCTACGACGACTTCCGCGCTTTGCAAGACCGTTGGAAGGAAATAGGTCCTGTGCCTGCTACCGAAAACTCCAACCTTTGGAACACCTATCATTTCCTTGTAGAACAATTCTTCGACAAGGTGCGTATCGGTCGCGAGTTGCGTGACCTCGACATGAAGAAAAACTTAGAGTCGAAAATCGAACTCTGCGAGAAAGCAGAGGAACTGCTCGACGAGAAGTCGATGACCAAGGCCTTCAAGGCACTTCAAAAACTCCATGAGGACTGGAAAGAAATCGGACCCGTGCCGCAGGAGAAGAAAGAAGAGATTTGGGAACGCTTCAAGGCTGCATCCGACAAGATCAACGCCATTCGTCGTGAGCATTATGCCAAGCTTCAGGAAAGCCAAAACGCCAACCTTGAAGCCAAGAAGGCTCTTTGTGAGAAGGCCGAAGAGCTGCTGAACAGCGAATATACAAGCGTCAATGCATGGCAGAAAAAGTCCGACGAACTCTCCGAAATCTTTGGCGTGTGGAAGACCGTCGGCCTCGCCTCGAAGAAAGACAACGAGGATATCTGGGCACGTTTCAAGGCCGCTATGGACACGTTCTTCCAAAAGAAGAAGGAATTCTTTGCATCGATGAAGGACAAGCAAACCGAGAACTTGGAACGCAAAACGCAACTTTGCATTGAGGCCGAGGCTCTGATGGATTCGACCGACTGGAAGAATGCCACAGAGCAGCTGAAGAAAATCCAAGAGGAATGGAAGACCATCGGTCCCGTGCCGAAGCGCCATACTGACAAGATCTGGAAACGTTTCCGCGCCGCATGCGATACCTTCTTCAACCGCAAGAATGAGCATTTTAGCGGTCGCCGCACCGAAGAGGAAGCCAACCTTGCCGCCAAGAAAGCCCTGCTAGAGGAAATCAAGGCTTTCCAGTTGGGAACCAACCGCAACGAGAATATGGATGCCATCAAGGCTTTCCAGAAACGTTGGATTGAAATCGGTTATGTACCGTTCCGCCAAAAGGAAGCCATCAACAAGGAGTATCGTGAGCTGATTGACGGTCTGTTTGACGCCATGCGCCGTAACCAAAACGAGGCTGCGACCAACGAATTCCGCGAGATGATGGAAGGCTGGAAGGATGACCCGAACGCTGGCGAACGTGTGCGCAAAGAAGGCAGCAAGTTGCAACTCCGTATTCAGAAGTTGCGCGACGAAATCTCCGTTTTGGAGAACAACATCGGCTTCTTCTCCAATAGTAAGAATAGTGAGCTGATGCGCGCTGAGTACGAGAAGAAAATCAAGCAAGCAAAGGAAGACTTGAAGGTGCTTGAGGAAAAGCTGAAGATCACGGAGGAATAAAGTTTCCTTCTATGTAAAATGAAATCGGGATGAAGCCTTGCCTCATCCCGATTTTCTTATATTTTGAAGATGTCTTTGCTGACCCACACGTTGTATTTTGTGTCGGAAATGGTATATATGTCGCGGACACCTCGAGTGTCAATCAGGATGATTTCCTTGATGAGCAGATCACTTTTATTGAAATTGAAAATCACTTGTTGATAACTAATGCCCAACAGACCCTTTTTCTTGTTCTTTTTGGTAAAGGTCACGGTGTAATACTTATCTGTTTTCGTTTCAATATTGTAATCGTTGTCATCAGCCAGTTCTTGGCATCGACCTTGG
>Ga0265298_10011085_pt1 | contig 10587 bp, 7 predicted proteins | sample AusTroGonzalo_MG_3_FD_193486 | JGI IMG/M metagenome (GOLD analysis project Ga0265298, IMG submission 193486) | Bovine rumen microbial communities from tropical cattle in Woodstock, Queensland, Australia - Gonzalo_01 | ecosystem: Host-associated > Mammals > Digestive system > Stomach > Rumen ... | reverse complement strand
CGATGCCAGCTAACGATGTGATTATCACTGGTACTTTCTCTGTCAACAACTATACATTAACTTATAAGGTTGATGGCCAAGTGTATAAGACTTCAAGTGTTGCTTATGGTACAGCACTAACACCAGAGAATGCGCCTACTAAGGAAGGCTACACCTTTAGCGGATGGAGTGAAATTCCAGCAACCATGCCAGCCAATGACGTTGTGATTACTGGAACCTTCACAGTCAACAACTATACCTTGACCTACAAGGTTGATGGTGAAGTGTATAAGACTTCAAGTGTTGCTTATGGTACATCTATCACTCCAGAGACTGCTCCCACCAAGGAAGGCTACACCTTTAGCGGTTGGAGTGAGATACCTACAACGATGCCAGCTAACGATGTGATTATCACTGGTACTTTCTCTGTCAACAACTATACGCTGACCTACAAGGTTGATGGTGAAGTGTATAAGACTTCAAGCGTTGCATATGGTACAGCCCTTACTCCAGAGACTGCTCCCACCAAGGAAGGCTACACCTTTAGTGGATGGAGTGAGATACCTACAACCATGCCTGCTAATGACGTTGTGATTACAGGTACGTTCAGCATCAATCAGTACACGATGACATTTGTACTTGATAACGGTGAGGAGAATTTGGTGAAGAAACAGGATTATGCAAGTGCGCTGACTGCTCCTGAGAATCTTATGAAGACTGGCTTCACATTCAAGGGCTGGAGTCCTGCTGTTCCTGCAACGGTTCCTGCATCGGATATGACGTTTACAGCTCAATGGGAGCGTAACAAGTACTTGGTCACCTTCATTGTCGAGGATACTATTGTGAAGAAAGATTCTGTGCTGTATGAGGGAATAATTACCAAGCCTGCAGATCCTGTGAAGACTGGCTATACCTTTGTCGGTTGGCAGCCAGAAGTACCTGAGACGATGCCTGCAAATGATGTTGTGATTACAGGAACTTTCTCTGTCAACAACTATACATTAACTTACAAGGTTGATGGCGAAGTGTATAAGACATCAAGTGTTGCATACGGAACCACATTGACTCCTGAGAATGCACCCACCAAGGAAGGTTATACCTTCTCAGGTTGGAGTGAAATTCCTGCTACGATGCCTGCGAATGACGTTGTGATTACAGGTACGTTCAGCATCAATCAGTACATGATGACATTTGTACTTGATAACGGTGAAGAGTATTTGGTGAAGAAACAGGATTATGCAAGTGCGCTGACTGCTCCTGAGAATCTCGTGAAGACGGGCTTTACCTTCAAAGGCTGGAGTCCTGCTGTTCCTGCAACGGTTCCTGCATCGGATATGACGTTTACAGCTCAATGGGAGCGTAACAAGTACTTGGTCACTTTCATTGTCGAGGATACTGTTGTGAAGAAGGATTCTGTTCTGTATGAGGGAACAATTACCAAGCCTGCAGATCCTATGAAGGAAGGCTACACCTTCTCGGGCTGGAGCGAGATACCTGCAACAATGCCTGCTAATGATGTTGTGATAACAGGTACGTTTAAAGTCAACACCTATGCTGTTACCTTTATGTATAATGACAAGGTACTGAAGGTGGATAGCGTGGAATATGGTGCAAAGATTACTTTGCCAACATCTTTGGATGATGAGCGATATGCGTTAGTGGAATGGTTGGACGTACCTGAAACGATGCCTGCACACGACATCACGATTTATGCTAGCATCACGGATGGAATACGTAACGTCTCAGATGACATTGATTATAAGATATACGATGAACGTGGTCAACAGATTCTGCGAATGAAGCGAGGATTGAATATCATCAAGTATAGCAATGGAAGAATCCGAAAAGTGATTGTCAAATAACAATAAAATCGCAGGCAGTACCTCTCATAAGTACTGCCTGCGTTTTTTATTCACCACTCATAATCCTCGATGAAACCATCGAAATGGATGTCACCATTCCAGCCAGCCTCGCGGAAATACTGGCGTATCTCCTCTTGGACGGTGGGAGGGATGAGGCGCTCGCCATTGCGAAACTCATAATAATAGGTGCGGCAATGACTGTTGATGAGGTGCTGACGCACGTACGGCTCTATCCGCTTGGGCATATCGTCATTGAAGATGTGCATCATGCCCTTGGCATACTTCACCTTCTCGGCCTTGCGGAATAGGGAACAGTTGGCTGTGCCTACATCCTGAAAATGGGGATTGACACAATGGTAGGAACTTGTGGTGTCAGGCATCTGCTGCCCCACCAAATAACGCAGGCAACGCTCCTTTAAGGGGCAGTTATCTGCGAAACAAACGATATAGCCATTTTCGGCTTTTTCTTTAAAGATATCTTTCTCTTTCATGTTTTTTTATTCTTTTTGTTAACCCTCACTCAAATCTCTTGGAATGCCTTTGTACAGCGGGGTCGTGGGAGGTTGAGGATACCTTTCATCCTACACTCATCCTCACCACAACCTCAACATACCCTCAACAGCCTCAGGCCGCTTTATAGACTTTTGCTGATTTCTTAATAGGTACAGCCTTGAAATAGCAGGCATGAGCACGACTGGTACTGTCGTAACCCAGAAGTTTCATGGCCTTTCCCAAACGAACTCGCGTACTGATATTGTCAGTAAACGAGGGATAGAGATTTTGGATATAGGCTATCAACTCAGAGGCATTCATCGGGGTGACGTGCTCGTCCTCAGCAGGTTTGCGGAAGCAGACCTTGATGATTTCCACGATGTCTTTCTGCTCCATAAACTCCTGGTTGAGTTGCTGGATACGCGCTACCTCGTCATTGTTAAACCAATAAGGCGCTTTCTGCTCACGCAACTCATATACCACCTGCGCATAGAGCTGCTCATAGTCAATCTCGCCAGAGTTGTCGATATACTGTCCTTGCGGAATCTGCAGACAGATATAGCGACGACTACCCGTGGCGTCCGACAGCGGATGAGGATTATTCGTCGTAGAGACGAACGAGGCAAAGCGGGCGCGGTCTTCCTGCGCGCAGCCATAGATGGGTCGTCCATTTACCTTACTCTTAGAGAGTGTCTGCTTCAAGGATGCATGTTGACTGGGACGGATGGCCTCCAACTCATCTAAACATACCAGTAGGTTGTTCGTCAGGGCCATCTCCTTGTCGAACTTATTCGAGAGGTTCAGATGATCCAGGAAATACTGACGTAGGTGGGCTGGAAGCAGACGCTTGAAGAAGGTGGTCTTACCACATCCCTGAGCGCCGATAAGCGTAGGTACGACCTCATTTCCATGCAAGGTGTCCATCTGGAGCCAGTGGGCCACCGATGAGCGCAGCCAGATAGAGAGAAACGCCAACTGCTCAGAACTGATGCCTGGCAGACGTGAGAAGAGCTGAGCCACGTGGTTCTGTCCGTCCCACTGTGGCAGATGGTCCAGGTATTCGCGGATAGGGTTATACGCGCATACCTCTTCAGAATGAATATATTCCACGATGTCCGTCTTGGGATTACTGCCCTCGCAGATATCCTCGCGCTTGGCACGCAGGATGATGCTGTTCAGGGCCTCCTGGGTCAGCGGACGATAGTCGGATGACTGACCATCAGCCGACTTCGTGGTGAACTCCACCTTTCCGTTCAGCAGGTTACGACGGAAACAGTAGTTTTCGGTTAGAAACTGTTCTGCGGCAAGCGCAGATACGACAGGAGCATTGAGTGCCCCACCATTGATGAGTACTTCGTTTTTGTTCATAAAAAGATTTTTAATTAGTGTTTTTAAATGGTTTTAAGGTTCCCCGTCTCAGGTTATCCTTTGCAGTTGCACTTGTGTCTCAAATGCAACTGCAAAGATACAAAAAAAATGGCCGTTTTGCAAGACTTTTCCCCAAAAAGTTGTGATTTCTTGCTGCATTTAACACTTCGTTTTGTAGAATAAATCGTGGGACCCGTAAGGTCTGAAAAAGTACGCCCTTAGCGGACTCGCAGTCCGAAGCCGACGGACGCTCAGTCCGCCCCCTACGGACGGGCTTTTTGAAGGATTCACCCTATAATTATGCGATAACGAAACGACGTGTTGATAGTGGTAAAATGCCGAGTTATTGATAATAACACGCCAAGTTGTTGGTTGCGAAACGGCATCTTGCTCAAATTCCTTTTGAGTGAGGGTCAGTGTAGGGTGAGTGTAGGGTCAAGAGTACCCTACACTGGGCTCAAAGCCTTTACCACAGGGCGTTTCAAGAGATTTGAGTGAGGGAGTGGGATAAAAAAGCGGTAGAACCTGTTGATTCTACCGCTTTCTGTCGGGATGAGGCGACTCGAACGCCCGACCCCTACGTCCCGAACGTAGTGCGCTACCAACTGCGCTACATCCCGATAGCCTTTAGATGACCCTAAAAGCGGCTGCAAAGGTAGCGCTTTTTTGCCGATTAAGCAAATTTTTTGCTGAAAAGTTATGGTATGTCGAAAAAATGTTGTACCTTTGCAACCGCAAAAGGATAATGGTGCCTTAGCTCAGTTGGTAGAGCATCGGACTGAAAATCCGTGTGTCCCCGGTTCGATTCCTGGAGGTACCACAACGAGAAACGCTAATCTTTAGAAATGAAGGTTGGCGTTTCTTTCATAAACTAATATCCAAAAATGAAACACCTAAAACAAGTCATACTAGTATTCATTCTGCTTGCAACAGTATCGTTGAAGGCCCAAATCGTAGTGGAATCTGGCAATGCCGAGAGCCTATTGGAGGCTATCGACAAGGCAAATCATCAGAACGTAGATTCTACATCTCAGCGTTTGTTTGTGTTTATTCCTAATGGAGTTTATGATTTGGGAGAGCGTACGCTGACTCAAATATGGGGGCATAATATCGCATTAATAGGCGAGAGCATGGAGGGGACAATTATAAGGAATGCGCCCAGTGTAGAGAATGAAGGTATTAGTAAAACAGCTACACTGTTGAACCGTGGATGGAATAATTACGTACAGGACTTGACGCTGAAGAATGACTTGGATTATTATCACTCAGGACCAGCCGGACGTGCTGTCTGTTGGCAGGATAAAGGCAACTTCACGATCTTCAAGCGTGTGAGGATGCTGTCATATCAGGATACCTATTATAGTCATAGTGAGGAATGTAATCATTATTTTGAGGATTCCGAGTTGCACGGAACGGTAGATTTCCTTTGTGGTGCTGGTGATGTGTACTTCAATCATTGTCTGATTGTTACTGAGAAGCGTAATGAGGATGGCAGTGGTAATAATGTGATTGCAGCCCCACGCACATCAACGACGAAGTATGGGTATGTGTTCAATCATTGTACAATACGAAATGACATGTCGGTATTCGCCTTTGCCCGCGGTTGGCATACCAATCCCCGTTGCGTATGGCTGAATACCACGCTGGAAACGCCAGAGAAACTGATGGCTACGCGCTTTGATCCGTATGGCATCCGTTCGGTGGATAATGCGTTCTTTGAGTATAATACGATGGATGCTTCCGGTCGTAATATCACACCAAAATCGAATGTGGTGAGATTCCAGGTCAATGAACAGTTGTGTGATGCAGAGACTATCATAACCAAGAAAGATGCAAAGAGATTCTGCTTGAAGAAAGTCTTTCCCAAGTGGCGACCCGATAAAAAAACGCGCGCTCTGGAAAAAGAGAGTGCGCGTATGAAGAAACAGTACTTGAAAACTAACTTATAGTAGTTCTGGTAACTGATAGAGCTTCGTTCCGTTGGAACCCTTAATAAGAATAAGGTGACCCTCGGGACGATTTTTTTGTATCTCGGCCTTCACCTCTTCTACATCCTTGAACTTACGGAACAGGGTGTTGGTCTTGCCAAACTCCTCGCCCACAAGCCATACTTCCTTCAGACTGGAAGCTGCAAGCAGGTCAACGGTCTTCTGATGTTCCTCCATGCTGACCTCGCCCAGTTCACGCATATCGCCCAATATAGCCATCTTGGTCTCACCCTCACGAGGTACTACCATCTGGAAGTTCTCCAAGGCAGCAGCCATACTTGATGGGTTGGCGTTATAAGCATCTACGATAAGACGGTTGTGTGCAGTTTCTGTTAGCTGTGAACGGTTGTTGGTGGGCACGTAGTTCTCCAATGCGTGGTCTATCTGCTTACGATCTACATTGAAATTGATACCCACAGCGATAGCAGCCAACAGGTTGTCGATGTTATAAGCACCAATCAGGTTGGTCTGCACCTTATGCCACTTTTGCGAAGCGCCAGTCTCTTCTAGTTCCATGAGGGGCTTGCGCCAACGGAATTTTAATAGTGGGTCGCAGCTGACCACCTCGCCAGAGATGCAAGCATACTGCTTGTCGGGGTCGGTAGAGTAGGGGGTGCACCACATCTCATCGGTCAGCATATCACACAGATAGTCATTGTCGGCATTGACGAAAACGAGTCCATCTTCACGGGTGCGCAGATAATCGTAAAGTTCGCCCTTGGTCTTGATGACGCCTTCGAACGAACCGAAGCCCTGCAGATGGGCACGACCTACGTTGGTGATAAGTCCGCAGGTGGGCTCTGCTGTCTCTACCAGTGTCTTGATGTCGCCAGGATGGCTGGCGCCCATCTCAATGATGGCTATCTCGTGGTCTTTGTTCAGGCGGAACAGCGTCTTGGGCACACCTACATCGTTATTGAAGTTACCTTCAGTAGCCAGCACGTTGTATTTCTCAGACAAGACTGCCTTGATAAGTTCCTTAGTGGTGGTCTTACCATTTGTGCCAGTGATGCCAATCACAGGGATGTTGAACTGGCGGCGATGCTCGCGGGCCAGTTCCTTATAGGTTTGCAAACAATTCTCGACGAGGATAAAACGGTCGTCTTTAGCTACCTCAGGATTATCTATGATAGCATAGGCACAGCCCTTTTGCAAGGCTCCTTCTGCATACAGGTTACCATCAAACTTTTCACCTTTTAAAGCGAGAAAGATACTCCCCTCAGGGCAATCGCGACTATCCGTTGTGATACAAGGATGCTGCTGATAGAGTTTGTATAGTTCTTTAATGTCCATAAAGTTCTTGAATTTTGATGCAAAGATACAAAGAAATGGCAAAAGTGAATAGCTAAAAGTAAAAAAAATGCTACCGCCAACAAAATTATCAATCATCAATTGTCAATTGTCAATCAAAAGTAGTAACTTTGTAGGCGATTATGGAATATACACTGAATATCAAAGGACGATTGCTGGAATTGCGTGAACCGCAGGTGATGGGTATCCTGAATGCGACACCCGATTCTTTCTTTGCTGATAGTCGGAAGCAGACGGAACGCGAAATAGCCGAAAGGGCAGACGAGATTGTGGCACAAGGTGGTACTTTCATTGATGTGGGTGCCTATTCCACAAGGCCCGGCGCAGCAGAGGTCTCCGTTCAGGAAGAGATGGACCGTATGCGTATGGCCTTGAGCGTGGTCAGACGTGTGCAGCCTGATGTGCCCTTGTCGATTGACACCTTCCGTGCTGATGTGGCAAAGATGGCTGTCGAGGAATTTGGAGCCGATATCATCAATGATGTCAGTGAAGGTGCCGATGAGGCTATGTTCCGTATGGTAGCCCGTCTCCGTGTACCTTATATATTGATGTCAGTACAAAAGGACTTGCACGACACGCTGATGGCCTTTGCAAAGAAGGTGCAGATTCTGCGTGATATGGGACAGAACGATATTATCCTGGATCCAGGTTTTGGCTTCGGCAAGACGGTGGAAGATAACTACCGTCTGATGAATGAGATGGAGAAACTGCAAGTATTGGGACTCCCCTTGCTCGTAGGTATATCAAGAAAGTCAATGATCTTCAAACTGCTGCAGTCTGACCAGAGTAAGGCACTTAACGGAACAACGGTGCTGAACACTATATCCCTGATGAAGGGTGCCGATATACTGAGGGTTCACGATGTGAAAGAGGCCGTGGAATGTGTGAAGATTTTCAAGGCGCTTAACTCGTAAAGATAACGTATGATTGAATTCGGAATCAAGGACATAATAGATATCCTGCTGGTAGCTATCATGCTGTTTTATACCTACAGGTTGATGCGAGAATCACGCTCGCTGAATATCTTTGTGGGTATCATGATCTTCATATTGGTATGGGTTTTTGTGTCTCAGGTTCTGGAAATGAAACTGCTGGGTGCTATCCTTGATAAACTGGTATCGGTAGGTGTCATAGCCATCATTGTGATTTTCCAGGAAGATATCCGTAAATTCCTGTATAATCTTGGCGCCCATCGCCGTATGCGTCCGTTGATGCGTATGTTCTCGCTAAAACATGCCGATGAGCACGACCTGGCTCAACGCAAAAAGAATGTCCTTCCTATTGTGATGGCTGCTATGCAGATGTCGAAAGGCAAGGTGGGCGCGCTGATAGTCATGGAGCGAAATGCTCCACTGGATGATATCGTGGCAACGGGTGATGTGATTGATGCAGAGGTAAACCAGCGACTGATAGAAAACATCTTCTTCAAGAACTCTCCCCTGCATGACGGCGCCATGATTATCAGTAAGCATCGCATCAAGGCCGCAGGCTGTATCCTGCCCGTGAGTCATGACTTGGATATCCCCAAAGAACTGGGATTGCGTCATAGGGCAGCACTTGGTATGTCGCAAGAGAGTGATGCGCTTTGTGTTATCGTATCAGAAGAGACGGGTAGTATCAGTACGGCTCGTAACGGACAGTTCCATTTGCGCCTTTCGGCTGAGGAGCTGGAAGCAGAGTTGACAGAACAAATAAAGTGATTAGTATTATTTATATAAAAATTAAAAGTTTTACAAACTATGGGATTAATTGAACAAATCATTGCGCGTGCAAAGAGTAACAAGCAGCGCATTGTGCTCCCAGAAGCAGAGGAGGAGCGCACCCTGACTGCCGCTGACCGTGTGCTGGCAGATGACATTGCTGACCTAATTTTGATTGGTAACCCTGAGAAGGTACATGCTCTTGCAGCCGAGAAGGGCCTGAAAAACATCGACAAGGCAACCCTGATTGATCCGCTGAACTATGAGAAGAGCGAGGAACTGGCTCAGCTCTTGCAGAAGCTTCGTGAGAAGAAAGGCATGACTATTGAGAAAGCTCGTGAGCTGGTGAAGGATCCCCTTTATCTGGGTTGTATGATTATTAAGACCGAGGGTGCTGATGGCCAGATTTCTGGTGCGCTTTCAACAACGGGTGAGACCTTGCGTCCTGCTCTGCAGATTATTAAGTGTGCTCCTGGTATCACTTGTGTAAGTGGTGCTATGCTGATGATTACTGATAAGCCTGAATATGGCGAGAATGGTGTGTTGGTATTTGGTGACGTAGCCGTAACGCCAATGCCCGATGCTAACCAGTTGAGCCAGATTGCAGTCTGCACAGCTCAGACCGCTAAGAGTGTGGCTGGTTTCGCTGATCCCCGTGTGGCTATGTTGAGTTTCTCTACCAAGGGTTCTGCTTCTCACGAGGTAGTTGACAAGGTTGTTGAGGCTACGAAGCTGGCTAAGGAACTGGATCCTAACCTGAAGATTGATGGTGAGTTGCAGGCTGATGCAGCCCTTGTTCCCTCTGTAGGTTCTAAGAAGGCTCCTGGTTCTGATATCGCCGGTAAGGCCAACGTGCTGGTAATGCCTTGCCTCGAGGTAGGAAACATCGCTTACAAACTGGTGCAGCGTCTGGCTGGTGCTACTGCTATTGGTCCTATCCTGCAGGGTATTGCTCGTCCTGTAAACGACCTGAGTCGTGGTTGCTCTGTAGAGGATATCTACTACCTCGTTGCTATCACCGCTTGTCAGGCAATGGATGCAAAAAAGTAATACATTAAACATTAAAGATTAAACATTATATATGAAAATCCTTGTATTAAATTGCGGTTCTTCGTCTATCAAGTACGCTCTGTACAACATGGACGACAAGAGTGTGATGACCAGTGGTGGTGCTGAGCGTGTAGGCTTGGACAACGCTTTCGTAAAGGTGAAGCTGGCTAATGGCGAGAAGAAGCAGATTATGCACGACATCCCTGAGCATACCGAGGGTGTGAAGTTTATCTTCTCTCTGCTTACTGATCCTGAGATTGGTGTTATCAAAGACTTGAAGGAGATCGATGCTGTAGGTCATCGTATGGTGCATGGCGGCGAGAAGTTCAATAAGTCAGTAGTGCTGACCGACGAGGTGCTGAAGGCTTTCGAGGAGTGCTCTGACCTGGCTCCTCTGCACAACCCTGCTAACCTGAAGGGTGTGAATGCCGTGAAGGAACTGATGCCTGGTCTGCCTCAGGTAGGTGTATTCGATACTGCCTTCCATCAGACGATGCCTGCTAAGGCTTATATGTATGCTGTTCCTTACGAGCTGTACGAGAAGTATGGCGTACGCCGTTATGGTTTCCACGGAACCTCTCATCGTTATGTATCAGCTCGTGCTTGCGAATTCCTGGGCATCAAGGCTGAAGGAACCAAGATGATTACCTGTCATATCGGAAATGGTGGTTCTGTAGCTGCTGTGCTGGATGGCAAGTGTATCGATACCTCAATGGGTCTTACTCCTCTGGAGGGCCTCGTGATGGGTACCCGTTCTGGTGACATCGACGGTGGTGCTGTTACCTTCCTTGAGAAGAAACTTGGTCTCGATGCAGATGGTATGAGCAATCTGCTCAA
>Ga0265298_10011084_pt1 | contig 10587 bp, 10 predicted proteins | sample AusTroGonzalo_MG_3_FD_193486 | JGI IMG/M metagenome (GOLD analysis project Ga0265298, IMG submission 193486) | Bovine rumen microbial communities from tropical cattle in Woodstock, Queensland, Australia - Gonzalo_01 | ecosystem: Host-associated > Mammals > Digestive system > Stomach > Rumen ... | reverse complement strand
GCGGTAGAAAATAAGAAACAACAACTTCTAACCAACAATAATTAACCTTCTTATAAAGGTAATACACTACTAACTAACCGTCAACGCCCGCTGTGAAGCGGGCGTTAGTCGTTCAGAAAGCCAGCCGTAGTTTAAAGCTGAAATTGCGGAGTGCCTGCGGGAAAAGGCCCTCTTCTATGTATTCCGGCGAACCGTCCGCAAACAGGGCACGGTATACCCATGCATCCGCATAGTAGTCGCGGTTTAGGATATTGTTGCAATACGCCCCGATTGTCACGAAGCCCTTCCACAAAGGGAACGAATATTCGGCATGTCCGTCAAACACATACCAGGCAGGTATGCAAAGGTCTTCATTCTGGGTATTGTCCCAGTACTGCCTGCCTACATACTTCCCGTCCACTCCGAAACGGAAACCCTTTCCGGCAAAAGGAGTTATTTTAACTCCGGCCATTCCTGTGCAGGAAGGCGACATAAGCATGGTGACGGTACCGCATCGGATTTCAGGCTTGTCCACAAATTTCCAGTCGACCGGATTGTCATAAGTCTCTTCGTAATAGCTGAAATCCTTTATCCTGTTGGTACTCAAAGTCAGATTACCGTTCAGTTCCATCCAGCGCGACGGCATCCAGGCCACGCTCATCTCCACGCCCCTGCGCCAGCTGCGGTCGACGTTTTCCTTGATTGCATATCCGCTGTCGCTGAGTTTTCCCGTTTCGAGAAGCATGTCTTTGTATTCCATGGAATAAAGATTCACTCCGACAGTCAGGCCTGGAACTGCATACTCATAGCCGGCTTCCGTGTCGAACATCATTTCTGGACGCAGGGTAACCTCTCCGTCCTTTCCCGCAGCCTTCAGGGCGTTGGCGGATTCTATCTGCTCTTTAAGGTCGCTCTTCCCGGGTTCCCGGTGACCTTCAGCGAAAGAAAAGTAAGCCTTGTGGGCGCCCCAGTTTCCAGTCAGGCCGGCATGCGGATTCAGGAAATCCCAGTTCCGTCTGAACGACATGTCCGAAAACTCATCGTCTTTTCCGCCCATAACGAGTCCCACCAGCCTGCATTGCAGTTCGGCATATGCCGTGAGCCATTCCGCAGCCTGATATTCCGCACGGGCAAAAGCCGTCGCTTCCTTCTTGTTCCCGTTATACCGGTACCATTCGTGGCCCGTTTCACCGGAAACGCTGTTCCAGATTACGTTGCCGAAGTGGTCTCCGGAGAATGCCGCCAGATAAAGGCCTCCGTTCAAATCCAGCCTGTCGGTAGTGTAGCTGAGCGTGGAATTCAGCACGGCATAGCCGTTGTCCATCTCCTTGCGGGTAATGAAATCCGCCTTTCCGGTGCCGTTCAGGCCGTATTTTGCAAATTCCTTTCCGGCTTTGTACTGCTCATAATAACCGTCTCCCTTCGTATAATTGAGGGTAGTGCTCCAGATGAGCGGAAGGCTGAACTGGTGCGTATAATTCAACTGATAATGGGTCTGAAGATAATTGTCCGATTCATTGTCGTAGTAACAGGTGTTGCCTTCCGCGTCTTTGTACTTCCCTGCAGGATTGTACCTTCGGTCCTGCGCCATTTTCGAAGCGGAAACACCCTCCCAGGTAATTCCCGTGTGCTGACTTCCGGAAAGAACGGTGAATTTGACGGAGTTGTTTCCGCGAATCCATCCGGCAACGCCGAAAAAAGAATGTACATCGGCCCATGCATTACGGATATAACCGTCGGTAGTACCGGCAGAGAATGCGATATCGGCATAGAAACCGCCCGGAAGGAGTCCGCTGCCTGCAGAGAAGGTCAGTGTCCCGGTATTATAGGATCCTCCGCCCAGTTCAAGGTTTGAGGACGGCTTGGGCGACATCAGTCCGGTATTCATGTTGATGCTTGCTCCGAAAGCCCCCGCCCCGTTGGCGGAAGTGCCGAGCCCGCGCTGCAGCTGAACGCTTCCCAGGATATTGCCCAGAGCCGGGATATTCACCCAGAACACCTCCTGCGACTCGCTGTCATTCAGCGTAATACCATTCAGCGTAACGTTGATCTGCGAGCCTTTGGAACCTCTTACGGTAAGTTTCGAATATCCGAGTCCCGTGCCGCCCTCATTCGTACTTACTACGGAAGGCTGCAGCGACAGTATCATAGGCAGGGATTTTGACGGTGCGGCAGACCTCAGTTCTTCTTTCCCTATGGTTGAATACGTGACAGGCGTGTTTTTCCCCGCACGGGAAACAGAAACGATTGCACTGTCGAGTTTTTCGACGCGCCCGCTTTCCTGTGCGCCGGCGCCCACGCAGATGCAGCACAGAACGGCTGCGGCAAAAAAAGATTTACGCATAATAAAATTCCTCCGGCGGCATTACCCGCATCAGGTTCAAAGGGTATATTCTCAACCTCGCACAAGGCGAAGTACCCCCTTTTTGCAGCACAAAGATAAGAATTATTTCTTTATGGGAACAAGTTTGACCTCATACAGACGCGGCCAGTTCTTGCCTGTAAGATAGATGCGGCCTCTGGCATCCACCGCAATGCCGTTCAGCACGTCGGTATCGGGATTGCGAAGTTTGTCCGGCAGCAGCCCGTTGCAGTCTACCGTGGCTTCAACTTCCCCGCTTGCAGGATTTATTATCAAAATCAGGTTTGTCGTATAGACATTGGCCCAGATACGGCCGTCAATCCATTCAAGTTCATTCAGGTAACGCACCGGCCTGCCGTTCAACTTGACATTGATGCTGTTTATCAATTTGAATTCCGGAGAAAGGAAGAAAAGTCTGGACGAGCCGTCTGAAGCGATCAGCCGGCTGCCGTCCGTTGTAAGCCCCCATCCCTCCCGCGGATAAGAATAGGTCCGTTTGTATTCCAGAGTGGCCGCATCATAGACGAAAGCCACCTTGTTCGTCCAGGTGAGGATGTAAAGGTTGTCGCCGAGAATCACGGAGCCTTCGGCAAAGTACTTGCGTGCGAAATCAAGTTTTCTGAGCGCCTTCCCGGTCTGGAGATCGACCTTGCGCATGGAAGACACTCCGTATTGCCCGGTGCTTTCATACAGTTCTCCGTTATGAAAGAACAGCCCCTGGGTATAAGAGCCCTTGTCATGGGAATACTCCTTTACCACCTCGATGCGATACCGCACGGGACCCGCCGCCCTGCACGATGCAGCCGCAAAAAGGAGAACCGAAAAAACTATAAACCTGCGAACAATTTGCATTGCTCCGCAAAGATACACAAATCCTTACAATTTTATTATCTTTGCAGCCCGATATAAAAGGTAAGGCGATCTGTCGCCCGAAAGGGAGGAAAGTCCGGACAGGAAAGGGCGCCCCGCTGCGGAAAGCGCAGGAGGGAGTAATCTTTCGGAGGCCGTAACAGAAAATAACCGCCGCCATAAGCGTGGAAGGCTCCGGCCGTTGACCACGTGACGGCAAGGATGAAAACGCGAGGCAAGAGCTCACGACGTGCGCAGGCGACTCCGCACGGGTACGGCACCGGGGCCTGCAAAACCAAATATACCGGCAGACGAGGGCGGCCCGCCCGATGCCGGGGGGTAGGTTGCGAAGATAAATGACAGATTCAAAAACAGAAACCGGCTTACGGCCTTACCTTTTTTATATTGGTTCGGCGAACAGGTCGTAATCCTCAGCACCTGTTATCCTGACGTTAATGAATTTCCCCACATAAGAAGCAGGAACCGCACCTTCAGGCAGATTCACAATAATCTCGCCGTCGACTTCCGGGCTTTCGTACTGCGAACGGGCAATCAGTTTGTCTCCAAGGACCGCATCCACCAGCACCTTTTCCTCACTTCCTATCCTTGAAGCGTTGAAACCGGCGGAAATACCTTCCTGCAGCCCCATAAGGGCATCGTAACGGCGCTGTTTTTCCTCCTGAGGCACATCGTCTTTCAAATGCAAAGCCCCCCAGGTCCCTTCCTCCTCACTATACCGGAAGGCTCCCATTCTCTCGAATCTTGAATCCCGTATAAAATCCGTAAGTTCCTCAAATTCGACGGGTCCTTCTCCGGGATGGCCCACGATAAGGGTAGTCCTGAGCACAACGCCAGGAACCTTTTCCCGCATACGGGCGATCAGATTCCTTGTCCACTCCCCTGTTACCCCACGGTGCATATTATGGAGCACCCTGTCCGAGATGTGCTGGAGGGGTATGTCCAGATACCTGCATATCTTCGGATTGGAAGCCATCTCTTCGAGGACATCGTCCGGGAAGCCTTCGGGATAACTGTAATGCAGGCGTATCCACTCTATTCCGTCTATCCTCGACAGTTGCCGCATCAGAGCGGCGAGGGAACGTTTTCCATAAAGGTCAAGCCCGTAATAAGTCGTATCCTGCGCAATCAGAATAAGTTCCTTAACTCCCTTTTCCGCCAGCCCGCGGGCTTCTTCCAGAAGGTCCTCCATGGGAACGGATCGGTGCGCCCCGCGAATCAGCGGGATGGCACAATAAGAACAACGGCGGTCGCATCCCTCCGAAATCTTAAGGTATGCATAAGGCCTGCCGTCCGTGCCGGCACGGCGTTTCAGGCGCATCGTTTCGTCCGGAGTCGCGCCAAGCTCCCTCACAACAGGTGAAAGGTCGCGCGCGCCGAACCAGGCATCCACCTCCGGCATAAGCGAAGGCAGCTCGGCCGCATAGCGCTGCGAAAGGCATCCGAAAACAATCAGGCGTCCGATTTCTCCGTTTTTACGCCTTTCAGCCTGGGCAAGTATCGCATCTATGCTCTCCTGTTTTGCATCCGCTATGAAACCGCAGGTATTAAGCAGCAGGAAATCCACCGGTCCGGCATAATCTTCCGGCATGATTTCAAAGGAATCCGGAGGAAGCAGGGCCAGCAGGTGGGCCGTATCGACAAGATTTTTGGAACAGCCGAGCGTTATGACCTGTACCTTAGGCATCCTCACCCTTTTCTTCTTCCTCTTCCACAAAATCAAGGGATGCGTATTTCACCAGTTCGCCGTACCAGTCGAGAATCTTTTTCATGTGGGAAAAATAGAAACGCTCCGGATCGTAGTTGGGAACAGCTTTTTCGAATACGGCCTTGATTTCAGCCTCGGACGATTTTGAATCAGGGGCGGCCTTCCCGTCAAGCACCTTGCTGATGGAAAGGAACACGTCCTTGAGTTTGAATTCACCCTCATCCGTATAAATGGCGATGTCGGCCAGGGTTGTGATGCGGCTGTGAGGATCGAACACCGTGCGGTGACCGTCACTCAGAGCCTCCGCGATGGCGGAATTGTTGCGCGAAAGCGCAAGGAATCTGTACAGTCCGTGCTTTCCTGAAACGGACAGGATCTTACTCAAATCAGTTTTCATATCATTCAGTATTTTGTCAATTTTTTCATGCAGTTTTTCAAGGCTGGAATCGTTTTCAATTACGACATCTGCCCTTGAAGGGTCCGCAGGCAGCTGGGCTCCGATCCTTTCGGCCACCTTCGGATTTCTGGACAATCTCGCCTCCAGTGGAGCTTCCACCAGCCACACCCCGTCCCAGAGATGGTCGAAAACAGGTTTTTCGAGGGCGATTGCAGACTCGAAAAACACCGTACTCCCCTTCTGTCCGTTCCTCCATGATTCGAAATCCCTGAGAACTTCAGGATAAACGACAGCTTCCAGGCGCGCCCTCGCGGCATCATCCCTGAAAATCACCGACGCCTGCTCCAAAGGACATCCAATCGCCGCCTCCGCTTTTTCTTTCAACCCAGGAACCGAAGCATACAGTGCCTTCGTGCGGGAATCGCTGTCATATACGGGATAACCCTTCGACGCCAGATACCTGCAGACTTCAGACTTGCCGCTGGCGATGCCTCCGGTTACGAGGACCGTTTTCATAACTTCTCTATGCATTCTGCGACTTCAGGAATCACCGTGCAGGAGATTACTCCCTTCGGGAGATCCCTGCACTGAATCATACAGCGGCCTGTAAGCGACTTCTGGAAATCAGCATAATCCACAAAGCACCCGGCGGTGGAAGAAGGATCTGCAATCACCGGGAAGACACACTTGAAAACGACCCTGGCGTGTGAAGGATAGACCGAAATGCTCGAGCCTGCCGGCGCCCCTTTTACCGATATCGGGAGATCCAGCGGAATCTCTACAAAACGGCTGACTTCCAGTTCCCACGATGCCACATGTTCCGAAAGACGCACCCTGCCGGGCACTTCAAGGCGTGTTTCTCCATGAAGATTACCGCGGATGTCGCTCTTTATTATCGTCTCCGTGCAGATTTCCGATATTCCGGAAAGCATGTCGGACGAGCCATAAACCAGAACGGAATCAGGCTGAAGCCGGATGTCCGACACCTGCATATACTGCGGGCGGAAACTCAAAATGGTCACCGGACGGACGGGAACTTTTTTGCAGAGTTCCCTGATAAACCGGAAACGGGCACCTTCGACCAGAAATGATTCGACACTGGCATCAGCTCCGAACAGGTCCTTTACATATTTGTAGAGCTGCGTGGCAGACACCGTGAAATAATCACCTTCCTCATGCTGCAGGTCTTCGACTGCGAATTTCACGGTAACAGGCTTGTTCCTTCGGCCAAGATACAGCAGGCGGAAGCCAGATGCCTTGCAGCGCGCCGTTACCGTCACTTCGTCACTCGATTTCTCGGCCCTGCCAGAGATGTTGCTCTGTGCAATGACAGACACGCTCACGAGCCCTGTCTGCATATGCGACAGGTTGTGAATCAGCCAGATTCCGGCCGATAGGGCCAGACAGGCGAGAAATGTCTGCCAGTTTTTCAAAACCCAAAGTTACTTGGTCTGGTCGGCAGGAGCCTGGGAAACGTCGGCCGTATAATCCCTGACTATGGAATTCTTGTCAACACGAAGCTTGACCTCCCCGTCAACTTTGATGAGGACGGTTTTTTCCTGGATTTCGGCTACGGTGCCGTAAATGCCTCCTGCAGTGACGACCTTGTCACCTTTCTTAAGTTCGTTGCGGAACTTTTCCAGTTCTTTCTGCTGCTTGCGCTGCGGGCGGATCATGAAAAGCCACATTACCGCAAACACGGCTATAATCATTATCCAGAAACCTGCGCCTCCTCCGGCAGCGGGCTGCTGGGCGGCCTGGAGAACAAAAGTAAGAAGAGTCATAACAGTTTAATTATTAATTAGTTTATCAAGTATTCCGTTAACGAAGGCGCGGCTCTCGGGGGTACTGTAATACTTGGAGATTTCCACGAACTCGTTTATTGTCACTTTGGGGGAAATATTGCTGAAAGCGTCCGCTTCCGCAAGGCCGCAAACTATCAGCGCGAGGTCGGTTGAGCAGATACGGCTGCGGTCCCATTTCGGTGTCACTTCCGCAACGCGGGAGAGATACTTTTCATATCCGCTGTATGCCTTGCGGACAAGTTTGATTACGAAATCCCTGTCGCTCTCCTTCGCTCCGGACTTGTCCAGATCGCTCATGAACAGCGGCGGGAGATTCCAGGGACGCCCTTTTGAAAGGCTTTCCATCGTGCGGCAGCACCACGACAGGGCATACGCCAGATCGTCGTTCCACCAGATGGAGAGGTCTTCAAGTATCTTTTCCAGTTCCTCGTTGTCTTCGTATTCATTTTCGAATATCTTCATCCACAGGGCAGCGTCTTCTTTGAGCGTATTGTCTCCGGAAGCAAGATATCTCTTGAAATAATCTTTAGAACGCAAAGATTCGTACAGATGCCTGATGCAGACGTCGTACTGATCCCAGCCGAGCTTTTTCTTCTGTACAAGCTTCTGGAAATCTGGGTCCCCTTCAAAAACGGGAGCTATCATGTTGTCCGAGAACTTGAAATTAGGATGCAGTTCCTCTTCTGTAGGATTGAATTTGCCCATTGCCGCCTCCAGCCTTGACCTGGATTCCGCCGTAAGAGGCACTATGCTGTTCAAAAGGAAGAGGTAAAGATCCCTTGTCGACTCAAGGGAGTGTTCCAGCTGCGCTTCAAGTTCTTTGAGCGTAAACGACTGGTTTTCCGTGAAACTGTATACGGCTTTGAAAGCCTTGATACGTAAGATTCTGCGGTTGAGCATCTTTTTCAAACAAAAATATATGCAAATATAGCATCTAATCCTCAAAAAAAATTCTAATTTTGCAAAATAACGTAAAACATTTTTAAATCACAGAATTTATGTACAGAGAGGACAGAGATCAGGTCAACTTTCAAGATCGCAATGCAGAAGATGTTTACTCCAAGCCTGTAAGAGCCGGTAAACGTACATACTTTTTCGATGTCAAGTCAACCAAAGGGCAGAACGACTTCTATCTGACAATTACAGAAAGCAAGCGCCGCAACAATCCTGACGGCACTTTCGCTTACGACAAACACAAGATTTTCCTTTATAAGGAAGACTTCGAGAAATTCAAGGAAGGGCTCGACGAGGTCATCAAATACATCACGGACAACTGTTTCGGCGGTGAGATTCCCGACAGGTTCGCCGATGTTCAATTCGAAGAGCTTTAATGGCTTCGATACTCCTCAAAGACATAACCGTCAACGATGAGCACAAGGACGTACTCATCGGGGGCGGTCTGATCCGCAAGATACAGCCGTCCGGTTCATGTGTGGACTGGGATATTACCGGGGATGTGGAAGTGATGGACTGCAGCGGCAAGGTCGCCCTGCCGGGTTTCATCAACATGCATACACATGCCGGCATGTCTCTTATGAGGGGTATCGGCGAAGATCTGGTCTTTCAGGACTGGATAAAAAAAATCTGGGCCATCGAAGCCGGCTTTGACTACGACTTCGTCTACTGGAGCGCCAAGGTGGCGTGTCTGGAGATGATACGCACGGGCACCACCACCTTCAACGACCAGTACTGGTTTTTCCAGGCCTGCCAGAAAGCTGCGGCGGAAACCGGCATCCGCCCGGCCGTGGGCTATGATATCATAGATCACGGGGACCCGGAAGAGGCGAAACGCCAGATGGAGCAGTGCGAACGCAAATTCGAGGAAGTCAGGCAGCAGTGGAAAGATGAAGGCGCAATTTACGAACTGGCTTTCCATGCAATCTACTCCGTCAGCGAGCCGATGATGATCTGGGCGGCGGATTTCGCCCGCAGGCACGACCTTGCCCTTCACATCCACCTGAGCGAGACTCAGAAGGAAGTCGAGGACTGCAAGGCGGCGCACGGCGGTCTGACCCCGGTGGAATACCTTGACGCCATAGGGGTGTTGGGCCCCAATCTCCTTGCAGCCCACTGCCTGTGGCTGACAGAGCACGACATAGAACTGCTCGCCCGACACGGGGTCCACTGCATACACAATATCAACTCGAACACTAAACTCTCCTCCGGATACAGGTTCCTCTACAATGAACTCCGCGACGCCGGGGTCAATGTCTGCATCGGAACAGACGGATGCGCATCTTCCAACAACCTTGACCTCCTCGAGGCCATGAAGACGTCGGCCCTTTTCCAGAAGGCATGGAGGAACGACCCTAAGGCATTGCCGCTTCCGGAGCTGCTTGACATGGCGACCATCAACGGCGCAAAGGCACTGAGGCTGAACAGCGGCCGGCTGGAGGAGGGGGCTCTTGCAGACATTTCAATCGTAGAAACCGACAGCAGCTATTTCCTCTCCCCCGGTCCGTTCCTGGCGAATCTGGTGTACTCCGCACATTCCGATTGCATAGACTCCGTCATCGCCGGAGGCAGGTTTGTAATGCGGCACAGGGAGATACCCAACGAAAAAGAAATACTTCACGAAGCAAGGCTTGCCCTCGCTAAAATCAAATAACACTATGGATGAAAGAATCAACAAGATCGACACTGCCGCGCAGTATATCGAATCCCGTCTTGAAGGGCGCAAACCCCTTGCCGCCATCATACTCGGAAGCGGACTCGGCCAGCTGGCCGAAATCATAGAGGACCGTATCACCATTCCCTATACCGAAATCCCCTGCTTCCCTGTTTCTACGGTAATCGGGCACAAGGGCAATTTCATCTGCGGATACCTCGGTGGGAAATGCGTTCTGGCCATGCAGGGCCGTTTCCATTACTACGAAGGATACGACATGGCCACCCTCACGCTTCCGGTCCGCGTCATGTACAGGCTTGGAGTGCAATACCTATTTGTATCCAATGCTGCAGGCGCCCTGAATCCCGATTATAAAGTGGGAGATACTGTAATCATCAGGGACCATATCAATTTCATGCCCAATCCCCTGATAGGACGGAACATGGAAGAATTCGGCCCCCGCTTCCCCGATATGACATGCCCGTACGACCTTGAGCTTCAGCAGAAGGCCCTGTCGATTGCGGCAGAAATGGGTATAGCACTACATCAGGGCATTTATTTCGGAGGCACAGGTCCTTCCTATGAAACGCCGGCCGAAGTCAGGTTCTTCCGTTCCTCGGGCGCCGACCTGGTCGGCATGTCCACCGTTCCTGAAGTGATAGTGGCCCGCCACTGCGGCATCCGTGTATTCGGAATGTCGGTGGTTACCAACGTCTGCAACACCCAGAACGTCGAGCGCAATTTCAACGACGGCGAAGATGTAGTAATGCAGGCCAACGCCGCTACGAAACGCATGATTCCCCTGTTTACCAAACTGATAGCTTCGCTCTGATGGACAAAAGAATGAGCATCATAGAGGAT
>Ga0265298_10011079_pt1 | contig 10590 bp, 7 predicted proteins | sample AusTroGonzalo_MG_3_FD_193486 | JGI IMG/M metagenome (GOLD analysis project Ga0265298, IMG submission 193486) | Bovine rumen microbial communities from tropical cattle in Woodstock, Queensland, Australia - Gonzalo_01 | ecosystem: Host-associated > Mammals > Digestive system > Stomach > Rumen ... | reverse complement strand
TGCCTATGCGGGTAAATGTCTTGGCCATGTTGCCCCAGCGTTTCAGCTTGCGGGCCTTTCTGAATTCAAATGCTCTTCCCATTGTATGTATTGTTTTAGTTATTAACGGAGTTGTGCATCCAGCTTGGTCTGAACAGCCTGGATAAGCTTGTTCATCACCTTGTCAATCTGGACATCGTTAAGGGTCTGTGACTCATCCTGAAGCAGGAAGCTAACGGCGTAGCTCTTCTTGCCGGCAGGCAGGTTCTTGCCTTCATAGACATCAAACAGGGTTACCTCCTTGAGCAGCTTGCTCTCAGTCTGATAAGCCAGACGCTCAATATCGGCAAACTTGACGCTCTTGTCAATAAGCAGGGCCAGGTCACGGCGAACAGCCGGATACTTGGGCAGCTCAGCAAATGATGTCTTGACCTTGCGGGTAGCCTTGAGCAGCTCATCCCAGTTAACCTCGGCAAAATAGACAGGCTGCTCCAGGTCTGTAAGCTTGAGCATTGCGCGGCTTACTACGCCCAGCTCGGCAACCGTCTTGCCTGAACGCAGCTTGTAGCGCAGGCCGGTGCTGAATATTGAATTCTCAAACTCCTCAATCTGAATTGCGTTGAGAGCCAGGCCTACACGCTTGAATACGTTCTGAACGTGTGACTTAAGCTCAAATACGGAGCTCTCCTCATCGGCGTGAGCCCATGAGCCGGATACGCGGTTACCGGTAAGCCAGATACCCAGACGGTAACCCTCGCTGTATGCACGCAGAGGATTCTGCTCCTTGCCGTCCTCAGAGGGCTGACGCAGCTGCTCGCGCTTGGCAGCATCAAACCAGTAGCACTTGCCGAACTCAAAGAACCTGAGGTCAGCGCTCTGACGGCGGATATTGTGAGAAAGGCTCTCCAGACCTCCGAACAGGAGTGACTCACGCAGCACATTAAGATCGGCGCTGAGCGGGTTCATAAGACGAACCAGTTTGTCTGACGGGCAGCAGTCCATACCGTCATAATAGGCGGCACGGGTAAGCGAGTTGTTCAGGATCTCATTGAAACCGCAGCCTACCAGCTGTTCTGATACCAGATCCTGCAGCTTATGCGAGCGGTCCACCTCACCCTGAACGGTCAGGCTTGACTGAACTGACTTGCCGAATTCAACGTTATTGTAACCGTAAATGCGGAGAATCTCCTCAACCACATCGCAGGGACGCTGAACATCCACGCGGAAAGGCGGAACAGACAGTTTCATGCCATCAGCATTAAACTCATCTACCTTTATACCCAGGTTCTCAACGATGCTCTTCATAACCTGACGGTCCAGTTTCTTGCCAATCAGGCTGTCGGCATACTCAAAGTTAAAGTCAACCTTGAAATCCTGGGCAGGTACGGGATTCACATCCTTGATCTCCATCGAGATTGTACCGCCGGCCAACTCCTTGACCAGCATTGCAGCCTGCTTGAGTGCATACAGTGTACCGTTGGGATCGATGCCGCGCTCAAAGCGGAACGATGCATCAGTGCTGAGCTGATGACGGCGGGCGCTCTTACGTATCCATGTGGGATGGAAATAGGCGCTCTCCAGGAATACATTCTTGGTTGAGTCAGATATACCTGAATCCAGACCGCCGAACACGCCGCCCATGCACATGGGCTCCTGAGTGTTGCAAATCATCAGGTCGCGCTCGGAGAGCTTGCGCTCCACACCGTCCAGAGTTACGAACGGAGTACCCTCAGGCATGGTTTTAACAACCACCTTGCCACCCTTGATCTTATCGGCATCAAAGCTGTGCAGCGGCTGTCCGTATGCAAAAAGTATGTAGTTGGTGATATCTACAATATTGTTGATGGGATGGAGGCCGATGGTAGAGAGCTTGTTCTTGAGCCAGTCAGGACTCTCCTTAACGGTCACGCCCTTGATGCTTACGCCTGCGTAACGCGGGCAAGCCTCGGTGTTCTGAACGTCAATATCTATCTGCAGGTCATGGTTATCGACCTTGAAACCGTCGCAGTCAGGACGATGCAGAGTTGACTTGTAACCGTTCTGGAGCAGCCAAGCGTAAAAATCACGTGCAACGCCCCAGTGTGAGCAGGCATCAGAGTGATTGGGAGTGATATCCACCTCAATCACAAAGTCTGACTCCAGGTGGAAATACTCAGCGGCGGGAGTGCCGGGAACGGCATCGGCCGGGAGTACCATGATACCGGAGTGGTCATTGCCCAGACCCAGCTCTTTTTCAGAGCAGAGCATACCGAAAGATTCCACGCCGCGCAGCTTTGAAGGCTTGATGGTAAAGCACTCATCGCCCTCATAGATCTTGGCGCCGATGGTAGCAACCACAACCTTCTGACCGGCAGCTACGTTAGGTGCGCCGCAGACAATCTGCACGGGATCTCCGCTGCCCTGATTGACAGTGGTAACATGCAGATGGTCCGAGTTGGGATGCTCCACACAGGTAAGAACCTCACCTATCACGATATCCTTGAGTCCGCCCTTTACGGACTGAACCTCCTCTACTCCGTCAACTTCCAGACCTACGGATGTGAGGGCAGCAGCCACCTCATCGGGGGTCAGGTCAAAGTCAACATACTCCTTGAGCCACTTATATGAAACGTTCATAAAAAACCTATTTCTTTTTCAACCCGCAAAGGTATAAAAAAGTCAGCAGACCAATGCAAATCTGCTGACTCATTTTACCGCTCAATAAGGGACCTCGCCGGCATCGGGAGATGCGCCCAGCGGGTCATCGGGAGGAAGCGGCTCATCATTCATCTTGGAGCGTTCCACTCTGGCTTTGCGGCCACCGTGGGAAGATTCTCCTGCGCCCAGGTTGTCAAACAGGGCCAGGTCACTGCGGAATGAAAGACGCACATCACCCACTCCGCCGTTACGGTGCTTGGCGATGATAATCTCAGCTACGCCGTGCAGGTCATTGTGGTTGTTGTCCTCATAGATCTTGTAGTACTCCGGACGATGAATGAAACACACGATATCGGCATCCTGCTCAATAGCACCTGATTCACGCAGGTCAGCAAGGATAGGACGCTTACCCTCGTATCCGTCACGGCCTTCAACACCACGGTTAAGCTGCGACAGGGCGATGATCGGTATGTCCAGTTCCTTGGCAACACCCTTAAGGTTACGCGAAATCGTACTGATCTCCTCCTGGCGGTTTCCGAACTTGATTCCCTGGGCATTCATAAGCTGCAGGTAGTCAATGATTATCAGCTCGACATCATGCTCCTGCTTAAGACGTATCGCCTTGGTGCGGAACTCCGTTACCGAGAGTGACGGAGTATCATCCAGATAGATGGGTGCACTCTGAAGAGCATTGATCTTGCTATCCAGAATGCTCCACTCATAGGGAGCCAGACGGCCGTCGCGCAGCTTGTTGCCAGGAATCTCGCACACGCTTGATATCAAGCGGTTGACCAGCTGCACGTTACTCATCTCAAGCGAGAAGAGCGCCACTGCATGCTGATTGTTTACAGCGATGTTCTTGGCCATGGAGAGCGCGAATGCCGTCTTACCCATGGCAGGGCGTGCCGCCAGGATAATAAGATCTGATTTCTGCCAACCCGATGTAATGTTATCCAGGTCACGGAATCCGCTTGCCAGTCCGCTCATACCTTCGGCGCGCGATGAGGCGGTACGGATACGCTCCATGGATTCCTTCAGGACCACATCGATTGGTGCAAAATCCTTCTTGACGTTGCGGTGAGCAATCTGGAACAGCTTGTTCTCAGCATCACACAGCAGGTCCGAGATATCGGTTGTATCATCAAAGGCCGCTGTCTGGATCTCACTGGTAAAGGTTATCAGCTCACGGGCCATAGCCTTCTGGGCGATGATACGTGCGTGATACTCAATGTGGGCCGATGATGACACCTTACCTGCCAGTTGAGTCACATAGAGAACGCCTCCAGCCTCCTCAAGAGTACCATTGGTCTTGAGTTGCTCCGTCACGGTCAGGATATCGATGGGACGCTGGTTGATTGACAGGTTTGCCACCGCCTCAAAAATCACCTGATGACGGTGGTCATAGAATGACTCCTTCTTTACGATGTCACTGACTTTAGGAAAAGCCTCCTGCTCAATCATAAGTGCACCAATCACAGCCTCTTCAAGCTCAAGAGCCTGAGGCTGGAGATGGTTGAGCACTATACCATCGGTATTGCTGCGTAAACGCTGTCTGCTTTTGGATTCTGCCATATCGTGTCTGTTTCATTACAAAAGTAGCGGTTTGCCTACTCTTTTCAGCAAACCGCCACCTATACTTTTCAACTCACTATTAACAGGCTTATGCCATCTCCCTCTGACACACGAACATATCCTTGAAAAGTTCGTCCGGATTATCAAACGGCTCGCGGAACAGACCGTACACCGTGGAGCCGGAACCAGACATGGCAGCATAGACGGCACCCATTGAGTAGAGTTTCTCCTTTATGTCGGCAAGAAGCGGATACTTGGCAAAGACTGTGGTCTCAAAGTCATTGAATACGCACTCCTTCCACTCCGTAACGGGGCGTTTGATTGCCTCCTCAAGCGGGATCTCGGGCCGTTTGGGAGTAAGTGAGGCATATGCCTCGGCTGTACTTACGGCTATATCAGGCTTTACCAGAAGAACCGTGTAACCCTTGAGTGAGAGATTTATAGGATTGAGTATCTCGCCCCTACCCGTTGCCAGCGACGGCGTGTTGCTGATAAAGAACGCACAGTCCGATCCCAGACGGGCAGCGTAACGCTCCATCATGCTGTCACGCATGCGCAGGTTGAAACGGCGGTTAAGCAGTGAGATCATGAACGCGCAGTCCGATGAACCTCCGCCCAGACCGGCACCTGAAGGTATGTGCTTATGCAGTTTGATATCAATTGACGGCAGGTCAAAATCCTGCTGCAGCATAAGATACGCCTTGACCACCAGGTTATCGGCCGCCTTGAACGGGAAATCATTGCCTGTAATCTCAAGTGAGCAGCAGGGAATGTCCTCTTTCCTGGGGAGAAGCCTATAGGGAATGAACGCATCATCGGGCTGAACCAGAAGGCCTGCTTCAAGGCGCTTGCGCAAAAGTGCGGGATCAAGCGGACGCATGAGTTTTATTTCAAGCGCATCCTGGAGGAGTACCGGATAGAACACAGTCTCGATGTCGTGGTATCCGTCTGAGCGTTTAGCCACGACATTGAGTCCTATGTTTATCTTAGCGTTCGGAAATACTATCATTTGTTGTCTTTTTCTACACCTTTTGCGGCAATACGGCCCGATGCCATGCACTCGGTCAGAGCGTTACCGCCCAGACGGTTACCGCCAAAGAATCCGCCGGTAACCTCACCTGCTGCATACAGGCCCGGAATTGCCTTGCCGTTCTCATCCAGAACACGGCGGTCCAGATCGATCTTCAGACCACCCATTGTGTGGTGGGTTGAAGGAGCCAGCACGCGAATTGACAGGTTGGCGTCATCAATGTTATAAGTTGACTTGTCATACTGACCGTCAGCACCGCGACGTGCAGTTCCGATGATACCGGTAGCGTGACGCTTGCCTATAGGAGCAGGCTCAACGCCGTCCATGACAGCCATATCATACTCGCGGATGCTGTTCTTTACAACCTCGGCGTCGAGATTCAGGCCCAGTTCCTCAAACAGCTCCGGAAGCTCAGAAGCCTTACCGCTCCAGTCACGGCCGTTGAAACGACGTGCGGGTGTTGCGCTGGCATTAGCGTTGGCATTAGCGCCACCGCCAAATCCACCACCGCCGAATCCGCCGAATCCGCCTCCGCCAAAGCCGCCGAATCCGCCTCCGAATCCGCCAAAGCCAGGTGTGATATAGAAGTAAACACCACGTCTGCCTTCCAGCTCAACGCCGTGCTTGAATCCGTTCAGAGAGAGAACATCACGCTCAGAGCACTCATCGACATAACGCTTACCGTCCTTGGTGCTGATGAATACTGCGTTCTCAACGCCGCCGAATGCGATGGCACCGTCAGCTATGTAAGCCAGAGGCATGAGCTGAGTGTAACCCTCACCTACGGTTGCAGCACCAATCTTCTGTGCCATATCGATACCGTCGCCGCGCAGTGATGAGCGGTTGGTTGTACCGATGTTGGGTGACAGATACTGGCGTGACCAGTACTTGTTGGTCTTGAGCACCTTCTGTATGTTAGCTGCGTATCCGCCGGTTGCTATGATCACACCCTTCTTGGCATGAGCGGTAACCTCAGTGCCATCGGCCATCTTAGCCTTGACACCTGTCACGCGACCGTTCTCAAATATGAGTTCATTGGCGCTGGTCTCTCTCATTACGCGGTTGTGAGCATTAGCCGTGTTGACCACAGCCAGAGGAGCCATCACGTATGAGCCCCAGTTGCCTGAATAACGCTCTGTAGTGCCGTCGCCGTCAGCATCGGTGGTGCAACCGTTCATGGTGTTACCGCGATACCAAAGGGCGCCTACAAGTGTTGACTGGCTGTCACTGAATCCCACACCCATACTCATGAGCCAGGGCTTGAGCTGCTCACCCTCAACGATGAACTGCTTAACCAAGTCGTAGTCACCGTAAATCCACTCGTCCTTGGCAGTATTCTGGCGCAGACCGCCGTAATAGGTCTGGAAGATATGCAGATTGGTGGTTGAGAAGAGCAGGAGCTGGTTCTCAGGAGTACCCTTCTTGAGCTGAGGCTCGGCGTATGCCAGATAGGCCTTGATCTCTTTCTTGAGGTCCTGGAGAGTCTGCAGATACTCGGGATGAACTCCGTGCTTGGCGAGCTCCACGATATCACCTGCTACGAACTCATGATCCTTATAGTAATTGGCATCAAACGGCTCCTCACTCCAGTTGTAGATAACCTTGAGGTCATTCACACAACCTACGGTTGCGCGGACCTTATTGTGGTTCCTGCCGTCAAAGCCCTTGGCGCTTGTTGCCGTAGGTTTGTTGATGTCCCATACCAGGCTGTGGTCAACTGACTGATAGACACCGCCTGATACCAGAGTGTTACCGCCCAACTCGGCGTTCTTCTCAATGATAAGGACTGTGCTTCCGTCCTGGGCAGCCTGTGCAGCAGCACAGAGACCTGCACCGCCGCCTCCTATGATGACTACATCCCATGTATCATCGATAGGAGCACCGGCCTGAGCCTTGAATGAATTGTCGATAAATGCCTTGCGGTTGGTAACACCCGCCTGATCGGCAGCATCCAGGACAGCCTCCTTAAGGCCGAAGCTTGACATCGTGGCACCTGATACGGCGTCAACACCAAGTCCGTTGGCTGAAATGATCTTTTCGGGCAGAGTCTGGAGAGCCACGTCACCCACATGAGCTGTCTCACGCTGCTGGCCTACCCTGATATCGGTAATACCTGTCTCACTGAATGTGACGCGGGCCTGAACCTGGCCGCCATAACCCTTACCGCTGCCGGTATATGTGCCGGGAGTGAAACTCAGGGCAGCGTTCTTGGCAGGAACCGGTTTCTCACCGCGGGCCTGTGCAAGAGCCAGATCAACAGCCTTCTTGACTGCGTCCGATGAATAAGTAGCACCTGTAATACCATCTACATCCGTGCTCTGGGCCTCGACTATCCTCTGGGCCACAACGGTGTAAGGTGATGTGTACTGTGCGTAGGTATTGCCGTTATCCTTCACGGATACAGCGGCAATCTTGTGACCCTTTACGGTCACCGTAGCTGTGATAGTACTTTCAACGTTAAGGGCATCGGCCGTATACTTGCCGTTAGCCAACTGTGTACCGTCTGTAGGTGCGCCACCTCCGCAGGCAGCCACCAGCAAACCTAATACTGAAAAAGAAACTCCGGAAATTCTCATATTTCAAATTTTAAAACATCATCATCAAAATGTGGAATTGGGGAAGGTTTAGCTCGACGAAGTCACTGTCCCCAATTTCACATACCGGCAGCCACAGCGATGCCGTGATCCACACCGCTGAATCCCATGAACGCAAGGGCCAGCAGGCCTGCGGTAATCAGGGCGATGGCCATACCCTCCATGCTCTTGGGTATACGTACCTTAGCCAGCTGCTCACGGATACCTGCAAATATGATCAGTGCGATTGCAAAGCCTATTGAGGTAGCTATTGCGTAAATCACACCTGTAAGCAGGTTGGGCTCAAGACCCTGGGCATTATAGGTAGCGTTGGCAACCAGGATTGATACGCCCAGGATGCAGCAGTTGGTGGTGATAAGCGGCAGGAATATGCCCAAAGCCTGATACAGCGAAGGTGAAACCTTCTTGAGTATGATCTCAAGCATCTGAACCAGACCTGCAATCACCAGGATGAACAGTATGGTCTGCAGGTAACCCAGCCCGTAGGGATTGAGCACCCAGTTCTGAAGGGCGTAAGTCACAATTACGGCAACCGTAAGCACGAATGTCACGGCCAGTCCCATACCTGCGGCGGTACTGATCTTCTTTGAAACACCCAGGAACGGGCAGATGCCCAGGAACTGGGAAAGCACTATATTATTGACGAATATAGCAGCGATAAAAATCAGAAAATATTCCATAGTGTTCAGGCTTTACGGTTCTTGACTGAATTGACGATGGCCATCAGCAGACCAAGTGTTATGAAAGCTCCGGGAGCCAGCACGAATACAAGCATCTTCATGGACTCGGGCAGAATCTGATGACCGAATACGGCACCGTTACCCAGCAGTTCGCGGACAAATCCCAGAACCGTTAGAGCCAGAGTGAAACCTATGCCTATACCGATACCGTCACAGACTGATGCCAGCACGTTGTTCTTGGCTGCGAATGCCTCGGCACGACCCAGAATGATGCAGTTGACCACAATCAGCGGGATGAATATACCCAGCGTCTTGTACAGGTCAGGCACGTATGCCTGCATGAGCATCTGCAGCAGCGTCACGAATGATGCTATCACCACTATATAACAAGGTATTCTCACACCGTCAGGAATCAGGTTCTTGAGCAGTGAGATGAATGTGTTGGAGCATATGAGCACGAACATGGTAGCCACGCCCATACCCAAGCCGTTGACGGCCGATGTCGTGGTAGCCAGCGTGGGACACATACCCAGAAGGAGAACGAATGTAGGATTCTCCTTGACTATTCCGTTTATTATTGTCTTGAAGTAGTTCATCGTTGCATCAGTTTTAGTTCTGTGATGAAGCTCCGCTCACGCCGTCGGCTGCGGTATAACCGAATACAGCCTTGTAAGCGGCATTGACGGCACGCAGGAAAGCCTTTGATGTGATTGTAGAGGCGGTAATGGCATCCACCTGACCGCCGTCCTTGCTTACGGTCATCAGGTCATCGCCGGGATTCATACCTATTATATTGTGGTTGCCGGGCTTGCCGGGGGCACCCAGAAGCACATCCACCACAGCCGATTGCTCTGCCTGGGCCGATGCCGGCTGGCGGAACCACTCATCGGCCTGGGCACCCAATCCCGGAGTCTCGCTGTGCTCCAGCACCGTGTAACCCAGTATCTTGCCCTCGGAGTCAAATCCCACCATAACCTTGAGAGCACCTCCGAATCCGTTCTTATCGGTTGATTCGACTGCGGTACCCAGCAGGTTGTCATTCATATCATACACGTTGTGGAAGATGAATCCCTCCTTCTCGGTAGGATCCTCCACACGGAACTTAATATCCCTGTCACCCAGTATCACACTCTTGATACCGTTCTCGATGGCCTGATTGTTAATCTGCTCGATAGGTCCGGCAGTCACATTGTTGACCCATGCCAGAAGACCGCCTGCCACGATTGCGATAGCGGTCAGTACAACAGCCATGTTGGTTATGTTTGATTCCAGTTTCTTCATTTTACAGCCTCCCCGAAACGTTTAGGTTTGCACCAGTTGTTGATAAGCGGAGTAACGGCGTTCATCAGCAGGATTGCGAACGACATACCCTCCGGATAGGAACCGAAATATCTTATTACCACGGTAAGGAAACCTATTCCTATACCGTACCACACCATTCCCTTGACAGTCATGGGTGAAGTCACATAATCAGTAGCCATGAATATGGCACCCAGCATCAGACCGCCTGAGCATAGATGATACAACGGGTTGACATAAAGCACGGGGTTGATGAGCCACATGATACCGGTAAGCACTGCTACGGTAGCGAATATGGTTACAGGAATGTGCCAGGTGATGACCCTGCGCCACAAAAGTATCACAAGGCCTATCAGCAGCGCCAGAGCACTTACCTCACCTATGCAGCCGCCTATATTACCCAGGAAAAGATCCTTGAGGGCAGGCAGCTGATCGGCTGCAGCTGTGTTACCGCCTGCGATCTGACCTATCAGATTGAGCGGTGTGGCACCTGTCTGGGCATCGACATATGAGGTAGCCAGGCCAGCCGGAACAGGCCATGAAGTCATCTTGGCCGGGAATGATATGAGCAGGAACACGCGACCCACCAGTGCAGGGTTGAACGGGTTGTTACCCAGGCCTCCGAAAGCCATTTTGCCTATTCCGATAGCCACAAGAGCACCTACCACAATCATGTAAAGCGGCAGATTGGACGGAAGGTTGAATGCCAGCAGTATACCGGTTATTATCGCGGAGCCATCGGCCAGAGTGGAAGGTCTCTTAAGGAAGACCCTTGTGATGAACCACTCAAAGAACAGGC
>Ga0265298_10011078_pt1 | contig 10591 bp, 8 predicted proteins | sample AusTroGonzalo_MG_3_FD_193486 | JGI IMG/M metagenome (GOLD analysis project Ga0265298, IMG submission 193486) | Bovine rumen microbial communities from tropical cattle in Woodstock, Queensland, Australia - Gonzalo_01 | ecosystem: Host-associated > Mammals > Digestive system > Stomach > Rumen ... | reverse complement strand
GAAGAACGCGATTCCATCAACGCCGTAATTGTTTCGGCTGTTGACAAGGCAAGTGATTCATGGGGAATCAAGATTACTCGCTATGAAGTGAAAAATATCACGCCGCCACAAAGCATTAAGGATGCAATGGAAAAACAAATGCGTGCAGAACGTGAAAAACGTGCCATCATCGCCGAATCAGAAGGTACAAAACAAGCGAAAATCAACGTGGCTGAGGCAGCACGACAAGAGTTGATTGCAAAATCGGAAGGTGAAATGCAGGCAAAAATCAATGTGGCTAACGCCGACAAACAAGAACTGATTGCCCGTTCCGAAGGTGAAATGCAACGTAAAATTAACGAAGCGTCGGGTAAGGCAAGCGAAATTGAACAAATCGCGAAGGCAACTGCCAACGGTCTTCGTGAAATTGCCGCCGCTATTGGTTCTGAAAATGGTACCGAAGCGGTGAATCTTCGTATTGCCGAACAGTATCTGAATGAGTTTGGTAAACTTGCGAAGGAAAACAACACGATGATTATTCCACAAAATATGACGGATGTAAGCAGCGTGCTTGCTACGGCAATGTCGGTTATCGAAAACTCTAAAAAGAAATAATACGTTTATAGATAGATAACTTCGGGAACAATAGCGATTCCGTACGTTTCTGATACTTTTCGTTGAATTTCTTCGGCAAGTTTTACAACATCTGCACCAACGGCATTTCCTGCATTGGTGAGGACAAGTGCTTGTTTTGGATGCACTTTTGCACCGCCAATTTGGAATCCCTTGAAACCAAGAGAATCAATCAGCCAACCAGCGGCAATTTTTGTATGTTCGTCCCCCACAGGGTATGTCACCATTGTGGGATATAGTTCTTTCAGCGCATTGGCTTGCGATTTGGGAATCACGGGGTTTTTGAAGAAACTGCCGGCACTGCCAATCTCCTTGGGGTCGGGGAGTTTTTCCTTGCGTATTGCGATAATTGCGTCGCGAACTGTCTGAAGCGTGGCTGTGGATTCATCAATAACTGATTGCAGACTCCCATATTTGAGGTTGAATGAGGCGTGTTTCTGTAACTTGAATGTGACATCCAAAACTATATACTTTCCCGTTTCCTCGTGTTTGAATACGCTGTCGCGATAGCCAAAGGCACATTCGGCATTGGAAAACATTCGCTCTGTCTGATTGTCGATGGAAAGACAGTGAACTTCGTGAATAATATCTTTTGCCTCAACACCGTAGGCACCAATGTTTTGCACAGGACTTGCCCCTACGCATCCAGGTATGAATGACAGATTTTCAGCACCATAGAAATTATGTTCAACAGTCCATTTTACGAAATCGTCCCATATCTCGCCAGCCGCAACGTTCACAAAAACAGCATCGCTATCTTCTTTAACAATAGAAATTCCTTTCGTTTCGGGATGAATGACGGTGCCGGAATAATTGTGTGTGAAAAGTACATTGCTTCCGCCCCCAAGAATAAAAAAGGGTAAATCTTTCCGAAGGTCATTCTTCAAAAAACAGCGTAATTCTTCTTGTGACGTGTACGAGAAAAATACCGATGCTTGGGCTTGTAGGCCAAATGTATTATAGTTTTGTAACTGAAAATTTTCAGACTTCATTCTCAAAATGTTTTTTCGGTAAAGATAGCAAAACACTTAAAAGTGGTCTCATTCCACCACATTAAAATTCGGATTTTATGGTCAGGTTATGTTTTTTTATGCAAAATGCGTACTTTTACCACAAATCAGAAACGATTTTGTGTTTAAAAATATGAAACGACAATATATATCTTCAATTCTCGTTCTCCTCGTATCGACAATGGTTTGGGGGCAAAATGCCACGATTGACAGTTTGGAGAGACGGGTAAAAGAAGCGAAAGGCAACGAGAAAATCCACACGTTACACACGCTGGCGGAGAATTATTTGAATTCATCGCCGCAAAAAGCATTTGAAACGGCTCAGAAGGCGTTTTATTATTCAACGTTTACCAATAGTGCCGCAATGCTTTCCGATTCGTATTTTACGTTCGGTGTTTTGCATTATCGCACCAGTTCGTTCGATTCGGCAATGTTTTATATGAACAAGGCATTAAAAACGAGTGAAACCAATGAACAAACCGCAATAATTCTTGACAACATTGGCAAAGTTTACAAGGATTTAAGCGTGTATGATTCTTCACTTTACTATCATAATCAAGCATTGCGTTTACAACAAGTATTAGGCAATCGTCTTGCCGTTTCCGATTGTTACAAGAACATAGGAAACGTATATATGCAGATGGGAAAGTACGACGATGCGATACATAATTATGAAACAGCCCTCGAAGAGCGAAAATACGGTGATGCGCCTCATTCCTCTGCTGATTTGTACAATAATATAAGTTCGGCATATGTAGGTATGCACAAATATGCCGACGCCCTTTCCTATCTTATGTCTGCCGCCGATATTCAGGCACAGGAAGGCGACAAAGTTGGTGAGGCATATACGTTGAACGGTATCGGAAATTTTTATTTTCGACTGAAGGTGTACGACAAGGCGCAGGAGTATTACACAAAATCGCTTGAACTCCGTAAATCGTTGGGCGATAAGAACGACATTGCCGCCACGTTGTTCAACATAGGAACCGTGCACCGCGACTTGGATAATTTCAAGGAAGCCATCAAATACTATGGCCAAGCCCTTGAATTACGTAACAAAACCGACAACAAGGAGGCACAAGCATTGATTTTGAACGCAATAGGTGGATTGTATAAGAATCAGAAAAAATATAAGGAATCCATCCGTTTTTATGAAAATGCGCTGGAAATCAATCAGATGATAGGAAGCAAAAAAGCGATAGCAAGCACGTATGAACGCTTGGGAATGGTTTATCGTGACACTTGTATCGTTGCGAAAAATAAGGATTTGTGCAAACATGCGACAACGTATTATGCCAAAGCATCGCAAACCTATCAGGAAATTGGCGATTCTCTGAATACAGCCCGAATCTACACTTTTCAGGGCAATCTGAATAAAGAAATGGGTAATTATCAGACAGCCAAAGATTTGTACAACACGGCAAAATTGTTTTATGCCGACAATCTTCTTGGCAAGGCGTACACTACGTATAATCAGGGAAAACTTGCCCAAGTGGCTCCCAATATCGACGCAACGAGTGCCGAAAACTATTATCAGGAAGCACTGAATTTGGCAAAACAGTGCGAGGAAAAATCTTTGATTTGCGATGTCGTTTATTCGCTCTATTCGTTGATGAAGCAGCAAGGCAACAATGCCAAGGCGTTGGAGTATTACGAGCAATATGTAACCCTTTCGCAGTCGTTGGAAAACGATAAGAACAAAGAACGAATCACCGAATTGGAATTCGAAGCCGACATAAAAATGTTGGAACAAATCAACGAAAACCAGCAACTCAAACTTCACGAGGAAGAGTTGAAACAATCCCAAACACGAACCTATCTGAGTATTCTCGCATGTATCTTGTTGGGTATCATAATTTTCTCTATTCTTTTGTACCGACAATATTCTCAAAAGAAAAAGGCGCTTAACGATTTGAAACAAAAACAATTAGAGGTTGAATCGGCATACGAGGATATAAAAATTGCAAACGATACTTTGGAGAAGAAAAACACGCAGATTCTTGACAGTCTGATGTATGCCAAACATATACAAAAAGCCATTCTTCCACCCGATGAGGAAATTGCGAAACAGTTTCCACAGAATTTCATTTTCTATCTGCCAAAGGATTTGGTGAGTGGCGATTTTTATTGGCTTTCGACTGTCGGCGATTCGGTATTCTTTGCCGTAGTCGATTGTACTGGTCACGGCGTGCCAGGTGCTTGTATGTCGATGATTGGCAACACGTTACTAAATCAGATTATTAACGAGCAGCATGTGACAAGTCCGGCGGAGATATTGAACGTGCTTGACCGTGAGGTTATTATAAATCTTCGCCAAAACGAGGACAAGGACACGCAGGAGGACGGAATGAACGTTTCGCTGATTCGCTACGATAAAAACACGTCGGAGCTGACCTTTGCCGGAGCCGGTCAGAAAATGATTGTGGAACAAGACGGAAAAACCGATTTGATTGCCACATCGCTTTTCTCGATTGGTGGAATGCACGCAATTAAGCAGAACAAGAAAATCTTTTTTGAGGAAAAAACGATTTCCGTGACGAAAGGAACGAGCATTTATCTGTTTAGTGACGGATATATTGACCAATTTGGCAGCAACAGCAACGAACGTTTTTCGTCGCGACGCTTCATTGAAATGATTCACAATATGCAGAATTTGGATATGTCGGAACAATTCATCAATCTTTCAAAACAACTTGATACGTGGAAAGGTTCCGAAAAACAAATCGACGACATTTTGGTAGTTGGGATAAAATTTTAGTTTATTGAAACGGAAGGACTATGAAAACTTGGATAGTCTTATGAACACTCAACAGAAAATATTGCTCATTATTGCAACGATGATTCTATCGTCGCACACATTGTTTTCGCAGAGTAAACCGCCCCGAAAATCCATTGAATTACACTATTCGGAATTAAAGCTACTCGGGAAAACAGCCGTGTTCGAAAAAAATGGATTGACAAAAAAAGTGAGAGATTCTGTTGATATGATAGAGTTTTTTATAGATGTGCCCTATGCTGATTCGATTTGTATTACGCCGAAGGATTTTAAAAATCTTGATAGACTAAATATAGTGGGGAATGGATATGTGTTTGCCGAGTTAGAAGGATTACAGAAGTTTAAGAATATAACATGTCTGTATAATGAATGTGTTATGTTTGATTACTCCAAAATTCTCAAATGGGAAAATTTAAATAAATTGGAAATTGAACTTAGGAGTGGTGTTCAATTTTATACTCCGAAATATAAGATAGAAGATTTGAATATTGTATTCCCCAAAAATCTTGATACACTAATCATTTATGGAATTAATTCGTTTGACTATGATTCAAAGTGGTTTGCTTCTCACTGCAACAATTTGAAGTATTTTAGATTTGCTACCAATGTTTGTGAAGTGTACCTCGAAACAGAAACTTATAGTCGTATAGAAGATTGTTTAAATGCAATTTTCTATTCAAAAGACTATAATTATTGTTGGCAAAACGAAAATGTAGGCGTTTGGGTTGATAAATTAGAATTAATTGTACCATATATAAAATCAAAGGATATTCGATGTATTGCAAATTACAATACCAATGTATATCCAATATCAAATTCATTAATAATGATGAAACAAGATACAGGGACAACATTGCTTGAAAAAGCTCGAAAATACGGCTTCCTTGGTAATATAAATGAATTATCGTTTGACAAAAAATATATTGGTCTTGAGGAAAACTGTATTGTTGATATAAATAAAAGTAAGTTCTATGGTGATTCTCTTGTGATGTACTATAGAAACGGAGAAATAGCATGTCGAGGACAGTATAAAAATGGGTCACGGTGTGGAATTTGGCATTTTTATGTCCCCGAACTTGAAATAATGCAAAAGTATTATAATGAAATAGGAGAAATAGATTCTGTATTGACACCCGTACAATCTATAAAAAGCAAGTCTGTTCCTAATGGACTGAGGTACGCAGGAAGAATTGACAAAGAAAAGTATTTAGACACCATGCGTACGGTTGCTCCGCCAATTATTATACAAAACGATGATGGGACAACTTATGAAAGATATTGGTCACACAAGGCAGACTGGTATCCAGTGAAAATAGATAATGAATTATCTACGTACATATTGCTAAAAGATACTATACATAATATGTTTTGGGAAATTGTGTTGGCGAACGATGATGTGTCTATGGCAATGCGATATGATGCACAAACAATGGAGATTACAGAATATATTGATTATTGCGTTTCGTGGTATTCTATATTTCCGAAATACGGACAATGTACATACAGTTTTGTACAATGTGTTGATTGCTATGATTTTCAAAAACGCAACAGAATCATAGAGAAAAGTGTTGATTTAGAACAAGATAAACTAAAGGACGAATTTTTGAATGAGGTATATAAAACATTACGGTGTTATGGCTATTTATAATTCAAAAGGATTTAATTGGGAACGATATGAAGAAGTTCCAGAAAAAACTAACATAGTATGGTTCAGGAATGCCCCTTATACAGAAATAACTTTTCGTGAATTTGTGAAAAATATGCTTTGCCGAACCAATACAACTCGCTAAACCATTGTATCTTATGTACTGAAATAATGAAAAAATTTAACTTTTAATCTAATATGCCTACCGAATTATCAAAAGCACTCACATTTATTCGTCATCACCAGGATGGCGAGATTGCGGAAAAAATCCGTAACAGCGGATTGAATTATAATATGAATTACGGCGTTTCGTCGTTGCTCTTGGTGAATTTTGCAAATAAAACAGGGCGAAATCAAGAGTTGGCAGACCAACTGTGGAAGGAGAATTTTCGCGAAGCAAAGTTGCTTTCGTTTATGGTCGCCGATTTCGAACAGATTTCCGATGAAAAAATAGAGGAATATCTTGCAGGTTGCAACAACAATGAAATGGTCGAAATAGCAGTAATGAACCTATTTTCAAGGCGCGACAACGCTCTGTCGTTAGCAAAAAACTGGATTCGACGCAATTCGAATTTTGAGAAAATGGCTGGCTATCTTACCATTGCTCGTCTGACAATACAACAGCGCTTTGGCGATGAAAATGACCTACATGACATTCTCATTTCCTTTGAAAAAGACGTGTGCACAACCGATTATTTCGTATTTCAGTCAATAGAGAAGGCATTTCAGGGACTTGCATTTCGTCGTAAAGATTTAAAAGATGCAATAATTGAAAAAACTAAATATATTTGTGCAAATAATAAAGAGGGAAAAATTGAGTTACAACTACAAGAATTAGTACAAACATTAGAATATTGTTAAATTGAAAATTATGTTAGAAAAAACTTCAAATCCAGCGTTTTCCGATAGAGTAATCAACAATTTGGATTTTACTTACGGAAACACAATGACAATTAAAGGAACGGTCAACAAGACGCTTACCTTGTTGGCTATCATACTCGTTGCGGCAACTTTGACGTGGAAAATGGCGTTTGCCGGCAATGCGATGGTTACCCCTATTATGATGGGCGGACTTATCGTGGGAACAATCTTTTCGTTCATCACCATTTTCAAACCTGAAAAAGCAAAGATTACAGGTATAATTTATGCTATTTGCGAAGGGCTTGTATTAGGTGCGATTTCGGCATTTTACGAAATGTCGATGGTTGACCCCGAAACTGGTGCTGGAAGCGGCATTGTGTTTAATGCGATTATGCTTACGATTGGTGTTTTCTTCGTAATGTTGTACTTGTACAAAAGCAGAATTATTCAGCCAACCGAAAAATTCACTATGATTTTGTTTGCTGCCACGGGTGCAATCGCACTTGTGTACCTAATCGACATCATTATGGGTTTCTTTGGCTCAAGCGTAGGATTTCTTCATAGTTCGGGACTTCTCGGCATTGGCATAAGCTTGGTAATTGTAGTCGTTGCCGCGTTGAATTTCATTCTTGATTTCAAGAATGTTGAAAATGGCGTGGAACGTGGCGCACCAGAATATATGGAATGGTATTGCGCGTTTGGACTTATGATGACATTGGTGTGGTTGTATTTGGAAATACTCCGTTTGTTATCAAAACTTAACAGAGATTAATGAATCAAAACAAGAAAAGACATACTCACAACAAAGTGCTACTTTTCGGGGTAGCACTTTTTTTTCTTGCGGCATATCCTGCACCAACTGCGGTGCAACAACAATCCGAAATAAAAAAGGAACTCGCAACTATTCTTGATAATCGCGAAAGTCAGATTATTGAAAACACGGGATACACGGTGAGTTATAACAAGGAATGGCATATTCCCAACTGGGTTGCCTATCAACTTACCGCCCAGGAAACTTTGGGCGAAGTTCCACGTACGGGCGGTTTTGAACCCGACCCGCAGGCATCGGGTGTCGTGATTTCGGCAAATGACTACAAAAATTCTGGTTACGATAGGGGGCACATGGCTCCTGCTGGCGATATGAAATGGAGTTATGTCGCAATGAAAGAGAGTTTTTATTTGTCAAACGTTTGTCCGCAAAATCACGCATTGAACTCTGGCGATTGGCGAATCCTAGAAGAGAAAATTCGTGTCTTAGCTCAGAAATTCGGGGCGCTTTACATAGCCTGCGGACCAATTGTTTCTGCTGACTATCAGACGATTGGTTACAATAAGATAGCCGTTCCCGACAAGTTTTTCAAGGTGCTCTTGAAAGAAAAAGACGATACCTATGAATCCATCGGTTTTGTGTTTGACAACGAAGCCGGACATAAACCACTTTCGGCCTATGCAATGTCGGTTGATAGCGTTGAAAGACTCACCAACATTGATTTTTTCAGTTTTTTGCCTGATTCTGTTTGCACGTGGGAAAGCACGTATTCGCTTTCGACGTGGAAATAGAAACTCATAGTTTTCAAATAATGAGGCAAAAGAAAGTAAGTGAATCTATGATTCTTTGTGTGATATCAAAAAAGAAAATAGCGGAATCATCTATTTCCGACAAATTTATATAATTTTGAAGCGAATTAGGATTTATCCTTGACAAATACGATAGAATTATGCAAGACTTATTGATATACAATACGTTAACTCGGCAAAAAGAATTATTCAAACCTCTTCATGCTCCACATGTGGGAATGTATGTGTGCGGTCCAACGGTGTATGGCGACGCCCATTTGGGACACGCTCGTCCGGCAATCACGTTCGACGTGCTATACCGTTACCTTACGCACCTTGGTTACCAAGTGCGCTACGTTCGCAACATTACCGATGTGGGACACCTTGAACACGATGCCGACGAAGGCGAGGACAAGATTGCAAAAAAGGCTCGTTTGGAACAAAAAGAACCAATGGAAGTGGCACAATACTATACTAACCGCTTCCGCAACGCAATGGCGGCTCTCAACGTACTTCCGCCAAGCATTGAGCCACAGGCATCTGGACATATTATCGAGCAAATCAATTTTGTAAAGAAAATCCTTGAAGCAGGATACGCTTACGAAAGCCAAGGTTCAATCTATTTCGACGTACGTAAGTTCAACAAAGATTTCCACTACGGAAAACTTTCAGGACGAAATATCGACGAACTGTTGGCTACCACGCGCGAACTCGACGGACAAGACGAGAAACATTGTTCATTGGATTTCGCTTTGTGGAAAAAAGCACAGCCAGAACACATTATGCGTTGGCCTTCGCCGTGGAGCGACGGTTTCCCGGGCTGGCACATGGAATGTTCCGCAATGGGTACGAAATATCTTGGCGAAACGTTCGACATTCACGGTGGCGGTATGGACTTGATCTTCCCGCACCACGAATGCGAAATAGCCCAATCAACAGCCGCTCTCGGTCACGAAACGGTGAAATATTGGATTCACAACAATATGATTACCATCAACGGACAGAAGATGGGTAAATCGTACAACAATTTCATCACGCTTGACGAGTTCTTCAACGGAACGCACGAGAAACTGGAACGAGCATATTCACCTATGACCATCCGTTTCTTCATCTTGCAGGCTCACTACCGCAGTACGGTTGATTTCAGCAACGACGCTTTGCAGGCTGCTGAAAAAGGATTTGCCCGTTTGGTTGATGCGTACAACCGTTTGCAGAAAGTCACGCCAAGCGCCACGTCAACTGTTGACGTAAAAGGTCTTCGCGAACGTTGTGAAGAGGCTATGTGCGACGATTTGAACACGCCTATCGTAATTTCAAACTTGTTTGACGCAACCAAGGCAATCAATGCGGTGACTGACGGAAAGGCGACCTTGTCAAAAGAGGATTGGGACGAACTCAAACAAACATTCGAAGTGTTTGTGAAAGAGATTCTCGGCCTTCGTGTAGAAGAAAGTAACAACACGCAGGACAAGGCCTACAAAGGCGCCGTTGACTTGCTTTTGGAGATCCGAAAACAAGCCAAAGCCAATAAAGATTGGGCTACGAGCGACAAAATCCGTGACGAACTTGCAAATCTCGGTTTCTTGGTAAAAGATACCAAGGACGGGTTTGAGTGGAGTTTGTAGGGAGAGGCAGAATGTAAGCATTGGCGGGAGACAGACAAACATTGTCTGTTACATGAAATCTTCCCAAAAAATGCTGTTATCCCATTCGGATTTGATGAGAACCGTTTCCTTGAAGAAATACTTTTTTTCAGGTTGCCGTTTGAGTTCTAAACACCCTGAATCCCACGTTTTATTGTTGTTTTCATCAACAAAACAGCTAAGATTGTATTTTCCGGCAGGAATGGTATTGAATTGTATTGTGCCCGAATTGGTGGCAATATAGTTCGTCGGTTCTTTTGAATCGGCTGGTGTCAGCATAAATACAAGATTTCCCGAAGGTAACCCTTGTGTGTTTTTCACAATAAGGTTTCCAAAATTTTCTTTGGTAGGCGACTGAAAATTATATTGCGTGGAATCGTTCGCATCGCCAAAAATATCAACAAATGCAGTATCATGCACTATCAATTTATAGGTTGTATTGGGTTCCCACTTTGCGATAATGGCGTATGAGCGTTCGTTTTTGGGA
>Ga0265298_10011076_pt1 | contig 10591 bp, 9 predicted proteins | sample AusTroGonzalo_MG_3_FD_193486 | JGI IMG/M metagenome (GOLD analysis project Ga0265298, IMG submission 193486) | Bovine rumen microbial communities from tropical cattle in Woodstock, Queensland, Australia - Gonzalo_01 | ecosystem: Host-associated > Mammals > Digestive system > Stomach > Rumen ... | reverse complement strand
TTCCTTGTGGCGGCAGAACACTTCTTCTTCCGCCAGTTTGTCCTCAATAGCATCGGCAATGGCACGCACCAGCGTGGTATTGGACGCGCTGGTGATCACGAAATAATCTGTCATATAGGATATGCCTTCCATATTTAACAGTAATATATCTTTTCCTTTTTTATCGTCTGCAATGGTCGCGATCTTTTCTGCTAACTCTCTCGGCTGCATGGTCATACAGTCTACCTCCACATACTGTCATTTTAATTGATATTTGATAATCTTCTATTTATATATATTCGTCAGCGGCTTTGTTCCTGTCAGCAACTGCAAAATGCTGCTCAGTTTTTCGGCGCCGCCTGAGGCTTGTTGCTGATTACCGGTTTGCGGATCACAGGCGGAGCGCTTTTCTTGGGGGCCGGCTTCGGTTCACTGGTGACCGAAGGCTTCGGCGCGCCGGACGCCGACGAAGATCCCGATGAGGAAGATTTAGGCGTTACGGTTGTCTTCTGCTGGGTTGGTTGCTGAGTTGCTGTCTTCTTTTCCGACTGCGGTTTGCTGCTTGCTGTAGTCTTCTTCTTGGTTTCGGAAGAAGATCTTCTTGCAGCTGCCGCCGCGGCACTGCGCCGGGAGTCGCTGTTGCTTCCTTCGCCCAGCTCGTCCACACCCTGTACCGGGTCGTCGGCACCGGAACCCGTCTTCATCCCCATGAAGGGAATGTCCACCTCTGTCAGCGACTTTTCAATATCCGCCCGGTTGGCCCTCCAGTAGCTGATGCCGCTGCTGGGGGAATCATAGAAGTTACCGTACAGCATGCCGGAACGGATGTTGTTATCCGACATGATTTTGAAACTGCGGGCGGCCTTCAGCATGGTAACGGTATCCATATCCGTTTCAATATATTCTTTTGCTGTGGCAAGGATCTTGGGTATCTTTGTTATATTTTCAATAGAAAACATCTGCAGCCCCAGGGCTTTCAGGAACTTCTGCTGCCGCTGCACCCGGCCGATATCCCCCAGCTCGTCGGAGCGGAAGCGCACATACTGCCCGCTCTTTTCCCCGTCCAGATGCTGATATCCGTGTTTGATATCAATCTTCAGGTTGGCGTAGGGATCTTCGTAATGCATATCTTTATCCACATACAGGTCAACACCACCGATCAGATTGATAATTTCAATGAATCCCTGCCAGTTCGCCAGCGCGTAATAATGGATGGGAATACGCAGCAGGTTGGCCACGGTCTGCTTGGCCATAGTCACGCCGCCATACGTGTAGGCGGCATTGATCTTTTCATATTGGGTGTGACCCGGCAGGAGGACCATGGTGTCCCGGGGCAGGGAAATCATCGATATCTTGCCCTGAGCGGGATCGAAGCTGGCTACGATCATGGCATCGGTGCGCTTGGGTTCACTGTTGGACGCTTCACTGTCACCGTCGTCGATGCCCAGCAGCAGCACATTAATCCGCTGGTTCAGTTTTTCATCTTTTTCTATTTCCGTATCTGCCGCAACGACCTTCTTTTCCGGAGCATGAATGATGTTGGTATACACCCACACCGCGCCCCAGAACACCGAGGTCAGCAGCACCGCCATCACAACCAGCAGCAAAAACAGCCGTCCCCAGCGCAGCCTTCGCCGTTTGGAGCGGTGGTAATGCCTGTCGTCATTTCCAGTTTGGCCGTTTTGCGTATCGTTTCTTTTTTCCAAATCCATTTATTCCCTCTTTTTGTTATGGTTTCAGTTACTTTTCTTTTTACTTTTTTCCTTTTTACCCTGCGCGATTTTACATTTCGCTGCCATCTGATTGTATCCCGCTATGGCGTCCGGATGGATCAGCAGGCCATCATCCAGCAGGTAACGGATGGTGTTGTCATAAGACAGAAGCATGCCTTTGTCCAGGTCTTGGAACGACGCTTCCCTGATTTCCTCCACGCCTTCAAAATCCCGGCCCGGTTCGATCAGATCCGCCAGGAAAACGATCTTTGCGGTTTCCGTCATATCCGCCGTCCCCGTGGAATGATACCGGATCACGTCCAGCACTTCCGTATCGTCCGGGCTTACGCCATATTTATGGACGGCATAGTATACGCCTAATTTGGCATGTAGCAGAATTGGCTGAGATTTTTCTACCGGGTCAACAGGAATCCCCAGTTCTTTGGCTTTAGCCACACTTTTCTCCTTGGGAATCTGGCGCCCGCAGTCATGGAGTAGGGCAGCCAGCGCCACCTTTTGTTTATCTGCATGAAAATGCTCCGCCATCTTAAGCGCCGTTTCATACACACGTAGGGAATGCTCGTAGCGCTTCGGTTTCAGGCTCTGCTGCAGCAGGGCGCGCATTTCTTCTATCGTCATTGCAGGCTTGCGTTCTTTTTTCTCCATAACAACAGGATCCCTCTTTACAGTTTTTACTTCTCAGGCCGGTACAGGCCCCGTTTATAAATATACTGCTCCACTGCCATCGGCACCATGCCCCGGATAGGTTTGTATTCCCGCAGCCGTTTCCGGATCTCTGTGGAAGAAATGGCTGTCTCCGGCACCTCCGCGTGGATAATCTTTTCCGCTGCCCAAGAACCGTAGGCTTTGGTCAGCCTTGCTACTCCTTCCTCGCCTTCATACCCGGGCCGTTCCGCCGCTACAAAATGCACCAGCCGCAGCAGGTCCTGCACCCTGTACCAGGTAAACAGCTGGGTCAGGGAATCTTCCCCGATAATGAGATATATCTCCGCGTCCGGCCACAGTTCCTGCAAAAAGTTTACGGTATCGTAAGTGTAGGATATGCCGCCCCGGTCAAATTCCAGGCTGCTGACCACGAAGTCTGCATAATTTTGTACGGCCATCTGTACCATGGCCAGCCTGTCCTCCCAGCCCGCAAAGTCCGACCGGGTCTGCTTATGGGGCGGTATATAGGCAGGCAAAAACACCACTTTGTCAAATTCCAGCTGCCGCTGCACCGCATAGGCCATACGCAGATGTCCCATATGGATCGGGTCAAAGCTTCCTCCCATGATCGCCAGCCGTTCCATGACCTTGCCTCCCGTTTATGTATTACATCCATTTATGTATTACATTATATTATATCAATTCCGGATTACTTTTGTAAATAATATATTGCTCCCTCCAGCACGCCAATCACAAGAGCCAGCAGCAAAAGAAGCCTGGCACGGTCTTTGATATCAAAAATGGTTTTAGGCCTTCCCAGAAATTCCGAGAAGGCCTGAATGAATTGTTTTATCTTCTGCAACACGCTGGGTTGCTCTTGCATAGCGATTCCCTTTTTATTCATACCGCAACGCTTCAATAGGATCCAGCAGCGCGGCTTTCCGGGCCGGATAGATACCGAAGAAGACGCCGATGCCCACGGAGAACACGACAGAAATGATGATGATAGGAATGGAGATCACGGTCTTCCACTCCGCAAAGGTACTGATGGCATAGGAGGCGCCGATACCCAACACAACTCCTAAAAAGCCGCCGATGATACCGATGACCGCCGACTCGATGAGAAACTGCAGCAGGATATTATTATAGGTAGCGCCCAACGCTTTCCGGATACCGATTTCCCGGGTACGTTCCGTTACGGATACCAGCATGATGTTCATAATGCCGATGCCGCCTACCAGCAGACTGATGGCTGCGATGCAGCCCAGCAGCATGGTGATGGTGTTGGCCGTGCTCATCATGGTGTCCATCAGGGCCGCCAGATTACGCACGGAAAAGTCATCGTCATCCGCATTTTTGATCCGGTGGCGAACCCGGAGCAGGTTTTCCACTTCCGCCTGCACACTGTCGATCACATTTTCATTTTCTGCTTGTATGGTGATGTTATTTACGTAGGTGATGCCCATCATACGGTTCATGGCCGTGGTCAGGGGAACAAAGACCACGTCGTCCTGATCCTGACCGTTGGAGGACTGACCCTTTGCTCCCAATACGCCTACCACTTTAAAAGGTGCCTTATTGATACGGATCGTCTTGCCTACAGGTTCCCCTTCCGGGAACAGGTTGTCCACAATGGTCTTGCCGATAACGCAGACACGGTCCTTGCCGGCCATGTCATGTTCTGTCAGCTTACGCCCTTCTTCTACCGTATAGTCGCGGATATCAATTATGTTGGGAGTACTTCCCTGCACGTTGCTGGTCCAGTTCTGATTGCCCACCACCAACTGGTAACCGCGGGATACCATGGGCGCCACATATTTGATTCCGTCAATATTTCTCTCAATGGCTTTCGCATCGTCATAGGTAAGCCGCGCGCCGCTGCCTGCCTGGATACGGGCCCCGGTTGCCGTACGCCCGCCGGACTGGACGATCAGCAGGTTGCTGCCCAGACGGGAGATATTGTCTTTGATCTGTTCCTTGACCCCAAAGCCCAGGCTGACCATAGCAATGACGGCGCCCACGCCGATGATGATGCCCAGCAATGTCAGCAGCGTGCGCAGCTTGTTGGATATCATGCCGTCAATGGCCATCTTGATCGACTCATTGAACATAATCGTGTACCAGCCTTTCGTCACTGTTCAGGTGACCGTCCCGCATCACCAGGATACGTTTGGTCTGTTGCCCGATATCCGGCTCATGGGTGACCATGACGATGGTCTTGCCCATGGCATTCAATTTTTTAAAGATCTCCATGATTTCATAACTGGACTTGGTATCCAGGTTACCGGTAGGTTCGTCTGCCATAACGATAGCCGGATTGTTGATCAGGGCCCTGGCAATAGCAACCCGCTGCCGCTGGCCGCCGGACAGTTCGTTGGGTTTATGGCCCATACGGTCTTCCAGCCCTACATCCCGCAGGGCGATCCGGGCCCGTTCCATCCGCTCTTCCTCCGGCACCCCCGCATAGACAAGGGGCAACGCTACATTCTGCTGGGCCGTAATTTTGGAAAGCAAGTTAAAATTCTGAAAGACGAAACCGATTTTCGCATTCCGGGTACGGGCCAGTTCATCGTCGCCCAGACCCGCCACTTCTTTCCCGTCCAAGTAATACTTACCGGAGGTAGGGCGGTCCAGGCAGCCCAAAATATTCATCATGGTGGATTTGCCGCTGCCGGAAGGTCCCATGATGGCGACAAAATCCCCTTCCTCCACGCTGAAATTCACATGATCCAGCGCCTGCAGAATGGTATCACCCATGGTAAACTGTTTCACAATATCTTCCAGTACAATGACATCTGCCATGCTCATCCCTCGTTTCCTGTGCCGCGTTTTTTCATCTCTACATTGTCACGGCTTATACAAAACCGACCGGGAAGCCTTATTCTGACTTCCGCTTACTTACAATCGCGGCGGACCTCCCGGACCTCCCCGCATGTTGTTGTTCTGCTTTGCTTTCAGCGTCTTCACGACCAGTTTGTCGCCCTGGCGCAGCTGGTCGCTCTTCACGGCTACGCTTTCGTCGCCGCTCATGCCCACTTCCACATCAATTTCCGTTTCCTGCTTAGTCTTCGGATCGAATTTCTTCACATATTTACGGCCACCGTCAAAGAAGATGCAGTTCTGGGGAACCATCAGCACATTGTCTGCCTGGCTGATGATGATGTTGGCCCGGGCCGTCATGGTGGGGAACAGTTTGTTCTTGGAATTGGTTACATCCACATACACTTTATAGTAAACCACGTTGTTGGTGGTAGTGGCGCTGCGGGAAATCAGCCGCACCACACCCTCAAAGGTTTCTTCCGGATAGGAGTCTACCGAAAACTCAACCTTCTGGCCAACCTTGATCTGGCCGATATCGGATTCGTCTACCAGGGTCTCAATTTGCATCTTGTCCAGATTGGCAATGGACATGATGACCTGGGGCGAACTGATACCGGAGCTGATGGTCTGGCCTACCGGGGTGGGCTTGCCGATGACATAGCCGTCGATAGGGGAATAGATATAAGTATCGTTGGTGTTGGAAACAGCCTGCTCATGGGCCGCCTTGGCTACCCTGTAATTCATCAGGGCAGTGTCATATTGCTGCTGCGAGATAGCGCCTTTTTCCAAAAGCGCCGCATAACGGTTCATCGTCAGTCCCGCTTCATGCAGCGTAGCCTCCCGCTGCTCTTCCGTCGCTTTCAGGGACGAATCGTCCAGCCGCAGAAGCAGCTGACCGGCTTTGACGTGATCGTTTTCTTCCACAAATACTTCTACGATACGCCCGGTGATCTTGGAGCTGATGTCCACATTATCCAGCGCAGTAAGGCTCCCGGTAGCCGATACGCTCTTCTGCAGGTTCCCGTATTCCACGGAAGCTGTCTTTACCGAGGGTGCTTTCGTTGCCTTCTGGCTCTGATAATATTTATAGCCTCCGAAACAGGCCCCTATCAGAACCGCCAAAAATAAAAGGGCATACAGATTATTTTTAATAAACTTCATCATGCTGACCACACTCCCGTACCGCTTTATCTTGTTTCTTTACGATAATTTATATATCATCATTATTTTATGGCTATATTGTAACCATTAATTGTGACATTTTTATGTTAGGAAAGACAAAAAATCATAATTTCTTCTATTAATTTACGGAGTTCCGTCTTTATCTCAACAGGCGGTTTTGCAATTCCTCCCGGGTTGCATCGGTAATCCCAATGACCTGCTTCAAATAACCTGCCGGCGAACCTCCCAGGCTGCACATCTCATCATAGGCTGTCTGCAGACAATCCGCGTCCGCCAGATACATCATTCGCAATACCGCCTTTGACTTCTCATTTCGGTATTTTTCAGGCAGGTTTTCCAGCTTTTGTTCCAGCCATGGCGCTAACACGTTATTCGTTTCCATATAATCCGCCATCACGGTGTCCCAGGAAACATTTAACAGCGTCAGGAGAAAGGCTGTAATAATCCCGGTACGGTCCTTCCCCCCGTTGCAATGGTATAGAAGAGCCCCGTCTTTCCGGGACAGCAGCAGTTCAAAAAAACGGCGGGTCGCGTTCTGGGCCTGCTTCGTCTTGATAAACTTAGTGTAAACGTCCTGCAGATACTGCTGCGCCGTATAGTACGGACTGCAGGTCATGTTGATCAGGGCATCCAGTACGCTGATTTCTTTCTTCGCTGTCCCCGCGTCCAAGCCCAACTGGTCATCGCTTAACAGAGGAATACGGGAATAGGTCACAATGCCCCATTGGGGATCCGGACGTTCTTCACTTTCTCTCGAACTCCGCAGGTCAACGACGGTGCGCACCCGATACGTGCCTAACAGGACCGTTGCGTCCGTCGGGCTGAGTTCACTTAACCGGCCGCAGCGAATAAGTTTGTTCCGTTTGATCCGGCGTCCGTCCCGGGTAACCGTATCTCCCAGGTCCCGGATGTTTTTTTGTTTCTCCAAAATAATAGGTATCATGAGCGAACCTGTCCATCTCCACTGATTAAATATTTATAAGTCGTCAGTTCCGGCAAGGCCATGGGGCCACGGGCGTGCAGTTTCTGGGTACTGATACCGATCTCCGCCCCAAAGCCGAACTGGAAGCCGTCTGTAAATCGGGTAGAAGCATTGGCATATACACAGGCGGCATCCACCATCTGCTGGAATTTGCGGGCATTCGCAACGCTGCGTGTCACGATGCTCTCGCTGTGCTTCGTTCCATATTTCGCAATGTGTTCTATTGCAGCGTCCACATCTTCCACCACCTTTACCGACAGACGCAGGTCGCCGTATTCGGTGGCCCAGTCTTCTTCTGTGGCAGGCAGGGCTTCTTTGTCCATAGCGCAGACAATTGTATCCCCTATGATCTGTACGCCTTTTTCCTTCAGCGTCTGCAGCATGTGAGGCAGGAACTCCTGCACCGCGTCTTTATGCACCAGCATGGTTTCCATGGCGTTGCATACACCGGGACGCTGGGTCTTTGCGTTGATGATGATCTTTTCCGCCATCTCATAATCCGCGCCGGCATCCACAAAGGTGTGGCAGACTCCCACACCGGTCTCAATGACCGGTACGCTGGCATTCCCTACCACAGCCTGGATCAGGCGTCTGCTGCCCCGGGGGATCACCACGTCCACCAGCCCGTTCAGGGTGATCAGTTCCTGTACGGCCGCATGATCCGTACTGGTAATAAACTGGATACTGCCTGCGGGAATGCCTGCTTTTTCCGCAGCGCTCCGCAGAACATCAGCAATCTTCGTATTGGAATGGATCGCTTCACTGCCGCCTTTCAGGATGACCGCATTGCCGCTTTTCATACATAAGCCGATAGCATCCGCCGTCACGTTGGGCCGGGCTTCGTAAATGATGCCGATAACACCCAGAGGAACGCGGATCTTGGTGACCGTCAGTCCGTTAGATAACGTGCTGCCGCCGATGATTTCTCCTACCGGATCTTTTAAGGCCGCCACCTGCCGTAACCCGTCTGCCATATCCGACAGCCTTGCCGGAGTCAGCAGCAGTCTGTCCAACAAGGATGCCTTCATGTTTTTGGCTTTACCCGCTTCCATATCTTTGGCATTGGCTGCCAGAATCTCTGCCTGCTCTGTCAGCAAGGCATCTGCCATGGCTTCCAATGCTTTATTCTTGATTACCGGCGAAACCGCTGCCAGCATCCGCGCCGCGGCCGCGGCCTCCATGGCCTGTTCGCGTATCGTCATCTCCACACCTTCTTTTCCTATAATATTACCAGATCGTCCCGGTGAATTACTTCATCATATGTCTTTTCACCTAAAATACTTTCTATTTCACTGCTCTTGTGTCCTTTTATCTTTGCCAGTTCCTGAGACGAATAATGGCTCAGGCCCCGGGCCAACTCATTGCCGTTTTCATCCTTCACGCTGACAGTATGTCCCGCCTCAAATTCGCCGGTAACTTCCTTTATCCCGGCAGGCAGGATACTGCTGCCTCCCGGCCGGCGGATGGCTTTCGCGCAGCCGGCGTCAACCAGCAGCGAACCTTCGATGCGGGAACCGAAGGCCAGCCAGCGTTTGCGGAACTGCAGCCGGTTCTCTCTGGAAATAAACAGGGTTCCCAGCTGTTCGCCCTGCAGGATCCGGGTAATGGCATTGGGTTCCGTGCCTGAAGCGATGATCATACTGATACCGGAACTGGTAGCTGCTTTTGCCGCCTGGATCTTGGTAAACATGCCCCCGGTGCCGAAGCCGCTCCCTGCCGCGCCGGCGCTTGCCTCCACCTCCGGCGTGATCTCCTTTACCTCATACACCAGCGTTGCGTCCGGATGGGTTTTGGGGTTGGCTGTATAAAGCCCGTCTATATCACTGAGCAGGATATCCAGATCCGCGTCCACGATGCCTGCCACCAGCGCTGACATGTTATCGTTATCACCAATCTTCAGATCGTCCAGGGCTACCACGTCATTTTCGTTGACAATAGGGATAACTCCCTGCTTCAGCAACTCCATAAAGGTGTTGCGAGAATTGGTATAGCGGTGACGGTCCAGCACTTCCGTCCGAGTCAGCAGCACCTGGGCTACGATTTGCCCGTATTCGGCAAACAGCTTTTCATAGGTATTCATCAGGATGCCCTGCCCTACCGCTGCCGCTGCCTGTTTGCCCGGAATGGTTTTGGGTTTTTCCTTCAGACCTAGCCGCTCCGATCCAACTGCTACGGCGCCGCTGGTCACCAGAATCACTTCCAGCCCCTTGTTGTGAAGGTCTGCCAGCTCCCGGCACAGATGATCCATCCGCGCGAAATTGCGGCTGCAGTTTGGGTAGGTGATAGTGCTGGTGCCTACCTTGACAACAATACGTTTTACCTTTGCCAGATCTTTTCTGCTGCGAATCATCTTCCCACTTCTCCTCGTCCACGTTACTTCCGGTCTGTCCACTTGCTCTTCTGGTAATTGAACACCATGTCCAGAATACGCACCGTCTGCCCTTCCTGAATGCCTGCTTCCAGCAGCGCTTCTTCTATCTTCAGCCGTTTCCAGATCAGCTGGAACCGGTACAGAGCCTCTTCGTTATCAAAATTCGTCATGGCCACCAGGCGTTCAATGTTCTTTCCTTTTACTTCAAAATCGGCATCCTCGGCGCCCCGGATGATTTCAAAGCTGTCCGGATCACCCTCGTCAACCACGCCGATTTCTTCTTCCGGCTCCGCCACATACTGCCGGGCCATTTCATACGCTTTCCACATCAGCTCCTGCAAGCCTTCTCCTGTGGCGGCGGAAACCGGCATGATCTCGTAACCCTTTGCCTCAACATATTCTTTTAATTTGACAAAATTCTCCGGGCTGTCCGGCAGATCCATCTTATTGGCCACGACCAGCTGCCTGCGGCGGGCCAGCTTGGCGCTGTATGCCTCCAGCTCGTGATTGATCTTTTCAAAATCATCAATGGGGTCCCGGCCCTCACAGCCGGAAACATCCACTACATGGAGCAGCACCTTGGTCCGTTCAATGTGGCGCAGGAAATCATGTCCCAGGCCTACGCCTTCCGCGGCACCTTCAATCAGCCCCGGAATATCCGCCAGCACGAAACTCTGTTCCTCGCTTAACCGGACGACGCCCAGCACCGGGGTCAGCGTAGTAAAATGGTACGCTGCGATTTCCGGCCTTGCCGCGCTGACCCGGGAGATGATACTGGATTTTCCCACACTGGGATATCCCACCAGCCCCACATCTGCCAGCAGTTTCAGCTCCAGCCGCAGCCAGCCTTTCGTACCCGGCTCCCCTTTTTCCGCAAAG
>Ga0265298_10011075_pt1 | contig 10591 bp, 12 predicted proteins | sample AusTroGonzalo_MG_3_FD_193486 | JGI IMG/M metagenome (GOLD analysis project Ga0265298, IMG submission 193486) | Bovine rumen microbial communities from tropical cattle in Woodstock, Queensland, Australia - Gonzalo_01 | ecosystem: Host-associated > Mammals > Digestive system > Stomach > Rumen ... | reverse complement strand
GGGTCTACCCTGGGTCTCTACTGGGTGGAGGAGGGGTGCGTACCAGGTACACCACTACCCCTCCGGTGTCTCACACCTCTGGAGCCTGGAATACGGACTCCAGGGGTCTCCAGTCCAATATCCTCCGGGGTTTTGCACGAAATTTTTGAAAATTGGATATCGTGAGAGTGGGACTGGGGTTGTGGTCTTGGACAATATCCTCCCAGAGATTTAGACCCCCTACCCCCTGGGTGGAGGAGAAACAAAAACTCCGCAGAGACTGAGTGCCTGTCTACGGAGTTTCCCCTGGGGTTGCGTGTCTATCTCATACCCTCCAGGGACTACACAAAGATACTAATTTTATCCCTCATTTCCATAGCAAATCTTTGTTATTTTGAGGAGCCGGAGACCGGGGGCGGTCTTAATCTCCAGGAGGGGGTAGAGCAAGACCCCAGACCCAGAAACACTCCCACAAAAATTAAAAATTGGGGGTCAATTCCGACAAGACAGGAGACCCTCCCCCTGTGGGGTTTTGACCCCTAAAAATTGATATTGCGAGAGCTTGACTGGGGTTGGGGTCTTGGAGGTTTAGTCCTGGAGATTTTTAGTACCCCCTCCCCAGGAAAGAGAAACTCCCCCAGGTAGGAGAGACCTGGAGGAGTGTTCGGTAAACAAATCCCAGAAACAGGTAGGGATTTCTATTTGCAAAGATAGCGAGGTATTTCCGGAATATCAATACCGGGACTCCTCCGGATATCCTTTCTTTGGCGTTTTTTAGCCGATTTGAGGGACTTTCTCCCTCCGGGTGCGGAATTACCTACCACAGACCCTCCGGTATTCCTGGAGGAATTCCTCTGCAAGCTCCGGAGACCCCAGTTCCGGAGTCCAGGCATTACCTACCAGGTAGAGTCCCCACCTGTAGTCCTCCTCCTCGCAAAGTTCCCGGTATCTCCTCCAGAAAGGTGTCTCTTTTCCCCTGTAGTGTCGCTTTCTATACCGGAGCTTATCCCCGGAGGGAGGGTGCGGAAAACCGGAGAAATACCTATCCTTTTTCCCTTTCCTCTGTTGTGAGTAGAGGACTCCCCAGGACTGGAGGACAGACCGGGGGACAAACTCTCCCAGTTCCGGGAGGAGGTAGAGCTTGCTACAGAGGGAGTCCGTCCCAGAGTAGGGGTCTCTAAAATAGTAGCGATAAGTCCCCGGTTTGAGATTGGACTCCCTCTTTACCAAATCATACCGGAGACACATCTTGTCCCAGGGTCTCCCCTCCCTCTGTACGGAGTATTTAATCTCCAGGCAGAGACCCCCCAGACCTTTCCGGATAACGATACAGACCTCCCCCACTACCTTTCTCTCCCCTGTCCAGGAGTTTGTCCGTGTCCAGGTGTAGGAGGGTATCTCTACCCTGTCCTGGGAGTCCGGTCTAAACTTGGACTCCAGGGAGTTGAGGCTATACCCCTCCCTCCGGAGGAGCCTGGTTAAGTTGGATATCCCAAAGGAGAGGAGATTCTCCGTAGAGGTGCGGTAACACATAGGGGAGGATATTCTCTGTTAATTCACAGAAAAAGACCTAAATTATTAGAGAAAATCGGTAATTCCGACTACTCCCCCCAGGTGTCTCCCCAGGAGTCTCCCTGTCCAGATTCCCGGTATTTGAGGAGGAGGGGGAGATTCTTGGACACAAAGTCCAGTCTTTTCTCCGGAGTTACCTGTTGGAGTGTGTCCGGGAGGGACTCTATTTCTTTCTCCAGGGTAGTGAGTACCTTGTCAAAGAGACCCCGGAGGGAGGGAGTTATTACCTGTCTTTTGCTCATTTGTCCACTCTGTTTCTGGTTTACACAAAGGTACGGATTTCCTGTGGTATTACCAAATATTACCAATTTAGAGAGACCTCCCACCTGTCCTCCCGGTAGCTCCGTCCCGGTATTTTCCCCTCATACCCTTAATATACTCCAGTAGAAGCCGGATATTGCACCTCCAGGGAGTTTTTTTTTCGCTTAGAAAATCACTTTTTGCGAGAGTAAATCTGGGGTTGGGGTCTTGGACAAGTGTCTCCCAGAGATTTGGAGTACCCCCCCTCCCTGGGTCTCCTCTCCTACCCTCCTCCACCTCCACAGCTCCGGACGGAGTGTAGGTCTCAGTCCCTCCAGGACAAAGAGGAGGAGCCGGTATCCGGAGACACATCTGGAGGAGACGGAGAGAGTTGGTGTCCGTGTCTATTTGCGAAAGAATAAGAGAGGGGGAGTACCTTAAACTCCCCCCTCTCGTTAATAGGTTAATAAGTTAATATATTAAAGAGAAAATTAACTGATTGATACTGAGAGGGTTAGGAGTGGTTTACTGCACCGATTTCCCAGGATTCTGCACCGATTCCCCAGATTTCTGCACGGATTTCCCATAGATTCTGCACGGATTTCCCAGACTGGGAAACAGGTGCAATCGGTCTACTCCTCTCCAGTTTGCTCCTCCGGAGCGAGGTCTCCCCTGGATATCTCCTCCCCTTTGAGATACTCCGGATTATAGTTGAATACGGAGACTATCTCTCCCCCGGAGTTCAGCTCCTCCCGGTATCCCAGGAGGTTTCCTTTCCTGTCCGTCCCTGGGAGGAGTATCCTTGCATCTACGGACTTTTGGACTGCCTCCCTAAAGTGGGTCTCCAGTTTGCCAGGTCTCCCCCTGTAGGTGGGTCGCTTTTCATACTTGGAGAGTATCTCCCTCTTTAGTTTCCTCAGTACCGGGGCGGTATTCCTGGAGAAAACGAGGAAAGAGATTAAGTCCATAGTAATATCTTTCTGTTTACCTCCTCCTCCTATCAGTTGGATAGTGTCTCCCCGGAGGGCGGTATATCCCCGGAGGGTCTTTGCGTACTGGGGGGAGAGCCGGAGGAGACAGCCTACCTCCGGGTCTTTCCTGGAGGTGTCCACTATCTCAAACTCATTGACTACAAAGGGGACAAATATAAATCCTCCCTTTCCGTTGGATATAGGGTATTTCTTGGAGGTTACTCCAGGCACATAGGAGGACTTTACCGGGACTCTCTGTCCGGTCTTGGGGTCTGTCTCAAACTCCCGGTATCCTCCGTTAATGTAGAGCTTTACAAACTCTATATCTTTACCCCCGGATATCTTTCCGGTCTTGGAGAGTTCCCTTGCAAGTCTTTCGTAGGAGAGGATAATAAAGGGAAAGGGTCTGTCCTCTCCGTTCACTTTTGGGGTGCGGATACTATCCAGTTTCTCCAGTTTAGCGGACTCTCCGAAAATCTCCCTTATCTTGTCCATAGGTACACCGGAGAGGAGCCTCCCTCCCAGTTTGTCCCTCTGTCCGTCCGGGTGGTTGTAGTAGTTGCTTTGTTCGTTCAGTATCTTCGCCAGGGCGATAGATACGGACTTAAAGAAAGCCGTACCTCCGGAGAGTCCCTCCATAGTCCCAAAGAGGAGTTTACCTTTCTTTTGGAGATTCTGGATTTTCTGTTTCTCCTCCTCCGTCCCTATCTCCAGGATATCCCCCAGGGAGGAGAATTCGGAGGATACCAGGTCTTTGGAAATGTTAATCTGTCCCAGGGGAGGGATTTTGGAGAGTCGCTTAAGCTCCTCCAGGGCATTGGTGGACTCCGGAGGTGGAGGGGTCTGTCTTGTCCCCTTGAATTCTATAAGCCTCCTCTCCCCGGTATCCGGGTCTACCTCCACATCGTAGTATTTGCTTATCTCCCCCAGGATAACGGAGATAAGTTCCGCAATCTCCTGTATATCCGTGTTAATCTGTCGGAGTTTCTCCAGGGGTGTGTCCTGGAGGAGTTCCTGGAGTCTCTCCGGGGAGGTATCATCTCCCAGGTCTGCCAGGCTAAAGTCTCCGAATTCCTTAAAGCTCTCCTCCAGGGTGGGGATTACCTCTGTGGTTATCTTGTTCAGCTTGTCCAGTCTGCCAATAGCCTCCCTCCTCAAAACCGGAGACCCTTTCTCCTTTAGGAGTTGGAGGTCTCCCAGGAGAAACCTAAAGACCTCCCCCACTATCGTAATACCGGATACTGCGTTCCGGAGGAGATTCCTTTTCTCAAAGACCGGGGAGGAGACCTCTATAGACCTCCACCTCTGGGGCGGTTTCTCAAAGAGTGTCCCCTGTCCGTCCTCCTCTATAAACTTGTCCTCCGGGGTCTCCACCTGGGGAGTTTTGTCCTTGTCCGTGTCCATACTTTCTCCTTTCTGTCCTATACTTCTGTAATGCAAACTTTACAGAGGTTTGGAATTTGTTTACCAATTATTACAAGTATTACCAATTATTACCAAATACTACAATTTTCCTCTCCGGGTCAGCTCCTCCCGGACTGAGAGGACAGCCTCCTCCGGGTACTCCCCTATAAGGGAGGAGAGAGACCCCTGTACCCTCTCCAGTCCGGAGACTATATCCTCCAGGTATCTGTCCTCCGGGGTGCGTACCTCTCCCGGCTTGCAGAGGGAGTCCTTTATCTGGGTTGCCTCCTCCGCTACCCTCTCCACCTGGGGAGCGAAAGACAGGAGGAGGGTAAGTCCGTCTCTGTCCAGTATCATAGCCTCCCCTCCCTCTTTTCCCGGAGGTATTCCTCCTCCTCCACTCTGTCCTCCTCTATCCACCTCTCCAGGGTGGAGATAAGCTCCTTTACCTCCTGGATACCGGACTTTACTCCGGAGATAGCTCCCTCCAGGTGGTAGGTCTCCCTCCCCCAGAAAGTTTCATCTTTAAGGGACTCCAGGTCTCCGGTAACGGACTCCAGGATAGACAGGGAGAGTCCTAACTCCTCCCTTATCTGTTTCTCTCTGTCCGTACTCATACCTCCACCCCCTCCCGGATATTCTGTCCAGGTATCTGGAGGAGAGTCCGTATCTCCTCCTCCGTGTAGTAGCGGACTCTCTGTATTATCCGCTTGGGGACTCCGGCTTTCCTTGCGTAGATTCCCAGGGTTTCCCTGGAGACCCCCAGGAGGAGGGAGACCTCCGTAGCGGTGTAGAGTCTCTGTCCAAAGGTCTCTATCATAGTCCCCCCTCCTCTCTTTCGTACTCCTCCAGTACCAGGTCTATACCCCGGTCTAAGACCTCCTTAAGAAACAGACCCTTTCGGAGTGCGATTTCCCGGAGCCTCTCCTGTTTCTCCGGGGAGACTAAAAAGGTCATACGCACATACTCCGGAGACTTGGGTTGGCTCCCCCTGGGAGGTCTCCCGGCTTTGAGGTATTGTCTCCTCTGGATTTCCCTCTGGAGAGCCTCCCTGGTTTCATCTGCCAGGGTGGACTCTATCTCCTCCTTTGAGTGGAGGGGAGTATCCTCCAGGGGTGCGAGGTCTCCGGCTGTCTCCGGAGCTTTGGTGGGGGAGGGATTACCCAGGAGTCCGGAGAGTCCTATCTTTGCGGTCTGCACATCTTTTATCTTGCTCATATTTCCAAATATTACAAGTTATTACTATTTATTCCCGGTTTTGGAGTCCACCTCCAGAGCGAGGTCTCTGTAGTCTTTCGCTCCTGGAGACTTGGGGGAGTAGGAGAGGATATCCGTCCCCTGGAGAGGAGCCTCCGAAATATCCACATTTTCCCGGATTCGTGTCTGGAATACCAAACTCCCAAAGGACTCCCGGAGGTACTCCTCCACTATCCTGTTAATCTTTCTCCGGTTGTATCTGGTTATAATGATTCCTCCCAGGTGGAGGTCTGGATTAAGACCCTCCTCCACCCTCCGGACTATATCCAGGAGAGTCCCCAGACCTTTAGCCGGGAGAGCCTCCGGAGTGAGGGGGATAAATACCTCCCCACTTGCGGAGAGTGCGTTTATAGTGAGGAGTCCCAAAGAGGGAGGACAATCCAGGAGGATATAATCGTAGTCCAGGGGTGTGAGGAGTTCCCGGAGCCGGTACTCCCTCCGGGGGACGGAGGAGAGTTCCAGGTCTATAGATACCAGGTCTATACTGGAGGGGCAGACCCAGACCCCCTCCCGGACTTTCATCTGGGGGAGGTCTTTACCCTCTCTTAGAGCCTCGTAGAGTGTCCGTCCGGTCTGGGGGACGGAGAGGGACTGGGAGAGGTTTCCCTGGGGGTCTAAGTCTACCAGGAGGACTCTCCTCCCCAGTTCGGAGAGGGAGACTCCCAGAGATACCACAGAGGTAGTCTTTCCTACCCCTCCCTTATGATTCGCAATAGATATTATCCTTTTCATAGACAGACCCTCCTCTTAATCGTACTCCGGACTTTCGGAAATATCCAGGGGGAGGTCTCCGTCCTCCGTCTTTGCGTTCTCCACTACCTTTCCGGTCTCCGGGACTACCTCCAGGAAAGCCTCCAGGTCTGGAGTGCCTCCCCGGTTTTTCGCCAGGACTGCGTAGAGAGTGCCTGGGATACTGAGGGGGAGTCCTCTCTTGACTACCTCCTGTCCCTCCTGGGTCTTTAGGTAGGAGGAGAGTCCGTCCTTGATATCCCGGACTTTCACACTATCCCAAAGGAGGAGGATTGTATTTGCGTACCTGGTTATATCTGCGGACTCTGCGATATTGTCCCCGGACATACCTGTAGGGTTTGGAGCCTCCCTATTGAGCTGTGCGGAGAGGATAATAGGGACTTGGAGGGAGACTGCGGTCTTATTCAGTTCCTTGCAGATTTCCCGGAGTTCCTCCCTCCGGTCTCTCTGGTACTTTTCTTTGTAGATTGCTTGCACATAGTCCAGGAATACCGCTTTAATTTTCATCTTTGTAGAGAGGTAGTCCAGGAGGGTGCAAAGCTCCCCGGAGTGGAGGTCTGGAGTGTAGTAGATACGGAGCCTCCCGGAGTTGTATAGGTTTTCCTCAAAGGAGGAGAGCCGGGGGAGTACCCTTGTCCGGGTGTCCTTTGGTGCTTTGTTCAGTTTCCCGGTCTTGTAGTAGTCCAGGAGTACCTCCGTGTTATTCGTACCGAAAGCGGACAATTTCTTTTCATCTACCCAGATATTCGCAAAGCGGATAACTGCGTCCAGGAGGGACTCCTCAAAGGAGAAATACAGGACAGCTCCCTCTCCTCCGGTTTCTGCCTCCCTGGTTGCTATCTGGAGAGCGAGATTCTGGAGGAGTCTTGTCTTTCCGTGAGAGGAGCGACCACAGACAAGGGTTAAGGCTCCGGAGGGGAGTACCAGGGTCTCCCTCTTTCTGTCCTCCTTGTCCTTGAATTCGTACCGGGTGGGGATACCCTCCTGTTTCCTGGAGGCTAACTCCCGGAGGTCTTGGACGGATAGATACTCCTTGAATTTCTCCTCCGGGGTGGGGGAGTCCTTTCCGGCTTTCTGGGGGACTTTCTCCGCTTGGGTGGAGGTAGGCTCCCTCCGGGCGGTTTCCCTCCGTCTGGATACATCTATACCCCACCTCTTGCAGAGATTCACAAAGTACCCTATATCCTGGGTCTGCGAGGATTTCCTACACTCCTCCCAGTCTCTGTCCGTGTCCTCCCGGCTGTACTTGGGGGAGAGCTGACAGACCCTGTGGAGGAGGGGGAGTCCCCGGTCTCCCAGGGCGGTAAAGGAGTAGACAAGGGGGATATAATCGGAATACTCTGGAGCGATATCCACCCCGGACTCCTCCACTCTGCGGACTATCTCCTCCACTCCGTCCTCCTGGGAGTTTTCCCACTCCTGGAGGAGCCTGGAGTAGTCCTCCCTGGGAGGCTCCGGTTTGTAGGTGGGGACTGGGTGGAGTTCCGGGTGGAAAGTGTCCGTCCAGTCCCGGAGGATAGCCTGGGAGTCAAAGGGGAGGAGACAGAGCCGGGTTACATCTTTCCCAGACCTGTCCACTATTTCAGTCTCCCCGGAGTATCCGCTATTGATATAGTGCCGGAGGGACTGGAATACCTCCTCATAGTGCGAGGAGTCCCGGATAGGTACTGCGGACTTGCATACCAGTTTGAGTCCGTCCCCGGAGGGGGACACAAAGATAAGCCGGACTCCAGTACCCCGGTCTCTGGAGAGCTTGTCCCGGAGTTCCTCCAGGGAGAGTCCTGTCTGGGAGATATGGTCTATATCAATCGTAATAAGACCGGAGAGGGAGAGGAGTCCCTCTTTCCCTTTCTCCTGGAGGGTCTTGGAGCTGTTACTCCGGTAGTCAAAGACTCCCCCAAAGGTAACGGAGGGGAGGAGTCTCTTTTTCTCCTCCCGGTATCTGTCCTCCCCCTCCAGGTGGAGGAGTGTCCGGATAGTTTCCGTATTGTCCTGGAGTGTGCGGTCTGTGGTTATCCTCCGGTACACCTCCTCCAGAGAGAGACTCTCTGTGGGTATAGTTGCGGAGGAAATAGGGGGTCTGTAGTAAGAGAAAATCTCCTTTTCCATATTGTCCTGTTTCTGTCTTGTTTCCGTCCCCTGGAGGGGATATCTCCACAAAGATAAGGATTTCTCCGGTTATCTGGGTGGGAGTCCTCCAGGGAGTCTCTATTAGGCTCCTACGCACCTGTTTACTCTGTCCACTATCCTGGAGATAAACTCCTCCCTTTTCTTCACAGACTTTACCCTCCGTCCCTCTACCTCTATCTCCTCCACCTGGGGGATACCCTCCACCCAGTCAAGTTTAGCCTCTCCGGAGTAGACGGAGACTCTGCAATAGTTCCCACTCATATAGGGGGAGAGCCGGAGGGGGAGGAGGGGATTAAAGTCCGGAGACCCCAGACAAAAGATAATACACCTCCATACCCCGGAGTTTGCGTTTATCCCCAAAGTGTAGAGGTCTCCGGAGGTTTCGTCCCGGAGGTCTAAATACCAGTAGGGGACTTTCTCTCCCCGGAATTCCCTCTCTTTGGTGTAGATTCGCTCCAGAGACCCCTCCACAAAATCGTATCTCTCCACCTGTCCCCGGTCTGTCCTCCGGACTATCTTTCCCTCTGCGATATTGAGAAAGATTTTCTTTTCCCTCTGTCCTAACATACCCCCTCCGCTTTGGTGTCCTCCACCCTGTCCAAAGCTCCGACAAGAGCAAGCTCCAGGGAGTCCCCCAGGAGGATTTTTACCTCTTTCTTTGCGGACTCCAGAAAGGTGTAGAGGGGCGATTTATACCACATACTCTCCCCCCTGTCCTCTCCGTAGGTCTCAGTAAGACCGGAGTAGATACTCTCCTCCACCTGGAGGATACTCTGGAGAGCCTCTACAAAGTGCGAGGTCTCCGGCTTAAGTTGTACTTTCGTTTCCATACTATAAGGATTTGATTACCAATTATTACAAGATATTACTAATTATTACCTTTTTTCTGTGTTAGTTTTGTAAGGTTTAGAAAGCGGTATCCAGGAGGGACTCCGGGGATTTCTGGAGCCTCAGTTCCTCCTCTATAGACTCAGTATAAATCTGGGAGGTAACTGGGGAGGTATGCCGGAGGACTCTCTGCACATCGGTTATCTCTCCCCCTTTCTTTAGGATTTCTACTGCGGTGGTATGCCGGAGGGAGTGGGCGGTAAACTCCTTTCCGTCCAGACCCACCTCCTTAAGTCCCTCTTTGCAGATACCGGAGATTGTCCGGGTAGTGAGTCGCTCCCCCCGGTTTTGTCTGGAGTTGGACACAAAGAGGGGGTCTCCGGCTTTTACCGCTTTCCTGGAGTCCAGATACTCCCGGATAGGGAGGTAGGTCTTATCCGTGAGGACTACAAAGGAGTCCTTTTCGGTGTGTCCTTTACCCCATACCAGGAGGACTCTCCTCTCTCCCTTAAAGGTAATATCCCCCACATCTGCACGGACTACCTCTATAGTCCGGAGTCCGGTACGGAGGAGGAGGTTTACTATTGCGTAGTCCCGGAGGGATTTCTCCCGGTAGTAGTCCAGGAGTTCCCTGGATTTGGACTCCGAAAGGTGCTGTTTCTTGAAAGCCTGTCTCCTGGGGGGAGTCTTGATACCCTTTGCGATATTGGGGTAGATACGGAGACTCTCCGTCCACTCATAGAATTTGCGGACTACTACCAGGTAGGAGGAGATAGTGAGAGCTGAAAGTCCGGAGGAGAGGAGGGAGTCCTTGTACTCCAGGATATCCTCCCGGTCTAAGGAGTTCAGCTCCTTTCCGGTCTTGACTATCCAGAGGAAAAACTGGGAGAGAGTCCGGGTGTAGAGGCTCCGGGAGGAGTCCTTTACATCTTGGGAGGCGATAAACATACCCACAACAGCTCTCCAGTCAGTTATCCCGGAGGTCTCTGTCTGGAGGGTGGAGGTGGTACGGATAGAGGGGACGGAGACCTCCTGTCCGGAGACCTTGATAGTCCGTCTTTGGCTTGTCTTGGAGATTGCCTGTTTCATAGCTCAAATATGATTTGTTTACCTGGTACAAATATAAGGATATTTTCCGATATTACAAATTATTCCAATATTTTTCTACAGGTGTCTGTCCAGAGGACAGGAGCCGGATACCCTCCTACTTGTAGGGACTCCAGGTGGCAAAGCTCCTCCACATCTGCCAGAGGTGGGTATTAAGTTACCCCCTCCACCTGGAGGGTGGCAGAAAGAGGAGGGACGGAGCCGGGGAGCAAGCTCCGGAGAGGAGGGGTCTACCCTGGGTCTCTACTGGGTGGAGGAGGGGTGCGTACCAGGTACACCACTACCCCTCCGGTGTCTCACACCTCTGGAGCCTGGAATACGGACTCCAGGGGTCTCCAGTCCAATATCCTCCG
>Ga0265298_10011074_pt1 | contig 10592 bp, 9 predicted proteins | sample AusTroGonzalo_MG_3_FD_193486 | JGI IMG/M metagenome (GOLD analysis project Ga0265298, IMG submission 193486) | Bovine rumen microbial communities from tropical cattle in Woodstock, Queensland, Australia - Gonzalo_01 | ecosystem: Host-associated > Mammals > Digestive system > Stomach > Rumen ... | reverse complement strand
CTCCTGTATTTTCTGCTTTCTTTCTTCGGCTTTCATGTGCTAATATATATTGAATGTTTGTTTAATAATATCTTCCAAATGATTGATGTTCTTAAGATTTAGGAAGAAGTCGCAATACATGTGCACTTTCTTATAATCAGAAGCGCGACCTACCCAGCCGGCTCCATCAAGTAGGTTTACTATAACAACTGCCCCTCTCTTCTGGCGGCTTTTTTGCCAAACAGGATGTATAGTATCATCTGCATATTTTGTCTGACTATTACTGGTCGTAACATTGAATTGATAGTTTACCACTATTGACTTCTCCGTATTTGTTATTATGTGAAGGTTCTCTTCACTCAATCCGTCAACAGGCCCAAATTCGTAATGAAGTCCATATTCCGAAGACAATTCTTTCAGTTTGTTCTGTATTTTTTCAGCATAAAGATTGCTATACTCCTTGTTGTATTTCGAGAACACAGAACTCTTTGTCAGTTTCCTCAGCATATCATCATTACAAAGACGATCAATAATCTCTTTGTCAATTCGGAAATCTTGCAAAACAAAGTGTGGTATTTTCTCCTTGTACTTGTCGATGTTGCATCCGTTAAGGAATAACTCACAGAATTCATTCATTAGGTCGGGCTTCTCGCACAGTTCTTTTTGAACACGAGCCTCATTCCATTCAGAATCAAAAGTGTACCCCTTTTCGACGCGGAGCATCGTTACTACGCGCTTAAATTTTTCGCCTGTAATACCTAACAAGGTGATAAGCATACTAATTGAATCGGGAGTGGAACGGATAAACTTCTCAAGCCCTTCTCGTGTTGAAATGTCTGCCATCTTTTTATACACAGCAATCTGTGAGGTAATAGCTGTTTCATATCTGTTCTCAATAGCTGGGTCATTGAGAAACATTGTTGTTGAGCGGATGGCCTCCTCTATCTTAATTTTTTTGATAGTCATAAGTGATTAGCCTTTATAAATCTGGGATAATAGTTTTAGTGCAACAGCCTTGATTACAGGAACACAAACAGAATTCCCGATTAGATCATATCCTTCTTTTAGGGTCTGCTTGGTTTCATTAAATATTTCAAGGGAATAGGTCTCCGGATAACCAAATAGACGTAATCCTTCTCGAAGGGTCAGATGACGGATTCCTTCTCCATCAACAACTCCTATTGTATTCATATCCATTGCAACAATAGTATTGGCAGGCTTGTCAACATCAAGGAAACAGCTTATCTCAAAAGAGAGTTTTCCTGTTACGATATTATAGCCTTTGGGTAACGTTTCGTCGGGATAACGAGATGTCCATGTGTTCCCGTTTTCGTCTACATGTATAATTCTTTTCTTGGGATGTTCCAGGAAGAGATATTTCTTTTTCACAAGGTCATCAAGCATCATTCTCAAATCTGGGGCATCAAAAAAGGTGCGTATTTGCTTTAATGTCAGAGGCATTCCGTCCATCCAAGCAATACCAATCTCTTCTGCCCATTTTCGTTTGCGGCGTTCCAACAGAAGTGCATTGAGTAGTTTCTTCTGCTTTTCGCTCACTTCGCCTTTTTGTGCAATATCCCAGCTGTGAATATTGCGTGCTCCACCGCGCTTGTCTTTAAGAGCCATTCCATTCAACTGTGAAGCGGAGAAAAGCGACAGTAATTTTCGAGAAAATCCGTTATCAATGCATTCTTTGCCTGTTTCCAAACTTATGCCAACACCAACATGATTCGTTGGTTTGAAATCAAGTTTAATCTTGCCGAACTTCTTTTTGCATCCAACGATATAGACTCTCTTTCTGTATTGAGGAACGCCAAAATCGGCAGCATTCAGTACTTTATATTCCGCATTATAGCCCAGCACATCGCGAAGTACATGCATAATCACTTTTATAGTGCGGCCTTCTTTGTCTTCGGTATTCTCTTTGTCGTGAGTAACAAGTCCTTCTACGTTTTCGAGAATAAATCCATCTACGTTTTTGAGGTGTCCTTCAAGAATTCGTTGAATGTCAAAAAATAGCGTACCGCGTGTATCTGCGAATCCCTTTTGACTACCAGCATAGCTAAATGCTTGACAGGGGAATCCTCCTAAAAGAATACTGAATTGGGGGACGTCTTCGCTTTTTACTTTTGTAATATCTGTAGCTATGATGTTCTCACCAGGAAAGTTATAATTGTGAGCCTTTAATGCAGCTTCTTTGATTTCAGATGTAAATACGCACTCGCCTTGCATTCCCTTCTCTTGGAGTGCTTGTTCCAACCCCAGTCGGATACCGCCGAGGCCCGAGAATAAATCTATAAATCTTATGACTTTGGTTGCCATTCTCTTCTGCTTTAGTTCTACAGAGGCATAAGCCCCCTTCCGATTTTGAAAAGAAGGCGCAGAAGAGATTGTGAAGGAACAAGGCTTAGCACGGCCTATACCAGACAACAATCATACTGTCCGCGCCCCTTTGTAGAGCGCAAACACCCATTTGCCTCGTCTGACTGGTATGTTCTATGAAGTGCTAATTCTGTTCCGACAGTCTGAACAAGGATGCTATTGACTCAATCTTTCTTTATATCATATCTTTAATTTCTTTTTAACTTTTTCATTCTAACACGAAAATCCCCCACCGCGTCGGGACGAAGCCCAACGCAGCAGGGGATATAATTCTCCTTGTCCACCAGAATGGCGGACACCACTTGCAATCTTACCTTCCCTAAATGGGGGGGGGTAATGTGTTGATATTCAATTTATTACAATAAATTGCAACCATTCGGCAAGCTTTGTTTGTGTGGTTTCTGCTTGCAAATTTAGCAAAATTTCTCGAATTATAAGCCAGTCGAGACAAAGAATTTCACTTTTCCTGAGAGGAAAGACACGACAAGAACCAATAGACAATAACCAATAGACAATAACCAAAAAACGATAGACAATAACCAATAAAAGGTCTTGGTTAAGTGAGTGCAAAACTGCGGTCTTGACCAAGGTCAAGCGAATTTGAGAGAGGAATATCAAGTAACTTGAAACTGCTGTTTTCCATCGTTATTTCAAGGTTAAGAGGGCGTAGTTGATGCCGTGCTCCATCTGCTCCCCCTTGCGGTAAGACACCGCTTCGCCCTCCCGCTCGCAAAACTCCCGCAGCACCTGAACGTCTAAACTGTTATTGCTGAATTTGACGTTGTCGAAATCCGTCACGATTCGGCAAAGTGCAAGCGAGCTTGACTCTGCTCTCGCTGCTCCGGATTTTCTGTTCCATATCGTAATAACCAATCTAATGCCGAAATAATATGTATCGTCTTTCCGTCAATCTCAACATCGCGTGTCTGTGTGAAAGCAATAAGAGTCAGACGGTTGCAGGAAAGCGCATCGGATGCCTTAACGAGTGAAGAGGTTTCACGGTCATACGCTCGTGGGCTGTCAATCTCGTAGGCTACCTGTATCAGTTCCACGGCTCTGCTTTTGTCGCAGACCACAAAGTCGAGTGCAAAGATATAAATATATGTCGTACATTCATTCTACTTCTTTGGTAATTTACCGGTGTCTTTTATCATCGTTTTTTCATCTTTAGCGACTCGTCGCTCCACCTTCTTGATGTCCTCGGCAGGTGGGAGGTTCTCGGGCTTGATGCCTCGCTGATTCAACATTCCACGAACACTACGGTTGTTCTGTACATGCTCGGCAGTAATGTTGGCTTCACCATAGAGATCCTTCTGTTCCACATTATAGTTGGTCATCTCCGTTGCCAGATTCTTAGCTGCGATGGTAAGCGTAGGCAGATGGTCGGCCAAAGGCAATCTCTCCTTTCTTCGGGTCACCATTCTGAGCTATCAGATAGCAGGCATAACGGGTAAGCATGAAGTCCTGTACATCTCGTTGTGCACCCTTGGCCAAAGCTATCATTTTCGTGACCTCACGAAAATGATCATCAATACTGATTCCTATTCTTCGAAGAACTTCCGCATTTTCTTATTATTCCCTATGGCTTGATTTCCTCAATGAAACTATCCTGAAACTCAGTACTCTTCTATGAAGTCGCGCACCAGGCGGAAGACGGGTTCGTAGCTGGCGGTGATGGCGTGGTGCCAGTCGTCGTAGATGGTGTGGTAGTACTGGAAGGCGTCGCCATTCTCGTTTTCAAGGAAGATGCAAGGCACATGCTGCATGGCGAAGGGGTAGTGGTCGCTGTTGGCGGCGAGGTTGCCTCGGTGCAGCTCCTTGAAGTAGTGCTTCTCCGCATTTATCTTCTCGAAGAGGGGGAAGGCCGACATGCCTTCGTCGCTCACCTCGCAATACTGCACGGGATTGTTGTCGCCAATCATGTCGATGTTGAAGAGGTACTTAATCCGGGAGAGCGGCACGATGGGGTTCTTGACGAACCAGTTCGAGCCGTTCAGGTTCGTGTCCTCTCCAGAGAGGGCAAGGAAGTACATGTCGAATTTCGGACGGTGTTTGGCATAGTAAGCGGCCAGCGTCAGGATGCAAGCCGAGCCGGAGGCATTGTCGTTGGCACCGGCATAGAAGACCTTCTTGCCGAGGTTGCCGAGGTGGTCATAGTGGGCTGTGAAGACGTAGCAGCTGTCGTGCCGCTCGCCCTCTATCTTTGAAATGACGTTGAAGCACTCGTAGTCCTTCAGGAACTTGGCATCGACATTCAGGCGGACGCGCTGCACGCCCTCGATGGCTTCGGGCGTCACCCAAATGATGGGCTTGTCAACGACCTTGCTTGCGTATGCCTTGAAGAACTTGATGGGCGCAGGCCAGGTGTAGAGGAGGCCAGCATTGGGAGCCTCGCCGTTTTTCTGCAAACGGGAGAACACGTCGCGGTGCTTGTAGGTGAACCAGAACTCGCAAGCCACCAAGCAGTTCTGGTACTCGGGCTTGGCGAGGTCGGCAAAGAGCTTGTCGGCATCGAAGTTGAGCGTGTCAACATGATAGACAGGGAACTCGCCCTTTACGCCCGGCGAATACTCGCGCATCGAGAAGTCGATTCCGGGGCGAAGAAGCCTTTTCCATTTACTATTTGACGATTTACGATTTACTATTTTCTCTCCCTCTCCTTTGGAGAGGGTTGGGGTGAGGCTCTCCATCTCCATCTTCCCTGCGAAGGTCTGGACATCGAGCTTGAAAGGCTGCAGCGTCACTTCATCCACACCGGCTTTTCTGTATTCCTTTTCGAGGAAATGCCCGGCTTTGTTCGCGCCGCCCTTGGCATAGCCGCGACCCTGGTACTTCGAGGAGGCCAGTTCCTTCACAATCCGTTTGTAGTGCGACAAGTCCTGCGCACTAAGTTGCATACCGACAAGGGCAAGCAAGACAACAAAAAGCTTTCTCATATCCTTCATGGTTTATATTCCGACTGCAAAATTACAAAAAAGAATCAATAATCTACGAAGAAGAATTAAGAATTATTTCCTATATTTGCAGAAGAATTGCGAAATAACAAACAAAATTGAATCTTACTATGACAGAACGGAAACTCAGAATGGGTATGATTGGCGGAGGCGGGAACGCCATGATTGGCCCTGTCCATCTGCGCGCAGCATTGATGGAGAATGACATCGAACTCGTATGCGGATGCTTCAGCCGCAACTATCAGACATCACTGGCGACAGGCCGGGCTTGGCACGTCCCCGAGGAGCGCATCTATCGCGACTACAAGGAGATGTTGCAGAAGGAGGCTGCCCTGCCCAAGGGAGAACGCATGGACTTCGTTGCCATCGTCACGCCCAATAAAGTACACTACGAGCAAGCTGCACTTGCGCTCGACATGGGCTTCGACGTTGTGCTGGACAAGCCGATGACTTTCTCCCTCGAGGAGGCACTACAGCTACAGGAGAAGGTGGAAAAGACTGGCCTAACGCTGGCCTTGACGCATACCTACTCCGGCTATCCCGCCGTCAAGGAGATGAAAACACGTATTGCCGAAGGTCAGCTCGGCAAGTTGAGGCGTGTCTATGTGGAATATACCCAAGGATGGCTCTCCCAACGCATCGAGTTGGAAGGCGGCAACAATGCAGGTTGGCGCACCGACCCCGCTCAGGCAGGCAAGGGAGGCTGTGTGGGCGACATCGGTACCCACGCCTGGCACCTCTCGGAATACATAACAGGCGAGAAGGTAGTGGAGCTTTGTGCCGAGCTTAACACCTTCGTCGAGGGACGGCCTGTTGACGACGATTCAGCGGCCTTCCTGCACTACACGAATGGTCTGCGAGGCGTGCTTCATGCCACCCAGATTGCCACAGGCGAGGAGAACCGGATTGTCATCCGCGTCTATGGCGAGAAAGGCAGCTTCGAATGGCAGCAGATGGAACCGAACACAATGATAGCACGATGGGGAGACCGACCTGCAGAAATCATTCGCACAGGCAATGGTTACATGGGTACTCTGGCGAAATGGAACACTCGCGTTCCGGGCGGACATCCCGAAGGCTACATTGAGGCCTTTGCTAACATCTACCGCAACTTCTCGAAGACGATTCGTGCCAAAGCTGCAGGCGAGACACCTCTGCCGGAATACTTGGACTTTCCCAACGTCAACGACGGCGTGCGCGGACTCCAGTTCATCGAGACAATGGTTGCCTCGGGCTACGATAAGGAGAGGAAGTGGGTTAAGTGGGTTGAGAAATAGGTTCCACATGTACCGCCACATGGGTGTCCTTTCCATAGCGTTGCCTCAGGAGTTCTTCCACTTCTGAGGCTTTCTCGTGCGCTTCGCAAAGGCTGATGTTGCCATCCATCAAGATGTGCAGTTCGATGGCATAGTGGTTGCCGATGCGACGGGTTCGCAGGTCATGGGGCTCCTCGACTCCTGGAATGGAGCCAGCCAGCCGCAGGATTTCCTGCTCCACCTCATCAGGAAGAGACTGCTCCATGAGGTCACCGATGCCGCCTCGCAGCAGGTCGAGAGACACTTTCACGATGAACAGGCCTACGATAATGGAAGCGAGAGGGTCGAGCACCGTCCAGGAGCCTCCCCCGACCCCTCCAAAGGAGGGGAGAAATATAGCGCCGCCTATGCCGAGGGCTGTGCCGACGGACGAGAGCGCGTCGCTGCGATGATGCCAGGCATTGGCCTCAAGAGCCTGACTCTCCAAATCCTTTGCCTTTACCATCGTATAATGGAAGACGCCTTCCTTCAGCACGATGGACAAAAGCGCCGCCCAAAGCGCCAAGAGTCCTGGGGCAGGGAGCTGTTCGCCTCTCGTCCAGGCAACAATCTTCATCAGGCCGCCATAGACGATTCCCACGGCAACGGCGAGCAGCATCATGCCGATGATGGTCATCGCCAAAGTCTCGTACTTCCCGTGTCCGTAGTCGTGCGACTTGTCCTTGGGCTTGTTGCTGATGTGCACGAAGACGAGCACGATGATGTCCGTCACGAAGTCCGAGAGCGAATGGACGGCATCGGCCACCATCGCAGCACTGTGTCCCACGATGCCTGCCGCGAACTTGAAGAGCACGAGCAGCACGTTCACCGCTCCGCCCCATAGCGTCACCTTATATATCTCCTTGCTTCTGTCCATTATTCTGATACAAGGGGCTGTGCCAAAACACAAACAACGGATTACACGGATTTCACGGATTTAAGCTATACTGATGGTCAGTAAATAAGATAATCCGTCGAATCCGTGTAATCCGTTGTTGTTAATTATGACATAGTTCCTTTTGGTTTCCTTATTTCATGCAACTGTCGATGAATGCCTTCATTTCGGGATAGTGCTTTTCGATGCTCAGCAAGAGGTGAAGCTGGTTGTTGGCACGGACGAAGTTGTGGTCGGGATACTGGCACTTCCAGTACTTGTCGCCGCTGAGGTAGTCCCAAAGGAAGCGGACGCACTGCATGTAGGGGAAGAGGGCAGTGGCGTAGGGCAGGTTCTCTATCTCGACGGGCAGGAGGAAGCTGCGTGCGCTCTCCAAATAGCCTTCGGTGAATGCCTTGAAGATGTCCATGCGGAACTGCACCTTGTCCATGTCGGGGCAGTCCTCTGCAACCTCATTTGCGCCTGTGCGCAGGAAGTCGCCGTAGTCGGAGAAGATGAAGTTGGGCATCACGGTGTCGAGGTCGATGACGCAGAGCACGTTGTCCTGCTGGTCGAACATCATGTTGTTGACCTTCGTGTCGCAGTGGCAGACGCGCTTGGGCAGTGTGCCTTCGCGTCCCATGCGCTCGGCCTTGCACATCTCGTCGGCGCGTTTCTCTATTTCTGCAAGCATGTTCTGCACCTTCTCTTCCTTGACGCGGCCGGCGGGGTCGCGCTTTATCACGTCGTGCAGTTGCTCCAGGCGGAACTCCATATTGTGGAAGTCCTTGATGGTCTCGCCCAGCTGTACGGGGATGTCGGCAAGCATGGCCTGGAAATTGCCGAAGGCGCGTCCGGCTGCGCGGCTGCTCTCGGGGTCAACAGCCTGTTTGGTGATGGCTCCGTCGATGAAGACCATCAGTCGCCAATACTTGCCGTCCACGATGGTATAGAGCTTGTCGCTGTCCTTTGCGGGCATGAAGCGCAGCACGCGGCGGTCGATGTCGGGTGTTCCCTGCTCTGCGAGCTTCCTGCGGATGTGGGAGGTGACAGCATCGATGTTGCGCATCACCATATCCACGTCGGGGAAGACGTTGTGGTTGACGCGCTGCAGCACATAGTCGGGCTTGTCCTGTTCGGCCGTTTTAACTTTGTAGGTGTCGTTGATGAGACCCTCGCCCAGCGGCTTTATTTCGCTGACGGTCCCTTCGTAGGCAAAGCGACCCACGATGTCGTTCAGTTGATTGAAGTCCATAGTTTTTAGTTTATAGTTAATGGTTTTGTTTGCAAAGATATAAAAAAAATGAAGAATGAAGAGTGAAGAATGAAGAATTATTTGTAATTTTGCAGCAAAAACAATAAAAAGGGATAACATGAAAAGGTTTTTCTTCATTCTTTGTTCTTCATTCTTCATTCTTCATTCTTCATTTGCTCAGACGGCTCCCACCACACTCGAAGGTTGGGCAGAGCGACTCGAGAAGTTCGGCAAGTCCATTCCGCAGGAACATGTGTTCGTCCACATGGATAACACCTGCTATTTCCTGGGCGATACCATCTACTACAAGGGCTATGTTCGCCGCAGCGACACGGGTACGCCGAGCCGTATCAGTGGCGTGCTCTATGCCGAACTGCTCAATCAGGACGGCTACCTCGTCGAGCGCCAGCAGCTTGAATTGCAGAACGGACAGGCGCACGGCAGCTTTGTCCTGAAGGACACGCTCTATGGCGGCTACTACGAGCTGCGTGCCTATACGCGGTGGCAGCTCAACTGGGGCATTACCGAACATGCGCACAACAAGCTTTCCGAGCTTTGGTTCTTCAACAAGCGCATGGCTAAGGAATACTATCGCGACTACGAGAAGCTTTATAGCCGCGTCTTCCCCGTTTTCGACAAGCCGAAAGAGCCAGGCGACTTCTTCCACGAGATGACGCTGCGCCCCCTGCGCCGCCAGTCCAAGATAGACGAGACATCGCCCAAGCCCAAGCTGAAGCTCTTCCCGGAGGGAGGCAACCTCGTGGCAGGCGTACCCAACCGTGTCGCTTTTGAGGCGACCAGCAACGAGGGACTGCATCTGGAAGGAAAAGTGACGGTGACAGAGGGTTCGAGCAATGTCGTGGCAGAGGCAGATATTGAACAGCGCGGACGGGGTTCTTTCACCTTCACGCCTCAGATGGGCAAGAGCTACAGCGTGACATATACGGGCAAGAAGGGAACGATGAAAGAGCCGCTGCCCAGCCCCGAAAAGGACGGCTGTGCCGTGCAGGTGATGAACGATGGAGAAGGGAACAGACGAATAGAGATTCAGATGGCGGGCAGTGCTTCCAATGAGCCTCTTGGCATGACCGTGATGCACGACGGCGTGCTGCTCGACTTCCAAACCATTCCGACAGGAGCTTCCGCAACGCTCACTCTCGACGAGGCGAAGCTAAAGACAGGCGTTTGCCAAGTCACCATATATAATAATGTGGGACGTGTCTATGCCGACCGCCTCTTCTTCTGCCGCAAGAGCGATTTTGCCCCCAGCAACCTGCATTTCAGCGGCCTCGGTCAGGAGCCGGCAGAAGCCTTTGCGCCTGTCAGCCTTGCTGTCGATGGCGGAAAGCCCGGCGCAACGGTCAGCGTGTCTGTGCGCGATGCCACCCATTCGGAATATCTCTACGACGATGGCAATATCCTGACCGAAATGCTTCTTGCCAGCGAGATACGCGGCTTTGTGGAGAATCCGGGCTACTTCTTCGAGAAGGACGACGAGGAGCGTAACCGTGCCCTCGACCTCCTGCTCATGATACAGGGATGGCGTCGCTACGACTGGCACACCATGACCGCGCCGGGAGCGTTCGAGCTCAACCACAGACCCGAGCAGACACCGCTCCTTGTGGGTGAGGTGAACAAGTACATTTCGGGTCATCAGGAATCGATGTACGAAGGGAATTACGATTCGTTGGATGCCGGGACAGATGTTGTGAGCAGAGACAACCCGTCAACCGAACAGCAGACAGAGACCAATATGGACAGCGACACCAAGCAGGCCGAGGACGGTGGCAGCGTGACCGAAGCCCGTACCGTTTCCGAGACGACCGGGCGCGACATTCCCGTCGCCAGCGACC
>Ga0265298_10011072_pt1 | contig 10593 bp, 6 predicted proteins | sample AusTroGonzalo_MG_3_FD_193486 | JGI IMG/M metagenome (GOLD analysis project Ga0265298, IMG submission 193486) | Bovine rumen microbial communities from tropical cattle in Woodstock, Queensland, Australia - Gonzalo_01 | ecosystem: Host-associated > Mammals > Digestive system > Stomach > Rumen ... | reverse complement strand
ACAATTTTAGGACCAAGTACTGGCAACTTTGGTATTGGTGTTTCTTATATCACTAACTTAATGAAATATGACGCGATTGTCATTATGCCAGACAACATGTCTAAGGAAAGATATCAAAGAATTCAAAAATATGGAGCAAAACTCGATTTAACTCCAGGTAGTGAAAGTGATGTCATTCTTACCCTTGAAAGAACATATGAGCTCAAAAAAGATCCAAAGAATAGAACTTTAGCTCAATTTGAACTCTTACCAAACTACAGATTTCATCGTCATGTTACCGGTAATAGCTGTATCGAAGCTGTTAAAGGTATTGGTAATGGTAGAATCGCTGCATTCTGCTCCGCTCCTGGTAGTGCAGGAACTTTAGCTGCTGGCGATCAAATCAAAGTTGCTTTCCCAGAATGTAAAATTGTCGCTCTTGAACCACATGAATGTTCAACCCTCACCAATGGTGGTCGTGGACAACATAGAATTGAAGGTATCGGCGATAAGATGTGTACATTAATTCATAACGTTTTAACCACTGACTTCATCACTCAAATTGTTGATGATGATTGTGTTAGAGGCTTAGAAGTAATCCATGAAGGAACTGATACATTAGTCGCTCATGGAGTTAACCGTAAAGTTGCTGAAAGTATGGTCAATTTATTCGGTGTTTCCGGTATTTGTAATATCTTAGGTGCCATTAAAATGGCAAAATACCTCAAACTCGGACCAGAAGATAACGTTGTCACTATCGCCACCGATAGCTTTGATAGATATGATTCCGTTATTGAAAACCTCAAAGAAAGAGAACTTGAAGTTACACCTAACGTCTTAGAAAGATGGTTTGAAGATGTCTTCTTAGGCGCTGACACCAAAGGTATCTTAGATACACGTGGTAAGGAAGCTAAAGAAAAACTCTTTGCCCAAAAAGAAAAAGACTGGTTACCATTCGGTTATTCTAAAAAATATCTCGATAGCATGAAAGTTATGTCCTTCTGGGATGAAGAATATAACAAGATTCATGAATATGATAAGAAGATTAAAGAACTTAGAGGTAAGGAGATTTAATGATGAAAGTACCTTTTGAAAAAGTTTTAGAAAAGGCCCAGTCCTATAAAAAGGATATGGTCAAATTCCTTCGTGACATGGTCGCGATTCCTTCAGAATCATGTCAAGAAAGAGATGTTGTTCTTCGCATTAAAGAAGAAATGGAAAAAGTTGGATTTGATAAAGTGGTTATCGATCCAATGGGAAATATCTTAGGTTATATCGGTCACGGCAAGCACTTAATCGGTATGGACGCCCACATCGACACTGTCGGTATTGGCGAAATCAAAAACTGGACATTTGATCCATATAAAGGTTTCGAAGATGATGTTCATATCGGTGGTCGTGGAACTTCTGACCAAGAAGGTGGTATGGCCTCAATGGTCTACGCTGCTAAAATCATCAAAGATTTAGGCTTAGAAGACGATTACACCTTAGTTATTACCGGTACCGTTCAAGAAGAAGATTGTGACGGCTTATGCTGGCAATACATCATTGAAGAAGATAAAGTCAGACCAGAATTTGTTGTTTCTACGGAACCAACAAGTTGTAGAATCTATCGTGGTCACCGTGGAAGAATGGAAATCAAAGTCTCTGTTAGAGGTATTTCCTGTCACGGTTCCGCTCCTGAAAGAGGAGATAACGCCATTTATAAGATGGCACCAATCATTGAACAAATTAAAGAACTCAATGAACATGGTTTAGCTTATGATCCATTCTTAGGGAAAGGCACAGTCACTATTAGTGAAATCTTCCATAAATCACCAAGTAGATGTGCTGTTGCTGATGGTTGCTGGATTAGCTTAGATAGAAGACTTACTGTTGGTGAAAACGATAAGACCTCTATTGCTGAAATTGAAGCCCTTCCAGGTGTAAAAGCCGCTAACGCAAAAGTGGAAATGTATAAATATGAAAGAGCAAGCTATACTGGTTTACTCTATCCAACTGAATGTTATTTCCCAACCTGGGTTATTCCAGAAGAAAGCGTCTTTGTTCAATCGATGAAACAAGGTTATGAAGGCTTATTTAAAAAAGCTCCTATCATTGATAAATGGACATTCTCCACTAATGGTGTTTCCATTATGGGTAGATATGGCATTCCTTGTATCGGATTTGGTCCTGGTGATGAAAAAGAAGCTCACGCACCAAATGAAAAGACCAGAAAAGAAGATCTTGTCATCTGTGCTGCTTTATACGCCACACTCCCACTTCTCTATTTAGAGAACTTAAAAAAATAATTATTTAGAAAGGATATATAAAAATAATTATGGAAAAATTAGCTCCTCGCTTTGCGGGCAGACACTTAATTACCTTAGAAGATTTCACCAAAGAAGAAATCGACTACATTCTCAAAGTTAGCCGTGATTTAAAAGATGCATTCTACGCTAACGAACCAACCGATTGGTTAACAAACAAAACTGGATTCTTAATGTTCTTTGAACAATCCACCAGAACCCGTAACTCCTTTGAAAGTGGTATGGCTCAACTTGGTGGACACGCCACCTTCTTAGACACTTCCATGATGCAAATTGCTCATGGTGAAAGTGCTAAAGACACCGCAGTTATTCTTTCAAGTTTTGGACATATGATCGCTTGTAGATATTGTAACTGGGGTTTAGGTAACAAATATATTCGTGAAATGGCGAAATATTCCACCGTCCCAATTATCAACTTACAATGTGACTTATATCACCCAATGCAAGCCCTTGCTGACTTAATGACTATTGAAGATGAATTCGGACACACCGAACACTTAAAAGTCTCTGTCATTTGGGCGATGGCGACAACCCACAAGAAACCAATTTCTGTTCCTGTTTCTCAAGTCTTATTATTCCCAAGATACGGCATCGATGTTACTCTTGCTTATCCTGAAGGATATGATTTACCAGATTGGGTTATTGAAAAAGCAAGAAAGAACGCAGCCGAACATGGTGGTAGCTTAACTATTACTCATGATATGGACGCTGCTTATAAAGACGCTGATGTCGTCTTCCCAAAGAACTGGGGAAGCTGGGTTACCAACCAATCCACAACCGTTGTTGATGACGCTCTTCTCGCTTTAAAAGCATGGAAATGTACGCCAGAAAAGATGGCCTTAGCTAAACCAGGTTGTAGATATATGCACGCTCTTCCAGCAGACAGAGTCAACGAAGTTGTTGATGAAGTTATTGATGGACCACAATCAGTCGTTTATCAAGAAGCTGAAAACAGAATCCACACCGCTAAAGCTGTTATGGCCTTATTCGTCCATGACAAACTTCCAAGCGATAGAAGATAAGACAAACTAACAATTAGGCGGATTGAATAAATCCGCTTTTTTGTTTGGGTGCATCTTGATATAATATAATTACATTAAAGGAATTTATAGATATGAAAACAAAGACTTTTAAACTTTTGTTGCTGTCTGCCATTTTTTCACTTGGCGTAGCTAGTTGTGGCGGTTCAGCAAAGCCTAGTTCTAATCCTAGTGGTGAAGAATCTACACCAGTAGAACCATCAGAAGTAGAAAAACAGATTAGAGCTGTTTATTCAATGGCGAAAGCTGCTGGATATCCAGGCACTTATGAAGAATGGCTTGAAACCATCAAAGGGCTAGATGGACTTTCCTTATTAAATGGAACTGCCAACCCAACTTCAAACCAAGGTAATAATGGTGATATTTATATCAACACAGCATCTTGGGATGTATTTGTTAAAGCAAATGGATCATGGAATAAAGTTGGTAATATCATGGGGGCACAAGGCCCTCAAGGCGAACAAGGTCCACAAGGCGAACAAGGCGAACAAGGCGAACAAGGCCCTCAAGGTGAAGCTGGTAAAACAGCTTGGAGTAACACCATTCTTCCTACAGAACACGGCTATGTCACTGTTGATGTTGGTAGTGCACTTGAAGGGGAATTAATTACTTTCTTTGCTGTTCCTGATAAAGGATACCATGTTGAATCACTCTATCTTAATGGTGAAGATTACACTGAAGAGTTAGATGAAAATTTAACAGTCACAGTCCCTATGGTGGAAGGCGGTTACGTAGTTAGAGCTATTTTCGCTGATGGTGAAATTCAACCAGTTTATTATGTAACAATTTACTACTTAGACTATAAAGGTGATCTTTTGGATAGTGAAGTTGTTGCTTCTAATGAAGAACCTAAACTTGCTTACACTCTTAGACCAGAGAAACCAGAAGATGAACAATACACTTATGTTTTTGCAGGTTGGGATATTCAATCTTATACAGAAACAGAACTTTGGTTAAAGCCAAGATATGAAGAAGTTCCAAAAGAAGCCGAGTTATGCACATTAGCAGAAGCAATTGAAGATGCTTGGGAAAACGTTGTTTTATTCCAAGATAATGATAAAAACACTACATCTAGTAATAAATATCGCGTTCAGGCTATGGTCATGACTATTGGTGACCCATATAGAGATAAAGTTGAAATGATTCTTGACGACGGTACCGCTATTATTGACTATACTGTCAGATCTTCTGAACCAATTACAGCATTTGGAGTTGGTGACGTTATTGAAATTGAAGAATATTTATCAAACTATTATGGTTTATTCGAAATGTACTCATCTAGTGTTGACAACATCAAAGTAGTCGAAGATGCTGAAATCACACCATTTGAACCTCTTGAACTTGATTCTGAAGAATCATACCAACTCTGTTTGCAAACATTTACAAGAAATGATGGAATGCGTTATATCGTTCCACTTAAGATTAATGCTTATGCTATTGAAAAAGTAAATAGATATCAAATCGTTGGATCAGATGCAAGTGATCTTACTTGTAGAATTGCAACAACTAAGACTGCATCATCAGTTAATCTCAAATGGACATTAGATTCTGAATACGTTTTTGAAGGATATTTAATTAATTATAATGAGTCCAGTCAATACGCTAACTTTATGGCTACTAGTCAGACTGTGGTTACAAAATATTCTGAGCCTGATATGATTACCGGCAAAGACATTGTTGATTTTGTTAGTGATCAATTAGGAAACAAAAAAGTTTTATATGAATTAACCGGTAAAGTTTCACGTTGGTATGGCTCTAATAATGGTTCTTATGGAAATTTCTACATTGAAGATGAAACAGGTGAAGTATTGATTTATGGAGCGACCGCTACTACAGAGAACACCCTATTTTGGTTAGAAGATAGAGGAGAATATTATTTTGCTAATCCAAGAGACTTCCTCGCTAATCCAATAACTTCAAAAATTAGAATTGGATCAACTGTCACAGTTCAAGTGTTTAGATATGATTATCAAAACGAATCATCAGGCATCTATTTAATTCAAGGATGTGGTCTTGTTACTGCAGTTGATAATAGTGAAATTGATATTACTTCAATCAGTTTAAATGAAGAGGAAGTATCACTTAGAACTGGTTTTGATTGTCAATTGAAATACTCTCTTACTCCAGAAACTGCTCTTGCAGAGAATGCTGCTATTTGGACAAGTGATAACCCAACAGTTGCAGAAGTTGACGAAAATGGTCTTGTTCATGGCTTAAGTGAAGGTAGTGCTGTTATTACTGTTAACGTTGATGGCTTTGAAGCGTCATGTTTAGTGGTAGTCAGTGATACAGCTTTCCCAGAAGAAAAACCAGAACCAGAGCAAATGATGCAAATGCTTTTAGGTCAAGTGTTTGCTTTACCACAATTCGATAGTGAAACATTTGAATATGGTGTTACATATGTAAACGGTGAAGTCTTTGGTGTTCATTTCCAAGATAAAGGCAGTGTAAATGTCACGGAAAATTATCTTGAAATTCTTACAAGATATGGATTTGAGCTTCTTGAAGGATTTGAAAACGTTTACGTATTATGGCTTGAAGATGGAAACGCCATTACTGCTGATTTCGGTTTTTATGAAGAAAACGTTGGCAGTGAATCAGTATATGGAAGTAATTTTGTTGAATTCCAAATCGAATGGTCATATGAAAACGTTGAGAAGATTCCACAATCTTGGTACCTTTTCTAAAATTTAAATATTTCAATCGCGGGGCTTATTGCTCCGCTTTTTTGTTGCACATCCTCAACTAATAATGTACTATAAAAATGCGTACAGAAAACTGTACAGGAGGTTATCATGATTGCGGCAAATTACACAAACGTCAGAGCTAATTTAAAATCCTACATGGATAAAGCAAAAAATGACTTTGAAACTATTGTCATTACTAGCAAAGACGGAAATGTTGTTATGCTTTCAGAAGAGGAATATAACAACATGAAAGAAAATCTTTTCATTATGTCTAATCCTACAATGGTAAAAAGATTAAACGAGAGTATTGAGCAATTCATCAAAGGCGATGTTGTTGAAGTTTCTTTAAACGACATCCTTAATTCTAAATAGTTGATGAGAATTGTTTTTACTAAAGACGGATTCGAAGATTATAAATACTGGGAATCCAAAGATAGAAAAACTCTTAAAAGAATCAATTTACTGATTGAAGACATTTCTAGAAATGGGATTGTTGGATTAGGAAAACCAGAGATGTTGAAGAATGATTTTTCAGGTCTATGGTCTAGACGTATCGATGAAAAGAACAGGCTAATATACAAGATAGAAGATAACCTCATTATAATCTTTGCCTGTAGGACACATTATTCTGACAAATAGCAATCAAGTCAAAGAGTGGAGTGTAACGCTCCGCTTTTTTGTTGCAAATATCTAATTAACACTCTATTTAGAGTGCTTGACCTTATATTTATATATATTCTAAAATTAAAGTGCGAATGATTAGATACCATGGAGGTTTATTATGAAAAAAAGATTATTAACTATTTTTGGTGTGACTGCTTTACTCGCATTTTCTAGTTGTGGAGGTGCTGCCTCTCAACCAGAAACCCCTCAAATAAGTGAGTTAGATCAAAAAAGATTAGAGATTTATCGTCTTGCTATCGAAGCTGGTTATGAAGGAAGCTATCAAGAATGGCTTGATTCGATTACTGGCGAAGATGGTGTTTCTGTTGTCTCTATTGATAAAACTTCAAGTGAAGGTTTGGTCGATACATACACAATTACATACTCTAATGGTCATACATCGACCTTTACTATTATTAATGGTGCAAAGGGTGACCAAGGTGAGCAAGGCCCTCAGGGCGAGACCGGATCTCAAGGCCCACAAGGCGAACAGGGTCCTCAGGGTGAACAAGGTATTCAAGGTGAAACTGGTCCACAAGGTCAAGCTGGTAAAGATGGTATCTCTATTATTTCTATTGTTAAATCAGACTCTCAAGGTTTGGTTGATACATATACAGTTGTCTATTCCGATGGACGTACTTCTACTTTTACTGTAACTAATGGAGAACAAGGTATCCAAGGTATCCAAGGTGAAAAAGGTGAAGATGGGCACACTCCAGTTATTACTATTGGAGAAAATGGACATTGGTTCGTTGATGGAGTAGATACATTAGTTACCGCTCAAGGTCCTAAGGGAGATCAAGGTGAAGTTGGCCCTCAAGGCCCTCAAGGAGAAACCGGTCCACAAGGTCCTCAAGGAGAACAAGGTATCCAAGGTGAACCTGGAAAAGACGGTGTTTCTGTCGTCTCTATTACTTATTTAAATAGCGTGAATAACGTTGACACTTATGTCATCTTATTCTCTGACAATACAACCTCATACTTTAAAGTTACCAATGGTGTCAATGGTGAACAAGGCGAACAAGGTATTCAAGGCATTCAAGGTGAAAAAGGTGAAGATGGTCATACCCCTGTTATTACTATTAGTGAAGATGGATTCTGGGTAGTAGATGGAGAAAAGACCTCTACATTAGCCCAAGGTCCAAAAGGTGATCAAGGTGAACAAGGTCCTCAAGGTGAAACTGGTCCACAAGGTCCTCAAGGTGAACAAGGTGTTCAGGGCGAGACCGGTCCACAAGGTCCACAAGGTGAAACTGGTCCTCAAGGTCCTCAAGGTGAGCAGGGACCACAAGGTGAACAAGGCATCCAAGGTAATCCAGGAGCGGATGGTACGTCTGTCCACACCGGTAATGGTGCACCCAATTCATCTTTGGGAATGATTGGTGACTCATATATTAATTTAGAGAACTGGGATTTCTATGTTAAAGAGGAATCTGGTTGGGTTCTTAAAGGTAATATTAAAGGTGAAGATGGAAAAGATTATGATTATGGCAATCCTCAAGGTCTTGATTTCTATATAACAGATAACGGTGATTATTACGTTGGGCAAGGAAAAGCCACTCTTCTTTCTAACATTGTTATTCCTAGTACATACAATGGAAAACCAGTTGTTGGTTTGATTGATTATGCATTCAGTTCATGCTCTAGACTCGTTAGTATTACTTTACCAAACACAATTGAAGAAATTGGAAATTATTGTTTCGATTATTGCTATAACTTAGCAAGTATTAATATCCCCTCAAGCGTTACTACAATTAAAGAAAATGCATTTACATACACGAAAAGCAATTATTTGAAGCTTTATTGTGAAGATAACGCCCCTAAATCTTCGTGGCCATTTAATTGGAACCAAAGCTTCCCTGTTTATTATGATGGTGTTTTAGACGCTCCTGAAGGTAATGGCTTTTACGTTGTTGGTGATAGATCTAATTGGAAATTTGAAGATGCAACTGAGCTTATTCAGTCAGATGATGCATATGGATTAATTAATTATTTAGTTAATACTAATGAAAAATTCGGCATTAAATATTACCGTAACGGAGCAACATGGTGGGTTGAGCTTAATAACGCTGGATCTTATGAGTATATCTATACAAGTATTACAAATAAAGCTATAAACATTTTCGTCAATGATTATTCAGCCTATTATACGGTTAAGGATTATGATCCATCATTCTACCCAACTGAGACTGGTTATTATTTAGTTGGTACAAAAACTAGTTGGGATTTTGAAGGCGCTCCAAAAATGGAGTACGTTGAAGATGAAGAAGTAGTTGCAGCTTTATATGGCTATCAAGCAACAAAAGGAGAAAAAATAAAGGTCAGGTATTTCAATTATATTTCTCAAAATAGTTACTGGCTTGAATCTGAAGCCGTTGAAAACTTGGGAACGATAGATGAGAATGGCAATTTTGTTTTCATTAACGATGTCGCTGTTAATATTTTTATAAAAGAATATTTTGACACTTCGACATCTTCTATTACTTATAAATTTTATGTGTTCTCATCAGGTGAACACGGTAAAACAATTTATGATCCTTTAACAACTCAAGAGGCCTATGTTTTAGGCAAATCTCTTTCAGGTTCAGCAGGGAAGTCTGTTTATACAGAATATGAATATTATGTAAAGGGTATATACATGTCTAGTACAAATCCTGTTGACGGGAAAGTAACTATTGATAATGCAATTGATGGATTAATTGGATTATATAACACTCCTATCGATGATGAAGCCGAGTTGACGTTTGAAAAAGGTTCTGAAATTATTGTATATGGTCAGATTTGTAACTACAGTAATGGATACAAGATACAATTTGGCGATAATGGAAACATTATAAGTGCAAATAATACTGTTCCACAATTCATTGAAATTGATGGCAATTTAATTACTGGTATTGGCAATAGTACATCATTAACTGCATCTATATATCCGGCGAGTTTAAATGCTCAAGCTTCGTTTGAATCTAGTGATAATAGTATCGCTACTGTAACATCTGATGGTGTTGTTACAGGTGTTTCAAACGGAACAACTTCAATTAGTGCTTCTTATTTGGGCATTGAAAAATCAGTTAATGTCGTTATTACTAGCTCCTCGACGATTGAAGTTTCAAATACTATAAAAGAAATTGCTCTAATAAATGTGTGGACTGCTTCTTCTTCGTCTTCTCCTGTTTGTTATACAAGTTTTGATTTAGGCGGAAATATTAATATATCGACCACTGGTCAAGCAAACTGTGGCTCTTATTGGTCATCTGATGGAGGCTGGAGACTATATCAAAATAAGAGTGGCAATATTATTGTTACAGCTCTTGAAGGATATAGATTAGTATCTGCTACATTTAAGTTTAATGTTACTAACACCGCTGCTTTACTTTATGAAAACAATACCGTTTCCTCTGGTGAATTGGTTCCTTTGGGTGGCACAAGCGCGACATTCTGGGTTGGCAATTCTGGAACCGCAACTAATGGGCAAGTTAGGATTACTGAGATTACTGTTGTCTATGATATTCTTTGATATCAATTAAATTCTAAAATTGCTTTAAAATATCAAAAAACTCCTGATTTTGCAGGAGTTTTTGCTTGATTTTGCTAAAAATTATCTTTCTTTTGCGTGGAAGCCAACACCGATAACATCAGGTCCACAGTGGCATCCAGCGGTTGGATTAACATCGATAACTTCAAGCTTGAGATCGTTACCAAATTGGTTGTACATCATCTTCTTGAATTCTTCTACTAATGGCATTGCATCTGCGTGAGCAATTAGTACTGGATAGTCTTTAATGTGATCTTCTTTTTCAATAACGTAATTAAGAAGTTTGGCTAAGACTTTTGCTTTTCCAATTGCTTTATCAATTGAGACCATCTTGCCTTCGTTAGAGATATAGATAATTGGTTTAACACCAATCATTCCACCCA
>Ga0265298_10011070_pt1 | contig 10594 bp, 10 predicted proteins | sample AusTroGonzalo_MG_3_FD_193486 | JGI IMG/M metagenome (GOLD analysis project Ga0265298, IMG submission 193486) | Bovine rumen microbial communities from tropical cattle in Woodstock, Queensland, Australia - Gonzalo_01 | ecosystem: Host-associated > Mammals > Digestive system > Stomach > Rumen ... | reverse complement strand
ACAAATCAAAAGGGTTGGAATATCCGGTAGTGATTTTTGCCGATATGGGTAAAGCAAAGAAAAAATCCGACCAAGAACCGAAGCCCTTATATTCATGGGAATATGATTTTTACGGTCTGCCCGTCGGCCGGATATGCGATATTAATTTGGCCTTTTTACAAGAAGAGAAATTAATCCATGCACAGTGTGAAGAAGTGCGGTGTTCGTATGTTGCCTTGACACGTGCTAAAGAAAAATTGATTTTGGTAGCGGATAACCGAGAGAGAGCCAATGAAGATTTGGCCGCTTTTGCCGTTAAAGGATTACTGCCGGATTCGCAAACGAAGCCTGCTGTGTTAACATGCGGGAGTGTATCTGTTCCGGTAACTTATGTGGAAGGACAAGAGCCGGACTCGTTCCGATATATCCAACACGGTTTTAGTAAACAACAGGAATCTGCTTTAGCAATAGAAACATGGAAAACTGCTTTTGCCAAGCGCGCCGACAGATATGAACAAATGCAGCGCTTTTCCAAAAAACAAACCCCTAGTGCACAAGAAGATACTGTTTTAACACAAGCCCAACAAAAGGGAGCGGAATTAGGCAGTATTTGCCACCGGGCACTCGAATTATGGTTAACACGCGCTACCGATACGGTGGAAGAGGCCGTACAAAAAGCCGCCGAACAACAAGGAGCCCCATCGCGGGAAACAGAAGCCCTGCAAATCATTTCTCCGTTTGTGACAAGCATGCTGTTTGCACAGTTACAACAATGCAAACTGCTTGCGTGTGAAATGCCGTTTTCCTACTTGTTGGAAGATGGAGAAATTTCTTCCGGTACGATGGACGCGGTATTGGAAAAACCCGACGGTACAGTTTGGGTAATAGATTATAAAACCGATAAGATAAAACCCGGTGCGGAAAAGGCAACGCTAGGCAAAAAATATGCACAACAATTACAGGTGTATCAAACGGCTGCCCAACAGATTTTTCCGGATAGAGAGATAGTTTGTTCTGCTGTATTTTTGCGCACGTTTGCGGCGGCAGAACTATAAAAGTTACAATATATAAAAAAGGAGATTTTATGTTTGACAAATTAGGACAGTTAAAAGATTTATGGAAATTGAAAGGACAAATGGAAGAAATCAAACGACGGTTAGACAATATGGTGATAAAAGTGGATAGTCCGCGTCATTTGTTTGAAGTAACGATTTCCGGCTCGCAAGAAATCAAAGAAGTGCGGGTGGATGCACTTATCAAAAATTTTACGGAAGAACAAATTGCCCAAGACGTGAAAGACGTATTTAATAAAGCCGTGCGGGACAGCCAAGGTTTAGCCATGCAGGCCATGGGCAATTTTAACATGCCGCAGGCCTAAAAAAGATTCCAAACGCCCTTATGCAATACCGCCGCTTGGGAAATACGGATATTTCGGTGTCAGCCGTCGGACTAGGCGGTTGGGGGTTTTGCGGCGGCTATGATTGGGGAAATAACACACTCCCCGATGTAGCGGCGGTGGTATCTGCCGCGGCGGATGCGGGTATCAATTTTATTGATACAGCCCCGGTTTATGAGCCGAGTGAAACGCTGTTAGGGGAAGCATTAAAAGGGCGTAGAGACCATTTTATTGTGGCTACGAAGTGCGGACTTGTCAAAAGAGATACTTGGAATGTTCATGACTTACGCAGAGAAACGATTATTTCCCAATGTGAAAATTCACTACTTGCTTTACAAACCGATTATATAGATGTGTATCAAGTTCATTATCCGCATTTTTCTACGCCGCTAGAAGAAGTATTGGAAACCTTACTTCTTTTACAAAAGCAAGGTAAAATCCGTGCCATTGGGTTGTGTAATGTTTCCGCCCGAGAAATGAATGCTCTTTCCGTTCCTGTGGCAAGTGTGCAAAATGAATTTTCATTACTTCACCGTGCTTCCGGGGAAGCAGTTTTTGAAACGTGTTTGCAAAAAAAAATTTCTTTTATCGGTTACGGAACACTTTGCGGCGGTATTTTAAGCGGTAAATATCACAAAGAACCAAATTTCCGTCGGGCGGATGCACGCAATTATTTTTATAAATGTTATAAAGGGGCCTGTTTTGATGCTGCACTTGCCGTCACGGAAAGGGTCTGCCGGGTGGCTAAACGACACAATTGTCCGCCTGCGCAGATAGCCATTAGTTGGGCATTAATGCATCTGGCGGTAAGCAGTGTGCTGACAGGGGCAAAAGTACCATCGCAAATTTTACAAAATGCGCAAGCTGCTGACGTACAAATTACCGCAGCGGAAAGGGTTTATTTGGAGAAGGAAAATGATTGAATCTATCGTAAATTATTTACAACAATTATTACCGAAATTAGGCCCGAACAAACAGCGGGAATTAGTACGCTTGTTATATGAAATCAATAAGCGGGACAAACAGCCAGTAGAAGAAATTTTACCCTTCCAAAAAAATGTAAATTTTGAAAGTGTTAAAAACCAACTGTTAAAAAAGCGTTATCCTGTTAATTTTGCTACGGCCGAAAAAAAGTGTTTTTATCTGCCGAAGTTGGAATTGTCCTCAACGATGCAGGCCGATTTGACACCCCGTCCTTTTTATCCAAAAACAATTTATGTGGAAACTTCCGCCGCTCATAGCGAACTAGCCGCGCGTGTACGGAAGGCTTTTCCGCGGGCCATTTTTAAGGAAACGGACGGAAAAACACAAGTAGGGGAAACGAATTTTTCGCGCCGGTTGGAAACGCTTGTTATTCATAATGAAAAGTATGATTTCTTAAAGCCGTGCCCTTGTAGTTGTGCCGCGGCAGGATGTGGTTACAATTTAATCAATTTGGGTTTTGGCTGCCGGTTTGAGTGCGAATATTGTTTTTTGCAACAATACCAAAATTTGCATGCAGTTTTGCTTCCGGCGAATATAGATGATTTTTTGGAAAAAATAGACAGTGCTTCTTTTCATAAGGGCTTATTTGACCGCCCCCGTATCGGCAGTGGGGAGTTCACAGATTCTCTTGTGTTTGATGATTTGACACATTATTCGCATCACTTGGTTCCTTTTTTTCGCAACCGTTCGCATTTACAATTTGAATTTAAGACAAAAAGTACGAACGTAGCCGAATTGTTACAGTTAGGCGGTTGCGAAAATATTGTGGTATCGTGGTCAGTGAACACCGCCCGCATTACACGGGAGGCGGAACATTTTACGCCGCCACTTGCCGAACGGTTAAAGGCCGCGTGCGAAGTGGCAAAAGCTGGGTACCGGTTGGGATTTCATTTTGATCCTGTGGTGATTTACGAAGGATACCAACAGGAATATGCTCACACTGTACAGGAAATGGCGGATGTATTGCCGAAAGACAAAATCGCTTGGATTAGTGTTGGGACGTTCCGGTTCAGCCGTGAGTTGAAAAAAGTAATAGAAAATCGGTTTACCCATAATACAATTTTAGACGGCGAATTTTTATTGGATTTTGACGGTAAAATGCGTTATAGCAAACAACAGCGTCAGACGGCTTATGGTTTTTTGTTACCGCTTTTGCGCCGTACTTTTCCAAAAGCACAAGTCTATTTATGTATGGAAGATCCGCAAGTAGTGAAAGGCAATTAAAAAGGGCTCCTTAAGAAGCCCTTTTTTACTTTGTTTGCGGTTGGGATGAAAACTGTTGGTAGATAAAAGAAACCAAAATCATAATCATTGCTACACCGATTGTAACCACAATACGTAATGCCGTAGATAAGTGCCAAATATCCGAAGCAAATAATTTTAATACCGCAAGTCCGATCAGTAAGATACCGCACCGCCGCAGCCAACTGTATTTTTTGACGGCACAAAATAAACAAATCGCTCCGCAAACGGTCCATGCGATCGTATAGGTAGCGGCCGAGGCCAATTCACCGCAGAAATCAAAGGAAAGCCCTCTGCCGTTGGCAAAGAAATTGGCAATTTCGATATTGACGAGGGCAAACAGTAACAGCCCACCGATGACACGTAAGAAGTTGGCGGCCCGGTGGCGGGTGGTTTTGCGCCAATAGAAGGCCCCCGCAAAGGCAGTCCCCGCACATAAGAGATAGGTGTATAAGTACCAATTAAAAATCAGTTGTGTTTGGGGATAATAATCTTCAACGGCAGGATTTAACAAAAGACGCACTGCCCCGATGGTGATCAGCCCGGTTCCTACCGCTTGTAAAACAGACAGACGGAAGGTGTGCCACAACCATATTAGCGCGGCTCCTTCCAATGTAAAGGCAATCGTCAGCCATTCATGGGTAAATTGGCAACCGACTGCCCAAGTTAAAAAGGTCAACGCTGTTACGCTGATAGCCGTCGCGCGGATACATTGCACGCGTTCCGTTACCGGCTGCCAACGGAAAACTTGGTCAAATAACACGCCATATAAACAGGCAAAGAACAACGGAATAAGCCCACCGGTATATTGTAAGTTTTCGCGGAAAATTACAATAGCAATAATTCCGCTTATGAGTCCGCCGCAACAGGCCGAAACCCATACTTTTGTACTAGATAAAAAGTCGTTTTTGCGGATAAACGGCGTCAGAACAAATGCAAGCCCCCACACAATGCTGCCCGTCACCATCCAACCGGTGTATTGGTCTCTCCACAAACAAAGGCCCATCATAATCAGTAACGGAAGGATTCCGTAAAGCATCAGGCACAGGAATCTGTTTTCGCCTTTTTCCTTCACGGTAAAATAGCCGAAGAAAACAGTGGTTCCTAACAGAAATAATAAACTGATTGGCAGTTTGGCTGTTACGCTTAATGCAAATGCGCCTGCTAACGATAGCAGCATCGCCATAATTTTTAACGGTAGTTTTGTAAAGCGCGAAGTAAGAAACCCGAAGAACCCGGTCAGTCCGATTGCGCATCCGAGTGTATAAGGCGTTTTAGCGGACAGGGCAATAATGCAAAAACATACCAATGCTACTCCCATGCTGCTATATAAGAGACTTTCATTTTTATGGCGGAATCCCAAAATCCCATAGAAAAGAGTAAAAAATCCCGCGAAAGCCGTAATGTATGGAAGGGTTTGGGACGAAACCGGTAAACTGTTTCCGCATAAAGCGCAGAAGCCGATAAACGAAAATACTTTCGTACAATACAATAACGGTTTGTTGGAGCGTTTTACGGATAACAGAGCATACAATAATGAAAAGATACCGGAGAAACAGGCAATTTGTATGGCAGAACTTTTATTGATAACACTCATAAAACAAATGAGTGTAAAAATTAGTCCCGTAAACAAATGGCGCTGCCAATTTTGTTTTAAGGCGGCGGCAATGGCGGCTAGGTTAATCAGGGACACATATACGAGAAAAAACCATACATTCGGATTGTCTGTATGAAATAAATAAGGGGTTAAAAAACCAATCAGTTGGGCTAGTATCCCAATGTATTGGGCATTTTTCCAAACGGCTGTAACAAACGAGGCAACAGACACGAGTACGAGCAATGTAAAAGCCATCGGTTGGTTGACCATGTGATAGAAATAGTAGGCGGAAAACCATACAAAATAACACATGGTAAGCCCAACGGCACAAAGTGTATCGGCGGTAATTTTGAGTTTCGGTTTTTTAATCAATGCACCCGTTACCCATAGACCGATACCCGTTAACGTACCAAACGCCACGCGTAAGGCGGGGGAAATAAGATCGTTTTCCAACGCATATTTAATCCAAAAGGCCACCCCCAATAGGAAGATAAACCCGCCAATCCATGCAAACAGTTGCACGAAAGAAAGCGGTGTTTTCGGCATTTCCTTTTGTACGGTACTTGTTTGTACAACGGCCGGTTTGGCCGGTAGGGCGGAAGTTTCTTCCGATACAGGTGCTGTTTTTGTTGGCACTTTGGCCGCGGCCACGGGAGAAGCGGTTACGGGCTTTTGCGGTTCTTCGATGGTAGTGTTTACCGGTGTGGGTTGTATATTGTCGGAAACGGTTGTCGGGTGCGACGAAGCGGAATTTGCGTTTTTGACCAATCTATCTACTTTTATAGATAAACAGACCACTTTGTCTTGTAAAAGAAATACCCATACGAATAAAACAAGGACGAGAAAAAATAAAACCGCTTCCATAGATTATTCCTTTTACTATAAAACCCGTTTGGCTTGTATATCAAATTCTTCGACAAAAGAAGGAGAATACCCGCCCCAAATATGTACAGCGCGGTGTTTTTTATCAAACAAAATAGCGTGCGGAAAACCGGTTACACCGAATCCTTCCGCTACTTCCCCTGCATTAAATAAAATTTTGGTTTGCAATTGTTCTTCTGTGGCCGCATCGCGTGCGGGTCCGGGTGTCGGATCCACAAATGCACCGACGATTTCAATTTGATCCCCGTATTTATCTGCGATTTTATTTAATAACGGCATCGTTTTGTGACACCACGGGCAACCGGAACCCATAAATACAATCAATACCGGCTTCCCTTGATAATCGGCCGCATTCCAAAAAATTTCTTCTTCCGCTACGGCGGGGATTTGTACGTTTTCAAGTGTAGGAACGTCGGGCAAGCGGCCGAGGCACGCTTGCGTGAGAACTGCGGCTAAACAGACAAAAAACAGTTTTTTCATTTATTCTCCTTAAGTTAAAAACTTACCCGAAGGGGCTCTGTATATGATAGAATACAAAAGATGGGTAAAATAATCAATACGCTGGTAAGTGCATTGGGGGAGCAGGTAGATATTTTTATTATGCCCCGCCACCGCGAGTCTAAAAAATTAAAATGCAGTGTACTTACTTTGCTGATCATTCTCCTATTGTGGGGGATTATTACCTTAGGCGGAATTTTCTTTTTCATTCGTGCCTATGATTATCATATTGTGAAAGCGGATAATCAAATTATGCGAATGAAAATGAAATTGATTGCCGATGAATTGGAACGCGGACGTAAATACTTGGATTTGACCCACACAACCGATATGCAAATGCGGCAGATGTTGGGTATGCCCGGCGGTAAATCTATTAATTTACCGAAAGGATGGGAAGAAGCCCGCGCCAAAGAGAATGAACGTTTCCAAGCATTGTTAAAGGGAGACGTAACCGAATTGGATGCGGATGAATTTGAGCATTATATTGATGCGATAGAAGACAGTGCCAAAACGCGTTTGGCAAGTTTTCAGGAAATTGCTTGGTACTATGCGAACAAGCGCGAACGGCTCAATTTTACCCCTTCTATCCGGCCGTCTAATGCGCCCATTAGTTCGGGTTTCGGATATAGACTCGATCCGTTTGGTAAGCGTTCTTCTAAACGGCACAACGGGATTGATTTTGCCGGTAAGCCCGACAGTCCGATTTTTGTAACGGCGGACGGTGTAGTACGCCATGCCGGATGGGTGCCTAGTTTCGGGCAGGCCATTTTGGTGGATCATGGTTTCGGTTATTCTACCTTGTATGCTCACACGACGGGAATACAGGTAAAATCCGGCGATGTGGTCAAACGGGGCGATAAAATTGCTACAATGGGTTCTAGCGGACGTTCTACTGGGACACATTTACATTACGAAGTGTGGAAAGACGGACAAGCCGTCAACCCGCGCAACTATTTTAAGTAGGAGGTTATATGGGTTTTTTGAAAAAAGATTCTGATTTTTCTTCGGGAGAACATTTTTCGGTTGTCAGTGCCGAGTGTTATTTCCAAGGGACGCTTAGCGTGCAAGGTTCTTTGCGCGTGGACGGAACGTTGGAAGGGTCTGTCGATAATGCACGCCATGTAATTATAGGAACGGACGGAAAAATCGTTGGGGATGTAACGGCCGAACTCGTAGTATGCGGTGGTACGATAGAAGGAAATGTATGCGCCGATATGTTAGAAGTGTTGGCAGAGGCCTCGATTTTAGGAGATATCCGCGCTAAGAAAATGAAGGTAGAAGAAGGCGGCCGCATCGAAGGCAAATGCTCTATCGGTGCGGAAAAATCCACAGAAAAAACAGAAGAACAAGAGGAGAAATAAGGGGCTATGATTTCGTTATTAAAAAAATATCAAAAATCCATTTTGATTGTAACGATATTATTCTTTTTAGGAAGTATTGCTTATTTAGGTTTGGGGGCCTATTCCCGTACGGGTAACAGTTTGGTTGCCGCGATGGTAGGTTCCGAACCGGTTACATACCGCGTGTTGGACCGCGTGACCAACGACCGCATAACTGTTCTTCGCAATCAGGGGATGGATATCGATGAAAATACCACCAAATTATTGCGGCAACAATTTTTAGCCGCGCTGATTAGCGAGGAGATTTTGAACCAAGCGGCCAAAAATGCCGGCATGGCCGTAGCGGATTATGAAATTGCCTATTCTATTAAAACTTCCCCTTTATTTGCGCCGAACGGGAATTTTGATAAAAATGCCTATGAACATGCCGTAAAGTATTCTTTCGGTATGACTCCCGCTGAGTTTGAAGAACAACTGCGCCGCGGAAAATTAGCGGACCGTTTTCGTACCGTGTTGTATTCCTTTTATAAACTGACCCCGCAAGAAATAAAAGATTCTTATCTTTTGCAGCATGGTAATTTGAAAAATTTTGAAGAAAACAAGGCCGATTTTGCCGCGCAGTTGATGGATACCAAAATGAGCACGGCGCAACTCGCATTTATGGATGATTTTAACCATAAAGTAAAGATTCAAAACTTCTTAAAGGATTAACGTGTGAAAAACGAAATTTTGGTAGTGGGTTCGGTTGCTTTTGACTCTATTGAAAACGCCAACGGGCGTGTGGAACGTGCATTGGGCGGTGCGGCGAGTTACGCCTCTATTTGTGCGAGTTATTATGCAAATCCTGCGATTGTAGCCGTGGTAGGGACGGATTTTACCGCACGGGACAAAGCCCCTTTTACTAAACGGAAAATAAATTTATCCGGTTTGGAAGTAAAGGAAGGAAAAACGTTCCATTGGGGCGGCAGTTACGATAAAGATTTTAATACCGCCGTTACCAAATTTACCGAATTAAATGTATTTAAGGATTTTAAGCCGGTACTCAGTGAAGAACAAAAGCAGGCCAAGGCCGTTTTTTTGGCTAACATTGACCCGGAATTACAACTATCCGTTTTGAAACAAGTTAAAAAACCGCGTTTGGTGGCATGCGATACGATGAACTTTTGGATTTCTTCCAAAAAAGCATCTTTATTGAAGGTTATCAAACAGGTAGATATTTTGTTTTTGAACGAAACGGAAGCCCGTTTGTTAACCGGGATTTATAATTTGGTGGCGGCGGGAAAATGGCTGCTTAAAAAGGGCGTGCGCTACGTAATTATAAAATTAGGGTCCAACGGTTCTATGCTTGTCAGCAAAAAAGGAATTGCCCAATTACCGCCTTATATTTTGGAACACGTGCACGACACGACCGGCGCGGGAGATACGTTTGGCGGCGGTTTTACGGCCTATTTGGCTAGTTTGAAATCGTGGGACAATTTAACTGCCATTAAACGTGCTATGATGATTGGTAATGTGATGGCTTCGTTTACCATTGAATCGTTTAGTGTGACACGTTTGGCATCGCTGACTAAACGGGATATTGATAAACGGTTAAAAGAATATACCGCGATGCTCCGGTTTTAATTCCCGCTTGTGTGACGGCTGAAAACAAAACCGATGCGAAGGGTATTAAAAATTTGTTATAATAGTAGTATCTGATTTATGCCGGGGTGCTGGAATTGGTATACAGGATAGTCTCAAAAACTATTGCCCGCACGGGCTTAAGGGTTCAAGTCCCTTCCCCGGTAAAAATATAAAAACCACCTGAAAAGGTGGTTTTTTATTTTTGTCGGGGAGCAGGCAAACTGCTTTGCCTGCGTAAGGGACTTGAAGCCCGGGCAAAATTTCCGTCAGGAAATTTATGCAGGGCAAGTCCGCACCAACTGCTTTATGTGCGTCAATTTGATGAAAGCGGCCAACGGGGAGAAGCGGAATAATTAGGGTTCTCATTTTGAGTGATATCTGCCCCCAGAAGTTTGCAAATTTTTTGCGCATAATCTATGTTTATGACTCCCTCTGTACCGCAGCTCCACTTGGCCTTATCTCCTATCGATCCAAAGTCATATCGTACGGCTATGAGATAAGAATTGTCTTTTCTCTTTGCATAGGATGATACATCGCCGACTTCATAATTAAAATATTTACCGTCAGGAACAGTGATATCCAAATCTTCTTTATTAGTGGCATATGTACCGTTTGCAAAATAATATGCTTCCTGCGCTTGTGCAAGTGTTTTTAAGACGGAGAATGCTTCCGCCGCGTGGCTTTTTTCCACTGCCATATTATACTGCGGTACCGCAACCGCCGCTAATATGCCAATAATTAAAACAACTACTAATAACTCAATGAGCGTAAAGCCCGTTCGGGTGAAATATAAGTTTTTCATGTTTTCTCCTGTTATTTTTTATCCATAAAAAAGGCGACTGCTATTTGAGGAATTCCAAACTCTCAAATAAACAGCCGCCTACCTATCACTGACATCAAATCAGATAACAGGATTACTCGCCGGCCAAAACGGGTAATTAGTCCGTTCCTACCGGCAATAGCGACTGTTTTTGGCTTGGAATTCCTTTTACTTTCGTAAAAGAGTGGGCGTCTGCCCTCCAAAAACAGTACTAATTGTAATCAAGCCACATT
>Ga0265298_10011069_pt1 | contig 10595 bp, 9 predicted proteins | sample AusTroGonzalo_MG_3_FD_193486 | JGI IMG/M metagenome (GOLD analysis project Ga0265298, IMG submission 193486) | Bovine rumen microbial communities from tropical cattle in Woodstock, Queensland, Australia - Gonzalo_01 | ecosystem: Host-associated > Mammals > Digestive system > Stomach > Rumen ... | reverse complement strand
CCACTACCTGATTGAAGACGAAAACGACAAGAAGAGCTCCAATGACTTCGGGAAAAACATCATCCCGAACATGCTGAACGACAAGCAAATTCTCTGCGCGTACAACTTCAACGGATACTGGAAGGACGTGGGCACCATCGAAAGCCTGTGGGAGGCCAACATGGACCTGCTGCAGAACCCCATGCCCATCGACATGCATGACAAAAAGTGGCGGATTTTCGCCCGGAATCCCGGGATGGCGCCGCACTACATCGCCAAGGGCGCGACCGTCGCCGACAGCCTGATCACCGAAGGCTGCGAGGTATACGGCAACGTGAACCATTCCATCCTCTTCGCGGGCGTCATCGTTGAGGAAGGCGCCAGTGTCGAATCCGCCGTGGTGATGCCCGGCAGCGTCATCCGCCGGGGCGCCATCGTCCGGCGCTGCATCATCGCTGAAAACGCGGTAATCGGGCCCGGAGCCATCGTCGGGGAGGAAGAAGGGAAGATCGCCGTCATCGGCCATGGCGTGACCCTGCCGGCCGGCGTATCCGTTCCCGCCGGCGAACAGGTCGACGAAAACTACACTTTCTGAGCATAAAACATTGGAAAGGAAAGAACGATCATGAAAGATGTAATGGGAATCATCTATACCGGAGAGGGCGACGCCCAGCTCCGTGAACTGACCTTGTACCGCGCCATCGCCGCCCTGCCCGTCGCCAGCAGATACCGGATCATCGACTTCCTGGTTTCCAGCATGGTCAACGGCGGCATCAAGAACGTCGGCGTCATCATGCAGAAGAACTACCACTCCCTGATGGACCACCTGGGTTCCGGCAAGGAATGGGATCTGCACGGAAAAATCGATGGCCTGCATATCCTGCCGCCCTTCCTGACCAGGGAAAACGTGGGGCTGTATCCCGGCGTGCTGGATGCGCTGCGGTCCAACACCAACTACCTGGTGCGGAGCAAGCAGGAAACCATCATTCTGAGCAACAGCAAAATCATCTACAACGCCAAGATGGACGAGCTGGTCCGCTTCTTCCGGGATACCGGCGCGGACATGACGCTGCTCTACACCACCGACGAGGGCATCAAGCGGGATGAAGCCGGCACGTACCTGTCCCTCGATGAAAACCACAATGTGACCGACCTGGAAGTGGACCCGACCCACCCGTCCTACAACAACATATACATGCAGGTGATGGTGATCCGCCGCGAGCTTCTGCGCGAGCTGGTGGACAAAGCCGTGGCCCACGGGCTGCACAGCATGGACCGCGATGTGATCCAGCGCCTGGTGCGGGACGGCACGGCCAAGGTGAACGCCTATGAATACAAGGGCATGTGCTGGAACATCGACTCCGTGCAGAGCTACTTCAAATTCAACATGGACATTCTGGACACCGCCAAGCGGAAGGGCATTTTCCGGGAGGATATGCCGGTATACACCAAGGTCCGGGACGAGATGCCCGCCTACTACGGGGACGACTGCAGCGTGGTCAACTCCCTGGTGGCCGACGGATGCCAGATCGAGGGAAGCATCCAGAACAGCGTGCTTTTCCGCGGCGTAAAAATCGCGCCGAGCGCCCACGTCAAGAACTGCATCATCATGCAGGACGGCCTGGTGCAGGAGGGCGCCTACATTGAGAACTGCATCCTGGATAAGCAGGCCATCATCAAGCGGAATGCCCGGCTGATCGGGCCGCAGGCGTATCCGATCGTGATCGCCAAGGACGTCATCATCTGAGAGGCGCCATCATCCAAGAGGGCGGAACACTTCTTTCCGCCCATCTCAAACGGGGGGGAATCACCATGAAAATACTGTTTGTTGCCAGCGAGTCAGTGCCCTTTGTGAAAACCGGGGGGCTGGCTGACGTCGTTGGCGCCCTTGCACCGGTGCTGGCTAAAGCCGGCCACGACGTACGGGTCGTTATTCCTGATTTCAGCGCCATTCCGCAGAATTACCAGAGCGAGATGAGCCACGTAATCGACTTCGAAGTGCAGCTCGGATGGCGGCGGCAGTACTGCGGCATCGAAAAGCTGGAAAAAGACGGCGTGACCTGGTACTTCATGGACAACAAATACTATTTCGGCCGGCCGTATATCTACGGAATGGGCGGAGACGAGTACGAGCGCTTCGGCTTCTTCTGCCGCGGCGTGCTGAACATGCTGCCGCTGATTGAGTTCCAGCCCGACGTGATTCACGCCCATGACTGGCAGAGCGGCATGATTCCGGCGCTGCTGAAGATCCAGTATGCCCATCTGCCTTTCTACAGCGGGATCAAAACGATGTTCACCATCCACAACCTGCAGTACCAGGGCATTTTCGGAATCCGCGAAATCCAGGACATTCTGGGGCTGGGGGACAGCCTGTGGACCGACGACAAGCTGGAATGCTTCGGATGCGCCAACTTCATGAAGGCCGCGCTGGTATACAGCGACGCGATCACCACGGTGAGTCCCTCCTACGCGGAGGAAATCCAGACAGCCTACTACGGCGAACGGCTTGATGGGCTGCTGAAAGCCCGGAAGGATGACCTGCACGGCGTGCTGAACGGCATCGACATGGTGGAATACGACCCGGCAACCGACCCGCAGATTGCGGAGCGCTACTCCGTTAAGGACAGGAGCGGAAAAGCGGCCTGCAAGAAGGCCCTGCAGGAAGCCCTGGGGCTCGAAGTGCGGCCCGAGGTGCCGATCATCGGGATGGTCGGGAGGCTGAGCAACCAGAAGGGGCTGGACCTGGTCGACTACGTAATCGCGGACATCATGCGGCTGGACGTGCAGCTGGTGGTGCTCGGGATGGGCGAAGGGAGATACTTCAACCTGTTCAGCTGGGCGGAAGGCGAATACAAAGGCCGCGTGGCCGCGCGCTTCACCATGGATCACCAGCTGGCCCACCAGATCTACGCCGGGGCGGACATCTTCCTGATGCCCAGCCAGTTTGAGCCCTGCGGCCTGAGCCAGATGATTTCCATGCGGTACGGCACCGTGCCGATCGTGCGGGAAACCGGCGGGCTGCGGGACACCGTGCTGAGCTACAACGAATACAACGGAAAAGGGAACGGCTTCACCTTCTTCAACTACAACGCCCACGACATGCTGCACACGATCGAACGCGCGGTGGATTACTACAAGGATCACCAGGACGTATGGAACACGCTGCAGGAACGCGGAATGAAGGGGGATTACAGCTGGAAGAAATCCGCCACGCGGTACCTGAAGCTGTACGAAGGGCTGTTCGAACCCAAGCCGGAAAAGAAGCCAAAGGCCGAGAAAAAGAACCCGGTTGTGGTCGAATTCGAGGAATCATAAGAATTTTGCCGGAAAGGAAAGGATGTGCCGTCGGCGCACATCCTTTTTCAATGAAACGATGAAGGACTTCTATGCGCCCGGACCGGACGAAACCATCGAGGACCTGCAGCTGGGGGGGCTCCGCCTGATCCAGAAGAAAAACGGGTTCCGGTTCGGCATGGACGCCGTGCTGCTGGCGGACTTCGCGAGAATCAATCCGGGGGATACCGTGGCGGATTTCGGCACCGGAAGCGGAATTCTGCCCGTGCTGCTGGCGGGCAGGGGCAAGGGGCGGTTTTACTACGCGGTGGACTGCCAGGAGGACATGTGTGCGCTGGCTGAACGAAACCTGGCCATGAATGGGCTTAAGGGATGCGTGATCTGCATGGACCTGGCCCGCGCGGACGAAGGCGGCCTGCCGCGGAACCTGGACGCCATTGTGAGCAATCCGCCGTACGCGGAACCGAACGCCGCCCTCGCAAGCCCCAGCGCTGCGAAGGCCACGGCGCGGAACCAGAGCGGGGACACGATGGACGGCTTTCTGGGAGCGGCTTTCCGGGCGCTGAAGGGGCGCGGGCGGCTGAGCATGATCTATCCGGCGCCCTCCATGCTCCGACTGATGTCCCGGATGCAGGAGCACCACCTGGAGCCCAAACGCTTCCGTCTGGTGTATCCCTCGGAAAGCAAAAACGCGAACCTGGTGCTGGTCGAAGCAGTGAAGGATGCGAAGCCGGGGCTGCACCCCATGCCGCCGCTGATCATCCGCGGTCAGGACGGGGACTTGACAAACGAACTGAAGTCTATTTATCATATGAATGCGGAAAGTGAAGACGGACCGAATTCTGTCGGCGAGGGACAAGGCTTTGAACCAGATCAATCCGAATGAACCGAAGATGCCGAATAAACGCTGGGACCTGATCATCATCGGGGGCGGGGCTGCCGGCATGGCCGCGGCCGTTGCCGCCGCCGAAGCCGGGGACCGGGTGCTGCTGCTGGAAGCGCAGGAGAAAATCGGGAAAAAGGTGCTGGCCTCCGGGAACGGACGATGCAACCTGATGAACACCGGCGCACTGAAATACTACGGGAACCCGGAATTTGCCGGGCAGGTGCTGAATCGCCTGCCCCGGGAGGAACTGGAGCGGTTTTTCCGCGCGCATGGGCTGGCCCTGGCTTCGGAAGGGGAAAGGGTGTATCCCGGAACCTTTCAGGCGCAGTCTGTGCTGACGGCCTTCAAGGCCTTTTTGGAAATGCTGGCAGTGGACGTTCGCTGCTCCGCCCGGGTAGAGGCCATCGAAAAAACGGCAGGCGGGTTCCGCGTGCGGACAAAAGAAGGATGGGACGAGGGGGCGCGCCTGCTGATTGCCACCGGCGGGGCCGCCCAGCCTAAACTCGGGGGAAACGAATGCGGATACGCCTTCCTGCGCCGGTTCGGGCACACCATCCACGCGCCCTTTCCGGCACTGGCGCCGATCATGACCGACAGGAAGGGCATCTCCGGACTGGCCGGCATCCGGGCCCGGGGAACAATCAGCCTGGTGCACCCCGATGGGGAACGCCGCACCGAAAGCGGGGAAATCCTTTTCACCGAATACGGCGTGAGCGGGATCTGTGCCATGCAGCTGGGACGGTTCGCCCGGACCGGGGACCGGCTGGAAATCCATTTCCTTTCCCGTTGGTTCCGGGACGCGGATGAAGCAAGGGCGGACATCGAAGGGCGGCGGCAGGTTTTCCGCCGGATGGCGCCCGAGTACCTGCTGAACGGATACGTGATGCCGAAGGTTTCCTTCGCGATCTGCAAGCAGGCGGGCCTGGCCATGCGGGGGGAGACCATCGGCGAGCTGACAGAGGAACAGATCCGGGCCGTTTGCAAAACCGCGTGCCGTTACACGCTGCAGGTTCAGGAAACCAGGGGGCTTTCCGAAGCGCAGGTAACCGCCGGCGGCGCGGATCCGGAGGAATTCGACCCCGGAACGATGGCATCCAAAAAATGCCCGGGGCTGTACGCTGCGGGCGAGGTGCTGGACGTGGACGGGGACTGCGGGGGATTCAACCTGATGTTTGCCTTCGCCGGCGGCATCCTGGCCGGCAGAAACGGAAGAAAGGCAACCCAAAAAGGAGACGACGGACCATGAAAAAGGGCGACATCAAAAAACAGGAGATCCTGACGGTGGCCGAAGACCTTTTCTGCAGAAAAGGCTACGAAGAGACCAGCGTGCAGGATATCCTGGATGTGCTGCATTCCAGCAAGGGGAGCTTCTACCACCACTACGAAAGCAAGGAGTCGCTGCTGGAAGCCATGTGCATCCGCCGTGCGGAACAGATTGCCCGGAAATGTGCCGAGGAAAGCGAAGCCATTCCCGATCCGTGCCGGAAGCTGAGCCGACTGATGGCCGGGGTGATTCCGCTGTCGGACGAGCGGCTGAGCTTTCTGCTGATGCTGCTGCCCGTTTTTACAACCCAGGAGGGGAAAAGCGTGCGGAACTGCTACTGCGACGCGCTGGCCAACGCTTTCCGGCCGCTGATCGCCGAACAGATCAGGCGATGCGCGGAGGAGGAAATCGTAAACTGCCGGGACGCGGAGATTTCCGCTTCGCTGTGCCTGCTGGTGGTGAACGACCTGTGGTGCCGGATCTGCGACCGGATGATCAGCGCAGCAGGCGCGGGCGAGGAAATGCCGGATATGACCCCGATGATCAACCAGATCCGGATTGCCGTGGAGCGGATTCTTTCCGCGCCGTACGGGTCCATGGCGCTGGTTCAGCTGCAGGACCTGAAACTGCTCGGAGACCAGATCCGGCTGCACTGGAAAGCCCGGTAACCCCCTTACACCGGCCAGGGCTCAAAGCCCGTTTCCGGATCGGAGAGGGAGATTTTGCGGCCGGAGGACGCGAGGGCGGCCTTCACGACCTCCTCGCTCTCCGAAACCCTTGTTTTCAGCATAAAAGACACCTGGTCCGTATAGGAAACATCCGTCATGAGGGCGGATGTTTTTTCAAGGGCATAACGCACCGAATCCCAGCAGCTGTAAGGGATGCTGCAGAGATAGGTATTCGTCAGCTCCATGCGGACCGGGCCCGCGGCTTCCACCGCGATTTTACAGCCCTGGGTATAGGCCCGGACCAGGCCGCCGGTTCCCAGCAGGGTGCCGCCGAAATAACGGGTGACCACGACCGCACAATTGGTCAGGCCCCGGTTCTTCAGCACATCCACCATCGGGAGGCCGGCGGTGCCGGAGGGCTCTCCGTCATCACTGTAACGAATGGTTCCCTGGTTGCTGCCAATAATATAGGCATAGCAGTTATGCGTGGCGTCCCGATGCTTCTCCCGGATGGAGCGGATAAATTCCAGGGCCTCCTCCTCCGAGGCGGCGGGGGCGGCATAACCGATGAACCGGCTCTTCTGAATCACGATTTCGTCCGCACCGGGGCGGCTGACGGTCAGATACTCCGTATTCATGAGAGAACGATGCGGCAGAAGCCTTTCTTGCCTTTTTTCAGGAGGATGCCGTTCTTGCCGATCAGCTCCGCGGAGATGACGGCTGCCGGGTCATGGACCTTTTCGTCCCCCAGGGAGACGGCATTCTGCTCAATCTGCTTCCGGGCGTCGCTCTGGCTCTTGCAGAGGCCGGAACGGACGAGGAGGGTTGAGATCCGGGCATCGGCTGCGAGGTCCTCCTCTGAAAGGGCGAGCGAAGGAACGTCCGCGGAGGGGCCGCCCTGGCCGAAGAGTGCGGCAGCGGCGGAAGCGGCTTTTTCCGCCTCCTCCTGGCCATGGACCAGCTTCGTGACCTCATAGGCCAGGACCTTCTTCGCCTCGTTGATTTCCGAATCCTTCAGGGCGCCCAGGCGGCGGACTTCATCCATCGGGAGGAAGGTCAGGAGGGCCAGGCACTTTTCCACGTCCTTATCATCCACATTCCGCCAGTACTGGTAGAACTGGTAGGGCGTGGTTTTGGCGGCATCCAGCCAGAGGGCGCCGGCTTCCGTTTTGCCCATTTTCCGGCCGTCATGGGTCAGGAGGAGCTGGAAGGTGCAGGCAAAGGCCTTTTCATTATCCTTCCGGCGGACCAGGTCCGCGCCGCCGAGCATGTTGCTCCACTGGTCGTTGCCGCCCATTTCCAGGCGGCAGCCATAGCGATGGAAGAGCTCAAGGAAATCGTAGCTCTGCATCAGCATGTAGGTGAACTCCAGGAAGCTGAGGCCGTTTTCCGTGGCCATGCGGGCCTTGTAGCACTCCGCGGTCAGCATCTTGTTCACGGAGAACATGGAGCCGATATCCCGCATGAAATCAATAAAGTTCAGATGGCGGAGCCAGTCGCCGTTATTGACGATGATGGCCTGGCCTTCGCTGAAATCCAGGAAGCGGGACATCTGCTTTTTGATGCACTCCACATTATGGTCAATGGTTTCGATGGTCATCATCTTTCTCATGTCCGTTTTGCCGGACGGGTCCCCGATCATGGCCGTGCCGCCGCCCATGAGGGCGATCGGCTTATGGCCGGCTCTTTGCATATGGGCCATGGCCATAATCGGGATATAATGGCCGATATGCAGGCTGTCCGCCGTGGGGTCAAAACCGACGTAAAAGGTGGTGGGGGATTTGAGCTGCTCGTAAAGCTCCTCCTCAAAGGTGATCTGGGCCAGGAAGCCCCGCTCCTTCAGAATATCCAGCACATGTTCCATGGTCAATTCCTCCTTGATTTCACATTGTTTCTGCTTGATTTGGTTCTGTTCTGCTTTATTTCGCTTCCCTGAAAATCGTTTTCAGGACGGACATGCCGCGGTCAATCTGGTCATCGGTGCTGTTCGAGAAATTCAGGCGCAGCGTGTTCTCATGGCCGCCGTCCACGAAGAAATGGGTGCCGGGGACATAGGCCACGCCCTGGTCAATGGCTTTCTTCAGCAGCTCCAGCGCATTCAGGCCTTCCGGCAGCTCCGCCCAGACAAAGAGGCCTCCCTCCGGACGGGTAAAGGTGACCAGGCCGGCCAGATCCTCCAGGTGGCCCAGCATGCGGGCAAGCTTTTCGCCGTAATCCGCGCAGATTGTGCGGATATGGTCGGGGAGGAGATTCTGTCGGATAAACTGGTCCACAATCGCCTGGGTCAGGTTGGCGGTATGCACATCCGTGGACTGCTTGCCAACGGTGCACTTACGGATGATTTCCTCCCGGCCCGCCAGGTAACCCACGCGGAGGCCGGGGGAGATAATCTTGCTGAAGCTGCCGAGGAACACCACCCAGCCTTCCCGGTCAAAGGATTTGATGGAGGAAGCATTTCCCCGCGGTATCGCAGATCCCGATAGGGATCATCCTCCGCGATGATCACACCGTACTCCGCGGCCAGGGCGGCCACTTTTTCGCGGCGGGCGAGGGAAAGGGTGCGGCCCGATGGATTCTGGAAGGTCGGGATGGTATAGACCATCTTCGGATGATACGCTTTGATTTTTTCCTCCAGGTCCGCCGGATCCATGCCGTCATCGTCACTGGCTACCGGCACCAGGTTCGCCTGGTACAGCTTCATGCACTGGAGGTTGCCGAGAAAGCTCGGGTTCTCCACCAGGATCGTATCGCCGGGATCAATCAGCGCCTTGCACAAAAGATCCATGGCCTGGGTGGAACCGGTCACCGGAAGGACGGCGTCGGGACGGAAGCCGACGGCGGTTTCCACATACTGCTTCAGGGACTCCACAAAGGGCGGATACCCTTCTGTCGCGCCGTACTGCAGGAGCTGCTTGCCGTGGTCCCGGAGGACCTGAACCGAAAGCTCGGATACCTTTTCATCCGGCAGGGCCGCCAGGGACGGGTTGCCGCCCGCAAAGGAAATCATGCCGGGCCGGGCGATGATTTTGAAAATTTCACGAATCGCGCTGCCGGACACCTGGTCAAAGCGATGCGCAAACCGAAGAGAAGACAGATCCATACGAAAACCTCCCCAAAAAGAAAATTACCCTTTATTCACCCTGGAAGGCGAACAAAGGCCGCGGTACCACTTCCGTTCAGCAGGCTCCGGCCGGGGCCGGGGGACTGCTCTCATTCCTACGCTGTAACCGGCTGACCGGGCCGGGCCTACTCCGTTCAGCCCAGCAGCTCCCGGGTGTACTTCATTCGCCCCTGCAGCCCCCTTCCACCCACCGAAGGCTCTCTGAAATGCAGAAAACGAACTACTCTCCCGCTCATTGCAATTAGGAAGATTATCCACGATTTCGGATAACTTGTCAATACGTAAAAAACGGAACGGAGGGACGCCCCTTTTCCTTTTTCTTCCGCTTTCGAAACAGGGGGACCTGTCGCGTCCCCCTCTCCCTTGTATGCCGTCCCTGAACCTGTTATAATAAGCTCGGGCAGTACAGGGGAGCGTGAATACGAATGAAGAACGAAATTGCAACCGGCATCCAGGATTTTGAAAGTTTACGGATGAACAAACGGTTTTATGTTGATAAGACAGTTTTTATCCGCGAATGGTGGAATGGCGGAGATGTAGCTACCCTGATCACCCGCCCCCGCCGCTTTGGCAAAACCCTGAACATGTCCACGCTCAACTGTTTCTTCTCCAATAAATATGAAAACCGCGGTGAACTCTTTGACGGCCTGAAAATCTGGGAAGATGCTTCCATGCGGGAACAGCAGGGAAAATGGCCGGTGGTCTTTCTGAGCTTCGCGGGAATCAAAGGTCAAACGTACGATGATACAATGATTCAGATGAAAAAGCTCCTGACAAAGCTTTTTCTTGATTTCCCGGAATTGTATCGGTACGATGGTTTTTTGACGAATGAAAAGCTGGCGCTGGAAAGCATCTGCGAAAAAATGACTGATACAAATGCGGCATTATCTTTGAATCTGTTATCCGGCCTTCTGCAAAGAATCTATGGGAAGAAGGTCCTGATCTTCCTGGATGAATATGATACCCCGCTGCAGGAAGCCTATATCAACGGCTACTGGGATGAGCTGGTCGCCTTCACGAGGACGATGTTCAATAACGCATTTAAAACCAATTCATCCCTGGAACGCGGCATCATGACCGGGATCACCCGGGTGAGCAAGGAATCGATCTTTTCCGATCTGAACAATTTGGATGTTGTTACAACGACTTCGACCAAATACGCAACCTGTTTTGGCTTTACAGAGGAAGAAGTATTCCAGGCACTGGAGGATTATGGCTTTACAGAGCAGGACAAGCAGGACGTAAAAACCTGGTATGATGGATTTACCTTCGGCCCGGTGACGGACATGTACAATCCCTGGTCGATCACAAACTATCTGAAAGAGAAAAAACTGGCAGTCTACTGGGCCAACACCAGCAGTAATGGTCTGGTCGATCAGCCGC
>Ga0265298_10011068_pt1 | contig 10595 bp, 7 predicted proteins | sample AusTroGonzalo_MG_3_FD_193486 | JGI IMG/M metagenome (GOLD analysis project Ga0265298, IMG submission 193486) | Bovine rumen microbial communities from tropical cattle in Woodstock, Queensland, Australia - Gonzalo_01 | ecosystem: Host-associated > Mammals > Digestive system > Stomach > Rumen ... | reverse complement strand
GCAGAGCCAGAAGGACGGTTACAATCATCTGTATCTGATGAGTACCAAAGGTGAATTATTACGTCAGTTGACAAGTGGTTCATGGGTTGTCACACAGGTCTTGGGCTTCAACAAGAAACAGAAATCCGTGATCATTTCCTCAAAAGAGGAACACCCCTTACAGGAAAACCTTTATGCCGTTGATTTAAAAACGCTCAAACGAGTACGACTTGACAATGGCGAAGGTGTTCATCAGGGAACACTATCGGAAAACGGCATATGGTTATTCGATAAGTACACGACCCCCACAACACCCCGTAACATAGACTTAGTGAGCACAACCAACGGGAAGTCATTCCGTTTGCTGACAGCAAATGACCCATGGAACGGTTTTGTCGTACCCCAATATGAAAGCGGAAGCATCAAAGCTGCCGACGGAGTAACGGATCTCTATTACCGCATGGTAAAACCTGCAGATTTCGATCCTACGAGAAAATATCCCACAGTCGTTTACGTGTATGGAGGTCCTCATGCCCACAACGTTGATGCCACCTGGCATTGGGGAAGTCGCTCGTGGGAGACTTATATGGCTCAGAAAGGATACATCATTTTCATTCTTGACAATCGTGGTTCTGAAAATCGCGGTCGCGACTTTGAACAATCTACTTTCCACCAGTTAGGACAGATTGAGATGCAGGACCAAATGAAAGGTGTCGACTTTCTGAAGAAACAGCCCTATGTCGACATGAACCGTTTAGGTGTTCATGGTTGGAGCTTTGGAGGTTTCATGACCATTTCACTCATGCTGAACTATCCCGAAGTGTTCAAAGTGGGTGTGGCTGGTGGCCCCGTTATCGATTGGAAATGGTACGAAGTGATGTATGGTGAACGATACATGGGCACTCCACAAAACAACCCAGAAGGCTACGCCAAGACCAGTCTTATTGCCAAGGCAAAGAATCTGAAAGGCAAGCTACAGATTATCACTGGCTATAATGACAAGACTGTTGTTCCCCAGCATTGTTTGTCGTTCCTTGATGCTTGCATTAAAGCAGGTACGCAACCCGATTTCTTTGCCTATCCAGGCGAAGAACATAATATGCGTGGGCATGCTAGTGTACATCTGCACGAGAGAATCACCCAATATTTCGAAGACTATTTAAAATAACGATATGAAAATACTACTGTTAGGAAGTGGCGGCCGTGAGCACGCCTTGGCATGGAAGATTGCGCAAAGTTCCAAGTGTGAGAAACTCTTTATCGCCCCTGGCAATGCCGGTACTGGTAATGTTGGAGAGAATGTCGCTATGAAGGCTGATGACTTTGAGGCCATCAAGCAGTTTGTGGTTGAAAAACAAGTGGACATGGTGGTCGTTGGCCCCGAAGATCCACTTGTGAAAGGTATCTACGATAATCTAAAGAGCGATGAGCGCACAAAGAACATTCCCGTCATCGGACCTTCAAAGGCCGGTGCCGTGCTCGAAGGTTCGAAAGACTTTGCCAAGGGCTTTATGCAACGTCATAACATTCCGACAGCCCGTTATGAGACTTTTGACGGAGAACATCTCCAGGAAGGTCTTGCATTCTTGGAAACGCTCGAAGCTCCTTACGTACTGAAGGCCGATGGTCTCTGTGCCGGCAAAGGCGTTCTGATCCTGCCCACTCTTGACGAAGCCAAGAAAGAATTACAAGAGATGTTGGGCGGTATGTTCGGCAATGCCAGCAGCCGCGTAGTAATCGAAGAATTCCTCAGTGGTATAGAATGTTCTGTTTTTGTACTCACTGATGGCACTCACTATAAGATTCTTCCTGAAGCCAAGGATTACAAGCGTATTGGTGAGGGCGATACAGGTCTGAACACAGGCGGCATGGGAAGTGTTTCGCCAGTACCATTTGCCACCAAGGAATGGATGCAGAAAGTGGATGAGCGCATCATCCGTCCTACAGTAGAAGGCTTAGCCGCTGAGAACATCGATTATAAAGGCTTCATCTTCTTCGGCCTGATCAATGTTAAGGGTGAGCCAATGGTGATTGAGTATAACTGTCGCATGGGCGATCCAGAGACCGAAAGCGTCATGTTACGTTTGAAGAGTGATATAGTAGACTTGTTTGAAGGTGTTGCCAAAGGCGATCTTGACAAACGTCCTATTGAGTTCGATGAGCGAGCAGCCGTTTGTGTGATGCTGGTTTCTGGTGGCTATCCACAGGAATACAAGAAAGGCTATCCTATCACAGGAGCCGACCAAGTTGAAGGAAGTATTGTTTTCCACGCTGGTACTGCATTGAAAGACGGTCAGGTTGTAACAGCCGGTGGCCGTGTGATTGCTGTTTCTTCCTATGGTAAAGACAAGGCAGAAGCCCTGAAAAAGTCATTCACCGAGGCACAAAAGATACAGTTCACCGACAAGTATTTCCGTCGTGACATTGGACAGGACTTATAATACAAGTACCAACGGAAGGAGATAAAAACGCTGTAAATGAAGACACGCTTACAGAGCAAGGTTGCCAAAAGCTTTCTGACACTACCTACTACGGGAGTCTACGCCATCATCGTATGGTCATTAGCTGGACTTTTCGTACATCAATGGTGGTGGCAGTTAGCTTGTATGGCGGTATCGACCTATCTGTTTGTGGAGCTCAACAACGTCAATGCGTTATTGCGCATCCGCAGTAGAATGATGTCGAGCATTTACCTTGTACTGTCCTCGATGGTATGTTCGCTCTTTGAATCATTACAAGGTGCAATAACATCCATTCTCTTTCTTCTCTCACTACTTATCCTTTTCAGTGCTTACCAAGATTCAAAAGCAATGAGAAAGGCATACTATGCGTTTTTATTCATTGGCCTTGCCAGTTTGCTCCAAGTCCGCATATTACTATATGTACCGCTCCTTTGGTTGCTCTGCATTACCCAGCTTCAATTCTTTAATTGGCGCACATGGACAGCAGCACTCATAGGCTTGCTTACGCCTTATTGGTTTATCCTCCCGTGGATTATCCATCAGCAACAGTTCCAACTACCTTATGAGCATTTCAAAACGCTATGGGAATGGAAATTCCCCATCGATTATAGCATTCTGACGATAGGACAATCCGCTAGTGTCATCTTCATTTTGATCATTACATCCGTAAGCGCATTCCATTTTTGGAGCAAGAGTTTTGAGGACAAGATTAGGATTCGTCAAATATACGGATTCTTTGCATGGATAATCATCTTCACATTCATCCTGTTAGCCATACAACCGCAACATTTCGACGCACTAATGCGACTTATCATTATCTGTGCCAGCCCATTTGTTGCCCATTTCTTTACGCTCTCGAACTCCAGATTCTCTAATCTTTTTTTCATTATCACCTGTATTATGACAGTACTCGTGACAATCATCAATCTTTACTCTTCACCATTATCCCTCATTAGTGACGGTACTGGAGTTCTATGGAATGGATTATAGACTTTCTGATAGGCTACGGTTATCTCGGCATGTTGTTAGCCGCCTTCTTAGCCGGTAGCTTCTTCCCTTTCTCTAGTGAAGCTGTGATGATCGCTCTCATGGCCACAGGACTTGATCCCTGGCAGCTCATGGTCTATGGCACCATCGGAAATGTACTGGGTAGCTGCGTCAACTACGGAGTTGGACGATTGGGCAAACTGGAATGGATAGAGAAATACCTTCATATAAAGAAGAAAGATATGGACAAGGCCGAACGTTTTATGGCAGGACGAGGCGCATGGATGGGATTTTTTGCATTTCTTCCTGTATTGGGAAGTGCCATCACAATTCTCCTTGGACTCATGCGAGCCAATGTCATCATATCCTTCATCAGCATCACACTTGGTAAACTTTTTCGCTACATCGTTCTTATCTACAGTGTAGGGCTTTTTTTCTAAAGGACAGATATTCTCTGTTAATATTTTTAAAGCAAGTGTAAATTCTTCACTCTTCACTTTTCACTCTACGCTAAAAATAGTACCTTTGCAGACAGTTTTAACGTTAAAAACAATTATTACTAGATGAAACAGTATCGCCTCGTGGACAACGTAGTCGGCTGGTTGACGTTTTTCATTGCAGCCTTCGTCTATTGTTCCACCATTGAACCGACAGCCTCTTTCTGGGACTGTCCAGAGTTTATTACTACCGGTTATCGTCTTGAAGTCGGTCACCCACCTGGTGCGCCATTCTTCATGCTCACAGCAAACTTATTCTCACAGTTTGCAAGCGATGCCACTCAAGTAGCCTATTGGGTAAACACCATGAGCGCCTTGCTTTCAGCAACGTGCATACTATTCCTTTTCTGGAGCATTACCCATCTCACTCGCAAGCTACTCATCAACAATTGGGAAGAACTGACTACAGCTAAGCTGTTGGCTATTGAAGCTTCTGGCTTAGTAGGCGCCCTCATCTACACATTCAGCGACACCTTCTGGTTCTCAGCTGTTGAGGGCGAGGTCTATGCCTATTCATCAGCATTTACAGCTGTTGTATTTTGGTTGATATTGAAATGGGAAGACCATGCTGACGAGCCTCATTCAGACCGTTGGCTGGTGCTTATCATGTATATGACAGGCCTCAGTATCGGTGTACACCTCCTGAACCTGCTTTGTCTGCCAGCCATTGTTCTGGTTTATTACTACAAGCGTTTCCCCAATGCCAACCTGAAAGGCTCATGTATTGCCCTGTTCATCTCGTTTGCTTTAGTGGCCGCAGTGCTCTATGGTGTAGTACCAGGCATTATCACTGTGGGTGGATGGTTCGAACTGTTCTTCGTAAACACATTAGGCTGTCCCTTCAACACAGGTGAATACATTTATATTCTGTTGCTCGTCTGCACCGTACTTTGGGCGGTTTATGAGACACAGAACGCATCGGATAAAAACTGGAAACGCCAGAACATTGCCTATCTTCTTTCAGTGGGCATGCTCGGTATTCCCTTCTACGGCTATGGTTGGACGGCATTTATCATTGGTGTTATAGTATTAGCACTGTTGTGGTTCATCCTGAACTACAAACGTGAGAAAGTGGCACTCGTTAGCGCACGCTTTAAGAACACCACCCTACTCTGCATGCTGATGCTGATGATTGGCTACTCAACCTATGCGGTCATCGTGATTCGCTCGTCGGCCAATCCACCAATGGACCAGAACTCTCCTGAGGACATCTTTACTTTGGGCGATTATTTGAGTCGTGACCAGTATGGTTCCCGTCCATTATTCTATGGTCAGGCCTACACCTCACAGGTCGCTCTTGAGAAAGAGGGTGGCTATTGCAAGCCCGTAATGAGCACTGGTAAGCCAGTATGGCAACGCAAGGAGAAAGCTTCAGAGGACGAGAAAGACTCTTATTTCGTAGTACGCACAAAGGATGAATATGTATATGCACAGAACATGTTGTTCCCCCGCATGTACAGTTCAGCACACGCACAGCAATACGAAAGTTGGATGGGTGGCAAAGTCAACGGCCACGAAGTACCCTACGACCGTTGTGGTGAGAGCATGATGGTGAAAGTGCCCAATCAGTTGGACAACCTAACATTCTTCATCAGCTATCAATGCAATTGGATGTACTGGCGCTACTTCCTTTGGAACTTTGCCGGTCGTCAGAACGACATTCAAGGTCATGGTGATTTGGAAAAAGGAAACTGGATTACAGGTATTCCGTTCATCGACAATGCCCGATTGGGCAATCAGGACATGCTGCCCGACGAGCTGAAAGAAAACAAAGGACACAACGTATTCTACTGCCTGCCCTTGCTACTGGGACTCCTTGGTCTGTTCTGGCAGGGATGCCGTCGCGGTCAGAAGGGTGTACAGCAGTTCTGGGTTGTATTCTTCCTGTTCTTCATGACTGGCCTTGCCATCGTGGTTTATCTGAACCAAACGCCAATGCAGCCACGTGAGCGTGACTATGCTTATGCAGGTTCGTTCTATGCATTCGCTATCTGGTGCGGAATGGGTGTAGCAGCCCTTATTGACTGGATGCAGAAGCTGCTGAAGAAGGAATCACTCGTGGTTTCTGCCATCATCTCGTTGGCAGCAGTATTAGTTCCTATCCAAATGGCCTCACAAACATGGGATGATCATGACCGTAGCGGTCGCTACACCTGTCGTGACTTTGGTCAGAACTATCTAATGTCACTGCAACAGACTAACGATCAGGGACAGCCCAGCTACCCTATCATCTTCACCAACGGTGATAATGACACCTTCCCCTTGTGGTACAACCAAGATACGGAAGGCGTGCGTACTGACGCCCGTGTGTGCAACCTGTCGTACCTGCAGACCGACTGGTATATCGACCAGATGATCCGTCCTGCCTACGACTCTCCTTCACTTCCCATCACTTGGAAGCGACTGGAATATTGTTCAGGCACAAACGAATATGTTCAGGTGGAGCCTCGCATGAAGAAAGATATCCTTGAGGTATTCCGCGACTATCCGAAGGAAGCTGCTATTCTGTTTGGCGAGAATCCCTTCGAGCTGAAGACCGTCCTTGATTGTTGGGTACGCGGTAAGTGGAATCAGCAGCAGCGCGAGTTGCTCACAGCTATCTACGGACGCACCGACCTGCACATCATTCCTACCGACACTGTCTATGTGACCATCGACAAGGAAGCAGTACGCCGCAGTGGCATGATGATTCAAGGCGATTCCATTCCTGATCGCATGGTCATCTCACTGAAAGGCAAGAGTGCTCTCTACAAGGGCGATCTGATGATGCTCGAGATGATTGCTAATGCCAATTGGGAGCGCCCCATCTATGTGGCAACAACCGTAGGTGCTGAGAACTACATGAACCTTGGTGACAACTTCGTTCAGGAAGGCTTGGTCAACCGCATCACACCGTTCACAACAAACGTTGGAGGAAAGGTAGTAGCCGGCATGAAGAATTTCGACACCGACAAGGTCTACAACAATGTGATGAAACACTTTAAGTTCGGCGGAGCCAATACTCCAGGCATCTACTTCGACGAGACGGTTCTCCGTATGTGCTATACCCACCGTCGTCTGATGGCACAATTGGCCCTCCATCTGGCTGAAGAGCATAAGGATGACAAGGCCGCAGAAGTATTGGATCGCATTGAGAAAGAGTTCCCACAGGAGAACGTTCCTCACGACTACATGAGTGGTTCTCTCGATATGATTCGTGCTTATCTGGCTATTGGAAAAGACAAGGAAGCCCTGTCGCTTATTGAGATACTGTGGAAGAAGTCATCGCAGTACATGAGATATTACTGTTCACTTTCTCCCAGCAGATTCTCAGCAGCACAGAACGACTGTGTGTTCCATCTGTATGTCATGAATCACTTGGCAGACTTTGCATCAATAGCTGACGAGAAAATCGGCAAGGACTACGCTGCCAAACTGAACGAAACTGCTCACGTCTATAGTTCACGTGGAGGCAGATATTAATTTATTTGATACTAAAGAGCAATGATTATAGAACAGCCAGCCATCTATCTACGCTGGATCTATCCAAAGGCTCTCTGGCGAATGGATCATCACGAGCGCGCAGTCTATCTGACGTTCGATGATGGTCCAATCCCTGAATCGACGCCATTTATCCTTCAGACCTTGCGTGATTTCGACATCAAGGCAACATTCTTTATGGTGGGCGACAATGTCAGGAAATATCCTGAGCTCTACCAACAGATAGTGGACGAAGGCCATCAAGTGGGCAACCACACTCACAACCATATCAGCGGGTTCCGTCATTCGCTCCATAACTACTGTTTCAATGTGGAGAAAGCAAATGCTTACATCAAGAGCCATCTCTTCCGTCCGCCCCATGGATGGATACGTCACGACCAGTATGTAGCACTTGCAAAGAAAGGATTCCAAATGGTGATGTGGGATCTTGTAACACGCGACTACTCCAAATGGCTTACTGCCGAAGATGTGGTGGAGAACGTGAAGCACTTTACCCGCAATGGTTCTATCATCACCTTCCATGACTCCCTGAAGGCCATAGACAAGCTGAAGACGGCTCTTCCTGCCAGTATCAAATGGTTGAAAGAACAGGGCTACGAGTTCCGCATCTTCAAGTAGACCTATTATTAAAAGAGATACTCTTCCAAAAACGAAACGCCATGCTATTGATACAGCATGGCGTTTCGTTATATCATCAATCGATTTTAGAACAGCTTACGTAAGTCCTTTACACGTACAGCCTTCTTCTCATCGCTGGCTCCAAGTGATCCTTTCTTCACCAGTCGAACCTTCGGTGTAATCAGAATCTCATCCTTCAACTGACGAGTAATCTCACGAGTGAGAGCCTGCAACTGTGTATAGTCATCACTATCCAGACGAGCCAACTCCACATCGACCGTCATGATATCTCCAGCTTCAGTCGTCTCAAGCGTAATAAGATAATCCGTGCCGAGTTCCTTGAATCCGAGCAATATCTTCTCAATCTGGATGGGGAAGATGTTCACACCTTTCAGAATCATCATATCATCACTACGTCCCTGCAAGCGGGCTAATCTGCGGTGATGGCGACCACAAGAACATTCGCCAGGAAGGATACGCGTAAGGTCGCGCGTACGGTAGCGCAACAGTGGCATTCCCTCACGGTTAATCGTGGTCAGCACCAGCTCACCCAACTGTCCGTCAGGAACGGGCTTAAGCGTCACAGGATCAATGATCTCCACGATGAAATAGTCTTCCCAGATGTGCAGTCCGTTCTGTTCCTGACATTCAAAAGCCACACCAGGTCCCATCATCTCAGAGATACCATAGGAGTTATAGGCCTTCACGCCCAACTGCTCCTCAATGCGCTGACGCTGTTCCTCACTATGAGGTTCTGCACCAATGCAGAGCACACGCAGCTTGGTATCACGACGCGGATCAACCCCTTCCTCACGCATCACCTCATAAACGCGCGATGCATAGGACGGAATAGCGTGCAGGACTGTTGTTCCGAAGTCACGGATGAACTTTATCTGACGCTTGGTGTTACCAGCAGCGGCAGGAACCGTAAGCATCCCCACGCGCTCAGCACCATACTGAAAGCCCAGACCTGCTGTAAACATACCATATCCTGCTGAGTTCTGGAACACATCCTCTGGACGCGAACCAACCATCCACAGACAACGAGCCACAGCTTTTGACCATTCATCAAGATCTTTCTGCGTGTGAAGTACCACAGTGGGATTGCCTGTAGTACCACTCGATGAGTGCAGACGCACACATTCAGTGAGGGGAACAGAGGCAAGTCCGAAAGGATAATGCTCACGCAGGTCGTCTTTCGTGGTAAAAGGCAGCTTCTGAACATCATCAAGCGTGCGGATATCATCAGGCGTGATACCCATCTCTTTGAAACGCTCACGATAGAACTCAGAGTTCATGCAATGCCGAACGGTCTTCTGCAGACGCTCTAACTGTAGGGCTTCCAACTGGTCGCGCGACATTGTCTCCAGTTCCGGCTCGAAGTAAGGGGAATATTTTTCCATTTTTAGTTTTAGTGTTTTTTATTGGCTATAGGCTTCGGTTCCTAATCCGAAGCCTATAGATATTATTATAATAGATTATTGCGTTCAATGTCCTTGAAGTAGCGGTAGGTTCCCACCTTCAGCTCTTCACAGGCAGCGTCATCGGCCACGATGATACCATGCTGGTGCATCTGAAGTGCCGAGATTGTCCACATGTGGTTCACACTTCCCTCAACAGCTGCCTGCAGTGCACGGCACTTCGCATGACCGTTCACCAGAATCATCACCTCCTTGGCAGCCATCACAGTGCCCACACCAACTGTCAGCGCCGTCTTAGGCACCTTATTGATGTCGTTATCGAAGAAACGACTATTAGCAATAATCGTATCAGTGGTAAGCGTCTTCTGGCGGGTACGGCTGCTGAGCGACGAACCAGGCTCATTGAAGGCAATATGTCCGTCAGGACCGATACCACCGAGGAACAAGTCGATACCACCTGCCTCTTCGATCATCTGCTCATAATGAGCACACTCAGCAACGAGGTCAGGAGCATTTCCGTTCAGGATATGGATATTCTCCTTCGGGCAATCGATGTGATTAAACAGATTGCTGAACATGAAGGAGTGATAGCTTTCAGGATGTGATTCAGGCAGACCTACATACTCGTCCATATTGAACGTCAGCACGTTCTTGAACGACACGCGTCCCTCTTGGTAAGCCTTCACCAATGCTCGATACATTCCAATAGGAGAAGAGCCTGTTGGCAAGCCAAGCACGAAAGGTTTTTCTTTGGTAGGCTTAGCAGCGTTGATTCGGTTAATAACATAATTTGCTGCCCATTGCGACATCAAATCATAATTAGGTTCAATTATTAGTCTCATAAGTTTTTTTGATTGAAATATATAGTTTATTTTTCGTTTTCTTACTTGACGACCTTCCTCACCGTGCCGTCTGGCCTACGAACGAGGTAGAGTCCATGACGATTACTCGTCATCAACGACTGTCGGCCGTTCAGATCATAAACAGACATTGTCTGATGCTTCCATTCTGTTCCAACGATTTCGTTGATAGCAGATACGGGGCTTCCCCCCATGAAATCGAATGATATGAGTCCATCGTCAGTCATATCTATATTAGTGATGGGCTTCGAAAGCATCAAACCAGTCTCTTTGTTCTCAGTTATCATGGCC
>Ga0265298_10011067_pt1 | contig 10595 bp, 13 predicted proteins | sample AusTroGonzalo_MG_3_FD_193486 | JGI IMG/M metagenome (GOLD analysis project Ga0265298, IMG submission 193486) | Bovine rumen microbial communities from tropical cattle in Woodstock, Queensland, Australia - Gonzalo_01 | ecosystem: Host-associated > Mammals > Digestive system > Stomach > Rumen ... | reverse complement strand
CTGCCAGATCAGAAATAAACTGCTCTATTTGGCGGCAAATCTACTCCAAAACTGCCAACGACGATAAGCTCTATCTAGTGCTTTCTCAAATACTTCATAGTCTTCCCAGGAAAAAGAAAAGGTCAATGGTTCCTTTTTCAGTTTATTCCTGGTTGTAGCAGTATAGGTCTCAAGATAGTGCGACTCATAATAAGCGTCCACAAATGGAAGGATGATCTCCGCAAAATCCTCCCGCCATAACTTGCAATCGCAATACTTGATAAAGAACTCTGTCCCCGTCATTTCTCTTTCCTTCACCTTTTCGACTGCCTCAGGTTCATCAGACAAGTGACTTTCCCCACAATAACCTCGTATAATAGCCCAAGTCAGAAACATCGAGCAATGGTTACATGCATTATTCCAAATGATATCCGTATCTGATTCTTCCAACTCTTCAGGTTGCTTTCCTGTCGCCTCACAGTAGAGCGACAATGCAGATTCGTACTGCCATTCAGCTTTATCTGCTGTAAAGGGCTCTCCTTTTTGACTTCGATTAGATGCCAAAAGAAATCCCGCGACTATGGCTGCAGAAATGGCAATAGTGGGAATAATAGTAAAATACATATACTCAGAAAATTAGAATAAACATACGAATTCTACGGCACAATATCAAACCCGGCAACTGACTGCGTGTGTTTTTAGCGAACCAAGAAGTACCCCAGCGCGACCAAGGCGATACCGATAACCACGCTGAGGGCTATATACCCGACAAAGCCCCACAGATTCCCGCCCTGCAGCATCACCAGCGCCTCCTTGGAGAAAGTCGAGAAGGTCGTAAAGCCGCCGCAGACACCCACTGTCAGGAACAGCGCCCAGTTGCTGCCCTCGGTGCCATTCTTACTGAACACGCCCCAGAGAAGGCCGATAAGAAAGCATCCGACAAGGTTCACTGTCAATGTGGCCCAAGGGAAACCCTTACTGACGCCTCTCATGGCCAACGATACCAGGTAACGGCCAGCGCCGCCCAGGAAACTGCCGGCGCCCACGGCCAATATGGTTTTCAACAATTCCATATCTTTTTGAGTCTAATGAAATGCCCCTCCTGAATGGCGGCAAAAGTCGCAACGGCGGCAACGACAGCTACGGGAATGATGGTCCGGAAGAGTGTCGGCACGGCCAGGAAAAGCAGGAAGCCGGTCAGCTTGTTGGCTACGGTATGAGGGAAGCAGAACCGTTTGAAGACAGCCAAGGCCGATACCTGATTGACAATCTTGATAGCGACGATGATTCCGGCCCAGATCCAAAGCCACGAGGGAATCGACAGGTGCGGAAGCAGCCGGATGGCGCAACAGACCACGAATGACAGATCGGCCACGCTGTCCAGGATGGCCCCTGCCTTGGTTTCAGAATGGAGTTTCCGGGCCAACCAACCATCGACCATGTCACTGATGCCGCAGAGCGCGTAGATTACCCAGAAGGCGGCCCCGGCCGGCTCGCAGAACAACAAGCCCAGGGCTCCGATAATCCTCAGCGCCGAGATGACATTCGGTCCATGTCGCCAGAAGGCAATCCGTTGATTCACGCTGTTTAAATCGAATTCAAACTAAATGTTCAGCGCGTCGATCAGTGGTTTCAGGCTCTCCAGGTCCACATAATCCACCTTCTGCCCATAGATGGCCTTCACGCCCTTCATTTCGGCAGTCTGCTGATCTTCAGGCGTTTTGGAAGCCATGGAATTCATCATCTTCAGCATAAGCCGATACTTCAGTTCCAATTTACTGAAGTCGATGGCACCGTGCAGGTGGAAAATCTTCTTCTCATCGAAGAAAGCCGATGGAATCTGCTTCTTGAGAGCCTCCCTGAAGGGATCGAAAAAAGCCTTGTCCCCCGGGTCCACCAAGCCGACCGTAGCAAGGAAGAATTCCTGACCCGGAGCCAGTCTGGCGACGGTTTTCTTCAGACCGGTAACACCTCCGGCGTAAATCGAGCCGATATAGATAACGCGTTTGTACGCATCAAGATTCTTGGCTTTCTTATAGTCCAAGGCATTGATTCCTGTCGATGCCGCAAGCCCTTCTGCGTACCTCTTCGCAGCCCCGTGCAGGCTGCCATAAATGATGATGTCCATAGATTCTCTTTTATCAAAAACAAACTTACGGATTCCACGGCACATTAACAAATTAACAAATCTCGTTGGTATGCTTTTCGCAGCAAATTTTCGCCATATGAAAGCGAGAAAAGAAAGAAAATTCAAGAAGAAATGGCCACTATGGTTGGGCTTGGCATTGCTGTGCTTTATTCTGTATAGCAATATCAGAATCGACAGGTATTCCAAGGGCAGACTCTACGATACTGTCTCCGATGTCCCCCACTACCACACGGCCCTGGTGCTTGGGACGTCGCCGGTCGGAAGGTTTGGCGGCCCCAACCTCTTTTTCCTTTCCAGAATCAATGCTACGGCCGAACTCTATAAGGCCGGAAAGATCGACCGGATCCTTGTCAGCGGGGATAACCGGAAAGAAGAGTATAACGAACCCGAGGAGATGAAGAAGGCCCTGATTGACAAAGGGATACCCGAAGAGGTCATTTTCTTGGATTACGCCGGATTCAGGACACTGGATTCCGTGGTAAGGGCCCAGGAGGTTTTCGGTCAATCGGAATTCATCGTCATCAGCCAGAAGTTCCATAACGAGCGGGCCGTCTTCATTGCCGGAAAGAAAGGGATCAAGGCCACCGGTTATAATGCTGCCGATGTTTACGGCCACTACGGCTTCATTACTCACGTCCGGGAATGGGGGGCCAGATGCAAGGTATTCCTGGACCTGCTGTTTGGAAAGAAACCCCATTTCCTGGGCGAACCTATTGACATCGGATAGACTATGCTACCTCTTAACGTTTCTTTCGGAATTTACGCTTTCCTTCCGATGGGATGGCTGTTCATGGCTTTCGTCATTCTGGGCGAAGGTTTTCTGATGAGCCGGCATCTGATCAGGAAGAAATTCAACAAGAAAATATACCTGACGGCAGCTCTTTCAAATATCATCAGCGGAGCGGTAGGAATTATTACGACCTTGGAATTGAACGGAGGGTGGTGGCTCGTCGTCTGGTTCCCCTGGGTCAGCAAACATGAGGTGGATATCCGAGACCCTCAATCTCTGCGGGCATTGGTTCTCTTTTATGCTGCCGCATTGATCCTTTCCGTCCTCATCGAACTGCTGGTGAATCACCTGATGCTTCAGAAACGATTCCCCTTCAAGAAAACCCTCCATGCAACCCTGATAGCCAATGCATTCAGCTACATCCTCGGAGCGGCGCTGATAGCGCTATTATGTATCTGAATACCAAGAGTTTTTCTTCTTTTGTCTGCTATAGTCGCCGAAAATGGTTATCTTGCAGTTCGGAACTTAACAAGGAAAGATTATGTCAGAATTCATCATACGTCCGGCTGAGCCTCGCGACCTGGAGGCTGTGAATACGCTCCTGAGGCAGGTACTGGCCGTGCATCATGCCGCCAGGCCGGACCTGTTCCGCCCAGAAGGGAAAAAGTACTCGGACGAAGAGATTCTGGCCATCTTTGATAATCCGGAGACGCCAGTCTTTGTATACGAAAGGGAAGGAGCCGTCCTCGGATACGCCTTCTGTGCCCTTCAGTATCAGGACAGCGGAGCGCTGATGCCGATTAAAACACTGTATCTGGATGACTTATGCGTCCTGGAATCGGCCCGCGGACTTCACATCGGCACAGCTTTGTTCGAATATGTGAAGGCGTTTGCCAAGGAAAAAGGCTGTCACAACATCACCCTTCACGTCTGGGAAGGCAACCCGGGCGCTATAGCATTCTATAAGGCACAGGGTATGATGCCGCAGTATACGTCGATGGAGCTAGTATGTAAATAATGCTCGTACAGGTCCATTTTCCGGGCCCAAAAAGATTTACCAGATCAAGGGAAGGATTCTGTATTTCACCTTCTTTTTATAATCGGCATAACCCTCCAGTCCTTCTTCGAGGACCTTTTCCTCATTCTTGATGCGCTTGGCAATCACGGGGATGTAGCCAAGCATGATGAAGAAGGAGATCGGTGAGGCGAGGACCAGCGGCATGGACAGGAACAGAACCGTCGTGGCCATATACATCGGATGACGGACGATTCCGTACAGGCCCGTGTCGATGACCTTCTGGTTCTCCTGGACCTCAATCGTCCGGGAAAGGTAGGTGTTCTCGCGGAGGACTTCCGCGTAGAGGATATATGACAGCAGAAACAGCCCTGCGGCCACCCATACAGCCCATTCCGGCAAAACGCACCATCCGAAACGCCAATTCAGTCCGGCAACCACGAACGCGGCAAAGAACAGCATTCCGCTCAAAGCCACTACCGTCTTCTGCTCCGCCTCTTTCTCTTTGGCGTTGAGACGCTTGCGCAGCAGTTCGGGATTCTTGGCCATCATGACCAGCCCGGCCACGAACATCGGCACGAATAGGATTCCCATCAGCAGCCATCCCTGCCAATACCGGAATGAGCCTGCCGGAAGAAACAGCAACAGTCCCAGGACGACGACGCCCAGGAAAAACTTTACAAGCGACTGCGTCAATAATCTGCTATCCATGATCAATCAAAACGGCCGAAATGCGCAGTCTGATTCTTGATGGTGAAGGGCACGGGGTTGCCGTCCTTCATCGCCGGTTTCCACTTGGGCGAGTGTTTGATGACTCGGACCAGTTCCTTCGCATAGTCGTCATCGGTCGAAGAAGTAATGGTAACATTGTCAATCTTGCCGTCTTCCCCTACCGTGAATTCATAGTGTATCACCGCATTTCGCCCGGCCATGGATTCCGAAACCCGCATATGGGGAGCGATGTATGACTCAAAGAAAGAAACGCCGTCCTTGAATACGGGCGCCGTATCAAAGTCATTCACTTTGAAGCCCTTCAGGAAAGCCAGATCTTCTTCACTCAAGCGGACGTCGGGGAAAACGGGCTTCTTGACGCCGGCGGCCTGCGCATTCTTGAAGGTCTTGCCCTGCTTGGTAGCGCCGCTGTTCTGAACAATGCCGATGAAAACCCTTCCGTCGGGGTAATAGAGCGTGTCCCGTCCATTGCCGTGACCGTTACTGAATTCTCCGCAGATGACGGCCCCTGTGTGCATGAAGCATCGACCATATCCCTGCTCCACACCCCGCACAAAATTCCCGACATACTTGCTTCCGTCAAGAGAAAGATGGATTCCTCTGCCGGAAATGACGGCATGGTTGAACCTGCCGATGAAAATGCCGCGCTCCTTGTGATAAAGCTTTCCTTCGCCCGAAGGCATCTCGCCGATGTATGTTCCATAGTCCAGGTGCAGCGTGTCGACCTGCGGGGAAAGGGATAAACCGATCAGTACGGCGGCTAAAAATGACATCATAATCTTTATAATCTTTGTTTTTCAACTGCTTTGCAAAAATCACACCCCCTACGCTATGTCCCAGAAGGTTTTATTCATCTTTCTATCTTGACAAGCGTCAAGGTGAAGATCAGGGTGCTATGGGCGGGGATGTCGTCCATCTTTATGGAACCATAACCCCATTTGGCGGGTATGTAGACTTCCCATTTATCGCCCTCGTGCATGCGCGTAAGGGCGATTTGCCACCCCATGATGAGATCTCCCACCATGAATAGCGCAGGGAGCTGGTCTCCTTCCGTCGTGTCGAAGACGGTTCCATCGATCAGACGCCCGGTGTAATGGACATATACAATACTGCGCGGTGTGGGTTTCTTGGTCCCATGGCCTTCTTCCAGGACTCGATACAGGACGCCGTTGTCAAGGGCGACAATCCCCTCTTCCTTGGATTTCGCTTCCAGGAAAGCCTCGTTTTCCGCCTTATAGGGATTCGGGCGTTTGGGTTTCTTGTGGTACATGGCAATACTATTTTACTTTCACATACAGCACCCCGTGGGGCGGAATGACATACTCTGCGTGGGTTTCAATGTCTTTCTGGCGCCAGAGATCGCGGACGGTATCGACATTCTCGATGTCGATCTTGGCCAGGCAACCGGCCAGGTCCACGGGCACCGAGGTCGTATTCAGGTTGAAGATACCTACGGCTTTGCCACCGTCGTATAGATCACGGCTCCAAATCTGCATTCCGTCCTCGACCACGTCCTGATGCGCCTGCTTGCCAAGGATATCCTGGTTCACGGCGTTCACCTCATTGTTGCACAAAAGATTGAAGGTAAAGTCGTCGATCTGGGCCACATCGCAGCCAATGAGCATGTTGGCGGCCAGCAGCGACCACAGGGAGATATGCGTGTACTGCTCGTCCGGGGTCAGCCGGGTGTCGCGCAGGCTGCTGCTCCAACCCACCTTGCCCACGATGAGCATGTCGGGGTCGTTCCAATGCCCGGGACCGGCATAGGGATAGAGTTCGGTCTGCCGTTCGAAGCCATTCTTATAGAGCGATTCCCAGGTGTCATTGATGTCGTCCGAGGTGCGCCAGGAATTGGCGCCGATGAGGGCTCCCCACTCCCACGACTTGCCCCAGCCGTACTGGCATAGAGAATAGAAGATATCCCGCGGCTGCTCAGCCAGGTAATGCTGCATCTTCAGATAAGGCCAGATAAAGGCCGCCTCGGACTTGTCCCGTCCGGCTTCATAGACCCAGTGGTAACCGCACCAGTCGTATTTGAGGTAATCCACGCCCCAGCTGTTCCAGACCTCCGCATCCTGCTGTTCGTGGTCCAGCGAGCCCAGATAGCCGCCGCAGGTGTGTTCGCCGGGACAGGAATAGATGCCGAACTTGAGACCATTGGAATGCAGCCAGTCGCCCAGCGCCTTCATGTCCGGAAACTTCTCATTGGCCTCGATACGCCCGTCCGACGTCCGTTCGTCGGCCTCCCAGGCATCGTCGATGTTCATGTAGCAATAGCCATAATCGGCAAGCCCGCGGTTGATGAGGGCGGCGGCCGATGCCATCACCTTCTCCTGCGACACGCTCAGGGCCCAGCAGTTCCAGCTATTCCAGCCCATGGGCGGTGTAAGGCCGATCATGGAGCCGACCTTCAAAGTAAAGCTGGCCCGAGTGCTACCCTTATCATTGGTGGCCGTAAACACGAGCGGATAATCGCCCTCCACGGCGCAGCTGCCGCTCAGAACTCCTTTCTCAGGATCGAGCACTACGCCCTCCGGAAGGCCCTCCACGGCATATTTCATGGGTTTATCGCCCGAAAAAGCCAAGCGGAAAATCACGGGCGAACCCGGACGCACGCCAAACACCAGCGGACCGTTATAACGCGGCGTCGCGGGAGCGGGAGGCGTAAGAATGTAGGGAGAGCAAACCTCGGCCTCCAAGACCTCCTCGAAACGAGGGTCGGCATAAGTCACCTTGAGCCGCTTTTGCGGGGCCAGAGAAAAGGAAATCTGCTTTTCCTTCCAAGCGGCCAGATTCACTTTCTGCGTCTTGGACATCTCCGGTGTCCCGGTCAGGATATCCGTGACGGAAATCTTCAGGGAGCCGGCGGTCTTCGCGGACGAGGCCAGAACGGCCTTGTAGCCGCCGGGAACCGCCTCCAGCGAGAGGTTCGCGAAATCCTTCAGGCCGGGTTTGACGATCTTGACGGCGCCTCGGCGGAGACCGCCCGGGTCGCCGTAGTTGTACACGCGTACGGCGATGACGTTATCCTGGTCCCAGCGCACCCAGGCAGGGTCCACAATATAATAGCGGCGCTTCCCGTACTCGCTGGAATATCCGCCCGGGTCTTCCGGGAAGGTCCCGGTCTTTCCCACCGAATGTCCATTGACCCAAGTCTGGTCGGAATCGTCGATGGCTCCCATATCCAGCATGATGGCCTCCACCACCCCTTTTTTGAGGGAAGAAGGTATCACCACATGCAGACGGTACCAGCCGATACCGTTCACCTGCTCCTGTTCCAGGTCCTCCCAGGATTGGGTAAAAGAAACCTCCCGCCAAGCGCTGTCATCATAGGCATAAGCATTCCAGGCCGGGTCATCCCCTTTCTGGAAACGTCCGTTCTCAACGGATACGACCTGAGCCGTCAACGACGGAGAAATCAACAATAAGGATAAGAGAACCAGTATGGACAGGAAGGCCTTGTTTCCTGCCTTATAGGGATACGGGAGCATGGGTTTCATGTGGTACATAGACTTTATATCTTAACAAACTTACAAATTCTACGGCACATTTACAACCCTGAACATACGAATAAGCCCGGCCTGGACGGTCGGGCTTTCGCATGCTTATATATCTCAAAGGATACTTTTCATTGAACTCATATTCACCATGGAAGCTATGCCAAATAGGACAGAATGATGTCCACGAGCTGTTCTTCCGTATGGCCGTCGGCGTTCAGGACGAGGTCGTAGTTGCGGATGTCGTAGCGGCTGGCGCCGGTATAGCGCTGGATGTAGTTCTCGCGTTTTTTGTCGATGTCCTCGATCAGGGCGACGGCCGCTTCCTCCGTCATGTTCTGCTTCCGCATCACGCGCTTGATACGATTGGCGTCCGAGGCCGTGATGAAGATGCTCAGGTGGTTGGGATGGTTCCTGAACACGTAGAAACCGGAACGGCCGGCAATGACGCAGGAGCCCTCGTTCGCCAATTCCAAAAGGATCTCCGTTTCGGCCTTGTAGATATCGTCGGTGGTGACGCCTCTCTTGAACTCCTGGGTAAACTGGGCGTCGGCCCCCATATCCTTCGCCAGCGGGAAGGGTGTGATGTATTGGAAAAAGTCGGCCAGCCAGTTCTTCTTCTCGCCCTTGCGCTTTTCTATTTCCTCGATGGAAAGGTTGAATCGGTCTTCCAGCGTCTCGATCAGGTTTTTGTCGCAGTAGCGGGTGTTCAGCCTGTCGGCAAGGATCTGCCCCACGGTGTGTCCGCCGGAACCGATTTCACGGCTGACGGTGATGACGAAAGGTTCGTTCAGGTTCATAAATTATGCGGTGTTTTATGCAAAGGTATCTTTTTCTTCCTGTATTTCAAACTGAAAACCCTATTTGTATGGTGAATAAAGATATTCCTCGTATCTTTGCAGAAATTTCTATGAAAAAACGACATTTCCTCCTGATCCTTCTGTTATTGAATGGATTTGTAAGTCAGCTCGCCGCGCAGAATGTGTCCATTTATGCGGGGCGGAGCAAGACTTTGTACGACGGCCGGTATTATCCTGCTCTTTTCGGGGAGAATATCGCTCCGACGTTCCTTTCCTATGATTTGAAATTGGGATGGACGGACAACAGTTCGTCTCCGTTCGCCCATATCTGCAACCACCCGGAGATCGGAGTCGGCTTTCAGCTGGACAATCTGGAGAGCATCCAGGCGGCCAACGGGCCGGGCATGGGCAATATCTACAGCCTCTACGGCTATTTCGACCGCCCGCTGCTGGTTTTGGGCGGTTTCAGCCTGGGTTACAGCGGCGAATTCGGGGTGGGACTCATGTTCAAGAATCGCTACGACCCGGTTCAGAATCCCTGGAACATGGTCATATCGACACCGGTCAATGCCCATATTTCCCTGGGCGTTCAGGCGCAATACGCGATCACGCCTCGATATGACGCAGGCATCGGTTTCTTTTTCAACCATCACTCTAACGGGGCCGTCGCTTTCCCGAATTATGGGCTGAATGCCTTCGAGCTGGCGTTGCGTCTGGGGATGAAATCCCCCCGCGCCGTCGAGAACATCGACAGCAAACCTCAAGACGATGGATTCAAGCGCCGCTTCCGATTCGGATTGCAGGTGTCCAGCGGTGTCATGAGCAACGAGGCCAACTTCTGGAGAAGCCTGGAAGAAGAGAATGTCTGGGTCAATGACCGCTATTTCAAATACGCCGTGGAGGCGAACGTGCTCTATCAATACTGCCACACGCACGCCAGCGGTTTGGGCGTCGATCTTTTCTTCACCCCTTTCTGCGACAAGATCGCGGAACACGATGGTCGGGGCGAGACATACGAACCGGTTTCCTACGGAATCTCCATCCTTCACGAGCTCAGTTATCACAACTTCTCGACCATGGTCGGTCTTGGCCGCTATCTTCACCATAACGACGGCCTGGCCCGGAACAAAATCCTCTATCAGCTGGTCACGGTCAAGTATTATTTCCCGAAGGCTGGCGACGTTTACACGGGCGTCGTCCTGAAGGCGCACAAGTTCAAGGCAGCGGAAAGCATTCAGCTCTGTGTCGGGAAAAGATTCTAGTTACCGGCCTCTGTTTTTTCCGTTTTCAAAGGTTATTTATGTCCTATCAAACAATGATAGGATATAGCGTTTGATTATCAATGAGTTATGATGCGTATTCTAAAACTCGGAATTTGGCCGAAAAACACAAAAGCGGTAACTTTGTGTTAGCAAAAACGAAAGAAAAAATGGATTACAAGCTTATTGAAAAATTAAAACACCTGTCGTGGTCCCTTGCCGTTATTTACATGATTGCCGCCTATATTTTAAAGGGTGGTCATCCGATCGGAGCAGTCATTGCCGCAACTATAATGCTGTTCATTTCCATTGCCACGCTTTTATTTGACAATGATACAATGAGCTTCGACTTCCCTAAATGTACATTTTTGGGAGATCTCTTCTTGGGTATCTTAGCCATTGTATCTGTATGTTCGGTGGAAACAGAAGCGGAT
>Ga0265298_10011065_pt1 | contig 10595 bp, 8 predicted proteins | sample AusTroGonzalo_MG_3_FD_193486 | JGI IMG/M metagenome (GOLD analysis project Ga0265298, IMG submission 193486) | Bovine rumen microbial communities from tropical cattle in Woodstock, Queensland, Australia - Gonzalo_01 | ecosystem: Host-associated > Mammals > Digestive system > Stomach > Rumen ... | reverse complement strand
GTAAGCAAAGGACGTTTTGTTAACGCGAAGTATGGCAACTTTGCCGGAACGGTGCAACAACGCCTGGGTGATTTGCAAAGGGCAATGGATGACCCCGAATGCAAGGCCATCTTCTGCAGTCGTGGGGGCTATGGTGCCAACAACCTGTTGGCAAAGCTGGACTTTACAAAATTCCGTCAGTGCCCTAAATGGCTGATTGGTTTCAGCGATATTACCGCCCTACATTGCCGTATGCTGAGCGAGGGCTTTGCCTCATTGCATGCTCCTATGTTGAAGCACCTCATAGAATTGGGTAAGGAGGATTATTGCAATCAAGCCATACACGATATTCTGTTTGGGGTGAATGCCCAGCAACGTTACCAATGCGAGGGCAACCCGTTGAACCATACAGGCAAGGCCGAAGGTGTTATCAGAGGGGGCAATATGGCAGTATGGCATGGACTTATAGGTACGCCGTACGACATTAATCCCGAAGGTACTGTTCTCTTTGTGGAGGATGTGGGCGAAAAGCCTCACGCTATCGAGCGTATGTTCTACAACCTCAAGTTGAGTGGCTTTCTGGATAAGTTGTCTGGCTTAATAATCTGCCAATTCACCGAGTTTGAGGAGCACAAGCAGTTGGGCAAGGAACTTTATCCTGCATTGGCAGATATGCTAAAAGAATACCACTACCCCATTTGCTTTGGTTTCCCAGTAGGACATGTGCAGATGAATGTGCCTATCATCGAGGGAGCAAAAGTGGAACTGAAGGTGGGCAAGAAAGAAGTAACCTTGAAATTTGAATGACAGATATGAAATACTTATTGATGACAATGCTGTGGTTGGTGAACTTCGTGGCTTGCGGAGGAGAAACCAAGGGAGCTGAAGGTGACGATGCCACCACTCGAAATGTGGTGAACGTGCCTCAGTTTAATGCCGACAGTGCCTTTTACTTCGTGAAGGCGCAAGTGGATTTTGGTCCTCGTGCCATGAACACAGCTGCTCACGATGCTTGTGGTGACTATCTCGCCGACAAGCTGGCACAATATGGCGCCAAGGTGTATAACCAACGTGCCGACGTCCCCTCATACGAGGGCAAGATGCTGAAGGCACGCAACATTATCGGTGCGTTCAACCCCGAGGCCAAGAGACGTGTGGCACTGTTTGCCCACTGGGACAGTCGCCCTTGGGCAGATAACGACCCTGATGCTGCCAAGCACTATACCCCCATCTTAGGTGCCAACGACGGTGCAAGTGGTGTAGGCATTCTGTTGGAAGTAGCACGACAACTGCAACAGCAACCCACTACAATAGGTATCGACATTATTCTCTTGGATGCAGAGGATGTGGGCAACCATCGTGATTCTGGCTTGAGCGATGAGAATTCATGGTGTTTGGGTTCACAACTTTGGGCAAGAACACCGCATGTGTCTAACTATAATGCCCGATTCGGTATATTATTGGATATGGTGGGAGGTGCCAATGCCCGATTCCTGTATGAATATTATTCCGAGCAGTTCGCGCGCGATATTAATAGAAAGGTGTGGAAAGCTGCCAAGACGATTGGCTACGACAACTATTTCGTAGCTGAAGGCGGTGGTGGAGCTACCGACGACCATCTGTTCATCAATAAGATTGCCCGTATTCCTACCATCGACATCATACCCACCAGTCAGCAATATACCTTCTTCGAGCACTGGCACACGGTGAAGGATGATATGGATGTGATTACGGTGCCAACGCTCAAAGCTGTTGGGCAGACTTTGTTACAGGTTATCTATAATGAAAAATAAGCTATGACAATAAACGAAATACAAGACGAAATCATCGCCGAGTTTAGCGACTACGATGATTGGATGGACAAATACCAATTGCTAATTGACCTGGGCAACGAACAGGAGCCCCTCGATGAGCAATACAAAAATGAGAACAACCTGATTGAGGGTTGCCAGAGTCGTGTGTGGCTGCAAGCCGACCTTACCCCCGAGGGCAAAATTCACTTTCAAGCAGAAAGCGATGCCCTAATAGTGAAAGGCATCGTCACCCTGTTGATTCGTGTATTGGATAACCAGACGCCTGATGATATCCTGAATGCCGATCTCTACTTCATCGAGCAGATTGGTTTGCGAGAACATCTATCGCCCACCCGTAGCAATGGTCTTTTGGCCATGATGAAGCAAATGAGGATGTATGCTTTGGCATTCAAAGCGAAAATAGGATAATAAATAGAGGGAGCTTGTGGCTCCCTCTATTATTATATCACCTCTATTCCTTGCTTCTTGCAAAGCTCCAAACTCAGTTCTCGAAGCTTATATTTTTGTACCTTACCACTACCCGTAAGTGGATACTCGTTGACAAAGAAGATATATTTCGGTATTTTGTAGCGAGCAATCTTACCAGTACAGAACTCACGAATATCCAATTCTGTCAGTTGGCAATCGGGATTAAGGATGATGAAAGCCCCCACGCTCTCACCATATTTCTTGGAAGGCACCCCCACTACCTGTACCATTTTGATTTCAGGCATACGTTGTAGATAAGACTCAATCTCGCTGGGGTAGATATTCTCACCGCCTCGAATAATCATATCTTTGATACGACCTGTTACATGGAAGTTGCCCTGGTCATCCTTGAAACCGATGTCACCACTATGCAACCATCCATTTTTGTCAATCAGTTGGGCAGTCGCCTCAGGATCCTTATAATAACCCAACATATTACTGTAGCCTTTGTTGCAAAGTTCACCCTCCACACCGATAGGACACTCGTTGCCGTCTTCATCCAACACCTTCACCTCAGTATGTTCGAACTCGCGTCCTACAGTAGTGCAACGCACCTCAAACGGATCGTCCCAACGAGTTTGTGTCATTCCTGGTGATGCCTCCGTCAATCCATATTCACTAGTTACAATCATGTGCATCTTCTGCTCCACCTCTTTCATCAAAGGCACCGGACAGAGTGAACCAGCCATAATGCCTGCATGCAAACTACTCAGGTCGAACAAATCGAACATAGGGTGATTCAGTATGTTGATATACATGGTAGGCACACCATAGAGTGAGGTGCAACGTTCCTTGTGAATGCTGGCCAATACCATCAGCGGATCAAATCGCTTCACCACCACCATCGTACAACCATGCGTCAAGCAATTCAGCACACCCAACACTAAGCCGAAGCAATGAAACAACGGCACACAGATACAAAGTCTTGTATCAGGAGTGAAATCCAAATGTACCCCAGTAAGATGCCCATTGTTGCAGATACCATAATGAGAAAGCGTAGCCCCCTTAGGGAAGCCAGTCGTACCACTGGTATATTGAATATTGATAGCATCATAGCAGTTACAAGCATTCTTTGCTTTCTGGTAAGTACCCTCACCTACGGTCAGTCCCATCGTCATCAGTTCGTTGATGGTAAACATACCTCGATGCTGCTCGGTACCCATATAAATCACCGTCTTCATGGTGGGGAAACGCTCACTCTTCAGCTGTCCCTTCCCTTGTGTCTTCAGTTCAGGCAACATCCGGTAAGTCATATCCATGAAGTTGTTGTCTTTCTCATGCTCAACAATACACAACACCTCCATATCGCTCTTCGTCACCATATCCTCAATTTCAAACTGCTTGAAGTTGGTATTGACCATAATAGAGATGGCACCAATCTTACTGCAAGCAAAGAACATGGTATTCCAATCGGGGATGTTGCTTGCCCAGATTCCCACATGGGTACCCTTCTTCACGCCAATGGCCAACAAGCCCATAGCAAGACGATCCACACGCTCGTTGAACTGCTTGAAAGTCCATCGCATATCACGGTCAGAATACACAATATATTCTTTATCGGGAGTTTTGGCTGCCCAGTACTCCAGCCATTGACCAATGGTCTTCTCTGATAGTTGCCACATAATAAAACAAGATAATAATTAATAACTTCATAAACAATTGCACAATTTGTATGTATTTGTGCAATAGTCATTTGCACATAATAACTACAGCTGCAAAGGTACAATAATATATATAAGGAGGGGCATTCTAAAAGTGAAATGATGTTAATCTGCGTCAGATTTATTGCACAGTGTGCATTAAGAAAGGGAAGTCGTTGAGACTTCCCTTTCTTAATGTTCGCTTCAAGTAGAATTACTTGCGCAAGCCAAGAGCTTGACAATAAAAAAGGAAGCCTTTTTCAAAAGACTTCCTTCTTAAATCGTGCTGCAAGCGTAATTACTTGCGTAAGCCAAGAGCTTTGACAATAGCACGGTAGCGATTGATGTCGCGATCCTGCAAGTATTGCAGCAGGCGACGACGCTTACCTACCAACATAGTCAGAGATCTTTCAGTAGTATAATCCTTCTTGTTGACCTTCAAATGCTCGGTCAGGTGAGAGATACGGTATGAGAACAATGCTATCTGGGCCTCAGGTGAGCCAGTATCAGTGTTGGACTTTCCGTACTTCTCGAAGATTTCCTTCTTTTTAGCAGCGTCTAAATACATAATACTAAATAAAATTTGATTGTAAATCGTTAAATGCGGGGCAAAGGTACACAATATATTTGAATTGGCAAGCAATATTTGGGAAATTTTTACTAATTTTGCCCCCACTTTCAAGAATATAGGTATGCAGAACATTAGAAATATTGCCATTATTGCCCACGTTGACCATGGGAAGACTACCTTGGTGGACAAGATGTTGCTGGCAGGCAACCTGTTTCGTGACAACCAGTCAACTGGTCAGTTGATGCTGGATAACAACGAATTGGAACGTGAGCGTGGCATCACGATTCTCTCGAAGAACGTGTCTATTAATTATAAAGGTACAAAGATTAATATTATCGATACCCCGGGACACAGCGACTTCGGTGGTGAGGTAGAGCGTGTGCTCAATATGGCAGATGGTTGCCTCTTGTTGGTGGATGCCTTCGAAGGCCCTATGCCTCAAACTCGCTTCGTATTGCAGAAAGCCCTTCAGATTGGCTTGAAGCCAGTGGTGGTGGTAAATAAGGTAGATAAACCCAATTGTCGCCCTGAAGAGGTGAACGAGATGGTGTTCGACCTGATGTTCAACCTCGATGCAACCGAAGAGCAATTAGACTATCCTGTGATATATGGCTCTGCCAAGAACGGTTGGATGAGCACCGACTGGAAGCAACCAACAGAAGATATTACGCCTCTGTTGGATTGCATTATCGACAACATCCCTGCTCCTGAGCAGTTGGAAGGTACTCCACAGATGCTTATCACCTCCCTGGATTATTCATCCTATACAGGCCGTATCGCCGTAGGTCGTGTACATCGTGGTGTTATCCAAGAGGGTATGAACGTCACTTTGGCACACCGTAATGGTGAACTTACCAAGACCAAAATCAAGGAACTGCATACCTTTGAGGGTATGGGTCGTAAACGTGTGACTGAAGTGGGCTCTGGCGATATCTGTGCTATCGTGGGTCTCGACAACTTCGAGATTGGCGATACCATCTGCGATTTCGAGAACCCAGAGGCACTGCCTCCTATCACTATCGACGAGCCTACCATGAGCATGCTCTTCACCATTAACGATTCTCCATTCTACGGACAAGAAGGCAAGTATGTGACCTCTCGTCATATTCAGGAACGTCTGGAACGCGAATTGGACAAGAACCTGGCATTGAAGGTGGATAAGGCTGACGTGGAAGGCAAGTGGATTGTATCAGGTCGTGGTGTGCTGCACCTCTCAGTGCTGATTGAAACCATGCGTCGTGAGGGCTATGAGTTGCAGGTAGGTCAGCCTCAGGTAATCTATAAAGAGATAGACGGCGTGAAATGTGAGCCAGTTGAGGAATTGACCATCAACGTGCCTACTGACTATAGCAGTAAGATTATAGATATGGTGACCCGTCGTAAGGGCGACCTGCTGAAGATGGAAGATGGTGGTGCCGACCGTGTGAACTTGGAGTTCAGCATTCCATCACGTGGCATCATCGGTTTGCGTACCAACGTGCTGACCGCTTCAGCTGGTGAAGCCATCATGGCACACCGCTTCAAGGAGTACCAACCTTACAAGGGCGACATCATTCGTCGTATCAACGGCTCTATGGTAGCTATGGAGGCAGGTACTGCCTTTGCCTATGCTTTGGACAAGCTGCAAGACCGTGGACGTTTCTTCATCTTCCCACAAGACGAGGTGTATGCAGGTCAGGTAGTAGGCGAGCATGTGCATGAGCGCGATTTGGTTATCAACGTCACCAAGTCGAAGAAGCTCACCAACATGCGTGCTTCCGGCTCCGACGACAAGGTACGCCTCACCCCACCCGTTCAGTTCTCTTTGGAAGAAGCTTTGGAATACATCAAGGAGGACGAATACGTGGAGATAACACCTAAGTCCATGCGTATGCGCAAGATCATCCTCGACGAGATTGAGCGCAAGAGAGCGAATAAAGAGTAAAATGCTGTACTATATTAATAAAGAGGTGTCCGAATATGGACACCTCTTTTTATATGTCTATCCTCATTATCAGCACCTTATGTTTCTGGCACGGCAATTGCAATATAATAAGCACAAATAATAATATTGGATATGGATAGACAAATTACAAAAGAAGAAAAAGACCTAGTACGCCGTAAGAAACTTATCAAAGGTGGTTTGATTGGTGGAGGCTTAGTAATAGCAGGCATCATATTTATGAGCCTGATGCGTACCAGTGTCAGTAAAGAAGACCTAACCATTAGCGAGGTGAGCCGAGGTACCATTGAAGTGAGTGTTACAGCCACAGGTAAGGTATCGCCTGCCATCGAGGAAATTATCAACTCCCCCATCACTACACGCATCATGGAGATATATAAACGAGGTGGCGATAGTGTGGATGTAGGTACGCCTATTTTGAAGTTGGACTTACTTAGTGCAGAAACAGACTATGGCAAACTGAGTGACGAGCAACACATGAAGGCTTTACAATTAGAGCAACTGCGTGTGAACAATGAAACATTTCTCAGCGATTTGGCAATGAAGGTGGAGGTGGAAGAGATGAAATTAAGTAGTATGGAAGTGAATCTGAGGAACGAACGTCGCTTGGATAGTTTGGGTTCCGGCACCACAGATCGTGTACGCCAAGCTGAGTTGGATTATAATACAGAACGTCTTGCATTACAGCAACTTCGTCAGCAATTGGCCAACGAAAGACGAGTGAAGGAAGCCGACCTCAAAGTGAAGGAATTGGAGCTGAATATCAGTACCAAGAGCATGAACGAGATGCGTCGCACGTTGGAAGATGCACAGATCCGTTCCCCTCGCAAGGGCATCTTGACCTTTATCAATACACAGGTGGGAGCTCAGGTAAATCAAGGCTCTCAGGTGGCCATCGTGAGCGATTTGAGTCATTTCAAGGTGGATGCCGAGATAGCCGACAGCTACGGCGACAGAGTGGTTCCTGGTGGCAAAGCCATCGTGAAAGTAGGTAGCAAACGATTGGAAGGAGTGGTGAGCAGTGTTACACCACTGAGCCGTAATGGCGTCATCAACTTCAGTGTACAGCTCAATGAAGACAACAACGAGGCCCTTCGCTCTGGTTTGAAGACGGATGTGTATGTGATGAATTCCATCAAGGACGATGTGCTTCGCATTGCCTCGGGTAGCTACTACCAAGGCCCTAACGACTACGAGCTGTTTGTGTTCAACGGCGATGACGAGCTAGTGAAGCGTGAGGTAAGGTTGGGCGAAAGCAGTTTTGAATATGTGGAGGTGTTGTCAGGATTGAAAGAAGGTGACCGTGTGGTGACCAGCAGCATGAATGCCTATCGTGGCAAGAACTCTCTGAAAATAAACTAATTAAAAGCTTATAGATATGATTAAAGACTACGTAAAACAGGCCTGGGAGCTGATGAAGCAGAACCCATTGTTCAGTTCCCTTTACATTACAGGTACAGCTTTGGCGATATGTTTCACCACAGTAATGGTGGTAGCGTACTATGTAAAATTAGCGCCTCTGTATCCTGAGTACAACAGGAATAACACCTATTATATTACCCAGTTGAAATTGGAGTCTGTTGATAACAAGAACAATGTCAACTCAGCCTTCAGCTACAACTCACTGCGAGACCTCATGTACCCACTGAAGAATGCAGAAGCAGTTACCGGCATCTTCCAGGAGAGAAATGAACACTGGGTGCGTCCTTTGGCAGGCAATGACTTCTCTGTGAAGTTGATCTCTACAGACCCTGCTTTTTTCAAGATCTATGAATTTGACTTTATCGAGGGCTCTCCATTCAGTGAGGCAGACTTCGATAGTAGCATACAGTCGGTAGTGATTAGCGATAAGTTGGCACAACAGACTTTCCATCAAACCACCAATGTGGTGGGCAAGATGCTGAGCTTGGACATGAATGATTACCGAGTGTGTGGTGTCATAAGAGCCGGCAATAAGTTGGGTAGCTATAGCTATGCTGATGCATATATACCCTACAAAGCCAATCCTAACTATCAGGCAACATTCTATTATGACTACATTGGCTTCTATGAAGCTCTCTTCTTGGTAAAGGACAATGAGCAGAAAGAGGCTTTGCAGGCGGAACTGGATGCAGTAATTGCCAACGTGAACCAACAGCATAAAGATGAGTGGCAACTGAAGCCACTGACCTTGCGTCCACACATCACTACGGTGTTCTATTATTTGTACATTGACAATGAATATAAGTTGACACCCTGGATTCTATTCAAGAAGTTCTTGCCGATTATCCTGGTGTTGCTATTGATTCCCGCTTTTAACCTGAGTGGAATGATCAGTAGTAGGATGGAAGACAGATTGGCTGAGATGGGTGTCCGCAAGTCGTTTGGCGCCAACAGAAGCGTGTTGCTATCACAAGTGATGTGGGAAAACCTGATACTGACATTGGTAGGTGGATTAGTGGGCCTCATCATTGCATGGAGTATCTTGTACTTGGGCAAGAGCTGGGTGTTTACCCTTTTTGATGACTACCCCGATTTCCTCTACGACAATAGCATAACGATTACTGGCGAAATGCTGTTCACCCCTGTTGTATTTATTACAGCTTTGTTTGTGTGTGTCATCATTAACTTGCTCTCTGCTCTGATTCCTGCCTGGAACTCATTGCGTAAACCCATTGTTTCATCCCTTAACGAAAAGAAGTAATTATGTTTAGTTTGATATTCAAGAATATTTGGGCTCGTCGCAAACGTAATGGATGGCTCTTTGCCGAGCTTATTGCAGTAGCTATTGTATCGTGGGTCATCTTCGACCCTGTAGTTGTGGGCCTTTATGTACGCAACTTGCCTACCGGCTATGATGTAGGTCGTCTGTGTCACATTTCCTTGGGTCGTTACTATGAAGGAGCTTCCAATTTTAATGCTGAAGCTGACTCTACCCTTTTTGAGGATATTGACCGCATCATGTATCAAGCTCGTAACCTGAACGATGTGGAGAGCTCCACACAATTGTTGGGCTTCGCGTATCCAGGTTCAATGGGCAATTCAAACTCAACGTATGTGAACCCCAATGATACGACCAAACTTTTGCGAGTGACGAATATGTATTACAAGCCTCGTACGGATTTCTTCAAAACTTTCGGTATCCAACCTGCCAATGGCTATACAGTAGAGCAACTGGAGGAGGCTGCATTACCAGCTCAAAGCACGTTGCTTTCCGAAGATGGAGCGAAATACCTGTATGGTGACAACCGCAGTGATATGCGCCTTTCTATACCTCCCCGATACCTGTCTATGGTACCCGACTGGGAAGACAGAACGGTAACTGGCATCTTCAAGCCTTTCAAGATGAACAATGGCAATCGTGCCATCCCTGTAGCGTTCTACAAATTCAATCAAGATGACAACGGCGGAACAGATGTTCCTGCCCAGACATACATCTTGGTACGCGTCAAAGAGGGCGTAAACTTGGATAAGTTTATCGATGAATTCAATCAAAATGGCATCAAGCAACTACATAGCGGCAATCTCTATGCCCGTAGCATCATGAAATTCAGCACGCTGATGGAAGATAGAGATAGCTTTTACCTCAATGCGATGCGTATGCGTTATGTGTTGGCAGCATTCTTTATGATTAGTCTTTGCTTGGGTGTAATTGGCACGTTCTGGTTGCAGACTAAAGTAAGAAAGGAAGACATAGGCATAATGCTCTCTTTCGGAGGTACACCTAATACTATTACTCGTATGCTGATGGGTGAAGGAGTATTGCTTACCACGATAGCTGTGGTGATTGGGTGCCTGATTTATATGCAATATGGCATCAGCGAGGGTTTAGTGAATGACTATATGTTTGGAGGAACACGTGAAGACTCTCCGATGGTAGCTGACTCGTGGATTGACAGTTTCCCACAGCATTTCCTGATTGTGAGTGGCATCATCTGGCTCATCATGACGATAATCGTGCTGATTGGCATCTATATTCCGGCACACAAGATTAGTCATGTGTTACCAACGGAAGCTTTAAGAGACGAATAAATCGATTGACGATTAATTATTAACTATTGACAATTAAAAGAACAATAATATGGAAACAATTATTGAATTACAGGGTATCAACAAAATATACCGTACAGACGAAGTGGAAACGCAAGCTTTGGAGAATGTGAACCTGCAAGTGAACAAAGGAGAGTTCCTCAGCATTATGG
>Ga0265298_10011064_pt1 | contig 10597 bp, 10 predicted proteins | sample AusTroGonzalo_MG_3_FD_193486 | JGI IMG/M metagenome (GOLD analysis project Ga0265298, IMG submission 193486) | Bovine rumen microbial communities from tropical cattle in Woodstock, Queensland, Australia - Gonzalo_01 | ecosystem: Host-associated > Mammals > Digestive system > Stomach > Rumen ... | reverse complement strand
CCTGCGCCCCGCTCTCGTCCTGCACGACCATGCTGTCGAAGCGGCTCGCAACCTGGAAGCAGATGCGGGCCACGATATTGGCCTTGATGAGCGGAGTGACGATGTCCGCACTCGGCCTCTGGGTGGCCAGGACGAGATGAATGCCGGCGGCTCGGGCCTTTTGCGCAAGGCGCATGATGTACATCTCAACTTGCTTGCGGTTGACGAGAATCAGGTCGGCAAGCTCATCGATGAAGCAGACGAGGTACGGAAGCGGCTTGAGCGGCACATGCGGTTCAGGATTCTCGGGATTCACGTCAAACGGATCCATGAGGGGCGCGCCAGAATCAATGGCTTCCTTCACCTTGACGTTGAAGCTGTCAAAGCTTCTCACGCCGAGCCGGCTCATCAGCCGATAGCGGCGGTCCATCTCATTGACGAGCCAGGCAAGAGCATTGGCGGCCTTGGACATGTCCGTCACGACAGGCGTGAGCAGATGGGGAATGTCCTGATAAAGCGAGAACTCAACCGTCTTCGGATCAATCAGCACGAGACGCAGCTGAGACGGGTCGCACTTGTACAGCAGCGACAGAATCATCGAGTTGATGCAGACCGACTTGCCCGACCCCGTCGTGCCGCCCACCAGCATGTGCGGCATGCGAGCCAGATCAATGATGAGGGGGTTGCCGGCAATGTCCTTGCCAAGCGCAAGCGAGAGCAGCGACTTGCTTTCCTTGAACGCGTTGCCGCCGATCACCTCGGAGAGGTACACGGCCATGCGCTGCTCGACCCCGTTTGGAATCTCCAGTCCCATGTAGGGCGTGTTGGGAATGGCGGGCACGACGCGGATCGAATGCACGGCGAGCGCCCGGGTCAGATCCTTGCAGATCGCCTCAACGTGGCTGCCCTTGACGCCGTCGGCAAGCTGCAGCCAGTACTGCGTGATCACCGGGCCGGTCTGAGCCCCCTTCACCTCGGCATTGATCCGGTAGGTGCGAAGCTTCGACTCGATGAGCCGGCTGGTCATCTCAATGGTCTCTTCGGTGATCCCCTGACGGTCCTGGGGAGGCGCCGCGAGCGCCGTGAGATTGGGCGTGATGTGTCCGCCCTGCTCCCTTGCAAGCAACTCGCCCTGCGTCATGGCGGGCTTGGTCTTGACCAGCGCCTTCTGAGCCGAGCCGGGCATCGGCTCGGGGCTGTCCAATTCCAGCGAGGCGGGAACCTCGCCGCCGTCGTCCTCATCGTCACTGAAGGGAACATCGATCACTTCCGAACCCACATCGCCCTCTTGCACGGGATCATTTTCGTCGCCCGCCTGAGGACGCACGGCGTCTGCCAGCAGCGCCGGTTCTCCCGCCTCATGATGCTGCTCCCTGCGCCTTTGCATGAGGCTTGCAGCAAGACGCCGCAGGAACCGGACGCATTTTTCAATGGTCTCCCCCAGCCCTTCGCACAGATCGATCCAGGAGAAGCGCAAGACGTAGGAAAGACCTATGGCACCGGCAACGGTAAAAATCAGCGTTGCTCCCCAGATGCCGAAAAACGGCACGGACTTGTCGGCAATCAGACTTCCAAGAAGACCGCCGGGTCCCTGCGGCAGATCCTGCGACAAATACCCGAGCTGAATCTTCTCAAGCCCCACCGAGGAGAGAATCAGCACCAGCAGGCCGATGACCGCCGAGGTAAGTCTCAGCTCAAACGGCTCTCTCAGCTTCCACTTCACGCGGCCGCGGATGCAGAGCACGAGTAGTGCAAAAAATCCGATGACGATCCACCAGGCGGACAGGCCGAACAGCCAGTAGCAGAAGTCTGCGATCCATGCACCGAGCAGCCCGCACATGTTATGCGAGGCCTGTGTGCCGGTTGAAGAAAATCCCGGATCGGCGCTTGAATACGATCCCAGAGCCAGAGCGGAAAAACAGAGCACGACGGCGGCGAGAACGGCCAGCGCATCAACAATAGTCCCTCGCGCAAACGAACGCACCTGTTCGATGGCGCCGTCGCGAACTGCCTGAAGCTCTTGCTTCTCCTTTTGAGCCTCCAGGCGCTCCTGATTCTTGCTGCTTTGACGCCACTCATCAGCGATAGCAGGTTTTTTAGCGAGTGAAAACAACGGACAAACCCAAGTATTTACCAATAAAAACAATCTGGCCAAATGGCCAAAAGTGATCAATTATAGCCGCATGACATTCGTTTCCTGCGGCTTTTTCGCCTCGCTTCAGGCCTCCTGCACTTCATTGGAAATCTCAATGAGATTTCCGTCCGGATCACGCAGATAAACAGACCGAAGAGCCGAGCGTGCGCCGGTGCGGGGAAGCGGCCGCTCAGAGCAGTCAATCCCTTTTGCCTGCAGAGTCTCGATGACATGCTCAATGGGCGTTCGGGTGATAAAGCACAGATCGGCCGATCCCCGGGTTGGCCGCTTTGCGTAAGGAGCGATCTCATGGCCCGCCTGATGCAGGTTGATCTTCTGCTGTCCGAACACGAGAGCCTTTCGGCCTGCACCGAATGTCACATCCCGCATGCCGAGCACCTCGGTGTAAAACCGCACTGATTCTCCAACATCGGCAACCGTGAGCACCAGATGATCCAGTCTTTCAATTTCTAGCGTCATGACCGTTCCCCAAAATTCCCGTCGACACGCAGTCTAGCGCCCAAATTTTCCTATAGACTGCTCACTTGGTATCTTGAAAAAACCTCAAGTCAAAAAGGAAAAAAGCCATGGATGACAAAATGCCCGCAACGATGATTACCGATGAAAACTTCACCGCAGAAGTTGAACAGGCCGACCGGCCCGTGCTGCTCGCGATCGGAGCCTCCTGGTGCGTGGACTGCAAGCGCATCATGCCGCTGTTCATGCAGTTTGCAACGCAGTACAGCCAGAGTCTGAAGTTCTGCACCTGCGACATGGAGCAGAGCCCCGCCGTCAAGGAGCGCTTCGAAGTCCGGCACATCCCCACGCTGCTTCTGATCAAGTCCGGCAAGGTGGTCGACACGCTGATCGAGCCCAAGAGCATCGCCCCCTTCAAGGAATTCGTGGAAAAGGCTCTGGCCTAAGCCGTTCCCTTTTCTGCATCAACGGGCCCTGTTCGATGACAGGGCCTTTTTTGCGACCTCAGGCAAGCGCCTTGCGCCATCCGTAGCGGGCACTCTCACGCAACGGGCACTGCTCCCGAACCCGGTCGAGCACGGCCATGAAATCCTCTTCACTTCTGGCCTTGTAAAGCGATTTTTCAAAAGGCCTTGTCTCATCGAACAGACAAAAGAGGAAAAACCAGTATTCCTTCATCCGCATGAGGGCGTTCTTGCGGCTGCCGAAGGCGCCTGCATACGCCTCAAAGAGCGCCCTGGAAAAATGGAACACCTCGTCTCGCGTTGCCGCGGATCCTCCTGCGGCCTTGCGGATGAGCGCCGGATCGGCCATCAGAGCGCGGCCGATCATGATCTCGGCAACCCCGGGATAACGCCGTTCGGCCTCCTGGATATCCGACACGGTCACGATGTCCCCGTTGTAGCCGACGGGCATGGGAAACACGCCGTAATAGCGGTCCAGCACATGCCGCCTTGCATCCCCCTTGTACTGATCGGTCTTCAGGCGGGGATGAATGATGAGCCGGCGGATCGGAAAGTGCGCGTACAGATCGGAGAGGAGCTCGAACTCGTCCTCATCGCTCCAGCCGATGCGAGTCTTCACGGAAATGTCGATGCCGTGCACGGCGTCAAAGACCGTCCGTAGAAATTCGGCGAGCTCAGCGGGAGAGCGGAGAAACCCCGAGCCCTTGCCCTTGGCCACCACGGTTCCGGCCGGGCAACCGAGGTTGAGATTCACTTCGCCGTATCCCATGTCCCTCAAGGCGTGAGCCGCCCAGATGAAATCCGCCGCGCGGCGCGTGAGCAGCTGCGGGATCACCCGCCTGCCCGCATTCACCTCGGGCGCAAGCTCGCGCATCTGCCGCTCGGTGAACCGGGGCTCGACAGTCGGAGTGATGAACGGCGTGTAGTAGGCGTCGGCATTGCCAAAAAGCCTGCCGTGCACCTCGCGCCAGACAAAGCCCGTGAGGCCCTCCATCGGAGCGGCAGAGAAAAACGGGGCCGCCATGGCTAATACTGCTGCAGCATGCTTTGCCGCCGCTTGGTCTGCTCGATGTGATCGCGAATCTTTCTCTCGCGCAGCGTAAGCCTGCCGACCTGTTCAAGATTCGGGTTCGACTCGGTCATGAGCCGCTGCAGCTCGCCCTTCACCGTCTCCAGCTCCAGGCTGCCGCGGATCATTTCGAACTCAGCCCGAACAACCTCGTCGGATGCCTCGACCTCGAATTCCCGTGCGGCAAGCGCCTCATAATGGCCGGCGTAGTCACTGCGGCGCAAAGCAAGCAGCAGCGACGCCGTTGACGGCACCTTGTCCCCCGCCATGCCGGTCAGCACCCGCCAGACCTCGACGATCTGTTCGCAAATCGAGTCCCCCCTCTCGGCGCGCTCCACAATCTCCTCTTCAACCATGGAGTTGTATTCGAGCGCAATCGCGGGGTGCGTGATGAAGTACTGCAGAATCCGCTCGAGCTTGTCGGCGGGCCTGACCGCAGGAACGGCGCGGGCAGGCGCGTCCCGTCTGGCACGGGACCAGTCCCGCTTCCAGCCGGGGCGATTGGAGCTTGCCTCGGCCGCCTGCGAAACAGCTGTGGGCTGAACGATCCCGAACGCGCGTGCGAGTTCATCGGGCGTCATCTGCGCCCAGCGCCCCAGCACGCCCAGCAGCTGCGTGCGCAGAAGCGGCGCCTCGCGCATCGCGACAACCAAGGGTTTTGCCTCGGCGAGGAACTGCGTGCGACCCTCGGCGGTTCCAAGATTCTTGTCCGCCGTCAGCGAGTGAACAAAGAACTCCGAGAGCGTGAGGCTCCTCTCAAGCTGCGCCTCAAAGGCGTGCGCTCCCTGCTCCTTGATGAGACTGTCCGGATCATGCTCCTCGGGGAGCACGACAAAGCGCACCTCCTGGCCGTCGCGGACCACGGGAAGAGCCGCCTCCATCGCCCGCCGGAGCGCATGCTGTCCGGCAGAGTCGCCGTCAAAGCTGAAATACACCTTGTCGACCATCTTGAGGAGCTTGCGGACATGATCGCTCGTGATTGCCGTCCCGAGGGCGGCAACGGCTTCGGTGAATCCAGCCTGGGAGAGCTGGATGACGTCCATGTAGCCCTCGCAGACGATCGCCCGTCCATTCTTTCGGATGGTCTCGGAGGCCTCGAAGAGGCCATAGATCTCAAGCCCCTTGTGATAGATCGCCGTCTCGGGGCTGTTCAGGTACTTGGGATGCTCGTCGCCGTTCAGCGTCCTCGCGCCGAATCCGATGACCTGGCCGCGGGGATTGCGAATCGGGAACATCAACCGGCCGCGGAACCGGTCGTAGCGGCGGCCGTTCTCATTGACGATCACGAGGCCGCAGCCCGTCTGCTCGGTCATTTCGGGGTCTTCGTACTGCTCGCCGAAGACATCCTTCAAGCTCTGCCAGCCTTCGGGAGAATATCCGAGTCCGAAGCGGGCAGCCGTCAGACCGGAGATTCCGCGGCTCTTGAGGTAGTCGATCGTTCTTTCGTTTTGCCGGAGCGCTTCGGTGTAGAAGTCGGCAGCCTGCTTCATGCGGTCAGTAAGCGTTCTTGCCTTCTGCCGCCTGACTTTCTCGCCGGGACGCTCCTCGGGCACCTCCATGCCGACCGACTCGGCGAGCTTTCTAACGGCCTCGGGGAACGTAAGGCCGTCGTACTGCATCACGAACTTGATCGCCGTCCCGGCAGCTCCGCATCCAAAGCACTTGTAGAACTGCTTCTGAGGGTTCACCGAAAAGGACGGCGTCTTCTCGTGATGGAACGGGCAGCAGCCCATCAGGTTCTTCCCAGTCTTTTTAAGAGGAACAACCTTGCTCACCAAGTCGACCAGGTCAACCCGGTTGAGCAGCTCCTGTATGAAATTCTCGGGAATCACGCTTGACGGCCTCCTGCGATCTCAAGATTAGTTGCCGGAGAGGACGGCGCGAACGATCGCGCTCACCTTGCCCATGTCAGCCTTGCCGGCGACCTTGCCCTTGACAACGCCCATCACCTTGCCCATCTGAGCCATGCCGGCAGCGCCGGTTTCAGCAACGGCAGCCTGCACCACGGCACGAATCTCCTCCTCGCTCATCTGCTTGGGCAGATAGACCGAGAGCGTGTCGATTTCAAACTGCTCCTTGTCGGCCAGATCCTGGCGGCCTGCCTTGGCATACTGGTCAACCGAGTCGCGGCGCTGCTTGATCAGCTTGGCGATAACGCCCGTGACCATCTCATCGGTCGGTTCGGCGTGATCATCCACCTCGCGCTGCTTGATGCCGGCGAGCAGCATGCGAAGCGCAGAGAGCTTTGCCTTGTCGTGAGCGCGCATTGCGCCCTTCATGTCCTCGGTAATCTGATCCTTGATTGTCATTTTTCTGAACCTTCGTGAGTAAAAACAAAAGCGGCCGCCCCAGTTGATCCGAGAAGGCCGCTTTGCGTAACCGCATCCTGCTGGCTGGAGCATGTCGCCCAGCAAGCCGAAACGATTAGTAGAGCTTCTTGGGCAGCATCATGCTACGCAGGCGCTTGTAGTGGCGCTTGATAGCGGCAGCCTTCTTGCGCTTTCTCTCAGCCGTGGGCTTCTCATAGAATTCACGGGCGCGCAGCTCGGTGAGCAGGCCGGACTTTTCAATCGTACGCTTGAAGCGGCGCAGTGCAACCTCAAACGGTTCGTTCTCTTTAACGCGAATGGTGGGCATTGAAATACCTGTAAGATTTTTATTGTTATGCCCTCGCGGCCCTCAGGCTCGCGGGAGGCGGAAAATTCGTGAGACGCGCATTCTTACACAAAAAAATTTGAAAGTAAACAGAGACCAAAAAAATTTGATCAGAAAAGTTGGTTAAATCTGTTAATTATCTGTTTTCAAACGTTTTTTATGTGTTGCACTCGCCAGTCAAATTGTATACTGCAGTTGCCAAATTCGTGTATACTGCGGTTTACGATTTTTGAGAATTTCCTCCAATGCCCGCATTGCTTCCCTTTTCCGCCGAAGAATCCGCCACCGCTGCAGCTCCAGACTCGCTCGAAAGCGAGGGAGCCTCACGCCTATACCTTGCTGCCTGCTTTCTCGAGGACAAGGGTGACGGCCGCCTGATCAAACAAGCATTGAACCGGATCGCCAAAGCCAAGGGGATCTCGGGCGTTGCCCGGGCCTCGGGACTCACGAGGGCGGGCCTGTACAAGGCGCTCTCCGACGAAGGCGATCCGAAACTCTCGACCGTCCTTGCAATCATGAAGGCGCTTGACCTCACTCGCTGAACTCATCTATGGAACAAGTCCTCCTGCACAGCTGCTGCGCCCCCTGCAGTGCGGCCATCATCGAATGGATGCTCGCACACGACATCCGTCCGACAATCTATTACTACAACCCGAACATCTTCCCGCGTGAGGAATATGAGAAGCGCAAGGGGGAGATCACCCGCTACGCCGAAGGGATCGGCCTCACGGTGATTGACGGAGACTGGGAGCATGACGCCTGGCGCGAGCGCGTCAAGGGACTGGAGCACGAACCCGAGCGGGGCCGAAGATGCCAGTGCTGCTTTGACATGCGGCTTGAAGCCGCCGCACGCAAGTGTGCCGAACTCGGACTCTCCCGATTCACGACGAGCCTCGCCTCGAGCCGCTGGAAAAGCCTGGAGCAGGTGGACGCCGCCGGCAGGCGCGCCGAGAAACTTGTTCCCGCCGCCACATATTGGGCGAAGAACTGGCGCAAGGACGGGCTGCAGGAGCGCCGGGGCGAACTGATCCGTCTCAACAACTTCTACAACCAGCAGTGGTGCGGCTGTGAATTCTCGCATGAGGCAATGGTCAGGTGGCGCGCTGCAAAGGCGCAAAAGGAGGCAGCCGCAAACTGTCCGTGCGAAGCTGCTTGCGGCCCGAAGAACGCCGGTCAATAGCTGCTTTTCCGCAGAACACATCGTGCAGGGGCTTGCCAAACAGCCGCGAGCGCTTCGAGAACTTTGTCAAGGATTTCGACCGCATCTCCACCCGCCGCAGCAAAAATAAGCTGAAAAAGGTTTGATATTGAGGTCGGTTTGCTGTAGTATCCCGGTTTCCTGAACGGGCAACAGCCTGTTCTCCGGAGAAGTGGCCGAGTGGCTGAAGGCACGCCCCTGCTAAGGGCGCAGATCCAAAATTAAGGGTCTCGAGGGTTCGAATCCCTCCTTCTCCGCCATCTTGACTCGCTCAAGATACAGTGCGCCAGTAGCTCAGTTGGATAGAGTACCTGGCTACGAACCAGGGGGTCGCGGGTTCGAATCCTACCTGGCGCACCAACAGACAGCCCCAAACAGCCAATCACTGTTTGGGGCTTCCTCTTTTTCAGCTCCTGTATTTCCCGTTATTTCCGCAACTCGCGCGCCCGCTTGCCTGCAAGCCCGGCCATCCAGGGGAAGCGCCGCTCGTGCTCATGCCTGAACCGCTCGATCTCAGGAAGCTCCTGAAGCGTCGACTCGAGCATGTCGAGTCCTTCGAGAAGCATGCGGCGATGACGTTCTGCGATCGAGAAGCCCCACTGTTGCCCCGGAGCGCTGATGGTGCCGTCAGCCACATTGAGCGTAAGCTCCTTCGGACCGTCTCCTCCCAGATAGTCAAAGATCTCGGCGCCCGCCTCGGGCGTCACCTTGGCGGCAAGAAGCCCGTTGTTAAAGCAGTTCGAGTAGAAGATCTCTCCGAAGCCCGCGGCAATCACGGCGCGAACGCCGAACTGCATCAGTCCCCAGACGGCATGCTCTCGGCTTGAGCCGCACCCGAAGTTCGGGCCGGCGACAAGAATGGACGCCTTCTCGAACCCCGGCCTGTTGAACACGCAGTCGGCCTTCCTGGTGCCGTCAGGATTAAACCTCAGGTTGTAGAACACTCCCTTGTCGAGTCCGGCCTTGTCGATGCCCCTCAGAAACTGCTTGGGCATGATCTGGTCGGTGTCGCAATTGTCTATCGGAAGCGGCGCGGCCAGGGCGGTCAATACGGTTAACTTCTGCATCTGTTCCTCCTAAAGCTTGCGCCAGTCCGTCAGGCATCCGGCGACGGCCGCCGCCGCGGCCATCTCAGGACTCACCAGGTGCGTGCGGCTCGCCCGCCCCTGGCGCCCCTCGAAATTGCGGTTCGTGGTCGAGGCGCAGCGCACGCCCGCCTCGAGGATGTCATCGTTCATCGCAAGGCAGAGCGAGCAGCCGCTCTTTCTCCACTCAAAACCCGCGTCCTTGAAAACTTTGTCAAGACCTTCGGCCTCTGCCTGGCGCCTCACCCACATCGAACCTGGCACGACCTGCGCCCGCACGCCGCTTGCAACCTTGCGGCCGCGCAGAACAGCAGCCGCAGCCCTCAGATCCGGCAGTCTTGCATTCGTGCAGGAGCCGATGAAGACATGCTGCACCGGCACGCCCTCAAGCGTCTTTCCTGCAGTGAGTCCCTGATAGGCCAGCCCCCGTTTTGCAGCCTGACGCTGAACCGGATCGCTGATGCCGTCCGGATCCGGAATCGCCTCGCCGATCTCAACCGCTTGATCGGGACTGGTTCCCCAGGTGACCATCGGATTGAGGTCGGACACATCCATCTCGACCGTCCACGCATAGCTAGCGTCCGCATCAGCGCGGAGCGTCTTCCAGTACTCCCGAGCCGCATCAAGTTCAGCACCCGAAAGATCCGGAGCATGCTCGCACACCCAGCTAGCGGTCTTTTCATCAGGTGCAATGATGGCGCCTCTTGCCCCCTGTTCAACGGTGAGGTTGCACAGCGTCATGCGGCCCTCCACGGAGAGCGCCTCAACGGCCTCTCCCGTGTACTCCACCACGCAGCCAAGGGATCCTCGTGCGGAAATCCGGCGAAGCACGGCCAGCGCAAGATCCTTCGCGCCCGTTCCCGCCTTGAGGCGTCCTGTGAGGTGAATGCGAACACTCTTTGCCAGCCGGTAGACCAGGGTCTGCGTCGCAAGAATGTGCTCGATCTCGGAAGTGCCGATGCCAAAGCCCAGAACGCCCAGCGCGCCATGCGTCGTCGTGTGGCTGTCGCCGCAGATCACCACCATGCCGGGCCTCACAAGCCCCTGCTCGGCCATGACCACATGTTCGATTCCCTGATAAGGGCTCTCGGGGCCGTAGAACGCATCGATGCCAAAGCGATTGCAGTTGCTGCGCAGATTCTCGGCCTGCACGAGGCTGTCATGGTCAACGATTCTGCGCGGCAATTCGTCATGGGTGGGAATAATGTGGTCCACCACGCACAAGTGCGAATCCGGAGAAAGCACGCCGATGCCCCGGTCCCTGAGGCCGGTGAACGCCTGGGGCGAGGTGTACTCGTTTGCGAAATGAATGTCGACGTAGAGCAGCACCGTGTTCTCGTCGATTCGCTCGACGGTGTGCGCATCCACGATTTTTTCATAGAGGCTCTTGCCCATCCTGATCCTCCTGGCAAATGGGATTTCCGGTAATGGTACTTGTCTTTTGGAATGTCTCATTATAGAATTATTTATACAGTAAAGAAATTTTTATACGGCATGGCGAACATCTCTCCCCTGCTCTCTGCCTTCGTGCCGGTT
>Ga0265298_10011063_pt1 | contig 10598 bp, 5 predicted proteins | sample AusTroGonzalo_MG_3_FD_193486 | JGI IMG/M metagenome (GOLD analysis project Ga0265298, IMG submission 193486) | Bovine rumen microbial communities from tropical cattle in Woodstock, Queensland, Australia - Gonzalo_01 | ecosystem: Host-associated > Mammals > Digestive system > Stomach > Rumen ... | reverse complement strand
ACCGTCGTCGTTGATAATCATCTCCTCGTAGAGTGAGTTGTACTTGCCGAGGCCCTTGTCCCACATATCGGCGTAGGTCTTGATGCCTGTCTTCTCACCGTAGGTGCCGTCCATGATGCTCAGGTCGTCTGTACCTGCGGTGACACCGTTCCAGGCTTGGCCGGTGCACTCGAAGTTGCCGATGTTCTTGTATCTGACAATGACTTTGTCTGACATCCATGAGAGGCCGCCGTAGTAGCTTCCGCTACGCCCTGAGGTGCCGTGGATGAAGCCGTCGGTATTCGTCTGGTGGTAGGCACCGTCGAGAATCCAGTGGTTCCACAGCAGGCCAGTGGAGAATTTACCTCCAAAGTTGAAGGTATTGAACGAACCGTAAGAGCCGTTGACCTCGATGCTGGGCGTCAGAAGGGGCGTAGCACTGGAGAGGGCCACCGTACCCCCAAAAGCACCGTCGCCATTGGTGGAGGTTCCCACGCCTCGCTGGATCTGAACACTTCCCAACAGCGAGCCGTAGGAGTTCATATTGGCCCAGAATACGCACTGGTCCTCTGGCGAGTTCAGGGGCACGCCGTCGAGGGTCACGTTGATGCGGGAGTCTCCGGCACCACGGATTCTCATATAGGTCGTACCTGTACCTAAACCGTTCTCACTCCAGGCCATCACACCTGGGGTCTGAGAAAACAGGAAGGGCAGTTCCTTACCCGTCTTGGAGAATTCTTCGAGTTGTTGTTTCTTGATGTTGGCGATGGCGTAAGGTGCATTCTTCTGGGCTCGCACGCCCTTCACCACTACCTCTTGTAGCGCCTCCACCTGTGTGGAGTCATAAAGTGCTGCTTTGTTCTGAGCGTTGGCAGTCATCATGCTCATCAATGCAGTGAATCCTAAAAAAAATCTTTTCATACCTAATAGTACCTTTAATTAATAAATAATGTAAAGGGGGAATCCTACTGTCGATAAATCCTTTGTTCCATCCCTACGCCGGTATGATCCGGATCAGGTTAGAGGGTATCATCTCAGCCCGCAATAGCGGACACCCCTTGAAATCGGCTGCAAAGATAGTGCAAATCGAGCAAAATACAAAATAAACTGTGATTTATTTATCAAGAATTTGAGAATTAGAGAATTATCTTGGCTTGGCAGCCAAATGGCTTCTGCTATGGAAAAATTCTCTAATTCTCAAATTCTTGATAATTACCTGATACCCATGCGGGCCTCGACGACATTGACCACGTAGTCGCCTAACTTCTCACATTCGTTGATGAGATCCATATAGATGGTACCAACAGCGTAGGTGTATTCGTGATTGTTGATGTCGGTGATGTTCTGCGCCTTCAACTGGTTACGGAAGTTATTGATTTCGTGCTCAATGTTGAAGGTACGGTTCACGTCGTAAGACTCCTTGCGGCCACCCATCAGCTTATTCATCTCAGTGAGCGAATTGTCCGTGAGACCCATCATCTGGTGGATATGGCTGTACTGCTTCTCGTTGAAGTGATCCTGCTTGCCGTTGTACTTACGGGAAATGGTGCGGGCCATGTTGTAGCAGGCATCGCCGATAGACTCCAGTTCACTCACCTCACGCAACATGGCGCGGATCTTGCCCTTGGTGTCATCGGAGAGGTGGGCATCGCTGACGTTCTCGAGGTATTTGGCAATCTCCAGTTCCATATTGTCACTGATGCTCTCGTACTTCTCGATGCGGGAATAGAGTTTGTTGAACTCTCCTTCCTTGTTGTCCTTTTTGTTAGAGGTGCTGCTGGAGAGATTCAGCAGATCCTGCACCATACCGAACATACGCTGCATACGTTCTGAAAACGAACGGATTTCCTTCTGGGCCTCGAGCACGGAGAGCTCGGGGGTCTTCATGAAGCCGGCAGTGATGAAATGCAGGCGGAACTCGTCTTCCTCGTCCACATTCTTCGGCTTGATTACCCAGCAGACGAGTTTCTCAATCTGCGGAATGAACCAGATGAGGATGAAAGTGTTGGCTACATTGAAGCAGGTGTGGAAGGCAGCCAGTACGAAACTCAGTTTGGCGGCGTTGGCCAGGAATACGCTGGAGTCCACCGCTCCCTTCACCATCGTGACATCATATCCCACGAGGCCACAAACGGCATCGATGAAGGGACGGAACACGAACAGAATCCAGAAGACGCCGAAGAAGTTGAAGAACATGTGCGACAGGGCAGCACGACGGGCCTGTGTGTTGGCAGAGAGGGCTGCTAAGTTTGAAGTGACCGTCGTACCGATATTCTCACCCATCACCAGTGCGATACCCTGATAGATGGGCAGTGCGCCACTGGAGCAGAGGATCATCGTGATGGCCATCACCGCTGCCGATGACTGCACGCAGAAGGTCATGATACCTCCTAACAGCAGGAAGATCAGCGTAGTGACGAATGAGGTGGGATCGAATGAGGCAAAGAAGTTGAGCAGTGTCTCGTTCTCACCTAAGTTCATCTCTGTGCCCGTCATTCGCAACGTTCCTAATCCCAACAGCAGGAACGACAGACCGAAGAGGAAGTCGCCGATATACCGGTATTTCTTCAAATAGATGAGGATGATACCGATGAAGAAGGCCGGATAGACGGCACTGGTGATGTCGAAAGACATACCTGCCGACATGATCCACGCCGTGAGGGTGGTACCGATGTTGGCTCCCATGATCACGGAGATGGCCTGCGCCAGCGTCAGCAAGCCGGCATTGACGAACGAGACGGTCATCACCGTGGTGGCTGTCGAAGACTGGACGGATGCCGTCACCAGCATACCTGTCAACATTCCCGTAAAGCGATTGGTGGTCATGGCGCCGAGGACATGTCGCAACTGCGGTCCCGCCATCTTCTGCAATGCCTCACTCATCGATTTCATACCGAACATCAAGAGGGCGAGTGAGCCAAGGAGTTTGAATAGTACGAGCATAAAGAATTATTAATGATTTGATATTTCGGATGCAAAGATACAATTTTTTTTGAACACAAAGGCATAGAGACACAAAGTTTTTTATAAAAAAACAAAAAAACAAGTGCCATCGTTAATAAACAATAATATTTTGCGGGCGATTTGGAACTTATAGAGATTTTTCGTACTTTTGTATCTCAAACAGAATTAATTCACTACTAAGCATGAGAACAATGGAAAAAGTATTTCAACCGAGAATGTTCGCAGCGACACTCCTGATGGGTATGTTGTTACTGCCATGTGACCTTCTGGCCCAAAATTCAAACAAGCAAGTATGGTGGCTTAAAACCGACAAGGGACAATATGTAGATATGTCCCGCGTCAAGATGTTTACCAACGTTGACAAAAAGGAAACCTTTGAGATCATCGTCCACGAAGGAGATGGAGTCATAGGTGTCGAGAGTGTCATCTTCGAGAAAAATAGCCCTGTTTCCGTCAAGGGAGATGCCAATGGTGACGGTTTTATTGATAAGGAAGATGTCACGGAGGTTGTCAATGATATCATTAGCAATCAGTACTCCGAAACATCTGATATCAATAAAGACGGCAAGGTCAATGTGGTTGATATGGTGGCTCTCGTGAATATCGTCAACGTTCCGAAAGCTGGAGCCAGGGGCTTACTGACAACCTTTGGTCAGAGGTTATCTATTTCTGATGACATACCTGGAACAATCATCCCGGATGACGATTCAGGAACAACTGGTTCGGATGACGTGCAAGATCCAAGGGATCCCGAGCCAGGAACAATCATCCCGGAGGACGATCCAGGAACAACCGATCCGGATGACGTGCAAGATCCAAGGGATCCCGAGCCAGGAACAATCATCTCGGAGGACGATCCAGGAACAACCGATCCGGATGACGTGCAAGATCCAAGAGATCCCGATCCAGGAACAATAGACCCGCAGGATGATCCTGAGCCAAGAGACCCACAAGATGATCCGGAAGATCCACGTGACCCCCAGCCTGATCCAGAAGAGCAATATGAGATTTGGCCAATAGAGTTATTGCCGGGAACAATAGTAAACCAGCCGGACAATAGAGTAGTTCCTACACCCCAAGAAGTTATTAATGAGCCTATTACAATTGAGCCCGAGCCTGTAAGAATTATCCCGCAGCAAGTTGAGCAGCCAACCAATCTGGGAAGTGTGCCTTATTTCCGCGTACAGTTTACTGAGAACTTGCTGGAGGTGAAGAAGTATGCAGGTGGTTCATCATCAGACAACTTTACCTTCTTTAATCCTGCCTACGACTACCTCGACTTCAAGTACCCGTTGCCTTTCACGGATAGCAACATCAGCGGCGATCCTGCTTCTGATTACTTCTACTATATTGGGAACACTCCCAAAGACCGTACCAGGTTTGCCGTCGCCAAGACCGATGGCTCCTTGGCCATCAAGAAGATCTGGGTCCATAACCAGCCCGTGCAGTTCATCAACGTCTCCTCGGATGAATTATCCGATGTGATTGACGGCCAGAGAACCATTACCTATACCTTCAACGCCCTGCCTCGGAACATGGAGGAACTGAAGACGCTGGAGGTGAACGACCGCGAGTATTTCAAATCGCCCCATTTCGTGACTGCTCTCTTCATCTGCTGCCTGAACCGCATCACGGACAACAGTTCCGATGCTTGGCATATGATCAACTATCTGCGAACCCATACTGCTACTGTCGGTGAGAACAATATATTTAAGGTGAGCAATGTCGCGATGCAGGGTATAGCACAGCGGCTCATGGAAAAAGACCCCAATGGCTTCCCCGTATCCAACGGTTTGCGTAGCTATTTCGCAGGTTCGTCGCCCGACAATCAATATACTCCCACGGAGCCTTATCAGGTGACTGTGGTAGAGAAGGTGTCAAATGTTTACACCACCGAAGACGGTTTCTTATGTGCCAAACTGTATGTGAAGTCCAGCGGTTCCAAAAATCTGATTGGTCCGCTCAAACTGCGTAAAGTTGAAGGCCATGATTGGATGGTTTATTCTGGCGAGGAAGTCTTCACGAAACAGATGGATCCACAGAAGTAATGGTATAAAAGGAAAAGATTTGGTATGGAACAGACAATCAAGATCCATGTCCGCAACAACGGCAAGACCGTAGAAGTGCCTTTAGGCGCAAATCTCGAGGATGTGTATCAGCTGTCGGGCCTAGAGATGCAGCACGGCCCCATCTCCGCCCATGTCAATAACAAGGTGGAAGGAATGCACTTCCGCATCTACAAGCAGAAAGAGGTGGAGTTTCTCGACATCACTTCGGCTAGCGGCTCCCGTGCCTATACCCGCAGTCTCTTCTTTGTGCTCTGCAAGGCGGCCCACGACCTCTACGACCCCTGTAAGGTGGCTATTGACATCCCTGTTTCCAATGGCTATTACGTCAATCTCAACATCGGCCGTCCCGTTACTTTAGACGATGCCGGAGCCATCCGTCGACGGATGCAGGAGATTATCGATGCTGCCCTTCCCATCCATCGTCATGAGACGACCACCGAGGAGGCCATCCAACTCTTCGACAGCTTGCATAACCGTTCAAAGGTCAAGTTGCTGCAGTCCTCTGGACGCATCTTCACGACCTATTATGACATCGATGGCTATATCGACTACTACTATGGATCGCTGCTGACAAACACCTCACAGATCTACCTCTTCGGACTGGAGAAATACTACGACGGTCTGCTGCTGCGCCTACCCTCCAGGGAACATCCCGACGAACTGGGCGAGATGACCCATCAGGACAAGATGTTCGGCATCTTCAAGGAGCACCACCAATGGCAGGACATCCTCGGCCTGCGCACCGTCGGAGACCTGAACGATGCTATCCAAAAGGGCTACTCTTCGCAGCTCATCATGGTCAGTGAGGCCCTGCAGGAGAAGAAGATGGGACAGATAGCCGACGAGATTGTACGCCGCAAGGGCATCAAGTTGGTGTTGATTGCAGGACCCTCCAGTTCCGGGAAGACCACGACCTGCAAACGGCTTTCCGTCCAGTTGGCTGTCAACGGCATCAAACCCGTAGGCATCTCACTCGACGACTATTTCCTCGACCGTGACAAGACACCACTCGACGAGAAGGGTGACTACGACTTTGAGAACCTTCACGCCCTGAACCTGCCGTTGTTCAACGAGCAACTTTCAGCCCTCTTCCGTGGTGAGGAGGTAGAACTTCCACGTTATGACTTCCCCACGGGCACCAGTCAGAAGAGTGGCAAACGGTTGCGTCTGAAGGAGAACGAGATCCTCGTGGTTGAGGGTATCCACGCCCTGAATCCCGAACTGACGGCACAGATCCCCAACGAACAGATCTTCCGCGTCTATGCCTCAGCGCTGACCACCATCTTGCTCGACAACCACAACTACATCCCCACCACCGACAACCGTCTGTTGCGCCGTATTATCCGCGACCATAAGTATCGTGCTGTCACGGCTCGTGAGACCATCCGCCGCTGGCCGTCCGTCCGTGCTGGTGAGAACAAGTGGATCTTCCCCTATCAGGAGAATGCCGATGCGATGTTCAACACCGCCATGCTTTTCGAACTTGCCGTCATCAAGAGCCAGGCAGAGCCACTGCTTGAGGCGGTTCCTGAGAACTGCCCTGAACATGCCGAGGCCTACCGTCTGCTGAAGTTCCTGCGTTACATACAGCCCATTCCCGATACGCAGATTCCGCCCACCTCTCTGTTAAGAGAGTTCCTCGGCGGCTCGTCGTTCAAGTATTGATGCCTATTTGAACATCAAGCACTGACTACATTCATGGGCTGACCGCCCATGAATTTTTTGATGTTTCCGATGGCTACGTCTATCAGGCGAGCCCTGGCTTCCGTGGTGGCCCAGGCGATATGAGGCGTGACAAACGCGTTCTCGCACGACAATAGTGGATTGTCGGCCTTTGGCGGTTCCTCCGTCAAGACATCGGCACAGTAGGCCCTCAGCCGATTGGCTTTCAGTGCATCTGCCACATCCTGATCACAGACCAACGGGCCACGACCTGTGTTGATGAGGATGGCCGACGGCTTCATCATTTGGAGCGTCTGGCTGTTCATCAGATGGTGGGTGTCAGGGGTCAGCGGACAATGCAGGCTCACCACGTCGCTCTCCTTCAGCAACTCGTCCATCGTCCGTTTCTCAAGGCCTGATGGCAATTGGTCAGCAGCCTTACTGGTATAGGCTACCACCCTCATGCCGAAAGCCTGTGCGATAGCTGCTACCCGTTGTCCGATATTCCCCAGTCCGACGATGCCGAAAGTCTTTCCTGTCAATTCCGTCAGAGGTGTGTCCCAATAGCAGAAATCAGGGCAGGCCGTCCATGCACCATCGCGATTCTTCATGGTGTAATGTTCTACACGATTGGTGATGGTGAGCAAGTGGGCAAACACCATCTGCGCCACACTCTCCGTGCTGTAGGCAGGCACATTGGTCACAACAATACCATGCTCGCTGGCTGCCTCAATATCCACTACGTTATAGCCCGTCGCCAGCACCCCGATGTACTTCAGTTTGGGCAGTTGCTCAATCTCCGGCCTTCGTAGGCACACCTTGTTCGTCAGCACGATGTCCGCATCTTTCGCACGTTCCACCGTCTCTTTAGGACTCGTACGGTCATACACCGTCAGTTCTCCAATTTCCTCCAGCGCCTCCCATGAGAGGTCGTCAGGCTGGGCCGTATACCCGTCAAGTATAACTATCTTCATATTCCTTAGTCCTTTCACTGACCCGATAATATCTTATTCACAATCATATTGATATCTGTTTGATTAACCTGCCCATCCTTGTTCATATCTGCAGTAGAATAGTTAAAGTTATTAGAAGTATGACCATTCATATAGTTTACCACCTCAACAATGTCAGCTGCATTCACCAGACCATCGTCATTTACATCGCCATTAAGCGTGGTCACGATCTCAAATTCGCGCTTGAGTTCAATAACCTCTACCTTCTTGATGATGGTAGTACCAACAACCCAACCATTCTGGATTACAACGTGACCATCACCTTCTACGGAGCCGTCGAAATTTGGGAACTCAACATCGACTACCTGCCACTCATCGCTGGCAGTTACAGAAACGGCATATTGTGCCCATACTCCTGTACTCCAACTTCCTAACTGTACCTGATATGTGCCATCAGAAGGAACCTTCAGGGTCAAACGGACAATGTACTTGTGACCATTCTCAAGTGTCAGACAATCATCAGTAATGAGTGCCTGTGGAGTCCAAGCCTGATCTTGCTGGCGAGGGTTGGTAATGGCTACACCATCAGCGACCATCTCAAGTGTTGCACCTGTTTCCTCGAAGTCAGCGAAGCGGAGATTGGGGGATTCTTCAAGTCCTTCATAACTCACCTTTAAAAGTGACACCTCTCGTTCGTTTTTAAGTTTAGTTCCCTCAAATTCATAACAACCAAGGTCTGGGGCTGCGCCTTTGAATTCAACAAAATTAGCGATCTCATCACCTTCGAAATTTGAGGCTGGGTAAATGATTCCCTCATCAATTAGGTGTAAAGCCGTTGGCTTTAGACGGAATAGCTGCGTTTCTGGCAGAGAGCCGTCGGCATTGCGGGGTGCTATGATAAGGTTCTTTGCATCTACGCTCTCGAAATCAGAAGCAGAGACCGAGAAACCGTCATTCCAAGAATTATGTGACTGGGTGACATTTCTTGGTTCTCCCGTCCAAAAATGATTGTTAGGATGGCCTGTGGGTTCAAGACTGGTGCAATTATGAATATCGAGTGAAAATGAATCTTCACGGTAAAAACCATAATTTTGACCGTTCTGATAGGCCAAGCAGTTGATGACTTTCATTTTGCCTGCATTATCATTCTGGTCAAAGCCATTGCTGCGATTTCCCACTGCCTGACAGCGATAGAGTTCCACATTGTTTGTAGTACCATAACCGCCAAGCTTGAAGCCATTGCCGTTACCATAATTCTTATAGGCCGATAACGTTCCGCCACACTTATTGAACCACTCCTTATCGAGAGCAACGCGAGGATGGTTTGTCATGTCGTAGGTCTCTGGCCCGTTATTATAGGAGATACAATTAATAACCACTGAAGGTTTTCCCTCCGATATACGCATAAAGAAATCAAATCCGTCATCAGAATTGTTCCAAGCACGACATCCAATATAGACATTTGCTGGACGTGCCCTTTCGCCCAGCCCATCATAAAAGCCGTCAGCGTTTCCACCAAAATCAGGGGATCCATCATTATCTGATATATGCTTATAATCAAAATTATCGTGAGTGTCACAATTAATAATTGTGTTAAACCCTTCGAAGCCATTTTGAATGCCTACGCCACAATTCCCATGTGAATCCAACCGTTCAAGGATATTATGTGATCCCATATTCCAAATACCCTGATTTCCTGCATAACGAATCGTGATGCCTTTCAGATGTATGTATTCGCTCACTAGGTAAATACCAACTTCGCCGTACGGCTGGTTGCGGAAATCGAGGATGGGTGTTGCATTCTCATCAGCACGGATGATGACGTAGGATGTTGGTGTTCCTTTCGTATTAATACACCAACTCTCTGAAAAATCATACTGTCCATCGAGCAAAATCAGTTCGTCACCAGCTTCGAGTTTTTCAACCATCTTCATAATATTTCCAGGTGCAGATTTCGAGGTACCCGCAGTATCGGTGCCAGATGGCGATGCGTAATATACCGTGGGGTTCTGGTTCATCTGGTTCTTAATGAGAACCTGCACATTCTTGATTATATGCCTTCCTGGGGTCTTACCACATTGATAGAAAATCATGGCGTCTATGCACTCTGTGGGATAATAGTTGAAGTTGACAATATATTCAGCTTCACCAGCAGTAATTTCAATGATCTTGGACACTGTTGCACCTGTTCCATCCCAGCTGCAGAAGTCGAGACGAATCTTACCAGAAGCAGGAGCGTCAACAGTAAACTTCACCTGATACTGTCCACCCTTAATGATTGCAGGAATATGACCAATCATTGGAACCTGAGGCTCCCAGTAGTCAGCACCGTCAGCAGGAGTAGACTCGATGACCAGCCCCAGCCCCTTAGTAACAGATACTTTGCATTCGTCGGAATACCACATGTCATTATAATAGGCAGACATAGATGTCCAGTCGATCTCTGCAACTATCTGAGCTTTTGCACTTATGGCTATTAAAGCCATTGCAAAAAAGGATAGTAGATATTTTTTCATAATTGTTTATAGTTTGAGTTACTAATAATGTACCTCCCGCAGAACAGCCTGCTGTCTTTTCGGTGAAAAGTTATTCCATATTAGCGAGACAGATCAGTTCGTTGATAGTCACATTTCTTTTTGACATATTCATTATTTATAGTTTATGAGTGCAAAGATAGTGTTTAATTTCCATTCTGCCAAACGTTTCGGCTATTATTTCATAGGCAAAACGTATATTCCCATTATGGGAATGTTTAGTTCCCCGTGTGGGAACATTCCATTCCCAAAGTGGGAATCATCAAGCAGATTAGGTCAAACGATTTTAGATGTGCTTGACGATTTCTGATAAAAATGATAGAATTTTCAAAAAAAACTTCATCTCTCCCGTCCATCGCTCGAAAAGCCTTTAAACAAAGGAAAGTTGCAATTTCATCCCTCCCTTGATCCCTCCCGTCATCTCTCCCATATCCCTC
>Ga0265298_10011060_pt1 | contig 10601 bp, 10 predicted proteins | sample AusTroGonzalo_MG_3_FD_193486 | JGI IMG/M metagenome (GOLD analysis project Ga0265298, IMG submission 193486) | Bovine rumen microbial communities from tropical cattle in Woodstock, Queensland, Australia - Gonzalo_01 | ecosystem: Host-associated > Mammals > Digestive system > Stomach > Rumen ... | reverse complement strand
AATCTGACTATCATCAATCGCAATTCCATGATATATTCTGTATGTTGCATCTTGTAACCAATATGGCTGTTCTAAAAGCCATTTTTCAAACTGTTCATAGGCTATTTCTTTTGTCACTCTTTCTTTTGTATCCATGTTGCACCTCGATAATATGCTTCCTCCATGGCCGTTTAGTGTATTAACCATACAGGATTATTCTTTGCGCCTTTTCTTTCAATAATGGTCATTTCACGAAGTTTTGTCACAATCTTTTTTACACCGCCAAGGCTTAGTTCACAAGCATCCGCTGTTTCTTGGAGAGATGCATACGGATGATCTTTCAGATAGCCAAGTACCGCTCGCTGATTTGTTGTTAATGTCTCCTGAATGGATTTCTTCATCCGCCTTGCCTTAACATAGTCAGGTTCATATCCAAATGGAATTGTCACAATCAACATGCCGTCCCGAAATGAAAACGCCTCTTTCCCATATGCTTTCACAATCTGTGGAATTCCGTGGCCGCTTTGTTCTGAAAAATCACAAGTGATAAAAATGTTGAACAGACGAAGGTTTACCGGTTTGCTGGTCCCGGCATAGAACCCCTCTTCACTCAGTCCGTAGGGCAGTCCTCCATAAGAAACAATCTCAATCCGGTCATCGTAAAGATATATTGCGGGAGGAATCTTTTCTGTCCATGTGTTATGGACACAAGCATTGATCCATGCCTCCCGGAATGACTGAAAATCAAAAAGAACTGTCTCAGAACGAATACCGGTTTCCAGGTCCACTTTCCTCGGAAGATTGATCTGTTTAAAGTATTCGAGTACATTTTGTACGGTAAAGATCAGACTTTGGTTCTGAAAAGACATGCGTTCATCAACAACCGTTTTATCATTCCCTGCAAAGCGCATCACCTTGATAATCATCTCATTTTGATCAGACAACAGATACGCAAGCAGATTAAAGAATCCATCCTTATTGTATAGTCCAAAGCTGATGAAAAAGGCTTTTGTTGGGGATGCATGCATGCCCTTGCTTTTCAAAACATGAATCAGGCCATCAAATGACAGATTCTGGTTTTCCGATGTAATCTGCATCAGCATATCTATGTTTCCGGAGATTAACATTTTTCTCAGCAAATCACTGCCGATCTGCTCGTCTGCTGATGCAGTTCTGATGTAATATCTGCCATCACAAGAATACGGAATATCTGAACCTTCGGCGCAAACATGAATATAGGTCAATCCATTTTCATCCTTCAGCTCGTCAATATTCAGAATGATCCGAGGTTCAATCAACTCTGCCGCCCTGCTTCTTATATCAAGCAGCGTTTTTTTACCGATCTCTATCCCTTTTACCGTTCCGTCATCATCCACTCCAAAATAGACAGTTCCTTTTTGCTGCCGGTTTAGCATTGCGGAAAGAGATTTTAATCCCTTATCAAGCTGCGCCAGTCCAAGTTTGAACTCCTGTTGTTCGTTTTCCCTACCAAGATTCACTGTGCATTCCTCCAATTCGAGCATAGTCTACCACAAAAACCACTCTAAGTCTACTTTCAAAGTCTACTTGCAAGTAGACTTTGAAAAGATTCATGAATAGTCGACTGAAAAAAGCCCAACAACCTGTATGCCTGACTGAATTCTATCAAGAGAACACAGGATCGGACACAGTAAACCCTTCACAGATGATGGATTATGTTTGTTCAATTCTACTTCTCACTCCCCCTTCTATGAGCTCTCACGACACTTCGGCGTGCTTCTTCATACATTCCTTGTGTTGGGTATAATTCATGAAAAGGATAATCTGCTTGACAATCCCACACCATCATAAAATAATTTGGCAGATATCGCTCCATCTCCATGCTATAGAGTATATACTGAGGGATTTCTCGTTTGGCCGAAGCACATATATGTTTAATAATACAATCACATATCTGCCATAACGCAATTCCGTGAGCATTAGCATACTTAACCGCATCTGATTGAAATCCACTCGTTGATATCAGGATTCCTTTCTGTGCTCCAATGCTTTGAAGTTTTGCATATAACTCGGCAACTACTGATCTTTCAATGCTACGAGAGTGTTTTTTACATTCCACAATGACTGTGTTTTTACACCCGAGCGCTTTGTATTCTGCCAAAATATCAATTTGATAAGTACTATCTGGAGTTTCAACCTTCTGATTGTGTTTTATTTCAAAATTCTGTAAAGCTTCCTCGACAGCATACGCTTTAAGCGTGTCCATACAGAATTGCTCAAATTCTACTGGGGAAATATCAATTGACAGCTTTCTATACGGATTAATATCATATTCCATTTATAGTCTCCCTTTCTCTTCTACAAGTCTGGATTTACAATGAATGTGTAGAGAAAGCAAAAGAGTTGGGACATATATCTCTAATAAAATATATGGATACGTTGATTATTAATAGCATCGCATCCATGATCCATTCTCATTTTGCTTAACAATCATCGGAAGCATTAAAGAAAACAGGTTTGGGTTTGTGCTATCTTCTGCACAACGATGCTGGCGACTGAATAATACTGCTGACTTCATCTGATCAATAACGAACAACAAGCACCCTATGTTAGGTGACATTATTTCATACGAATACCCGCCCGATTCTCTGGATGTATCAAAAACTACAGATTCACCAGGACGAACGATTTGATCCAATGCGCTAAGACGTTTTGATTCCTGAAAACAAAAAGTTTGATTATACGAATCGTAGGTCACAACTATATGAAAACCACCAACAGATGAATCACCACATCCATCAATAACATTTGAAAATGCGCCAGCTGTATATGTATGTATAGGTTTGCCTTTAGGATATGTACTATGTCTCTCCTCTTGAAAAGCATCAAAAGCTATTTTTGAACCAATCCATGCAGATGCGCAATCCTCACAGATTTCACTCTCTTTAACAGAATCAATCTGTAATTTACTATTCTCAAAGCTGGAAACAATATACTCTATAGCATTTTTAGGAGCCTTTTGATGATTTTCATACGCGAGATTCACTACATCTTGTCTCGAAAATGAGCGTCTGTCATATAACTCACGGAATAATTTAGTGGCATGTAAAATATCATTTCCTGCAAATGATATACATATTTCTGGTGCAATAATTGTGCTTTTAACGATTCCATATTGCTCAATAAAAGTTTTTTGCTTGGTTGAAAAATGTGCACCAGAAATGCTTTCTTTAACGATTCGCGTATCGCAATGTATTTCAAGCCTTTCTTGCTCCGAACAGTTAACTTTGTGCTTTTCAGCAAATACAAAACTCATAGTCTCCTCCTTGGCGAATCGAAGAGCATTGTGCATTCCGGTAAATACTTCTCTGATTTCAAGCTGTATTTCTTCTGCTTAACCAGCTTGTGCATCTTCGCTGTAATGTGTTCACGCAATTCTGGGTTGTTGATCGTCGCAATAAGCTCATGTATAGTCATCTATTGATAGTGTCCCCTGCCTCTTTTGCAATAAGGCCCTCAAGCTGTCGGTGTAAATTAAAAATCATATCCTCTTGGGTTACTTCATGAAACGGTTTTTGAACAACGTCAGGCATAGCACAGATTACCACAAGCAATTCCGGATAATGGATGTTATTGGAAACGATCTGCTTATGCGCAGATTCTGTATCAAATGGATTCTTATGCAGTGTATTCCATGTGTCCAGGATGTCCTTCTGCAAAGAGGTAATCTTATCCTTATATCGTAATGTATTGATGAACGCTGAAATCTGCTTATCCGTCATGATGCTCTCTCCTTACTCTTTGGCCTAGACAGCTGTTCTTCAGATTCAGATAATCAATCTTTTTCGTAATCTCCTATCTTTATTTTCGCTTGTATAATTCTTACGTTTCAGCATTTCCGATTTCCTCCAGGATCTCTTTGATTTCGTCTTCTCTGCCACGCCGCTTGGCATAGCGCATCATCTTCGTGGATTCGATGCGATATGTCTCCATAGCTTGCTGGAGCACCTGCGGGTATTCGGATTTGCTGTACGCAGCTGAAATCAGCTTGTCACAGTACATATCCACCAGCATTTTTTCCAGACAGATTTCATGCGGCGCAGATGCAGATAAAGGCGCTTCCGAGATCATATCTGTTACCACAATGCAATCCTTTTCCCAGTACAGGGCATAATCTTCCTTTTTCGGTTTGTATAGCAAATGCTCATAACCAAGTTCCTGAAGAAAGCGGAAAACAAATATGCTGATATCTTTTTCCACCTGGATAAATACTGTATTTTGAGCAACCAAATGATTCAGAAAATCATTCATCAATGCTGTCTCAAACACAGTAAAGCGAACTGAGGGATACTTATCAGAGACTTGCCTAATTATCTTTGCTGCCAAATCAGAATAAGCCGGACGATACAATGGTTTTCCCCGCTCATTCTGCACCACATATGCATTGCGCGCAATCCTGGTGATGTTTCCACTTTTGAGCATTCCGCATACAGCCCAATGATAGGAGCTCTCGCGCATTTGTGGGTAATCATTTTCCAGCAGTTTGATTAAATCCTGATGAGAATAGCGATGCCCGACTTTCAGCTTTCCATATGTTGGTTCGTACCACTGCACGATTACTCACCTCCGTTCTGCATTACGACTATTCTTATTATATTGTCGTAATGCATCATAACGTATTTATCTCAAATGGTCTATGCATATTGGCAATTTGTTCTAAAATTGCCAATATGCATTTTTCTGTTAGTTTGTTAAGGTTCATGATAGAATGAGTATCCTATGGTTTTCATCCTTCCACATAGATAATACTCTTCCTTTATGAGAAAAAAATGGTGCTTTTTCTGAATGGTTAATACTGCAACAGCTCATATCATCAAAAGTATAGAACGTTCAGCGCATTTCCAACACAAATATTTGCGTTGGAAATGCATTGTTATTATTTCTCATTGGTTTTTATCATCTGAATTTTCCATAATGTATTGCTTTATTGCTCGTCCTTCTCGAACGATTTCTTTCTCAATGGTTGTAAGCGGACGTATCGAATAAACCCACTCTTCAGCTGAACAAGCAATATCTCGTTGAATTATCTTGACTTCAGATTTGTTTAGTGGAAATAAACTGTTCTTTCGATATTGTTCTTTTTGCTTTCCACCAAACATGAATAAGACAAGTTTTGAACTAATTGGAAACTCTATTTTTTCAAGCTTTTCCATATCATAATCAGGAGCCTGACTTACCACCGGACTATCAGATGTAATAATACTTCCCGATTCATCTACACCTAGTGCAATTGACATGGATTCCAGCACTGCTCGAATTTTGAAAATCAGATAATCTGTATCATGATTTACAGTAAAAAAAGGAAGACACTCACCCAAAGCCATTGCATGTAAGATATTGTCAGAAAAATCACTATTTTGCTTTTCTATTTCTTCTTCTACCATACTTATTAGTTTGGGCATTCGCATCATCTGAAGAGAAATATATGATTTCCAAAAATCCTTCTCTCTTTTGGAAAAAAAACAGAGTGATGAATAGTTTTGAGGATTGAATGCTTTACGATTTATCATTTTCAGGTGTATTTCATATAGTTTTTCTATAGTTGAAAATATTTTTTCAAGGTAATTAGGCCACACCAATTGTCCTTTTTCATTCTTCAATTCATATAGATATTTTTCACTACAAATAGATCTGATAGTAACAACATCTGGCGGTTGAAAAAGGTCTGTAGTTCTACACTCATAAATCGTTTTTTTGTCAGATGAGAAACCTTGTAAATAAATCTGCGGTACATAGTGTTCATGTATTGTTATTTGTTCTCTATCCACTCTGTACTCTCCATATCACATCTTAATCAACAGCAGATTGTAAAATATCAGTCAATAATACTGATTGGTATTACGATTCCTCAAACTCGCTCAATTCTTCCCAGTCTTCACGTTCCCCAACCCGCCTGAGGTATTCTTTTCCACCATCAACAGCACAGGCTCCACAAGAGCAAAACTTGAAATCATGCACCGAAGTGCTTTCAATTATATCTCCGCATTTCCGGCACTTTATCTTATTTGTCCTGATTATCTTATTCTCCATAGGCTCCTCTGTATAATTACTTTCTTTTAATCGTCATAATCATCCTTTTCAGTTCGTCAATCATAATCAAAGGAACATTCAAGATTTTTCCGTCATAGCTAAGGTTCTTCATTGACAGGCGGACAGCTATCGGTGTTTCAGCGTCAAAATCCTTAATATACCGCTTCATGCTGGCAGCTTTGACCGCTTCCCCTGCTTTTGCTTCAACCGGAATGATATCATTCTCGCACTGAATAACAAAATCAACCTCATGAGGCGCTTCTGCCCAATAGCGCGGCGGCACTTCAAAACTGCGAATCAAAGACTGATAAACAAAGTTTTCAGTCAATGCTCCTTTGAATTCCGTAAACAGCCTCATCTGTTCTGCAAAAGCTGTTGTGGATAAATGAGACAAACGGCGTAGAATACCCACGTCCACAACGAAAACCTTGAAGGCGCTTAGATCGTCATATCCGGACAGAGGCAGCCCGGGCTTTGTGATCCTGAACACTTTGCTGATGATATCGGCGTCATTCAGCCAGTTCAGCGCGTTTTCATATTCCCTCGCCCGAGCGCCAGGCTTGACCACGCTGTACAGGAACTTCTTGTTCTCCTTCGCAAGCTGGGAGGGTAATGACTGCCAAATATAGCGGATCTTTGGCACATCTTCGATCGGCGCATGCTTTCCAAAGTCATTCTCATAGGACAGGATAATATCCGCAAGCACTTTTTCCACTTCAGCAGGATCTCTGTCTTCCGTCCAAACCTTGACTGACTCAGGCATACCGCCCGTAACGAAATACTGCTTCAGTTTCTCTGTCAAAGGTGAAAAGAATGCATCCGGAATCGCTTCCGGCTCATTGATTGAAGAAAGATACTGAACATAGTTTTCAGATCCGTCTGCCAGCAGGAATTCCGTAAAGGTCATTGGACCCATCTCCAGAAAATCCACTTGCCCGACAGGGAAGCCGCTGGATAGCTGCAACCCAAGAAGTGATCCCGCACTGGCAACATAATATTCCGGGGCGTCTTCCTTGAAATACTTCAGGCTATTCAGCGCTTCCTCGCAGGCCTGGATTTCATCGAAGATGATCAGCGTGTCTGTGGTAATCGCTTTTCCCGTAGCCATTGAAAGATTCTGAAGAATCCGGCGAACATCTTTTGTTGTCTGGAAAAACTGGGCGAATTCCGGTTCTCTATCAAAATTGATCTTCACATATCCATCCGGAAACGTCTTGCCGAATTCCTCAAGAATCCATGACTTCCCAACCTGTCTGGCGCCGCGTAGCACAAGTGGTTTTCGTCTTTTGGATTGTTTCCATGCGATCAGATCATTCATGATCAGGCGTTTCATTCTGATCAGTCCCCCTGTCCGTTCTAATCCAGTCCCTTATTCTCATTTGTATCATAATGCGGTAATAAGGTGAAGTCAACCAAAATCACACCAATTTTAAGAATTATGTGATTATAATCACGTTTTTATTGATATTTGTGTGATTGTCGTTTGATCAGCAGCCCAGTACAGTCCTTCTTCAGGATGAAACTGAGCAAGAGAGTTCAAGCTTTCCAGCGTACATTATAAAGAGAATTCAATCCGGCACTCAGAAAAAACAATCCATTACAATTTGAAATAAACAAAGCATTTACGTGGTTCTTTTTCCCGATTCATCAAGCCGTTTATACAAATGAGAAAGAAGGCCAAGAGAAGGTATGTTTCGCTTCGAAAAGAAAATGATCAGGCAGTGACACAGAACATACCCGAATGCATGATTGCCTGTGCGACCAGAGCCCGCACATTGCAATACACTCTCCGGCGGCAGCCACGATCCGCTATGAAGACAATTCCGACCCGGAAAAAGAGGAAGCTATTGTAACCGAGGGACTCGAAAGCGTATTGAAGATTAAGGCCGAAAAGGAAACAAGCAGTATCGGATTCGACTACTACGCCACAATCATTACGCTGAATGAAAACATGGAAATCGAAGTGATTCATCAGGATTTTGATGTGGCCCAATAACAGAATCAGCCATTTGATGGTTTGTTTCCGCACGGCAACGGAAAGATAACCCGGAAGCTTCCTGTATAATCTTAACCGGTTCTGATAGGAGGCAGGCCGTTGAAAACAGATGTACCCCACAGTAAAATGGGAATCGCTGACCGGCAAGTTGGCGAAATCAAAATACTGGAGGGGTACGTTATGAATGATACACTGAACAAGAAGATTGAGCAAGTTACAGACAAGACATTGATCGTTGGGGTTGACATCGGAAGCGAAATCCACTACGCCAGGGCGATTCTGGTCAGAGGCTATGAGGTAAGCAAGAAGCCATATCGTTTTGAGAATACGGACGAAGGCTTTTCCGGCTTCATCACCTGGGCATTCAACCTGGCGGTTGAAAACAATCTGACCAAGATCATGATTGCTGTGGAACCAACTGGCCACTACTGGTTTAACTTTGCAGAATATCTGAAGAAATACGATGTGCAGTTGGTGTTGGTTGCTCCCCAACATGTGAAGCATAGCAAGGAGATGGATGATAACACTCAGGAAAAGAATGACCGGAAAGATCCCCTTGTAATTGCGAAGCTGGTGCCGGAAGGAAGATACCTGATACCATACATTCCAGAAGGTATATATGCGGACCTCAGGACAGCATTCAATCGACGCTGTGAACTAGTAGACGCTCAGGTTCGGAATTCAAACCGGATGAATCGTTGGTTCGATGTGTATTTCCCTGAATACAAGACAGTATATGATCGGATTGATGCAATCTCCGGACTGGCGGTTCTGAAAAGGGCTCCTCTTCCTGCGGATATCCTTGCTCTCAAAGAAGATGGAATATACCAGATCTGGCGAGAAGAACGTATAAGGAGTGTAGGTATCAACCGGGCCAGGAAAATCATTGCAGCGGCAGAAAGCAGCGTTGGCGTGAAAGGCGGCGTAGCTGCTCGATGGGAATTCTGGCAGCTGATGGAAGAACATGATCTGATCGTTAGGCAGTTGCATGACATTATGCTGTTGATTGAAGAATACCTTCGTCAGATTCCAGGCGCAGATCGGCTTCTAAAAGTACCAGGTGCGGGAATTGTGACGGTAGCTGGATTTTTAGCGGAAGTGGGTGATATAAAGCGTTTTACGGATCCAAAGCAGATCCAGAAACTGGCGGGATTGGCTGTGGTTGAGAACAGCTCCGGTAAGCGAAAAGGAATGCCTGGAATCAGCCGGAGAGGACGCGGTCGGCTGAGATGGATTTTGTTTCAACTGGCAAGAACAATGGTGAAGTTCAATAAAGAGATGAGGACATATCATCTATACTACACAACCCGGAAAGAAAACCCGCTGAAAAAAATGCAATCTATTATGGCAATCGCAGCACGAATAGCGAGAATATTCTATGGGATACTGAAGAATGGAACAGAATATGATCCGGCAATTGTTATGAGGGATTTAAATAAAGTGGTATCGGCGTAATTTCGGCGCGCCGCCCCCCTCGGGGGGCGTTTGGAAAGGAGTGTGCTGTTTCCTCTACAAGATTATTATTGCTATATGCACAGACTGCGTCCGCTTCAGAAAGTGCTGTGCAGGGCAATGGGAATTTCAACAGACAGGTCTGATGTCAGCAGAAGCATTAACATGGGGCTTTGACCCCGTCCGGAAGCATTAGCTGACGCCCAGGCTATGGACAGGCAGTACGAAGGAAGTTAGGGCGTGGACCCTGTTGGACACGGGAGTTTGGCTGCCGTAGCAAAAGATGGGCACAGGTGACCTCGTATAAGATGACGTTGTGTTTTCTGAACCTATCCGAAGCTATTTTGGAGCACTTAATGTAGAAAAATGCCCATGGCCGAGGCTTGTCTGTTGAAATTCCCAGTGCCTGGGAGGAAAAAAGTTGTTGTAAGTCAACGATTTCCGCTTGACAATATGGGGAGTTAATCAAACAAATTCCTGTTTGTCGGGATATCCATTGGAAAGAAAACTCGGAAGTTATCTATTCAATGTGAAGATTGATGAATCAGAAAAAAGATGGAAGCGCAATTTGCTTCCATCTTCGCAGTTTATTCAGTTTTCGGTTCATCTGCGTGGTCACACCTTTTGTTTTGCTATGAGTGCTGCGATGTGCGCTTCGACGATTTCTTCAACCAATTTCAGCACTAAATCTATTTCATCGTTCGTAATTCCGTTCATTTGAAGGCATTTGCATTGGTAATAGCAGCACTGGTATTTCTGCCACAATGCCCTTTTCGTCATGCCGAAGGCAGATTGCCAGTTTCCTCTTGTTCGTTTCAGCATGTCGGCGTAAATCTGACTTTGGTCAGATTTGTATTCAAGTAATTCAGGGTCGTTGTCATCCACGGGATAACGATGCTTTTTACCGTCAATGTAGCAGGTCATCCACCACATGGCATCATTCTTGCCAATGCTCTGGCTCAGGACGTTGTTTTCTATCAGGCGGTTTGCCCAACGGTTCAGACAAGGTTTTGCAGCCTTTACGCCATAATTGTATTCCAGCCAGTCGTAGCGCTCATCCCAAGGCATTGTTTCTGCGATTTCCTCACTCATCATGAAGTGCAGG
>Ga0265298_10011059_pt1 | contig 10602 bp, 3 predicted proteins | sample AusTroGonzalo_MG_3_FD_193486 | JGI IMG/M metagenome (GOLD analysis project Ga0265298, IMG submission 193486) | Bovine rumen microbial communities from tropical cattle in Woodstock, Queensland, Australia - Gonzalo_01 | ecosystem: Host-associated > Mammals > Digestive system > Stomach > Rumen ... | reverse complement strand
GAAAGTTATTCCGATAACGGGAAATTCCTCCAAATGAAAATCAGAAATTATTTTAATTCTATCAGCAATATAAATTTCTAAGTTATGAAAGAAGAGCAGAACATGAACATGAATCAGGTGGCCGCATGGTTGAAAAAGAATCCGGTGGATTTTACAAAAGCCGATATGATTCGCTTTGTTGAAGAGAATGATATTCAAATGATTAACTTCCGCTATGTGGCAGGTGATGGTCGTCTGAAAACCCTGAATTTCGTGCTTAATGATCACGATTACCTTGAACAGATTCTCTCTTGCGGCGAAAGAGTGGATGGCTCCAATATTTTCCCCGACTTTATTCATGCGGACTCAAGCGACATGTATGTCATTCCCCGCTTCCGTACCGCTTTTGTGGACCCCTTCTCCGATATTCCTACGCTCTCGTTTCTCTGTTCGTACTTTAACAAAGATGGACTTCCCATGGAGAACTCCCCCGAGTATATCCTTCGCAAAGCCGTGAAGTCCTTTAAGCAGGTTACCGGTTTTGATTTTCAAGCCATGGGCGAATTGGAGTACTATGTGATTGGGGACAAAGAGGATCTTTACCTCGCTCCCGATCAGAAGGGCTACCACGAATCTGCTCCTTTTGCTAAGTTTGAGGCGTTCCGCACACAGTGCATGCTCTATATCTCACAAGTGGGTGGCCTCATCAAGTATGGCCACTCCGAAGTGGGCAACTTCACCCTGGGAGACAAAATCTATGAACAGAATGAGATTGAGTTCCTCGTCACGGATGTGCAGGATGCTGCCGACCAGCTGATCCTTGCCAAATGGATTATTCGCAGCCTTGCATATAATTATGGCCTTGATGTAACTTTCGCTCCCAAAATCACCGATGGGAAAGCTGGCAGCGGCCTCCATATCCACACCCGTATCGTTAAGGATGGGAAAAACCAGATGGTGACCAAGGGCAAACTTAACTCTATTGCAAAAAACGCAATAGCAGGCTATATGACTTGTGCCTCCTCCCTCACAGCTTTTGGTAATACCAACCCCACCTCCTATTTCCGCCTCGTTCCTCATCAGGAGGCTCCCACCTCCATCTGCTGGGGCGACCGTAACCGCTCTGTGCTGGTGCGCGTGCCGCTCGGTTGGACGAGTGCAAAAGACATGGGCGCCATGGCCAACCCCAAGGAGAAAGCTAACAACGTGGATCATTCGCAAAAACAAACGGTTGAGTTCAGATGCTCCGATGGTTCCGCTGACATCTACCTTTTGCTGGCAGGTCTGGTAGTGGCTGCCCGACATGGTTTCGAAATGGAGAAGCCGCTTGAACTTGCAGAGTCCACCTACGTGGATGTCAATATCCATCGCCCGGAACACAAAGCTCGTCTTGAAGCCTCGACCAGCTCCCCGCCTCCTGTTCTGAATCGGCTGACCAACTCTCCGCTCACCGTAGCATTTTCGAGAAATACGGTGTGTTCAATGCCGATATGATTGACGATATCATCAAGCAGCTCAAATCCTACAAAGACGCGGACATCCGCCAGCGTTTGGAGAAAGATCCGAAGCTGATGGGAGCCATCGTGAAAGAATACTTTTATTGCGGATAACCGATAATGCCACTCTGTATGTCAACAGCCCTTATCATTGTCATTGCCGTCGTTCCCCCGCTTATCCTCGCGGTAACGGCCTATCTTATCGTTCGCCACTTTATTGAGAACGACCAGAAAAAACGCATCCTTGAACTCAAGTATGAGGCCATGGGTCATACGCTTCCGATGAGGCTTCAGGCCTACGAACGAATGGCTATGTTCTTGGAACGCATCGAACCCAACCAGCTAATCTTCCGGGTCAACAACCCTGAGTTGACAGCCTACCAGATGCAAACCATCCTGTTGGCCACCATCCGTAGCGAGTATGAGCATAACCTATCTCAGCAAATCTACATCTCGGCTGAAGTGTGGGACTCCATTAAGAATGCCAAGGAACGTGTGGTCAACATCATCAACCTCTCTGCTGGCAAGCTGCCCGATGGAGCCATGGCAACCGATCTCCATACCCAGATCTTCGAGGCTGTGGCCGAGAATTCACCGACCGCTACCGCCATGCAACGGCTCAAAAAAGAGATGGCTCTTCTCTATTAAGTATATATATATACATATCTTAGAACATTATAACCACATCCCAACGCTCCCTATCGTCTGATAGGGAGTTTTTTTACGGTTCATCTATAAATGAGGGCAGAAAAAAATTTATCAAAAATTAGCTGTTAATTAAAATCAGGAAGATTTTTGTAAATGGCTGAAAGATAAAAAAATAAACATTTGTTGATAACTTGTTGAAAAGTCAAATTTTGCTTTAATATACAATGATTTCAAAAAAAAATCTGGAAGTGAATGTACATCGAGATTTTTTTGTATTTTTGCAAGTTCATATATTAAAACGAAAAATAGGGTTTGAATTTTGAATTCGACTGAAACATTTATTGGAAAAACAAGTATAACTGATTTAATATCAGTATAGTTATAATTTTGAAAATTTGGAAGAAAATAAAAATAAATAGTAATAATTAAATTCAAAGCAATGAAAAAATTTACGATTTTTTTCCTGATGGTGTTTTTGTATTTAGGGAATCAGGCAAAATGCGAGACGGTTTTGGCTTCGTCGGGAGACGGGGCTGCCGCCAGTCGTAACCATGCCACGTGGTTCTCACACCATGCAAGTGTAAGTCCGAACGCCTCGGGAAGGATTGCTTCTGATTATACAAACCGCATAGTCGGTGTGTATGAGGCAAATCGTGTGAATGCAACGCAAAACCTGCATGCGCATATCGAAGGGCCGGCTTACGCCTGCTCATCGGCGTTGGTGACGTTGCACGCAGTGGTGTATGATGATCCTGTCACGGCCAACACCACCTACACCTACACATGGATGAGTAGTACCAACCACGGTGCCGGCTTCAGCGGCGTTGCTGGTTCGACCAGCAACCAGGAGCTCGTGGTTGACATGGCAGGCGTGGATCCTGTCATGTACTACAAGGTGATCGTGCAGCGCTATGAGAGCGGTACCTGCCAGGGTCCCGCTGACACCTCTGCGGTCTTCACCCTTACGCGCGTGAGCCGCGGTACCGTCAGCGTGACTACTACCCCAGCCACCGCTTGCACCCAGTCCACTTTAACCGCTACTACGACCAGCCCGGCCACAGTGGCAAGTTGGATCTGGCTTAAGGATGGCGCACAGGTGGCCAACACTGGCACCAACAACACTTATGTGGCTACCGAGGATGGTCACGACTACCAGGCCATCGCCGTATATGAAGGCACGGATTTCTGTAACGACACTTCCTCAGCAGTGACGTTTACCTTCAGCACCTCTACTGTCCAGCTCACCGCTACCAACACCGCAGGCGCTAGCGACTTTGTGTGCCTCGGTGGTCAGGTTATCCTCAAGGCTACCAATGGTGCTGCCCCCTACACTTTCTATCGCGGCTCCACTCTCATCGGCACCTCCAATGACTCCATTTTCGATATCCCCACCACTACAGGTGATATCGCCTATAGCGTTGTTGACGCCGGTGGCTGCACCGCCGATGCCGTTTTCACGGTCACCGATTTCTCTAGCCTGATTATCCAGGCCACGGGTGGTACCCATTTCTGTTCCGCTATCAATACGGTAACCATCGGTTCTAATGCAGATCTGTTCTCAGGACTTGGCAATTACTTCAACTGGTTCCATGATGGTCTGCCTCAGTACACCAATTTGCACATGCTTACCGTAGAAAATCTTGCTGTTGGCGGCAACCCCCATGTTTTCATTCTTGAAATTAGTGATCCCGCACGTAATTGCTTCTTTAGAAGTAATGAATGTGAAATTTGGGTGCACCCCGCCCCGACTGCCACCATCATCGCTGACTCCATCTGCTCGGGCACTACCGCTACAGTGACAGTTGAAACTGACGGATGGCTTGGCGACAACCCGGTCTATGTTTGGGGTGGCGATGCTACAGGAAACACTGCTACGGCTACTACCGGCGTTCTCACTGCCGATGGTACGGTCAATGTTACTGTAACCGCTCTTCATCCCAACCAGTCTTGTTCGGTGTCCGCTACGGGTACAGTGAAAGTGCTTCCGGCAATGCCTGATCCGGCAGATGTGGAAATTCACACCTATATTCAGGGAACCCCCACTCCTGCTGCCGCTGCTTGCGAAGGCGCTGCACTGGATGTCACGGCAGAAGGGTTCACTCCGGAAGACAGCTATATATATACATGGTATAGAAATGGCGTGGAACTTCCGTCGCATGAGCTTGCCTTCACCGACCACCTGACAGATTTGGGTTCCACGGATGCCGTAGATGCTCCTTATATGGTAACCTATAAATTGGTCATTTCTGACGCCAATGGTTGCGGCTCTGTGATAGCTGAAGCACCCCTCACCGTTTTCCTTAGAGGTGAGATTACCGTGACCAGCTACGATAGAGAGGTCTGTGTGGGTACACCGGTGACAGTTCAAACGTCATCGCTCTCCTTGCCAATTAATGGAGCTGACTATGCATGGTTTTTGGATGGAAATGAAATAGAAGGCCCCAGTTCTGCTCCGGGCGTAAACTCTCATACGTTTACGGAAGCTGAAGGACTTCTTGCTCAGGTGGAACCGCACTATATTGATATCGTGGCTTATCTCCAAGATATCGATCCTGATTATTATGCAGGTTGTTCCCAGTTGGCTTCAACATCTATTCAAATCCTTGTGAAACCTCAGCCCACGGTACAAATTACTGCCACTGACACGGTCTTCTGCGAAGGCGGTGAAGTTACCTTGACAGCAGTACCCTCCAGAGAGGACATTCCTTACATGGCATTCATCTGGTCCACCGGAGACACGATGCCTTCCATTACTGTGAATGCCGCCGATACTTATACCGTTGATCTCACCCAGATTGTTGATCCTGCCACTCCTAATCCTTCATGTACTGCTACTGCTTCAATTGAGATTGCTCAGGCTACCAAACATACAGTTACCCTTGCCGCCAATTTCGATACCATTTGCTCTGGTGCTCAGGTCACCCTGACCGCTACAGCTACCTTCGATGCCACTGCTGGTGATTCCACCTATACTTGGTATCGTAATGGTGTGGAAATTGCCACCACTACCACTAACGAATATATGGAAACCCTTACCACCGGTACAGAGATTTCTACATATATATATAGTGTAGTCGCCAACCAAGCGGCCAGCGGTTGTTCTTCTGAACCTGCCACTGATACCGTCAGAGTTACTCCGCTTCATAATGTGTACGTTACGGGCACCCAGTTGCTTTGCGATGCACTGACCGAAACCACCCTGACAGCTCATGCTACTCCGGAAGGTAACTATACATATAAGTGGTATCAGGATGGTGTAGAGCAAACCACCACGGATGCCGCTTTCGATGCCACTGGTCTTACCCTTCGTTCACAGCCCTACGTCTTCATCGTGGAGGTGACCAGCACTACTACTGGCTGCACCGTCGCCAGCGAGGCATACAATGTATATAATACAGACTCCAATGCCGTTTATATCACCGCTACTCCCGACAGCATCTGCTCAGGTACTCCTGTTACCTTGACTGCTGATGTGGTGGGCGCAGCTGATGAAGTTTCTTATACATGGTCAATGGGCGACCAGACCGCAAGCTCCGTTGTGGTGAGCGAACCTGGTATCTACAACGTGACCGTCACCGACCTTACTACGAGATGTACCGCTACGGGTAGCGTGGAGGTGAAATCCGCTACTGCTCCCACTCTCACACTCGAACCTACTAACTCAGAAATTTGCTCGGGCGAACAGGTTACTCTTACAGTTACCGGCGCAGAAAATGGTGAATTCAATTGGACAGAGAATGGTGTTCAGCTGAGCGCAGTTGATACCTTCCTGATTGTTGCTCCTCAGGCTATCAACAACCATGTTGATACATTTATATATAATGTACACTTTGTCCAGAACAGCACCGGCTGTGTGGCTACCGCAGCTACTCCGGCCAAGGTTATCGTACATCCGAATCCTGCAGTGGCCATCACGGCTGATACTACTGTGATTTGTCTGGGCGAAGAGATTGTTCTTACTGCTGTTGATTCCTTGGGTATTACCGGTTCTACTACCTATGTTTGGAAAGAACAGGGTCGCCAAGTTCAGAGCAGCGATGCCAATACCTATACTGCTACTCCTGATGCAGCAGGAATCTACTCATACACCGTTGATGCTGTGAACCATGGTTGTTCTTCAACCAGCGTTCCGTTCAACGTGATTGTCAATGCACAGCCGGTGGTGGCCATCTCTGTTGATGACACCACAATCTGCGTCTCTGGTTCTGCCACCTTCAATGTCCAACCCGCTGTTGCAGGTGTTGCATACAACTGGACAATTGATGGCACTACTTATACTGCTGCTGAATTCACCCACCAGTTCACCGCTGCTAATACCTATAAGGTAGTTTGCGAAGCTGTTCAGGCTGGTTGTACAGTTAAGGACAGCGTTAATGTGGAAGTCTCCGAACGTCCTGAGGTTACCTTGACGGTTTCTCCTGATGCAATTTGCAGCGGTTCTTCCGATACTCTCAAGGCTTCTGTTATCAATGGTGTCGCTGATGATCTCTTCACCTACACTTGGTACAGAAATGGTGTTCAGTTCGGTTCTGGCGTGAACGACACGACTCACACCGATAACCCTGTTGCCGCTGGTAACAATGTTTCTACCTTCACTTATGGCGTGATGGCCACCCAGCCCAGCAGCGGTTGCCAGTCTGATGTGAACAACGGTACGATTAATGTTTATCCTGCTCCCACTGTAGCCATCAGCGGTGACAACATTCTTTGCGCCGGCGGTACGGTTAACTTGACGGCCGTGGCCAACGATACCATCGCAGGTACAACTTACGAATATTCATGGAGAATGGATAACGCTCCTGTTACGGGTTCTGGCAATACTTACACTGCAACGCTTGATCTCCGTGACAATCCGTACATCTTCACCGCTCAGATTACAAATACAACCACGGGATGTACCGCTACCAGCGCAGAATTCCCGGTCTATGTTGATACGCTTGGCAGTATTACGGTCACGGCTTCTGAAACCGATATTTGCGAAGGTGGCGAAGTTGTATTGACCTCGAACTTCTTGGGTAATACCAATAATGATATTGTTTATCAGTGGTATAACACTGCAATTGACCCTGCTAATATGATTGCAGGAGCCAATGCTGCCACTTATACGGCTACCAATCTTACTACTGATAATACTTTCTACCTCCAAGCCACCCAGGTTTCCACGGGATGCCAGGTGAGTGGTTTTGTGAAGGTGGGTGTCGCTAATGATCCCAAACCGACACTTGTGTTGGCAACAGAACAACCGATATGTTCTGGCACTCAAGCTACTTTGAATGCTTCTGCTACGTTGGGAGTTTCTGGAATGCCTTATGAATTTACTTGGTATAGAAATGGAGTTCTCCTTGACGGTGTCACGGGTGCCACGCTGACAGAGGCACTTACCGCAGAGGGCGAAACCACTACTTACAGCTATACCGTAGTTGCTTCTCAGGCAGCAAGCGGTTGCGAGTCTCAGCCCACTGATGTGGTCAAAGTAGTGGTTGTTCCTGCTCCTACTGTATCGATTGAGGGTGATGCTCTGATTTGCTCACAGCCCGGTACGGTCACGCTCACAGCCCATATCAATGATACGGTGTCGGGTATGACCTATCAATACCAGTGGAGAAGAGACAATGCAGATATTGCCGGTGCTAATGCAGCTACCATGACAGAAACAGTTGGCTTGCAGGATGAACCCTACATGTACACTGTTGAAATTGAAAATACTTCTACTGGCTGTCGCGCTATCAGCGAAGCATATCCGGTATATGTAGATACCTTCGCTGTGGTGGTGGTAACTGCTGACGACACCCTCATTTGTAATGGTGGTGATGTGGTTCTCACTGCCAATATTGGTAACTACAATACTCCGAACCTTACCTATCAGTGGTACAGCGACGATGCTTATACACAGCCGATTGCTGGTGCTACACAGCGCGAGCTTACCATTCAAAATCTGACAGCGACCAACACCTATGCAGTGATGGTCACCCAGACAACGACAGAATGTAAAGCGAGAAATACTATAAAAATTACCGTTAACGATGACCCGCTTGTTCAAAGTGTAGTTATTTCGCCTGCTGGTGATACGGTGTGTACGGGTACGGAAATAACGGTTGTGGCTACCATGGAATCAGGTGCCACTTATGGTGATGGTACTGATTACACCTATACATGGTACAGAAATGGTGTGGAAGTGGCTGGTGCCAACGACTCGATTTTGAGTGAGGTTGTTACCGCCGAAGGTCTTCTCACTTCCTATGTCTATACTGTTGTAGCCACCCAGGCCTCAAGCGGTTGTACCTCTACGGTGGCTAAATATGATACAGTCCATGTCCGTCCGATGCCGACCATCACCATTGAAGGTGATCCTGTTGTGTGCACCGGATCTGATAACATCACCTTGCACGCACGTCTGAACGACAGTATCAGTGCTGCTAATTTGACTTATCAGTGGAGACTGTTCAATGTGAATGCAGGTACTAATTCCTCCGACTTGACAGAATCGAAACCTGCAAGTGACATTCCGTACGTTTACACGGTTATTGCCACTGACAATACTCTTGGTTGCCAAGCTATCAGTGAGCCCTTCTCCGTGAGAGTTGATACGGCTGCAGTTGTCACCTTCCTCCCAATTGCTCCGATTTGCGTGGGTGGTACGGCTACGATTACTGCAAGTCTGAACGATTACAATGTAGATGACTATACCTTCCAGTGGTATGATGCTTCAGATGTTGCAATTGCCGGTGCTACTTCTTTAACTTATACTACGCCTGCTCTCTTTGCAAATACTGAATACACACTCAAAGCCACTCGTACCGCGTCAGGTTGTGTAGGTTTTGAGAAGTATGAGGTGAAAGTCGGTGCAGATCCGGTCTCCAGCTTCACGATTGATCCGGAAACCATCTGTGTTGGCGGTCAGGTGGCTCTCCAGGCTACGGTTACTGGCGACGCCCTCTTCACCAATCCGCAATACCATTACTTCTGGTACAGAAACGGTCAATTACTGGATGGTGTTGACACAGCATCGTTCGTTGACACGCCGAGCCTTGGAGATATTGATTCCAATATCTATGTTTACTCTCTGTATGTAACCCTTGACAATTCAGGTTGTGTTTCAACCATTACCAAGGACACGGTGAGTGTATATCAGAACCCGACCATTACTATTGCTGGTGATCAATTCTTGTGTGGTAACGATGGTCAGAATATCGTCCATCTGACTGCTTCTTTGAATGATACTATTGCAGGTACTTATACCTTTGAATGGAGAGAGGATAACACCGATACTCATATCACCGACAGAGTTTACGACAAGTCCAAAGAATATCGTCAGTATCCGTATGAATACACGGTTGTAGTAACTGGTCCCAACGGTTGCTCGGTGGTGAGCGATCCTTACCTCGTATATGTTAATGATACTGTCGTTGTGGGTGTCCAAGCTTCTACTACTGAAGTTTGCGCGGGAGAAGAAGTTGTTCTTACTGCAGCAGTTCAGGATAATTATGATTTGATGACCTTCAGATGGTACACGCTCGATGGTACCAATGAGGTTGAAATTCCGAATGAATATAACAACAGCATTACGGTTTATCCTACCACGACTACTGAGTATCGCGTGAGAGCTATGCAAAACAATACGTTCTGCACAGCATCTGGCGATATTAAGATTAATGTTGTGACGGCTCCTAACCTCGTTCTCGAGATGTTGCCTGCAGGTGTTGATTCTATCTGTGAAGGCGGCCAGATTACGCTTGCCCTTAACGATGCCACCACCCCTGGTGGTACTTATAGCTGGTACAGAAATAATGAACTGTTGAGTACTGACACTTCCCGATTCTTCGTTGACAGCCCGCTGGCTGTGGATGGCGACAGAACGATGGTGGCTTATGAAGTTCGTTACGTACAAAACAACACCCTCTGCCGTGTCACGAAGTACGATACTATCTATGTATTCAAGAACCTTGATGTGGTGATTAGTGGTGACCAGACCGTTTGTGATGCAGATAATAATGTTGAACTCACGGCCACAGTAAATGGTGTTGCTACGGGTGCTGCCCTTACTTCTACATGGTACAGAGACGGTATCAACGCCAGCACGCTGGGTTCGATTACTGATAATACTGATAATTCCGTTTATACCGCCAACCACGATGCAGTTCGCGCGGGCGAGTCTTCTACCACATATATTTACACGGTTGAAATCTCTCGTGGTAATGGCTGTACAACGCTGAGCGAAGAGTATCCGGTCACGGTTTACAAAGCTCCTGTGGTTGAAGTGACCGCAGACGATACTACCATTTGTCAGAATGGTTCGGTGACCTTCACTGCTAACCTCGTTGACAATAACGCTACTGACTTGACTTACGAATGGAAGGTGAATGATGTTGTGGTGGCTGGTGCTACTACCAACACCATGACCTATACATTCCTTACAACCAGTGAACAGAAAGTGGTTTGCAACATTGCACAGACCATCTCCGGCTGTACCGCTACCGAT
>Ga0265298_10011055_pt1 | contig 10605 bp, 12 predicted proteins | sample AusTroGonzalo_MG_3_FD_193486 | JGI IMG/M metagenome (GOLD analysis project Ga0265298, IMG submission 193486) | Bovine rumen microbial communities from tropical cattle in Woodstock, Queensland, Australia - Gonzalo_01 | ecosystem: Host-associated > Mammals > Digestive system > Stomach > Rumen ... | reverse complement strand
TATTTGCGGAAAATTGCCAGTCGTGTTAATCATAAGTGTTCTTAATAAATAACTTTGTAATTCAAATTGTGCGCTTTTGCACATTTAAGTTTTTGTACATCTCTTATGGTCCAAGTAAGAATTGCATTTGCCACAAATTGAGAAGTTTTTGCCTTTTCTTGCCATTCGGTTAATTGTTTTTGGCAAAATTCATCATTAGGGTCAAATGGTCTTCCACCATGAGACCAATGAGCGTTTAATTCGATGAATAAATCATCTTCTACGATATAAAAATCACAATAATAAGGATAACGCTCATTATCTCTATATTGGCGTAAGATCGTTTTTGTTTTGTTTTGTTCTAACAAGTATTGGTATAATTCTTCTTCTGGTTTACTTTTATTAAAAGAATTATTAAGCTTTTTTGTGATATATTGTTTTGATAAAATTATTTCAAGCTAATCGTTCGGAAATTTTCTACCTTTATTAGCTTTTGATATTTTATCTCTGGTTTCTTTTGAAACAGAATGACCAGTTCGTGTTTTTGATATTTTTTGCTTTGTTTCTTCTGATATAGTCGTGCCTTTTAATTTGCTTTCTTTTCCTTTTAACGCTTGCGAAATTTGTTGTTTATGCAACTCATTCATATTGTTATTAGGAAAAGCAGAACCATATCTTTCAATTTTAGTCTGATTAGCCTTTTGACAACTATTTTTTATTCGCTCATCGTCGAATTGAGTTTTATTTTTATTCCAAGGTATTATTTCTTGATTAGCAAATTGCTATTTTTTATTTTCACTTTGTCTTTGTTTAGCTTCTTCAGACCAATGATAACCTGTTATTGGCTTTCTTCTTAGGTTTGCTTCACCAATGTGTTTACGATGTTCTTCCGTAAATACATGATTTTTCATTTTTTGCTTTGAAGATTCAAGCATTCCAGGAACGAAAGTTTCATCTGGAGGTGTTTCACAAAAAGTTTGCTTAATACCGTTGTTATACCAATGTTTTGACATATATAATAATCTCCCATTAAAGAATTATGTTTTTATTTTTTTTAGATGAATAATGGTTCATCACAAAGTTATTTATCAGTAACATCAAGCTCACTATGTCACCATAGTGTTCAGACTATATTATCAGCCTTAATTGTTTTATCCTTTTAAGGTTGCCTCGTCTTTCGGGACGAATCCCTACTCTACTCGTTTATTCATGAATGTTTTTCTCATTCATTATACTTTCGATAGTCGTTGAACCTTCCAAATATTTCTATTTGGCTTGGCTGCTGATTGTCCATTAAGGAGTTTCCAGCAATTAACGAGGTTTTTTGCTTAAATATTACTATTTAAGGGATACTCAATTTTCAATCAATATCCTGTCATAGCATCCATCGTCTTAATCATGCAGATTTCAGGAGCAATGAGGTTAGGAGTGGTAACTTCGGTAACATCTAAGACGAACCGCTTAAATGCTCCGATGTCGGAAGTTTGAACGCCGACAGAATTGTCAAGGGCTTCGGTCATTCTTCCCATACGGAAGTTCATGAACTTGGCAGTATTTTCAAGAAGAGCAGCAGTGAGGATCTTCTTGTCTTCGGTCAAATTACGACCAGTGCGGGCCTTGAACTCGTTGTTAGAACGAGCAAGACGATTAGTATACTTTTCTAAAAGCTGAGACATTTTGATTTTCCTTTTGATTAATAGTTATTTATTTCGTTTATGTCAATGTCGTCTCCATTATTACTGGGACGATAAAAGAGTTGGTCTCTATTTCCAGAATAATTGATACGCTTTACAGAAGGTAATTTAATGTTAAGTTTGCTCGTCGATAATTTCTTATTAGCAAACGATTCTGTAATTCTATCAACTTCTTCTTTGGAGAACCTTTTTACATTATTAATGACTTGCTTGGAATCAATGTCGTACATTTCACAAGTAGAATTGATATAAGCTTCCGTCATTTTTACGAGTTTGTTTTTATAATCAGCATTTCTTGTTTTTAATTGCTGATTTTCGTCTTGAATTTCTTGAACTTGTTTTTCGTATTTTTCTTTCAGTTGCGCCATGCTTTCATCGTTAGAAGTTTTAACAGAATTGAGCTGTTCTTCTAAAATATGAATTTTGTTTTGATATTCCTCGTTGAGAGCATGATAACGATTTTCAGATTTCGATAACAAATTCTTGTAGTTTTCTACTTTTTGAGAATTTCGCTCATTTAATTTATCAAGTTGACCAATATTGGTTTTTTGTAAATTAATGATACGAACCAAAGAAGCATTATTCTACTTTTGTTTTTCAAGACTTTCAGAAATAGCGTTTTTACTTTCCTCTATTTTCTGACTTCTTGCTGTTAAGCCTTTGATTTGCTTAGTTTCTTCTATTAACTGAGCGATTTTTTGCTTATAAACTTTTATCTTTTCGCTAAGTTCCTATTCCTTGGCATGACCAACAGAGAGGGAAGAAATAAGTTCCTCGTTTTGTTTGTTAAGTTTTTCAATTTGATTTAATGCTTCGTGCAAATCAACAAAAATATCACTTCCGTCATCAACGGCTTTTGCCTATTCTTCTTGACCTGCGTCTATATTATCATCCGCTTCCGAAGATTCTACAGTATTAACAATATCGTTTGCGATTTCTGGTGTGACTGTGACTTCTGTTTTGATTTCATCAAGATTTATATCTTGTTCTTGTGGTTGAGATATAGTAATATTATCTCCGTCAGAAGTTACATCAACAACAACAGCACTTTCATTTTTATTATCTTCTTCGGTGTCGCCAGATGTAATTGAAATGTTTAACAAAGCCAATGCTTCGTTCATTGTTTTCTTCTCATCGTCATTAGATTTACTAATAAGTTCTTGGAGAGATTCGTTTAATGTTTTCTTTTGCTGTAATGACTCAGTAACAAGATTAAGTCTGGCTTTTTCAACTGCAGGAATCAAAACAACATCAAGAGCATTTAATTGATAAGTGTTAGGATCTACAGATTCTTCGCCATTATAATCTTCTATAATGTCGCCATTTCCTCTTGTGCTAATACCAGGCTTATAACCATAGTCGACAAGAGTTTTCAAAATCTTTCCACAAGGTGTGTCAAGAATATGCCAATAACCATAAAGCAAACCATCTTTACCCTTTTTAGGTGGTTCCGGCATCGCAATGGCTATCTTTTCTGGGTTTACTGTATCATAATCAGGGTGCTCGAGTTCTCCGAATATAGCACCTGCTTTAAACTGTTCTTGCACTAATGGGGAACTAAAAACTGTTTCCCATAATTTTTCGGAATATTTTCTGCCATTCCGAGTAGGATTAATTATGTCAGCACATGGGCCAACAAGCGTACCAAGAATTTTTCTTTTCCGCATTTCCTCTTCGGACAATTTTTGATATTGAAATCTATTATTTACGCTTTCAAGCATGATTTTATAAGTTCCTTTTTCATATAGCGCTTAAAACAAAGTTTCTTGTACTATAAGCATATTTGAACGATTTTTCATATAATTATACAAAATTATACAAAGTTGCTTAGACCTTATTTAGATCTGTTCTACTTGCTTAATATCTTGTTTTATAAGACGGATAATTTCAACACAAGGTATTAAATTTTGATTTTCAGCATATTCCTGAAGTGCTTTTAATATTTCAGAAAAATTTGCGTGTCTCATAAAAATATTTTTATTATTAGAATTTTCTGAAAACAGTAAAATTTGCGTAACAAGTGCAGAAAGAGTTGTAAGAACCTTTTTGGGGTCTTCTACTTCTTTCATTACATTAATATAAATTTTAGAATGCTTGTCGTTATAGTTTTTTCGGAGTTTATTGTAAAACTCAAAAATGTCTAATTTTCCTTGTTCTTTTAGTGTTTTAAGAACTTCGATTGGACTTGTATAAACTTTTTCTAATAATTCAGAATCATTTGCTGATAAAAACAATAAGTCTTGTCTTGAAATAACCATAAATCTTTTTATATTATCCTTCCATTATGTCCGACTCAATACTATCGGATAATCCGATAGATTCTTCCGGTTCAGTAATTTCCTCTTCTGTTTCGTTTTGTTGTTCTTCTTTTGTTTCTTGCTAATCTTCGATTTCGCTTTGAATTGCCGTTAATACATCGGAATCATCAATGACAGTACTAATAAGGAACTTCAAAATAGCGAGTTTTGCATTTTCGTCTGCTATATCTTCGAGAGATTCCATAATACGAAGAACAAGATCTATTTGTTCTTTCTTATGTGTTTGATTAACAGTATCTTCTTGCGTAACAGGGAAGTGCATTTTAATTTGGAACTTATTGATATAACGATCCAAACCACGGTCAATAAGTCTCAAATTGATAAGATCTGTTATCATTTGGATAAGGCAATTTTGGATTCTTCTTACCGCTTTGCCATATCGCATTGATAATTGAGCCAAAGATCCGCCGGCATCAAACCCAGCAGAATCTCCGCTGTTTTCGCCCATGTATTGCTTTGGAACACGAAGGGCTGCATACAATTTATCTCTAAAATAATTTATATCGTCTGTATTGCCATTTTCAACGGCGCCACCCATTTCAAAAGTAGAAAGCTGACCATTGCCATTTTTAACTGGCATAACAGCATAATTGATAGTGGGTTGTTCAGACAAATAAAGGTTTGACATCGTTTTGGCGCTTAAAGATAATTTTTCTTGAAGCATTTGCTTAACGCCATTGACAACGCCGTTGATTTCTTCTTCGGAAGGTATATTGCCAATCTCAACTTGCATAACCCTCAAAATAGAAGAACTATTGATTCTATTGAGTAACATAGCATTTTCTAATAATTGAAGTTGGCGCCATGTGGGATAAGTATTATAAAATAACGATTGACCTTTTGATACATTATAAATATCAGAACTCGAATCGTCATCGCTGAAAAGTTGCATTTTTTCAGCAGCTCTGGAAAAGCTCTGGTTCAAACAAGCATGAACAAAAGATGTTGGCTGAAAAACTTTGACATCGTTATCTTGATACTGAATTGCGTAAAACAATCTTGTCTTGTCTCTTTGTCTTATTTGCAGAGCAGATAAAGGGCACTGAATATAAAGACAGGTCTGACCAAATTGTTTTAATTCAAACATTTCAGCTGGGTTCTAAACTTGAGCACAATAATCAGAATATTTGTCTACTTTGCTATTAAAATATTCTATATCAACATTTTCATTGAGCGATTTAGTGTTATTTTCACCAAGTTCAGATTTTCTATATAATCTTACATAGACATCTCCATACTTGATAAGACTATATGCCCAAGAATAAATATATTTATCTATATTGATACTATCTAAAAGATGTGTAACAAATTTAGAAACATTGGAATCTGTCGAATCAACATAAACAACTCTTCCATCTGGTCCAATGCAAGCAACATCTTCTGTATATGTCTCGAGAATAGAAGCAATTCTACTATCCGAACACATATCGTCTATTTGATTATAGGCTAAATCTCTTTCAAGAGCAACAGTAGTTAAAGAAGAAATATTTTCTTCGTCTGGTTTTTCAACGATTTTATTAATAACTTTGTCGTCTTGGTCAATTCCTATATTCGATTTTGGAGCAGGTGCGCTTACAATCTTTTTATCAAAAATATCTTCCATTCAATTCACCAAAAAAGTATGCCGTTAGCAATGTTCATTTGTTTTTTCCATGTTACTTCTTCTGCTTTGCCAAATCCAAAATCTTTGTGAGAAACCAAACTATTTGGATCTTGATAAGAATTAAATTGATTTTTTAATTCATTTTCAAAAGCAGCGTTTATGTCTTGCTAATCGGTAGTACTTTTATTTATTTTCGTAATTGTATTAGTCAGATCTTCGCCAAACTCAAATGCGTATTCTTCTGAATGTTTTGAAGCATTCCATAACGAACCACAGATAGCATCTGCGGAGTCTTTCGAACCGCTTTTACCACCATCTGGATGGTCAATTTTTCCTGTATTATTATTTCTTTCAAGCGATAATAATTCTTCTGTTAAAAGTGGCGTGTCATACAAAATCATGCGTTTATTATAAATCGCATTTTTTAAGAAAAGATAGGGCTCGCAAATCTGATCAGAATTTACCCTATCAACAGAAATTACTTGATAATCAAAACCATCATTTTTAAGGTCTTGAGCAATCGCGGCGTTCTGGAATGTATCAGAAGAAGTCCCACGGACATTCCATCCGTGAGATCGTAAATCTTTTATAAATTGTCTATTTTTAGCAAAGGATATTTGTCTACCCTTTGGCGCCTTAACAGAAACGACAAAAGCCTCATGAAAAATCAATTCATGAGAATTCGGATCTAATCCTATTATCCAAACACCAGCTATACCTGTTTTGTCTCCCGATATAGACATATCTAAATGAACGAACAGCGGTTTTCTTTTATATCTTGGATTTATTAGATCCTCATTCAAATAATCATAATATTGTGAAACATCTTGTGGGTCGTCGCTGACTTCTATAATATCTTTTTCGAAAGGATTTTTCCAATCGTATGTTTTTGCTTCTGCAAGACGAATACCAGAAATATAAGTTGATAAATCGCTACTTGCTATGCCAGCGAAATCACATAACGCTCTATCTATATCTAATCTAAAATCTGAATAAAATTCTGTTGGAACAGATAATATTTTATATCCTCGTCTTTTATATAACTCAATATCTGCATTATCAGGAATTACTTCAGATTGTAAATACTTATTTCCTAATGCTACATTAAATCTTTTTCCGCAATAAGTTTCTGGCGGCTTTACATTCCAAACAGCTTCGTCAACAATGAAATTGCGAACACCTTCTATCTGTGCTTGCGCTTTCATGTGACTTTCAAGGAATGATTTTTCGGTTCTCTTCGAAGATGCTAAAATCAATAACGAATAGTTATAACCGTCTTTGATAAATCTTGTTTTCATACCGCCGAGAGCGGTATCAACCATATCAATAGCAACTTGTTTTTGTTTTTCTACATCTGTTCTTTTTATAAATGAAATCTCATCTATAAAAACAAAAAGAAGCGCTTGGCCGATAACATCGCTTGACTGAGAACCTATAATAATGTTAATGTACGACGGAGGGGTCCAAAAATTGGATCTCGGAGAAACAGTGCCTCTTTCCATAAACCATGGCGACAGTTTAACTGTTTCTTGAAATTTAGCAATACCAATATTTTCTGCTAATTCAATCGTAATATTCAAAAAAGCAAACGCTATTTTTTCTGTTGGTTTTAATCCGAAATAGTCATGCGGATTTTTTAAGCACATTACCTTGTACATTAAATATAATCCGATTGTTACCGCCATTTCAGATTTACCAAGGCCGCGAGAACCAGTAAATATTGCGGAATTATAGTTGATAGACAAATTATCTGGAAATAACTCTTTTAATCGTTTTTCCCAATACGGATAAAGTTTGCACTTCCCTTTTGAATCGTGCCAAGCATCTCCAAGATATTTTCTATCTTTAATAAATGTAATAATATCAACAGGTATTTCTTTATAGTCAGCATATTTGATGTCTTCAAATTGTTTTGACTATCCAGTTTGTTGATATTCGTCAAGAATAGAAATGACTTTTTGTCTTTCTTCTTCTGACAGCTGATTTAATATCTCTTCTACTCTGTTCATTTGTGATTAGTTGAAAACTACTTCAATAAAATCAAAAATTATTTTTCGTCATCTACGACTGGCAAATGGTCAATCTAATCCCAGTGCTTTTTGCGCTCACCATTGCCGCCAAGTTTATTATAAATTTCAAATATTTGCTAAATATTCTGATATTCAGAAAGTGGGATTGATTCTTTCCCTTTATATTTGAAATATACTCTGTCGATCTCGCTCCCAAGCAACTGCATGGTGCCTTCTTTTAATTCTTCGTTGCCCTTGATAATTTCGTCAAGTTTCTATAATTGTTCAGCCGCCTTGCTAAGATATTCGAGTTTATCTGCCTCAAGACGGTTGAGCGTTTCTTCAAAGTGCTTTGAAATTGCTTTGGCTTGTTCATCGAGATCTTCACGACGAGCTTTTCCTTTACCATAAGCATTAATCAAAGCAACGGCAACAGCGGCAATAGCAGTTATAATTGCAACCCAAATTGTAGCATCCATTTTGTTTCTTTGTTTTCCTTTTGTGATAGCCGTAAAATATAATGTCCAAATGGATTCATGAATTTACAAAATTATACAAACAAGCCAACGCCACAAAACAGCGTTGGCTTGTTCTCTGTATTATCTCTAAACGAAGTAACTTTGTTTTACAGGTTAGATCTCGTCATCGGATATATCATCATTCACAAAGTTTCTTCTCATATCTCCACGGCGATAATCTACTTTGTCATGATGTTTTCTCATAAGACGGTTGTCAGCATTTCTTTCACGGCGTCTTATGTTGTCGATTTCTTTGTCAGCAAGTCTCTTGTTTCTTCTGATTTCCTTGTTAATCATTCTAATGTCGTCATCATCATCTTCGACTTCATCAATATCATCATCAAAATCAGAATCTTCTTTAATGCTAATTTTGTGGCAAGAGCGACTTTTTGCTTCTTCGATGTCGTCATCACCAAAAATGTCTGTTTCCTTAAACTCTTCGATGTCATCATCGTCGTCAGAAACTTCTTCAGCTTCTTCTTTAATTTCGAGTTTTTCATAAGCTTCGCCAGACTCATCATCGAAGAATTTATCAAGAGTTTCTTCATCCACGCCATCAGGGAAAATGTCTGTTAATTTATCGTCGAGTTCGTCAAAACCAATCTTTTCCACAATATCATAGAATGTGTCTTCAGAACCGTCAGCAGGTCTATATTCTTTAAGACCAATTTCAATTTGAAGATCTTCGTCATCGTCATTGACTTCGACAACCTCTTCTTCTTTGACTTCTTCAACTTCCTCGTTGATTTGAGTTTTAGATTCAGTCTGAACAGATTCTTCCTTAACTTCTTCTGTTTCTTCTTCTTTGACTTCTTCTTCTTCTTCGACAGGAGAAATGACTTCGACTTCATCTTCGGTTGTAATTGTTTCTTCAACAGGTTTATCTTCGAGAACTTCTTCGGCCTCTTCCTTTGCCTCTTCAGCAACCTTGCTATCTTCGTTTTCAAAACTAAGAACAGCTTGAAGTTTACCAACAACTTTGTTAATGTCCTCACGAACATCAGTTAAAACTTCATGAATGCTCTCACCTAATTCGGCATTGTCGAAAAGCGTCTTGATAGCTTCAACAGAATTCATTTGATCCGTTAAAACGCCAGACAAAATACTGTGCATTAATTCCTCATTAGCAACTTCAACGGACGGTTCCTCTTCTTTGATTTCAACTTCGTCCTTAATTTCCTCAGTTTCTTCTGGGGCTTCTACCTTTTCGGTTTCTTCCATTTTGATTTCCTCTTCTTGATTTTCGTCGGCCTCTTGAATCTTTTTACATTCTTCGGCCATACTTTGTATCATATTTTTATTTTCAGTGTTTTCCATTTTGGATACCTGTTAGATTATCATTTTTAAAAATTATACAACTTTTTATCACGAAAGTGTAGCACTCGTAATAGCACTTGCAGACGATGTGGTAACTCCAGTAATAGCGGTAGCATCCGATGTTGTAAGACTGATTTGACTTGTTTTTGAATAGGTATGTGTGTGTGCGGATTCTACACCAGTATTGGCACTGAGAGAAGCAAGAACATCAACGGTAACAACAGTAGATGTCGTCGAAAATGCCACAACTGCGCTATACATAACAGAAGACCCAGAACCCGTGTTGCTCAGCGCACCGGTAGCAACAGTTCCTTCAATCGTTACAGACTGGGCCCCAAGCTCAAGATATTTTGTTGTGCCACTATATGCAACAGTTGAACCAGAACCATCGGACGAAAGCGCTCCGGTTGCATAAGTAAACGCAGTACCAGCAACTGCCGGTGTAATAGAAGCTGTAGAAGGTGTAATTGAAGTGAGCGTAAGTGTATTCGTATTTGTCCCATCAGCATTAGCAGCAACACTTGCATAATAAGGATTACTTGCCATTCCAGTAACAACAGTAACTCCTGTGCCAACGGCTGCGGGAGTAACAGACGCAGTAACAAGTTTAGCAGTATCAAGCGAAGCAACCACACCATCACCGTTACTGGTAGAAGTTGTAGACAATGTTCCTTTAGCGACGGAACTCAACACATCGGCAGATTGTGTGGCAGTAACAAGCTTTTCTCTTGCGGCGTTAATGTAAAGATGTTTCGTTGTTCCGCTCATGGTGTGCGAGTGTGAAGTGCCAGCTCCAGTATTAGCACTTTCATTAGTTGGCGAACCAGAAACAGATGTTAAAAACGAAGCAGAAGAAGTACTTACATCATTGATGAACGAAGCAGAAGATGTTTGAAGAGACATTTCGGACAAATCGCCAAATTCTGCCCATTTGCTTCCGTCCCAAACAAATTCTAACGAACTATAAATAACAACCGTTCCTGTGTCGACAGTATCTGCGCCGGTTTTACCAGACGGAATCGTAATGCCAGTTAATCCGCCGTATGTGTTTGGTGTAATCGCCCCATCTGTTAAAGCAACTGTAGTAACACCAACAAAAACGAGCACTTGTGATAATATTGCTCGAGCTTCGGCGTCGTATATATCGTATGTTGTTCCGCCTATAGT
>Ga0265298_10011054_pt1 | contig 10605 bp, 9 predicted proteins | sample AusTroGonzalo_MG_3_FD_193486 | JGI IMG/M metagenome (GOLD analysis project Ga0265298, IMG submission 193486) | Bovine rumen microbial communities from tropical cattle in Woodstock, Queensland, Australia - Gonzalo_01 | ecosystem: Host-associated > Mammals > Digestive system > Stomach > Rumen ... | reverse complement strand
CGAAGGGCAACTTTTCCTCAACATCACCTAATGAAAGGCAGTATTCACGAAAGGATTCAATATTCATGGCTGCAAAAGTACAAAAAAAAGCCGTAGATGAAGACCACGGTTTAATCCAAACAAAAAACCGCCCCAAAAGGAGCGGTTTTTTTATTGCACTAAGTGTAAATTAATAGTCTTTCTCCATGGTGAATTTCAGGCGATCGGGATGCGCAGCCATGAGGTTGAGGAAGTTCTCCTTGCTGGCTGAGCCGAGGGTGCCCATCATCTCGACATTTAGAGAACTGCCAGTATAAGATCCAATTCCATAGCGCTTTCCTGAAACCACTTGGTCCGGAAGTTCGGCTTCGTTGTAAACGTATTCACCTTCCATCTTGGCTTTGAAAGGAGAAGTGACTTCGACAGACTTCGTCCACGGCAAGGTGACGTTGCTTTCCGTAACGGACTGGCCATTGGCATCGGTGTAGGTTACATTCAGCTTAAAGCAATCGGAAATGACCAAAGAGCCTTGCGTTTTCTCAACCTTGTACACCACTGTGACGGTGGTAGGTGTCGGATCTGGATCTGGTTCTGGCGTCGGTTGTGGATTCTTTTTGCAGCCAGTGAGCATCATGCCACCGATAATTAAGGTGGCAATCATAAACATTACTTTTTTCATTTTTTTGAAAATTTGAAGGTTAATAATTAGGTGATTATACGTGTTTTTAATTTTGGTGGTGCAAAAGTACAAACAGCGTTCCGCGCGTGCAAGAGTGCAGACGCACTCTTAACCTTCGTCGGACAAATTATTAATTGATGATTTGGTACTATGTTGGTTTTTAGCAAAATAAAAAGCAATCAATAATCTGTCTAAGACAAATTATTAAGTCCTCTGAGCTCGTAAATGGGTATTTTTGGGGTAAAACAGAATGGATTATTGCTGTAGTTGGGCGCGTTTTTCTTCTCGGAAACTGGATGGTGAAAGGGCATAGCGCTCCTTGAAGTTGTGGGCGAATGTGATGTTGCTGGCAAATCCGCTGGCTGTGGCCACGTCGGTGATGCTCATCTCGGGATGCTCGATGAGAAGCTTTGCGCCGTGAATCAGACGCATCTCGTTGATAAAAGCGGCCAGCGACACATATTGGCTCCCCTTTGAGAAGGCAGCGCCGATACGCTCTTTGGACAGGTGCAGCCGATCCATCAACATTTGACGGTCGAATAGTGGGTTCAGGTGCAGATTCTCTTTCAAGATAAAGCGGCGCAGGTATTCGTACAGCTCGCTGTCGCTAAGTGTTGAGAGGTCGGCTTCGGTAACTGTATCGACCTGTTTATCAATCTGTTTCTCAATAGAGGCTCGATATTTCTCTTCGTTTGCTATCCTGTCGGTGATTTCCTTGGTGAGCACGGCGTTCTTTTCGCGGATGAAGCGCAGCTGCCGTACCAAAAGGAAGACGAAGATGGCCACAACGAGCAGCATGATTCCCAATAAGATGGCAACGAGACCAATGCGTTTCTTGGCAGCCTCCTCGCGCTCGGTATTGTGGCGTTCCTCCTGCAGCCGGTAGCGGGCGGCGTACTCGTGGGCCTTGCTCTCCATCAACTGCTTGTGGAGCAGGTCTTTCAAATCGGAGTAGCGCTGCCAATAATCGGCTGAAGCAGAGGGGTTGTCCATGGCTTTGGCGGCGATGGCGCGACCACGCAGCATTTTGGCATAGTCGAGATTGATTGTATCGTTGCCCATCTGCTCCGTCACTTCGTCGTAGGTGGCGAGCATCTTGTCAAAGTCGCCCAAGAGGCACCAGGTCGGGGCGATGGTCTCGCGACCGTATAGCTCGTGCCCATAGTCACTATTCTCAAACAACTCTAGATAGTGCCGAGCCTGTTTGGTGTCATTCAGTACTGCATAAGCATAGGCCAAGTAACCGTTTGCTTGGGCGGTATAATAGTCGCAATAACCCTCCACCTCTTCTTTTTCCGTCGGCATACGGTATGAGTTGTCGGTATATTCGTCGTAATTTTCCCGGTAGTCGCCGATTATTTCGATGAGATGCTGCGTCAATGGGATGACTTCTTCAACGCGGTTGAGTTTCTTAAGTACGAGGATCTTGCGTCTGATGGCGATGACGCAAGCATCCATCTCGTCAGCATGGCGCTGTCCTTCGAGGCTGGCAATCACACCATTGAGCTTGGCAATGCCTTTTTCTTCATTGCCCAATTCGACAAGAATGACACCTATCTCGGCTTCAGTGCGCAGTGCCTCTGTCTCTTTGCCTTGTTGACGGCAATAGTCGGCCTTCTCGGTGGCCCAACGCAGACATTGCTCATAGTTGTCCTGTTGTCGGGTAATGCTCACTAGCAGGTCGAGCACGACCTCGTGGTATTCAATGCTTTGATACAATTCGCTCTCCAGCAAGCCTTCAAGCATTTGTAGAGCCGTGTCGAGACGTTGCTCCTCGTTCGACTGGCTGTAAACCTTTGCCTTGAGCATGGTGGCTAAGTCATCGTCGATATTACCAACAAGGAGAGCCGAGTCGATGATGACTAGTGCCCGATGGGGGTCCTGATCGTATATTTCCATGGCGGCCTCGGCGGTGTAAAGCGTATCGCTCGGCTGCGGCTCATGCTGTGAAGTGGCATGGTGACCCGTACAAGCCATCATCAAAAACGTCACTATTGCGAGGAAAAACAGCTTTTTCATTTCAAACGCTACAGCCATAGGTCTCTACAGCACCGTCACCCGCTTCGTTTCAACACCTTTCGCCGTTTCCATCTTAATCAAATACACGCCAGCGCCTTGATGTCTGAAGTCATATTCAAAGGCATTGCCGCTCACGGAAACTTCATAGACTTTAGCTCCACGAATATCGAAAATGCTGATGTTTTGGATGTTTTCAGCCTCAATTCTGATGATTCCGTTGGTTGGATTCGGATAAACTGCAGAAACAGTGTTTTCGACTTCCGAAACCGCTTGTGGTTCAGCTTCAATAAACTCATAGAAACCGTTCAACCCTATTGGGTCATACCAGGCCGAGTTTTGGTAAGCAGCGGCGCATCCGTAAGGAACGGTAAGTACTTGGGTGCCAAATTGTTCAAACACAACGCAATTCCATCCAGGCTCATTGCCCAATTCGGGAGGTGTGGTAGCCAATGAAACAGCTCCTGTGAAGTTGGAACATTGTCTGAACGCGTAGTCGCCGATAAATTCAACCGACTCGCCAATGGTCAGCGTACCATCAAAGCCTGAGCACTGGAAAAACGCACCGCTCCCAATGGTTGTCACTGAATTCGGAATGGTCAAATCGCCCGTCAGATTGAAGCAAAACGAGAAGGCACCAGCACCGATAGAAGTCACTGATTCAGGAATGTCAATCGAGGTCAGGCCGGTAAGACCGCAAAATGCGTTTTCGCCGATGGCGGTAACGGTATGAGGGATGACAGTGTTCGCACATCCCGTGAGTAGCTCGTTGGCGCTCGTCACAATGATGGCGTTGCAGTCTTCTCTTGAATCAAAAACAGGGTTTGCAGGGTCGACAGTCATGCCACTAAACTCGCAATACCTGAACGAGCTTGTGCCGATGGATGTCACGTTGCTTGGGATGTTCAGCACACCATGCAGACCGTTGCAATCATCAAAAGCATAGTCGCCGATAGTGGTAACGGAGTTGCCTAAGACCAAATCTCCGTCGAAGCTATAGCAAGTAAAGAATGCGCTGGGCTCAATGGTAACCACCGAATTGGGAATCACCAAATCGCCTGTGAAACCCGAGCAATAGGCAAATGCGCCTTCCTCGATGGTGGTCAGGGAATTCGGGAGGGTCAAACTGGTCAGATAGAAACAATACATGAATGCGGTGTTTCCGATGACGGTCACAGCATAGTCATGCCCCTCGTAACTCACCGATGCAGGAATGACCAACGGTCCCTGTGCATTGTAACCATCGACATGACTTATAACCGTTACGGAAACATTGTCGTCATTGACACGATAGATTAAATCACCGACTGTAAATTCCGTTGGATTGGAGCCGTAGGCCATAAACAGGCAGGTCGGGTCATAGTTAGTGCTTCCATCATGGAGAGCGCCCAACATGGTGTAGGCTCCGGTGTTGGGGTCAAGCTGATACAGATTGCCATAATGAACGCCAAACAATTCTCCCGTCTGCATGTCAAAAGCCATTTTTAAGGGCAAATCAATCGAACTGATCACGGTCAGTTGTGCATTGGAAAGATTCAACGAGCCAAACTCACCCCAAGAACTGATCATATAAGCGTTACCATCCCTATTGATAGCCAAATTGAAGCCATCATGCTCTATCGCGCCATGGTCTTGCAGGTTGCCGGGGTTGGCTGGGTCGAAGCTTTTCAGATGTTCATTGGTAATGATATAAATCAATCCGTCGGCAGGATTGTAGGCCATGTCATTGACGTATGAAACGCCAGCCATCATCACTTCAGGTGCCCCGATAAGATTATTGGTGGCATCAAAACTCGACTTGCAAATGTTATAGCCGTTGTCGTTGTTCACGCTCCACACATAGCCGTCGGCAAAGGTGGCTGTGTTTACCGCAGGAAGCGCGTCCGATGCAACGGACACCGACCCTAAATCCTGCATGGTAAAAGAGACATACTTGTATTCTGCCGGACTTGGGGGTAAGATGTATCCAAACCAGTTGGCGGTTGATGCGGGTTGTGCGTTGGCAAAGCCAATAAATGCGAATAAAAACACGAATAGATGTAAATACTTTTTCATGACAATAAGGTTTAGTCTGACATTGCTATTTCAGCATTTTCTCAATGGCTTCCTCCATCATGTCGGGCATCACCATCGGCTCGAAACGCAGGATGGTCATGCCGTCTTTAGAGACCAGAAACTTGCCAAAGTTCCAACGGATGGCATCGCCTTGGTCGAAGCCGGAGCCAGTCTTTTGGTGGATTTCGTCGAGCAGCGAGGCAAACTCTTCAGTGCCTTCTGGATAGCCCTGGAAGGGTGCCTGCTCCTTGAGGTAGGTGTAGAGCGGACTTTCATTCTCTCCATTGACGTCAATCTTGTCGAACAGCGGGAAAGTGACATTGTAAGTCAGTGAGCAGAAACTCTGAATCTCCTCGTTGGTGCCAGGCTCTTGGCCCAAAAATTGGTTGCACGGGAAAGCCAGAATTTCCAGACCTTGGTCCTTGTATTTCTGATAAAGGGCTTCAAGACCTTCGTACTGCGGGGTCAGTCCGCATTGGCTCGCCACGTTGACGACGAGCAGCACTTTGCCTTTGTAGTTGGCCAACGACACATCGCTTCCATCGATGTCCTTAACCGTGATGTCATAAATCCCACTAGTCTGTTCGACCACAGGTTCGGTTTCCGCGACTTGGGCGGTCTTGTTATTTTGGTTGTTGCAGCTTGTAATCATCATCAGAGCTGCTACTGCGAGAAATACTACCTTTTTCATAATTATTGATTTAAGTGATTATATTGTCAAGTTTCCTTCAGCCACTATTGCGGCAGTACCACCAACAAAAATATTTCCATCAGCTTGAATCCTTGTGGCGACCACCGAAGGCCGTCCCATGGCTTCACCTTGGATAAAAGAACAGTCGGCTTCGTTGCCAAGACATCCGCACTGTTGGAGGTAATAGGTCAGCGAGGCGTTGGCCGTGCCTGTGGCTGACTCCTCGGGAATGTCGTAAAGCGGCGCAAAATCGCGCACATGGGCAGTGTAGCCATCATTGCCAAAGGCAAAGACATGAAAACTGACAGCCTCGTATTTTTTGGCGATGTCTGCAATGGCCTGCATGTCGGGCTGGAGCGTTTGCAAAGTGTCCACATCAGGCAATGGTATCATGATGTCGGGCAAGCCAGCATAAACCACCTGCACGGGCATCGCTGGACAATAATCCTTCACGTTCAAAGCCCGATAGATTTCTTCTGTGTCGTTGAGTGTAGCCTCAATGCGCGGTTTCGCCATTTGCATCATCACCTTCTCCCCTACCTTAATATTCAAGTCGCCCGCCAACGTGTGGCAAAGGCATTGCCCAAAGGCTAATCCCTTTTGGTGAAGTAAGAAGAACGAGGCGATAGTGGCATGACCGCACAACTCCACCTCTGCCTTTGGGGTGAAATAGCGGAGGGTGAACTCGTTGACGGAATGTCGTAGGATGAAAGCCGTTTCCGAATAGCGCAGTTCAGCGGCGATTTGCAGCATCAGCCCTTCCTCTGGAAAAGTGTCCGAGTCAAGCAGCACCACGCCAGCGGGATTGCCGCCAAAAGGCTGGTCCGTAAAGGCGTCTACGACAAAATACTTCATAACAACACTCATTCATTAACAGGCCTTCGCCCTATGTTTTTCATTCCATACACATTTCGAAAATTCACTGTAGCACCGTCGCGCGAGATAAAAACATTAAAACAGCACGGGACTTCAGGCTGCCCCAAAGTCCCGTGTTCAATAGTTTTGCACAGATTAATAATACCTGTAACTCTTCACCTGGCCGATATGGCGAGCGAGGCGAACCACTTGGTTGCTGTAGCCGAACTCGTTGTCGTACCACAGATACAGGATGACCGTCTTGCCATCTTCACTGACCTTGGTGGCCGGAGCATCGAAGATACAGGCGCAGCTGTCGCCGATGCCGTCGCTGCTGACAAACTCGGTGTTGTTGCTGAAACGAATCTGCTCGATGAGATTGCCCTCCAAGCAAGCGAGGCGGAAAGCCTCATTGACAGCTTCCACCGTAGTGGCATTCTCAACGTCGAGGGCGAGCACTGCCAATGAAACATCAGGCGTAGGAACGCGCACGGCGTTGCTCGTCAGCTTGCCCTTCAGTTCGGGGATGGCCTTGGCGGCTGCCTTGCCGGCACCTGTCTCGGTGATAACCATGTTCAAGGCGGCACTACGGCCACGACGCTCTTTCTTGTGATAGTTGTCCAACAGGTTCTGGTCGTTGGTGTAGCTGTGGATGGTCTCGATGTGGCCCTTCACAATACCGAAGTTCTTCAGCATGACTTCCAAACCTGGAACGATGGCGTTGGTGGTGCAGGAAGCAGCCGAGAAAACGGTCTCATTCTCAAGGTCGAGCGTGTCTTGGTTGACGCCGTAGACCACGTTCGGGATGTCGCCCTTGCCGGGAGCGGTGAGCAACACTTTGCTGACGCCCTTGGCTTGGAGGTGACGCGACAACGATTCACGGTCGCGGAAGGCACCCGTGTTGTCGATGAGCAAGGCGTCGTTAATGCCATAAGCGGTATAATCGAGATCCTCAGGGTTCTTGGCTTCGAGGAAGAGTATCTTCTGGCCATTGACCATCATGGCGTTTTCACCTTCGACGGGAGTGCACACGCCATGGAAATAACGGTGAACCGAGTCGGTGCGGAACAGGTTGATACGCTTGGCGATGTCTTCGGGCGAGTTCTTGCGGGTGACGATGGCGCGGACGCGGAGAGCGTCACCACGGCCTGCCATCTCCGTCATTTCGCGGCAGAGGATACGACCGATACGACCGAAACCGTAGAGGATGACATCCTGCACTTTAGTGCTGCGCGGAACGGCATCGATGATGTAGCTGAGCTTGTCGCGGACAAAAGCCGTAACGTCGTTGTTGTAGTTCGCATGTTCGTCAGTCCATTCTGAATTGAGGCGACCGAGGTCAATACGGGCAGGTGCGAGGTTTTCGGCCAGCAATGCCTTGGCGATGAGCAGAGAATCCTGCACACGAACTGGCTTGCCCAACACGTTGGCGGCACGAAGGTGCTTGTTCAGGATCTTGCCCGAGCCACGGTTGACCAACAGCGAGCGCAACATAATGAGCTCCACCGACTTGTCATACCAAAGTCTGCCGACGATGTTGATGAGTTCGTTGGCGGCTTTTTCGTTCTCATTCCATTTTTTCAAGGAATCTTCAAAATTGTCGTTGTTCATGATTAGTAGTTGTTAGTTCTACGAATTGTTTGAGGTTGAAATTGGGGCAAAGATAGTGAATATTTCATCGCGGTCAAGGAAAAAATAAAAAAACTTCAGTTTATGCGTCAATTCAGGGAAATTTTGTACTTTTGCCGCCGAAACCTCGGGTAGGTTTTAGTTAATTCATTCATAATCAACTTAAAACAACAAATTTATGCCTGCAAAAATTAGATTGCAAAGACATGGCAAGAAGGGTCAACCCTTCTATCACATCGTAGTTGCCGACTCTCGCGCACCACGTGATGGTAAATTCATTGAGAAAATAGGCACCTACAACCCGCTCACCAACCCCGCTCAAATCAACATCAAGTTTGACAGAGCCCTGTATTGGTACAGCGTTGGCGCAGTTCCGACCGACACCACCCGCTCGCTGCTCAGCAAAGTCGGCGTCATGATGAAGTATCATCTGATGCGCGGCGTGCAGAAGGGTGCCATGACGGAAGAACAAGCCGAAGTCAAGTTCCAGAACTGGATGAAGGAGAAGGAAGCCAAGGCCGCCAACCTCGTCAAGGCCAACGAAGAGAAAGCCCGTGGCGAGAAGAAGACGCGCATCGAGGCCGAGAAGCAAGTCAACGAGGCCCGCGCTGCCGAAATCGCCAAGCGTAAGCTTGCCGAGATGGAAGCCCGCAAGGCCGCCGAAGCCGAAGCTGCTGCCGCTGAAGCCGCTGAAGAAGCCGCTCCCGAAGCAGAAGCCACCGAAGCTCCCGCCGAAGCCTAATTTGGAATTTTCATCAAATCGCATAAAAACCGCTCCATCGGGGCGGTTTTTTCGTTACATTTTTTTGAAAAACAAAAACGCCTCGTTCTTGATGAAATCGCGCAATTCGCGGCAGGCCTCCATCGTGGTCGGACATGGTAAATCGGGACATTTGTAAACCGCATCAAAATCCTTCGGGTCAACGCCATCCATACCTTTCGGAACATAACCTTCCAAATCTATCAGACATTCCCGCATGGCCTTAACCAACAAGGAGTCAATGGATTGCGACGGGGTCTCCCCTACCGAAACGGCCTCCATCGAGGTGGAATAATCGTTGAGGAAGGCCGCAGCCATAGGGCCGCAGCAACTATCGGTTTCGGTGACGACGAGGATTTTCATACCTTAATTAATTAGGGCGCAAAAGTAAGGCGAAAAATCCAAAACGCAAGATTTTTGGACAGAAAATACAAATATTGAAAGCGTTTTACTATCTTTGCACCCAAATTTGAAAATTCAAAAAACACACTACAATGGGAAGAGCATTTGAATACCGCAAAGCGGCCAAGCTGAAAAGATGGGGACACATGTCAAGAGTGTTCCCGAAACTCGGAAAACTGATCACCATCGCTGCCAAGGAAGGCGGCCCCGACCCCGACATGAACCCCAAGCTGCGCCAGGCCATCCAGAACGCCAAGGCAGAGAACATGCCCAAGGATAACATCGATGCCGCCATCAAGCGCGCAACCGATAAGGACGCTGCCAACCTCGTGGAAATCTGCTACGAAGGCAAAGGCCCTTATGGCATACAGTGCATGGTGGAATGTGCCACCGACAACACCACGCGTACCGTGGCCAACGTGAAGTCGTACTTCAACAAGTGCGGCGGCTCATTCTTGCCCATGGGCTCGCTGGAATTCATGTTCACGCGCAAAGCCGTCTTCGAGATTGAGATGCCTGCTGGCATGGAAAAAGACGACCTCGAGCTTGAGCTCATCGACTACGGTTTAGACGAAATCACCACCGAGACCGACGAAGAGGAAGGCACCACCACCACGACGGTCTACACCGCTTGGACCGACTACGGCACCATGCACGATGCCCTTGAAGAGCGCAAGATCAACATCGTGAAAGCCAATCTGCAACGCTTCCCCAACTCCACCGTCAGCTTCACCGACGAACAGATGGTGGAAATTGAGAAGTTCTTAGACAAACTTGACGAGGACGAAGACATCCAAGCCGTTTATACGAACATGGAATAAATCAACCTAAAATCTGACCGCTATGAGTTGGAAAGAAGACCTATCGAGCAAGATTTCAGCACTTTCAACAGCTGAATTCAACTATATTGAGACCAAAGACATCAACCGTGTTTCTGAAATCGACCTCAACTGCTCTGGCATTTACATGGAAGCCACGGTCATCTTCTTTGAAATCAAGAATTGGTTCTATATGCTTGAGAACCAAGGGCGAAGGAAAATGGCTCAAACTTACACGATACTGAACGAGATATTGTCAGCCATCGCAAAAAATTCTGGTGGCTTTGTCAACAACTTCGCACCCAACGCTTTTTTGATTGTCTTTCCTGGCGAGGATGATGCCTATCCCGTTGCCATCAAAACTGCAATGAGGATTGTAGGCGCCATCACCGATACTTACAAGAATGAATTTGTTGCCATCGGTGGCGTTGAGTTTGCAATGGGCATACACCATGGGCATATCATGGGCACCAAGACCCTGTCGGACACCGGCATGGAACACATCACATGGTTCGGCAAGTGCATCTACAAAGCCCACCGTATCTGCGAGGAGAGTGCGCGTCCGTTCTACATCGGCATATCAAGCAGCATCTACCACAGCCTCGGAGAAGATCTTCGCATTACCTATCGTCGCATTCTCGGCATCAAGAAGAGCGTGGATGTTTGGACCAAAGTCACCGTCCGCTTCCAAAATGTCAAGAAGCATCTGTATCAGACCAAC
>Ga0265298_10011053_pt1 | contig 10605 bp, 9 predicted proteins | sample AusTroGonzalo_MG_3_FD_193486 | JGI IMG/M metagenome (GOLD analysis project Ga0265298, IMG submission 193486) | Bovine rumen microbial communities from tropical cattle in Woodstock, Queensland, Australia - Gonzalo_01 | ecosystem: Host-associated > Mammals > Digestive system > Stomach > Rumen ... | reverse complement strand
CATAGGGATCGCCCTGCTATCCCGTCGTTCCTGATGTCGGTGACTGTACCCGTACCGTCGATATGTCCCGAGACTATATGTCCGCCGAAGCGTCCGTTTGCAGCCATAGCGCGTTCAAGATTAACAGGACTTCCGGAAGTCAGGGAGCCGAGCGATGAACGGCTGAGAGTTTCGTTCATAACGTCTGCGCGGAATACTCCGCCGCCGAAATGAGTTACCGTAAGGCATACGCCGTTGACGGCTATACTGTCTCCGAGGTGAACGTCCTCCAGCACCTTTTTTGCCTGTATCTCAATGAATGAGGCGTTACCCGAATGCTGTACGCGGCTGACTGTGCCCACCTCTTCAATTATTCCCGTGAACATTCTTCACCCTGCTTTCTATTAGTATATCCTCTCCGATATTGATAATACTGCGTTCCTCGAGCATAAATGCCTCGTCGGGTACCGGTACGCCTTTTCCCGACACAGGGGAACTTCCTTTGCCGCCGAAGAGCTTCGGTGCAATATATGCCTGTATCTTTGTTACTATACCTGCTTCGAGAGCCGCCCAGTTAAGCTCTCCGCCGCCTTCAAGGAGTATGCTGTCAAGTCTTTCGCTGCCGAGGAGTTTAATTAGCTCCATTAGGTCAACGCGGCTGTCCTTAGGAGCAGTCCTTATTATACGGCAGCCTGCTTCTTCAAATCGTGCGGCGGCATCTTTGTCTTCTGAAACTGTGGCGATTATGGTAGGAACTTCCTTTGCGGTCTTTATTATATTGCTGTCAAGGGGAGTTCTTAGTCTGCTGTCGCATATTATACGTATGGGATCACGGCCGTTTTCAAGGCGGCAGGTGAGCAGGGGATCATCTGCGAGGACAGTTCCCACTCCCACCATTACTGCGCTGTGATGAAGCCTTTCGTGCTGCACGTGAGCCCTTGCGGCTTCGCCGGTTATCCATTTTGATTCTCCTGTATAGCAGGCTATCTTTCCGTCAAGGGTCATTGCGTATTTCATTGTAACAAATGGCAGACCGGTTGTGATGTAGTGGAAGAATATCTCATTGAGAGCGTCACATTCTTCCCTGAGGATACCTTCTGTTACTTCTATGCCGCTGTCACGCAGTATCTGTGTACCCTTGCCTGCAACGAGGGGATTCGGGTCGGACGAGCCTATGAACACTCTTTTTATACCATGAGCTATTACAGCGTCGGTGCAGGGCGGCTGCTTGCCGTGGTGGCAGCAGGGTTCGAGAGTTACGTACATATCCGCGCCTTTGCAGTCTATACCCTTTGCTTCACAGTCGGCAAAGGCGTTGCGTTCAGCGTGGAGGTCACCGTAGCGTTTGTGATAGCCGCTGCCGATTATCTCTCCTTTTTTGACGATAACAGCTCCCACCATAGGATTGGGAGATGTGAAGCCCATACCCCTGCGGGCAAGTAAAAGTGCTGCGTGCATGAATTCATCGTGAGACATAGTTCCTCCTGATATTGTTGAAAAGTAATTTAGTGCATAGTGATTAGTGGTATATGATATTAAGGACAATATCCCCTGAAAACAGAAAAAGCCCCTGCTAACGGGGCGCCAAGTTTTATACTGCACATTGGAGTGCGGTTTATCTTCTTTCATCCGGACTTTACCGTCGGCTTCGGAATCTCACCGAATCAGCCACAAGGCTCGCAGGCTATACTGCCGGTAGGGAATCACACCCTGCCCCGAAGATAATTGTAAATGTTCAGTTATTTCTCCGGAGCGTATGCCGGGAGCGGAGCCTCTCCGCCTGCCGGTCAGGACTTTCACCTAACACCGAAGATATAGAACTAAGAACTAAGATCTCAGATCTAAGTTCTAAGCTCTAAATAATTATATCACTGTGTTATACATTTGTCAATATCCTATTGCTATTTTCTGAATTGTGTGGTATAAGCAGCGTGACGCTGCACCCTTTTTCGCGGCATAAATAATATATACGGAAATTTATCACCGCGAGTGTTGCTATTTTAAAAATAATGTGTTATAATGTTATCATTACATCATAAGGAGTGTTTATTTAATGAGCGAATGTACACACGACTGCTCAAGCTGCGGAAGCGACTGCGGCAGCAGAACAGAGCCCCAGAGCCTGCTTGAAAAGCCCAATGCCATGAGTAATATCGGCAAGGTGGTAGGAGTTGTCAGCGGAAAGGGCGGCGTCGGCAAGACCCTCGTTTCTTCTCTGCTTGCTGTATCAATGCAGAGACTCGGCAAAAATGTGGGTATCATGGACGCTGATATCACAGGTCCGTCAATACCGAAGGCTTTCGGTATACATCAGAAGGCTGATGCCTGTGAGTTCGGAATCATCCCCGCAAAGACAAAAATGGGACTTGATATAATGTCTATCAATCTTCTCCTTGAAAACGAGTCAGACCCTGTTGTATGGAGAGGTCCCGTTATCGCAGGAGTTGTAAAGCAGTTCTGGACGGACGTTATATGGAAGGATATCGACTGTCTCGTAGTAGATATGCCTCCCGGAACAGGCGACGTTCCGTTGACTGTTTTCCAGTCACTGCCTGTTGACGGTATCGTTATCGTTACCTCACCTCAGGAGCTTGTTTCCATGATAGTGGAGAAGGCGGTCAAAATGGCTAAGCTCATGAATATACCCATACTCGGTATCATCGAGAATATGAGCTATTTTGAATGTCCCGACTGCGGCAAGCGCCACAGCATATACGGCGAGAGCCATATCGAGGAGATAGCTGCTCAGTACGATATCCCCGTGCTTGCGAAGCTCCCTATTGACCCTCAGCTTGCAAAGCTCTGCGATGAGGGAACTATAGAGCTCTTCGAGGGCGAGTGGCTCACAGAGGCTGCCGAGAAGATAGTTTCACTTGAAAAGTGATTTGTAGGGGCGGATATTATCCGCCCTTTTGCTTTGTGTAGGGGCTGATTAAATTCGGAATTCGGAATTGTAGGGGCGAACAGTGTTCGCCCGCAAGTTCCCGTAATAATGCAAATGACATACTTGTAGGGGCGACCATTGGTCGTCCGTGTCGTGGTTTTTATTGCTTGTTTGCGGACGCGCAATGCGATTTATTGTTTTAAACCGTTCGAGATTGTAAGAAAGTAAGATTGCAGCTTTTTCATAGAAAAAACCTCAGCAGAGCAGCTGAGGTTTTTATAATGTATGGCGTATAATAATTATGTATTTTGCATTATGCATTAACGATATTTGTATACTGTCGCAGCCTCAAATCCATCCAACAGCGTTGTCATCTTTCCGAACGCCATGCCTGTTCCCTTGGCAACACAGTTTATGGAGTCCTTGGCGATATTGCAGTTTATGCCGAGAGTACGCTTGATAAGCTGAGTAAGTCCGCCGAGTAGTGCGCCTCCGCCTGTGAGAAGGAGACCATTGTCGTATATATCTCCAACCAGCTCGGGAGGAGCTTCCTCAAGCACCTTGCGGATAGCCTCCATTATTGCGAAGGTATCGTCCTCGATAGCTTCAAAGAGCTCTGTTTCGCTGAGAAGCACTTGTGCAGGCAGCCCCTTCAGGAGACTTCTTCCCTTGACGATATAAGTTACCTCGTCGCTGGGGTCGTAGAGGTTGCACAGCTCTATCTTTACCTTTTCGGCAGTCCTCTCGCCGATAAGGAGCTTGTACTTGTTCTGCATATACTTGATTATGGAGCGGTCTATGGCGTTTCCTGCCACCTTGACTGTATGGGACCTTACCACGCCGTTCATGGAAACTATGGCAACGTCAGTTGTGCCGCCGCCGATATCAACTATCATGTGTCCCTTTGCCTTGGTTATGTTCACTCCTGCGCCTATCATGGCTGCGATAGGCTCCTGAATGAGATATACCTGTCTCGAACCTGCGCTCTTTGCGGCTTCGACCACCGCGCGGCTCTCGATATCCGTGATAAAGGAGGGTATACATATAACTATACGGGGCTTGACGAGCTGTCTGCCCGTTACTTTCAGTATGAACTCGCGTATCATGCTGTGTGTAAGGTCATCGTCAGAGATGACGCCCTCGCTTATGGGACGTCTTACAGCGATATAGTCGGGATTCCTGCCTATCATCTCATAGGCTTCCTTGCCGACTGCAAGAACTCTTTCTGTTCGTGTATTGTATGCTATGACGGAGGGCTCGCTCAGTACAACGCCCTTGCCGCCCATAGTCATGACGATATTGGAGGTACCGAGGTCGATTCCGATATCAGTGTTTGCCATTTCTATCTTCCTTTCTCACTGCCCGAAGGGTGAACTGCTGCTTGCATTCCCTGCGAGCATACAGCGCAGACAGGTGTAACGCCTTGTGCGCTTGTTGTTGTCTACCATTTTATGTATATTTTCCTCGCTCCCGATGATTATGAGGAGCTTTTTTGCTCTTGTAACGGCTGTGTACAGTAGGTTTCTGTAGCACAGCTTGTCGAAGCCTCCCATTATCGGGAGTATGACTGCTTCAAACTCGCAGCCCTGGCTTTTGTGTACCGTCACAGCGTAGGCAAGGTCTACCTGAGACAAAAGGTCGAAGGGGTATACTGCCTTTCTGCCGTCAAAGTCTATGACTGCAAGTGACGTCCTGTTGTCGATGCTGATTATGCGTCCGATATCGCCGTTGAATATGCCTGCCCCCTGTTCACCTTCCCTTGACCACGTAATATCGTAGTTGTTACGTGTTTGCACGACCTTGTCGCCCTCGCGGTAGGTGTAGACATAGCCCTTCTTCTCCTGTTTGTTCTTAGCAGGGGGATTGAGTTCGGACTGTAAGAGCTTGTTCAGCTCCACAGTGCCTGTGACTCCCTTTCTTGACGGGGTAAGTATCTGTATATCCTCAGTGGGGGAGTAATTATAAGCCTTTGGGAGCCTTGTCCTTGCAAGGTCTACTATGAGCTTCAGTGCCTGCTGATAGTCGTCACGCTTAAAGAAGAAAAAGTCGCTGTCCTTTCTGGTAAGGTCGGGATATTCTCCTGCAACTATCTTATGTGCGTTGGTGACTATGCAGCTCTGCTGAGCCTGACGGAATATCTCCTTCAGCTCGGTGACGGGAACTATGCCGCTGTCGATTATATCCCCGAGGAGATTGCCTGCCCCGACAGACGGGAGCTGGTCGCTGTCGCCCACCATTATGAGCCGGCAGCCGAGCCGTACTGCACGGAGGAGCTTCTCGAAGAGTATCACGTCCACCATTGACATCTCGTCTATGATAAGTACGTCGCAGTCGAGGGGATTGTTCTCGTTATGGGCGAAGGTGAGCTTGTCTCCGGAATCATATACCACTTCAAGGAGACGGTGTATAGTCTTTGCCTCGCAGCCTGTGAGGTCGGACATACGCTTTGCGGCGCGTCCGGTGGGAGCCGCAAGGAGTACCTTCATGCCGCGCTTCTCAAATATGGATATCATGGCGTTGAGAGTAGTGGTCTTTCCTGTACCGGGGCCTCCCGTCAGCACCATGAGTCCACGTGATACAGCGGTGGTTATAGCCTGCCGTTGGAGCTTTTCGTATTTTATGTTATGCTCCTCTTCCTCTATGTCTATGAGGGTATCATAGTTGAAGTCCTCGGGAGAGGAGAAATCTTTGAGTATGTGTATCCTGTCCGCAATGAAGCTCTCCGCATAGAAATAATCCGGGAGGTAGACGAACTCGATATCGTTCCTGATGAACTCAAAAAGCTCATCATCTTCAAGAGCGGCGTTGTATGCGCTGTAGAAGTCGCTTTCCGATACTCCGAGGGTGTCCTGCGTTTTCTTTGCCAGCACCTCAAGTGGCAGACAAGTATGACCTATGCCGCCGTTTGCCCGGAGTATGTACTGCACTCCTGCGATTATCCGCTTGCTGTCGTTGCGGGCTATGTGCATATCATGAGCTATGGTGTCGGCTTTGGAAAAGTCCAGCTCTATGTAGTCTCCGCAGAGAAGATAGGGGTTAAGCTTTAAAAGCGTCATTGCGTCGGAGCCGTACTTCCTATATGTGTTCATGGCAAAGCGTGACTTTATCTCGTACTGGGAAAGAAAGGACATAAGGTTCCGCAGACAGAAGAGCTTCTGAGCCTCTGCGGCTATATCGTCGCATTTCTTCGGGGATATTCCCTTTATCTCCGCCAGCCTGAACGGCGCGTTTTCCATTATGTCGAGAGTTCGGTCTCCGAATACCTCAACTATCTTTTTGGCAAGTCCGGGACCTATTCCCTTTACAGCTCCGGAGGCGAGGTATTTTTCGATATTGACAACGGTCTCAGGGAGCTTCCTCTCGCAGTAAACAGCGCTGAACTGAGTGCCGAAGCGAGGGTGTGTTATGTAGCCGCCTTCAAGGATAAGACCTTCGCCCTCCTCAATGTCGCCAAGCTCTCCCACAACGGTGATGAGCTCACCGCCGGCGTCAAGGTCAAGAACGATATATCCGTTGTTTTCGTTTTTGTAAAGGACATTTTCTACTGTGCCCTCAATGTGAAGGACCTCATGCTCCACCGTTTTCACCTCTGCACACAAACATTCATCTTAAATTATATCATGTTTTCAGTCAGAATGCAAATGTTTTTTCACAGCTCCTTCAATATCCCCGGGAAGGACTATTTCTGCGGCATGATATCTCTGACAGAACTCCCGGCACTGTCCGAGCTGTTTGTCGTCAGCGCCTATGTCCATTAGAAGGATATTACCTATCAGTGTGCTTCCGCCCTCGATAAGAGAGCCGATGCTGTCGAGCCGCTGCGGCAGCTCCTCATCACTGCTGCTGACCGGTACTACTATGTACAGCGGATAGCTCCTGCATTTCAGCTTTGAGCATAGAAAAAGGCAGAACAGCTCAGCGGAGATAAGCACTGCGACAGCTGATACTGCGACCATTTCGGCGGTTTCCATAAGACCACTCCTTTCGCATTATTATATGCGGATAAAGGCTGAGTTGTTACGGAAGGAGCCGGCGAAGGGGAGCTTATAACGGCTTTCTTATCAGCATACAATCAGCAGTCCTGACAAATCCCAGCTTTTCGGCTGTCCTTGCAGAGCCGTGGTTTGAGCGCTGACAGGTCCATGTGGGACGGCGGTCAGGTAGTATCTCCCTTATCATTGCGGCGGCTGCCGCAAGAGCGAGTCCGCGGTGACGGTATGCTTCGGCAGTTTCGATACCGATATCGGTTTCTTCGCTGCTGACAGCCGAGGAGAAAGCCCATGAAGCAGCTTCATTTCCGTGCATTATGCAGAAGCCGGTACCGTATTTGCTGAACTGTTCGTAGTCGTCCCAGTATAGGGAGGGCGGTACGTTTCCTGTGAGCCTGCTGAAAAGCTCCTCATCTATACTGCGCAGTGAGTATCCGTCAGGGATATTTATTTCAGGCGCTTTATCATGCGGATAGCTGTATACATCACGGGGAACAATTTCAACTCCGCCGTACTCCATGAGTTTACCGGCAAGGGAAGTATCCTGACACAGGAATTTCAGCTTTTCGGTGAGGATAAGCTCATGTATCTCACGGATCTCCTTTTCACCGGGAGTTCCCGAGAGAAATGTGAAGTTGTTTTTGTGGCGGAACAGTATGCAGCTTCCGGATACGTATATGCTGCCGCTCTGATACTTCTGTACTACCGAAAGCGGGAATACCCTGCAAAAAGCGATATCTTCCGCATATCTGACAAATCTGCTGTGATCGTTGTTATCTATAATTTTCATGGTTTTACCTCTGTGTAATAAAAAGCTCCCCGAAGGGAGCCTGTATTTATATTATCCTGTTTACATACGGGACAAGCTTTAAAAGCTTGGTTATCACGTAAGAAATAACAAGTGTGATGATACAAATACCTATTACCGTTACCGTGCCGCCGTGTTCAAGAGGATTGAACTTCATGACAGCGAATATGAACTTCAGAACAGCCATGTGTATCAGGTAGATGCCGAAGGAGCAGTTGTCAAGCTCTGCGGCAACGGTATCAAGCACAGGGAAAGGCTTGTTCCTTGTCTTGCGTATATATCCGAAAGCTCCAATGGAAGCTGCTATATATACCGGGAACGAATATACTCCGAGAAGAGATATCATCTTTCCGCTGGTCTCGGGAGCGCTTTCTGCAACTGAATACCCGTAAACGGTAAGCATAGCGGTGATGCCCGTGCATATCAGGAACATTATCCCGCAGGCATTCTTAGGCAGTTTGATTATACCGGTATGAAGAGCATGACCCAGGAAAAGGTACAGGGGATATATGCTGAAGACGCATATATAGAACGGCAGCTTTTTTCCGGACAATGTCTCAATAAATGGTATCAGTGACAGGAATACAGTATATACTAGCATAAGATACCTGAGCTGTCCGGGTGAGGAATGCTCACTTATCAGCTTATACAGCGGAAGCAGCATATATATACCTATCAGCAGGTAAATGTACCACATATGTATCCAGCCGGTACCAAGGAAGATATCGCTGAAGATATCCTTTACTATCCCGCCTGCAGGGGTATGATTGATGAGTATACCGTCAAAAAGTGAGAAGAGAACTGAAAAAGCGATAAGAGCTGTGGCCATACGGAACACATATTTGCCGAAAAGCTTTTTCATGGAAAGTACACGTTTGTTATCGAGAAGAAGTGCTCCGGAAGCCATGACGAAACACGGCACAGCCCACATCATCGCGTTCCTTACAGACATCATTCCTCCCTGAACAGCCGTGTCCGATGACAGGCTCTTTGCTGCGAGAAAGGTGTGGAGGACGGTGACTGCGATACACGCAAGGGCTTTCAGACGGCTAAGGTAAAGTATCCGTTTATTCATGATATCAGTTGAAAAGGAAATTGTCTCCGCAGCCTGTAGGAGCTTCTGTGGGAACTTCAGTAGGAGCAGGCACCTGTGTAGGCGGTTCTGTGTAAACGGGTGCCTGTGTAGTTGCAGGCTCTACGTAAGTAGGTGCAGGTTCAGTATATACCGGCTCGTCGTAGGAAGGCTCGGTATAGACAGTCTCTTCCTCGGTAGTGCTTTCTGTTGCAGCTTCCGTTGTTGTCTCTGCAGCAACAGTGGAGGCTATCATTTTCTCGGCTTCCTTTGTGGAGACCTTCTTGCCTGTGAATTTTGAAGTGTATTCAATGTAGGCTGTATCTCCGTCAAGGAAGATCTCAGTTGTATCAGCGTCCTTGAAGGGGAACTGATGGAGCTCGGCGGACTTTTTGTCGCTGAAGGTGATCTTTATGGTATACTCTTCATTTGCAAGAGCGCCGTTGTTGCCGAGAGCATGGTCTTCAGTGCTTGTCGGAGCGTAATAAAGGAGACGTGATTCGTTTACGGCGAAGCTGTCGTCCTGCTTCAGCATATTTGCCGGGTACTTGTCATCAGCGCCTGATTTTACCGTAAAGCTGTCTATATCTTTTTGTGTCTTGTTAGCGAGAACGACGTCAAACACGTTCTCTGCGTCAGATTTTTCGCCGATGAGCTTCAGACTGCTTTCAGCCTTTTCTGTGGAAGCCACAGTTGCCGCGGGGGTAACATCAGCTGAAGGGGTTACACTTCCGCAGCCTGCAAGAGTGAGAACTGCAAGAAATGTGAGAGTTGCCATTGCTTTTTTCATATTTTATCCTCCTTGATCAGTCCATAGTTATATCCTTTACGTATTTCCACGTACCGGACTGACCATATGTTATCATATAACCATTTCTTTTGGTTTCGTTAGTAAAATCGGGATCACATACGTAAACAGTGCCGTTTACATTGATCTCCGTCCAGGAATGAGGTCCGTATCCGCCCTTGAGGAGAGGTACCTTTCCTGAAATAAGATGTGCGTCATAGCCGAGAAGTCTTGCCATTTCGCAGAACATAGCCGCCATTACATAGCAGTTTCCCTTTCCGTTATTGAAGCCGAAATCGGCATAGAATTCAAGGGAGTGATCTGTATCCTGGGGCATATCGGCTGTCTGACCGTAATATGTTATACCGGCAGCGGCGTTGAAAGCTGCCTGAAGATCCCAGCCGACAGTATCAAGACGTGCCTTTGCAAGCGGATAGTCATATTTGTCCGCAGGTGATTCGGTAATGGTGACGTTCCACTTGGTACTTTCCGCGTAATAGTCCTTTTTGTCTATAACAGCTTCAAGTATTATCGCCGGAGCAAATCCGACAGGAGCGCTTGCCTTGAATTCGCTTGCGGTTATCTCTATCTTTCCGCCGGTGTATTTCACGGAGTCGAACTTGATATCCGGCAGGAATTCATACGTGGGAGCAGGCTCTGAAACCTTCTGCATATAATCCATGTTCGCGTATCCGGAAACTCCTTCATACGTAACATGAGCCCACTGACCGTCGCCGTAGGTGACCGGTATCACTGCATTCGGCGGTATCCTTCCTATTGACTCGGAGCTTGCCGAGTGTTCCTTTCTTATGTTGAGGTAGGACGTTACGTTTTTGGTAGTATATGTACCGGCATAGCTGCTGCTGCAGCCGCAGGTGTCGGTGGTGATGACTTTTTTCTTCTGGTAATTTGCAGGATTAAGGTAGACAGGCTGCAAAAGGAGCACGGATCTTTCAAAGAAAGCGTCGTTGTAAGTCTCAAGCTGGCTGTTTATGACGCTGTCCTCGAAATAAGGCGAAAGAGCTTCTGTCAGCTCCGCGCATGAGGTGACAGCAAAGCCGCTGCCGGATATATCAAGCTTTCATT